>Ga0210377_10000069_pt1 | contig 91298 bp, 78 predicted proteins | sample PLM4_65_b1redo_FD_155480 | JGI IMG/M metagenome (GOLD analysis project Ga0210377, IMG submission 155480) | Groundwater sediment microbial communities from an aquifer in East River, Colorado, USA - PLM4_65_b1 redo | ecosystem: Environmental > Terrestrial > Soil > Riparian zone | place: USA: East... | reverse complement strand
TCGGTATCAACCATCAGATCATCCCTGGAAGAGACTCCGCAGAGCAAATGTACAATTTCCTATTGCTTCTTAAAAAGCGGACATTTCTATCTTGGTAAGAGTAGGACATTTCTACTTTGGGTTGACACGCCCTTTTAAAATGCTTGACAATCGTTTACGAAAACCGTAAATTAGCGTCACCGCATTCTACCACAATATATCCGCTTGACAAGTTTTTTCAAAGGGGGCATTTCGTGAACATAGCGAAAGAAGAGATCGAGGCGATCAAAAACGCCCATGACCTTCGGGCGGTCATCGAGTCCTACGACATCAAACTCAAGAAGAAGGGGAGCAATTACGTCGGCCTCTGCCCCTTCCACCAGGAGAAGACCCCATCCTTTACCGTCAACCCCAAGACCAACCTTTACCACTGCTTCGGCTGCAACGCCGGGGGCGACGTGATCGGCTTCATCTGCAAGAAGGATGATATCAGCTTCCGTGAGGCTATCGAGAAGCTCAGGGGTCAGAAGATCGAGCACAGAGAACAGAAGCCGGAGAAGAAAGCAAAGGAAAGCCCCGCTCCGGAATCATCCATCAACCGCACCCATCTTTTAAACCGCGTCGTCTCGTTCTATCACAAAACCTTCTGTGAAGATCCTCGCGCCCTGGAATACCTCAAGTCTCGCGGCATCACCGACAACGCCATCTTCTCCGACTTCACCATCGGCTACAGCAACGGTACGCTCTTAAACACCATCCCCGACGAAGGCGATATCCGCGAGGCCCTCCAGGAGATCGGAATTCTGAACGAGCGCGGCCATGAGATGTTTTACGGCTGCGCAGTCTTCCCTCTGTTCGATGAGAACAAAGACTGCGTCGGACTCTATGGCCGCAAGATCACGGGCGGCGAACCCGCCCACCTCTATCTCCCCGGTCCCCGTCGCGGCGTCTTCAACTACCAGGCAGCGAAGCGGTCCAAGTCCATCATCCTGACCGAAGCGATCATCGACGCCCTCACTCTCTACAATGCCGGTTTTAAAGACGTGCTCCCATGCTACGGCGTCCACGGCTTTACGAAAGACCAGCTCGACCTGATAACCCGCAGCCAGGTCAAAGAGGTTTACATCTGCTTCGACCTGGATGATGCAGGGAAAGAGGGAGCGGAGAAGATCGCGGCGCAGTTAAAAGAAAAAGGCATGGAGCCATATATCGTGCAGCTCCCGACGATCCCGCTGCCCTCGACCGTGGACAAGGTAGACATCAACACTTTTTTTCTTTTAACCGCTGATGCGTCCGCGATCTTCGAGAAGCTCTTCCGCGAATCTAACCACCGCGCCGCGATCCGGTCCGACAAGATCGTGATGCACGAGCAGAAAGCTTTTGAGAAGACCGACACCGGCCTTGTTGTTCAGTACGGCGACCGGCGCTATGACGTGCGCGGGATCACGCGGGAAGGGGTGAAGCTCAAGGCGACGATCAAGGCAGCGAAGCAGAAGCCCGGCGATAAAGCGCCGCGCTTCCATCTCGACACCGTCGATCTTTACTCCAACCGAAGCCGCCTCTTCTTCGCCAAGGCCTGCGCGGTCCTCTTCTCCGAGAAAGAAGAGATCATCAATGAGGATATCACCAGGCTTATCGACCTTGCCGAGTCCTGGACACCATCGAGCAGCGACGCCTCTACAGTCCAGAAGATGACCAAGGCAGAAGAAGACGAGGCCCTTGAGTTTCTGAAAGACCCCGAACTCTTCTCCCGCATCCTGATTGACTTCGAGACCGTGGGGCTCACCGGCGGAAGACGCAAACAAGCTCATGGGCTATCTATCCGCCACCAGCCGAAAGCTCGATGAACCTCTCTCGATCCTCGTCCAGTCCAGGAGCGCAGCAGGCAAGAGCACGCTGCAAGACGCCGTGCTCTCGCTTATCCCGGCAGAGGACTACATCAAATATACGCGCCTCACCGGCCAGGCCCTGTTCTACATGCAGGAAGACAGCCTTGTCCACAAGCTCCTTGCCATCGAAGAAGAGCACGGAGCCCGTGACGCCTCGTACTCGATCCGCAATATCCAATCATCAAAATATCTCTCCATCGCCGCCACGGGCAAAGACCCGGCGACCGGCAAGCTCAAGACTGAAGAGTACAAAGTAAAAGGCCCAGTGTCCCTCATGATCACCACGACCGAGGTAGAACTGGACTATGAGACATCCAACCGCTTCATCATCCTTACCGTGGACGAATCCAAAGAAATGACCGAGCGCATCCTGCAGAAGCAGCGCGAGAGCGACACGCTCGACGGTCTTATCAAGAAGGCCGAGACCGAGCATATCACCAGGCGTCACCACAATGCGCAGCGGCTCCTTAGACCGCTCCACGTCATCAATCCCTTTGCCGGGCATCTTACCTTCCCGTCGGAGTCCCTACGCGCCCGGAGGGATCACAAGAAGTATCTCGGCTTGATAAAAGCCATCGCCTTCCTGCATCAGTACCAGCGCGAGATAAAGACGGTCTCGCACAACGGCCAGGCGCTCCAGTACATCGAGGTGGTCCTGGACGATATCGCAAAGGCCAATACCCTGGCCGCCGAGATCCTCGGCAGAACGCTTGACGAACTTTCCCCGCCGTCGCGCCTCTTGCTCAAGATGATCCGCGACATGGTCGAGGCCGAATGCAAGCGCCAGAACATCGAGCCCAAATCCTACTGCTTCACGCGGAAGGACGTCCGCGAGTGGGCTAAATGGAGCGACTTCCAGATCAAGTGCCACGTCCGGCAGCTCGAAGACCTGGAGTACATCTACTCCGTCGTGGGCAAGAAAGGCAAGGAGTACGTCTATGAGCTTCTCTATCCGGGCGGCGGCGAAGACGGAAAGCCCTTCCTCATGGGCTTAACCTCCATCGACCAGGTCAAGGAGAAGGTCCGTAACTTGGAGGGCAAAAAAGGCCACTTGGAGGGTACTAGGAGGGCGCTTGGAGGGCAGTAGTAGGGCAGGGGCAAATCACTAAATTATCCTTGAGCAATAATCCTTTGCCTCACTTACCAACAGCAACTTGGCGGTTTTTAGAAAAAACACCTATACCGGATGCGGGAAAACAGCCGATCATAGGAATACATAACGAGGCAAATCATGAGCACGTTTACCGATCATCTCCATAGCTTCAAGGAGCATCTCAAGATAAAGAACTACTCACCTCAGACCATTGCGACGTACTCCGAGAACCTGCCCGGCCTCCTCGCTCATCTCAAAGAGCAGGGCATAACGGATGTGAAGCGCGTATCCCGCGATCATCTCCAAGGCTATCAGATCACGCTGATGGAATACACGAGCGCACGGACAAACAATAAGTACACCACGGCCACGATCACCGTCAAGGTCCGGGCAACGAAGCGCTTCTTTAAATACCTCGAAGACTCGGGAACGATCCTCATCGATCCGGCTGAGCACATCAAAGAGCCGAAGAAAGAAACCCATCTCCCCAGGACCATCCTGACGGAAGACGAGGTCCGGAAGATCCTCGAAGAGCCGAGGCTTGACACTATCAACGGCCTCCGGGCAAGGGCCGTGCTCGAAGTCTTCTACTCGACCGGCATCAGACTCGAAGAGCTTATGAACCTCACCATCTTCGACTGCGACCTCCAGGGCGGGCTCCTGCGCGTCAACAAGGGCAAGTTTGCAAAGGACCGCGTTGTCCCTCTCGGCAGGCACGCGGTGAAGTTCTTAAAAGAGTACATCACGCGCATCCGTCCCGGCCAGACGAAAAACAACAAGGCCCTTCATAGCCTCTTCGTCAGCCGGTTCAGCGAGCCGCTGTCAAAGCAAGTGATCGAGTTCATGGTAAGAGACTACGCCAGGAAAGCCGGGATCAAAAAGAAAGTGACGCCTCACACCTTCCGGCATACCTTTGCCACGGAGCTTGTCCGAAACGGCGCGGACATCACCGCAGTCCGGAAGATGCTCGGCCACTCGTATCTCTCCGCAACCAACATCTATACCCACGTTGCCGGCAGGGAGGTAAAGAAGACCCACAGCATGAGCCATCCGAGAGAGCGGGACAAAGAGCCGAGAGAAGAGATCATCCCCGATATCCGAGCCTTGAAGGAGCAGCCACGTCATGAGCGACTTTAGCCACTTCAAAGAAAAGTATCGCCAGCATCTCACCGTTATCCACTACGCCCCCGAGACGATCAAGCGCTATATATATTTCTTTAACCGCTTCTTCGCCTGGCTCGAAGCCCAGGGCGTCACCGAGATCAGCGGAGTCACCAAAGACAGGGTCCAGGATTACCAGGCGCACCTTTATGAGACGGTGAACAGCAGGGGAGAGCCGAACTGCGTCTTTCACCAGAACAACACCTTAAAAGCAATCAAGGGCCTCTTCCGCTTCCTCGCTGAACAGAACTACCTCGTAAGCGATCCCAGCCGGGACGTCTCTTACGCCCGGACCCCCAAGAGACTGCCCCGCTCGATCCTGACGGGACCGGAAGCAAAGAAGGTCATCCATGCCACCAACACCAAGACCGCGACCGGCTACCGGGACCGGGCCATCATCGAGGTCTTTTACTCAACCGGCATCAGAATGAACGAGCTTATCAACCTGGAGCTTGCCGACGTGGACTATCGCGAGGGCCTTGTCAGGGTGAACAGCGGAAAGGGGAACAAGGACCGGGTCGTCCCGATCGGCAAGATCGCCTGCAGGTACATCGAGAACTACGTCAAGGGAGTCCGGCCCATGCTCGTCAAAGACCCGACCGACAACCATCTCTTCCTCACCATGAACGGAACCAGAATATCGGAGAACCGGGTATGGGAGCTGATAAAGATTTACAGCAGGAAAACGAAGATCAAGAAGAACATCACGACCCACACCTTCCGGCATACCTGCGCCACGCTCATGCTCAAGAACAAGGCGAACATCAGGCACATCCAGGAGCTTTTGGGCCACTCTTCGCTGGACTCGACCCAGGTTTATACGTCCGTCACCATCACGGACCTTAAAGAAGTCCATAGCAGGTGCCACCCCAGGGAGAAGGACCGGGAATAGCGATTATTCCGTCGGAATATTCCGGATTATTCCGACGGAATTATGCTTCGTTGAGACTGCAGGCAGATTTCACCTCAGATTTCACTTTTTAACGACCAACGTCAATAAAGACGGGCCTTGCCGTCCGCTGCGCGTACCGTCTTATAAGCGCAACTCGGGCATAAAATGGGGTCGCTTCGCGAACGTGCTCCGCTCCCAATTTTATGCGCCGATCCAGGGGGATTTAGCTGGTGAAGCATCGCTAAAAAACCTCCCCTGGCTCTGCCCTCGTTCGCTTAAAAGGATAAAGGTGGCCTCCGGGCTTGCGGGATGGATCGCCCCGCAAACCCTCCGGCATGATGAGAGCCCCCGCCCAGCCCCGCTACGCCTGGGCAGAGGCAAGCACCGCGCCAGCCCTCCCCCCGCCGAGCCCTCCCCCTTTGGATACCCCCACCCTGGCACCCCCCTCCAATTAAGGAACTCCCAAAATGGGTGGACTCTCTCGGCGCAAATTATTTATAGCGCCGTAGGGGGGAGGATGCTGCTCGGGGCCGTCCCTCCCCGAGCCCTTTGGGTCACGGCACTTGCAAACCTCTGCCCAGACGTAGCTCCCTTCTGCCCCCAGAGGGGGCGCCCAGGACCGAAAGACGAAAGCAGGGGAGAGAACAGAACAAAGGACAGTGGTATCGGCTTCACGCCTTCACTTCGTTACGGCGTCAAGCCCGTTTATAGATCGGTCACGATCCTTGCAACGAGGCGCAAGGCTCGCGCCCTCTCACCCGCCCGCCCTCGTGCGTGAGAGACTGCCTGCGCAGCAGTACGCTCCGGCAGACACTCCCGCGCTCCCATCCGCCCTGGCAGGGCTCCCCGGAGAGAATAGCGGTTAAAAGAAAAGGGGAGGGCTGATTTTATCTTAACCGCTTGACTTGCTCAGTCATCAATGGTTTAATGTCAACTACTCCTATGATTTTACAAAAAAGTGTCGAAAAACGAGTGGTGTCGTAAGAGCATGTTATGCGCGGAAGGCCGCATAGATACGGCGTTTTTCTCTTATGAGCCGGGGTTGCTCGACGGGTTGATCCACAACGATCATTTAGGTACTCCACAGAAGATGACGGATGATTCCGGGGCAGTTGTTTGGTCTGCGGACTACAAACCGTTCGGTGAGGTGTCTGTCACCACGCACACGATTACGAATAATCTTCGATTCCCTGGGCAGTACTATGATGCTGAGACGGAGTTGAATTATAACTACTACAGGGACTATAATCCGATGATCGGAAGGTACGTAGAGACTGACCCAATAGGGCAGCGGGGAGGTATAAACTTATTTACATACGTCGGAAACAATTCAGTCAAACGGCTTGATCGTTTTGGACTTTTTTGGATATTTCAAGGGTGGCAAATAGATCAAGACCGCATCTGGTCTGGCAGATATCGTCAATTGTGGGCAATATGTCGAAACAATTGTAATGGTAGATATCAAAATGTTAGTGCATTGTACCAACAATGGGGTCGTTTTCCGATTAATACACCTGAATTTGAACCACCGGATATTTTGGGTCTCGGTGGTACATCAGATGGAGCTGGAGCTGGTGCAGATTTTGGAAATGCTATCGCTGATTTGGCTGAAGCAGCATTACAGTCTGGAGGAGGAACAGAGGATTCCCAATTTAATCAAATAATACGAGGAGATGGACAAAATTATTGCGATCAGTTGGGAAATACTTATATAAGAAATCCTCCCCATATAAGAAATACTTTTATAGGAAATCCTTAATAGGGCCTTGAACTACTAAAAAATGATTAATTACTAGGAGATTATGATGATGAAAATAATAAAGGGTGGATTGTTAGGAGCAGTTTGTGGATTATCATATGCATTTATTTCTTTTTATCTAATAACGCCGGTTTTAAATAAATATATTTGGGCTATATGGTCCTATGGATTTCAGGGACTTATTTTAGGCGTTTTATATGTGTCACTAAAACTAATAGTAAAGAGAATTATTAATATAGAAGATAAAAGGATAGTAATAATTAATTTAATAATCGGATTAATTAGTGGCCTCTTTTCGAGCATCGATTCAACATTATCTACTTATTATAGAGCAATTGTTAATGTTTCTGGATTCGTTCCTGATGAGATAAGAACATCCATTATTTCTAGAATAATTCTTTTTTCCACTGGGAGCGCGCTTATTGGATTAATTGTAGGTTTATTGGCAGGGTTATGGGAACTGAAAGGTCGAAGAAACTTTGGGGAAGTTGTTGCTAATTGATGAACTTTGGGACCTGCAAGCGATTTTGTGTAAATGACCTTACGGTTTAAAGTACAGGCATCCTGCCTTCAAATAAGATCGTAAACTGGTTCATCGCCGATTTCCAGTCTCTGATCGGCAGGGTCCATTTCTTCGAGATATTTTTCATGGCCAAGTATAGCAGTTTCGTCATGGCCTCATCGTTCGGGAAGGAGCCACGGTTCTTCGTCACCTTCCGGAGCGACATGTTGAGCGATTCGATAGCGTTGGTCGTATAGATAGCCTTTCGAATCTCTGGCGGATAAGAGAACATCGGAATGATCCGCTCCCAGTTGTTCCGCCAGGACTTGGCAATCGTCGGATGGCTGGCATCCCATTTCTTGGCAAAGGCCGTTAAGTTCGTCTCTGCCTGGTCGACTGTCGGTGCCTGATAAATGACCTTGAGATCTGCCGCAACCTCTTTGCGCTGCTTCCATGAGACGAAGCGAAGGCTGTTGCGGACCATGTGAACGATACAAAGCTGAACCTGGGCCTTGGGAAAGATCGCCTCGATCGCTTCGGGAAAGCCTTTGAGGCCGTCGACACAAGCGATGAAGATGTCATTAACGCCCCGGTTCTTAAGCTCCGTCACTACCTGGAGCCAGAATTTGGCTCCCTCGGTCTCGGCGATCCACATGCCAAGAACTTCTTTTGCGCCGTCCCAAGTGATTCCGATGGCAAGGTAAACAGCTTTGTTGATTACCGTGCTATTATGCCGCACCTTGACCCGGACAGCGTCCAGATACATGATAGGGTAAACCTCTTCGAGGGGCCGGTTCTGCCAGAGCATGACCTCCTCGGTGATTGCATCGGTTACCTGAGAAACGAGAGTCGGAGATACTTCGACACCGTACATCTCTTGCAGATGCGCCTGGATGTCACGAGTGGTCATCCCGCGAGCGTACATCGAGATGATCTTGTCGTCGAAACCGGTGAAGCGGGTCTCTCCCTTGGGGATGATTACCGGCTCGAAGGTCGAGTTTCGGTCCCGAGGGACGGCGATTTCCATGTTGCCGAACTCGCCTTTGATTGTCTTCTTTGACTTGCCGTTCCGGGAATTGCCGCTCTTCTTCCCATCGGGGTCGTGTTTTTCATAGCCAAGATGAGCGGTCATCTCCGTCTTCATGGCTCGTTCTATAAGTGCTTTGGTGAGTTGCTTCAGAAGTCCGCTTTCACCGATAAGATCCTCGGGCTTCTTGTAATTCTTCATCAATTCGTCGAGCAGTTCGGGGACTATTGGGGTCAGACTTTAGAATTGATATTCTCCCTCTTTCCGTGATAGTTTCCCTCCATGCCACGGAAACCTCGCATAGAGTTTGAAGGCGCATTCTACCACGTGATCACGCGCGGGAACCAGCGCCAGAAGATTTTTAAAGAGCCCGCCGATTACAATAAATTTCTCCAATTCCTCCTCATCTATCGAAACCGCTATCACTATCACCTGAACGCGTTTGTACTTATGAGCAACCACGTTCATCTCCTGATCGAGACCAGCGAGACCCCGCTCTAGAAGATCCTTCAGGGGATCAACCAGAGCTATACCCTGTACTTCAACCGCAAGTATAAAACCGTAGGTCATCTTTTCCAAGGCCGCTATAAGGCTATTTTGTGCGACCGGGAATCATACCTTCTCGGTTTGCTGAAATACATTCACGAGAACCCGCTCCGGGCCAGAGTCGCGGAGACGCTCGATGCCAACCCATCCGCTGAATGTTTTTCATTGAAACTTAGTCGAATTTAGTCAATAATGCACTTCGCGATGCTGCGTTTAAGATCCACCGGAGGGTATTATGGTTAAAGGTTCGCAGAGGACGTTTTTCGTTCTCTTGTCCGTTGTTCTTGTTGCCCTGTTCTTCGGACTGTTCCTCAGGGGGATGGTAGAAAAGGATTTTCAGAACTATGTCGAAGGCGAGCGATCAGCCTTGGTGAGCGCGGTTTCGGCGGACCTGGAAGAATCCTATGAAAAAAACCGGAAATGGGACCGGGCGGACGCGGCTGAAATCGTGGTCCGGGCCTTGCAGCTTGGATTAACGGTAAAGCTGGTTGATTCGCGCGGCGATATCGTGCTGGATACGGAACAGGCCCTTGCATTACTGCCTTCCGACAAGGCATCCCGGATCCGTGCTGCTGCCGGGTTCGCCGGGGATGACAGCGGAGCGGACTATCGGTCTTACCCGCTCGTTATGGGAAAAGAGCATGCGGGCCGCCTTGACGTTCAGTTTCTGGAAAAGGGAAGGTCCGACGCATTCAGTAAACGCTCAGGCCTTGTTGTTTTGGCCGGTGTGTTTTTGCTTGCAATACTGGTGCTAACGCTGGGGACCTTTCTTTCACGGAAACAGGTTAAGCCGGTCAGAAGATCTGTTTCAGCCGCTGATGCCAGCGCCGATCAGCAGGCGGCTCCGCCGATCGCGGTCAGGCATGAGACCATGGCGGTCCCTGGACCTCAGGGAGAAGGAATCTCCGCGGTTGAACCGGCGTTAAGCATGGCCGGCGCCGCGGAAGAAGATTCGGAACCCATGGCGGACGACCCGCTTGATGCGGACGATGAGGATATGCAGCCTCTTGCCGGTGATCCGGACAGAATTTCCAAGATCGTGAATGGGTTGGATGGACTGGCAAAGGCCCAGGCGCTTCGCAGCTCACAGCAGAAGCAAGCGCTTGAACTTTCAGCGTACCTGAACACTATCGTTGAAACGGCCCGTGCGTCTTGTCCAGATTCGCAAGTCACCCTCAAAGTGGAATGCAGCAACGATCTCAACATGCAGGCTGATCCTGAGTGTCTTTCGGGGATCATGACCAACCTTCTGGACAATGCGGTAAAAGCGGTGAAACATGACGGGACCGTGACGGTGAGCGCTTCGGAGAAGGGCGATCAGATAGAATTTGCGGTCCGGGACACGGGCTGCGGTATCAGACGGAAGGCTCTTCCTCATATTTTCGAGCGGTTTTACCGGGGATCGGGAGACGGTATCGGTCTGGGGCTTACTATTGTAAAGGAACTTGTGGATGCATGCGAAGGGACCATTGCGGTCCAGTCGACACGGGGCAAAGGCTCAGTTTTTACTGTTTCCATCCCTCGTTCCTGACCTTGAAGAAGCGGCATGAATAGGAGCGCCGCAGAATGAGGAAACAGGAGCTGATCAGCCATCCTCAGGAATTCAACATATCCGTACATTCTCAGCACAACGTTCCATGGAGGAAAAGCAAAAGGGCCTTTGAAAGGCCCTTTTGCTTTTTTTGTTTCACGATCGTGTGATCAGTTTTATTGTGCCTTCGGAGCACCTGCGGGTTTCTGGGTTGCAGGCTTCCAGTTGTTAAGGTCATGGGCGATCCCGTGACAATTGCCGCATTTCGGGAACTTTGCCATAATGCCCTTTGGATGCTTATCACCGTGGCAATCCTGGCATTTGGGCATGGCCTTGTGTTTGTCCTGATGACAGAATGCGCAGTTGAATGCTCCATGCTTCGCTTTCGACGCTGTCAAAAGGTTGTAGGGATTCTTGTGGCAGGCCGCGCACAATTTATTGTTCGTATCCTCCGCATAGGTGACATTCTTGGGCATATGGGGCTTATGGCACTTCAAACAGTCAGCCGGCATCACATCGGCGGAATGAGGCTTGTGGCACTGCGTGCACGCCGGTATCTTGCGGTGAACGTCAGCGTGACAGGTGGTGCAGTACAGAGCGGTGTGCTTGCTCTTATTCTCCCGAAGTTGCTTGATCTGCGGAGTGTGGCACGTAAGACAGGGCTCTGTCAGGTTTTTGGTGAATGAGATCACCAGGGGTGTGTGCGGATTGCTGTGGCAGGTCAGGCAGCCGGGGGTCTGGAAATGAAGCTTTTCCTTATTATTATGGCACTGGCTGCAAACAGGGATATTGTTCTTCGATGCGGGACGGTGGCCGCTGTGGCAGTCCTGACAGGAAACGGTTTTGTGACGCCCGCCTTTTTCATTTACCTGGGCAGGTTGTGCAGCATGGCACTTTACGCAATCGCCTGAGCCGAGTTCAGTGGCAGCCCATAACGAGGTTGCATAGGCCAAGAGAATTACGTGCGACACGAACAATACAAGCAACTTGAGACTTCTGTTCAGTTTCATTGCTCCTCCTGATGATCCTATTTATAGTTTGGAAATAATAACACTATTGCAACGCGGCATAGAAACAACGGGGCGGATTATTGCATGCTGAAAAAATATTGTCAATAGCAAATGAATAAAAAATTTTTATTTAAAAAAAATACCGGTGAATAAATTAATTAGTCGTGCAGCACGGTGGCTGCAGCTCTGCTGTTGTATTATTTCCAGGCTCTATCGAACTATTCCCGCAGATACCCATGACTTGAAAAATGAGAAGGCCCCGTCTGCAGTGCAGAAGGGGCCTTCTCGTGTGATACGGACCTGTCGGTGTTCTATTTCTTTCGATAGAACGGCAGTTCCATGGTCTTTGCCGCGATCTCGCGGTCATTTACTTCGATCTCGATCTCCTGCCCGGGCTGCGCGTAGCGGCTGGTGACATAGCCGAGGCCGATGCCGTTCCGGAGAAAGGGCGAATGGCAGCCGCTCGTTACGACCCCGATCTCCCGGCTTTCGGAAAAGATGCTGCCTCCTTCGCGCGGGATCCCCTTATCGAGCAGCATGAACCCGGTAAGCTTCTGCTTGATGTCTCCGGGGTTCAGCTTGAGCAGCGCTTCTTTGCCGATAAAATCCTTTTTAAAGTTCACGAAGCGGTCGAGGCCGGACTCGATCGGCGTACGGGTCTCGTCGATCTCGTTCCCGTACAGCGCATATCCCATTTCCAGGCGAAGCATGTCCCGGCTGCCCTGGCCGCAGGGGAGCAGTCCGTTCTCCCTGCCTGCTTCCAAAATGGAGTCCCAGAGCTGCTCTGCGTGCGACACCGGAACGAAGAGCTCATAGCCATGCTCGCCGGTATAACCGGTACGGGAAACGATCGCCGGCATTCCGGCGAGCTTGCGCTCCCGGACACCCCGCAGTTTCAGCGCTTTTACATGGCCGCCGATGAGCTTCTCGAGGACCAGGAGCGATTTCGGGCCCTGGAGCGCGACCTGCGCCAGGGAACGCGTATGGTCGGCGATCTCCACGTTCGCGCCCGCATTCGTCGTGAGCCACGAGAGGATCTTTTCCGTGTTCGCCGCGTTGGTGCAGAGGAGGAATCCGTCATCACCCGGCAGGTGGAGCAGCAGGGCATTGTCCAGGATGCGGCCGGCGTTATTGCAAAGAAGGCCGTAGGCAGCCGATCCCGCGGACAGATTTTCCATGTTCCGGGTAAAAACACGCTGCAGGAAAGCGCCGGCATCGGCGCCTTTGATCGCAATGCGGCCGAGAAAGCTTACATCAAAAAGGCCGGCGGCGATACGCACGGCATGGTATTCGTCAAGGACCGTGGAATACTGGAGCGGAACCTGCCAACCCTGGAAATCGGTCATCTTCGCGCTCAACTGCAGTTCTTTCTGGTGGAGAACGGTCTGTTTCATGGTGCCTCCTGGTTGCTCTCGATGGTACAGACATTCCCGCGCACAGGAGCTGCGGTTCAGGCACTATCAGACAAGCACTATTTTATGCGGAGCTTCTCGGTATCAACGGCAGGATCGGCCAGTTTATGCAGGTCCTTGGGATGGAAAGCGCCTTTCTCAGTAATGATGGCGGTGATGTAGCGCGCAGGCGTTACGTCAAAGGCCGGATTGGCCACCTTGACCTTGTCCGGCGCGATCTGGACCTTGCCGAACACATGGGTCACTTCGCGAGGATCGCGCTCCTCGATAGGAATATCAGCGCCTGATTCCGTGTTGAAGTCGATCGTCGAGAACGGCGCCGCCACATAGAAGGGGATGCCATGCTCCTTGCAGAGCACGGCCAGGCCGTAGGTCCCGATCTTGTTCGCCACATCGCCGTTTTTGGCAATGCGGTCCGCACCGACAATGGCCAGATCGATCATATCGCGGAACATGAAATAGCCCGCCATATTGTCGGTAATGAGCGTGCAGGGGATCTTCTCTTCCATAAGCTCCCAGGCGGTGAGGCGAGCTCCCTGCAGAACCGGGCGGGTCTCATCCACGTAGACGTGGATCTTCTTCCCCGCTTCCACGGCGGCGCGCATGACGCCTTCGGCAGTGCCGTAGCCGGCGGTCGCGATCGATCCTGCATTGCAATGCGTAATGAGATTGTCGCCGTCAGCTACAAAGGCAGCGCCAAAGGCCCCCATTTTCCTGTTTGTTGCGATGTCCTCGTCATGCATGCGTTGCGATTCAATAACGAGCATTTCACGGAGCCTGTCAAGGGACTTATCCTTGTTCTGCTGCACGAACCGCTTGATGCTGTCGATGGCCCAGAACAGATTGACCGCCGTAGGCCTGGTAGCCGCCATGTGGGAGCAGATCTCTTCGAATTGCGGCCAGAAGGCCTCGAAGGTGTCCGCCTTGATCTGACGCGCTCCGAGCGCAAGTCCCATGGCCGCTGAAACGCCGATGGCAGGGGCTCCGCGGACCCACAGCTCCTTGATGCCGCGCGCGACGGTCTGATAATCCTTGCATTCGTTATACACGATCTCGATCGGCAGCTTTGTCTGGTCCAGCATGCGGACGATGCCGTCTTTCCATTCGACGGTAGGTATCATGAGGGAATTTCTCCTTTGGGATTGCGCGCAGGTGTGTCGTGGGCTGCCCGGCTCATTCTGTTGTTCACTTTCCCAGCGCCTGCCCGACCTTCAACTCCGGTTCTTCGGCCGAGGCATCGTCTTCACCGGTTTCTTCCCATTCCATGTTGATTATTTCAAGGCTGCCATTGCCCGTTGCCACGAGCAGCGGGTCAAGCGACAGCACTTCTCCCGGGGCCCCTTTGGCGGGGCCAGTTGGCGTGGCCCACCAGATCAGCATCTTCTTGCCGTCCGTTTCGGTGAAAGCGCCGGGGAAGGGCTGGGTGAGCGCACGGACCAGATTGCAGATACTGTCGGCGCTTGCTGTCCAGTCGATGCGTTCGTCCTCGGGTCCCAGACGTCCGAAAGAAGTCGCTTGCGATTCGTCCTGGATGCGCCGCGGGGCAGTGCCCGCGGTCAATGCGTCGAGCCGGCGTTCGAGCACGAGGCGCGCGGCCTTGACGCACTTGCCGAAGACCTCCTGCGCCGTATCTTCCTTTCCGATGGGTACCGTTTCCTGGTCCACGATATCGCCAACGGCAGCAAGCTTTGCCATATGGTGCAGGGTCACGCCGGTCTGCTTTTCGCCATTCAGGATGGCCCGGTTGATGGGGTCGTGGCCGCGATATTTCGGGAGGAGCGAGCCGTGAATGTTGAACGCCCCGAGACGGGGCACGCCGAGGGTCTCCTCGGCGATCATGTTCCGGTAGGAGAAGGAAAGGATAAGATCGGGAGCCCAGGACCGGATCTTGGCGATCCAGTCGGTCGAGTTGACCGACTCCGGCGCATGGACCGGGATGTCGTATTTGGCCGCCAGTTTCGCCACCGATCTGAACCAGATCTCTTCGCCGGGATCGTCCTTATGGGTGATGACGGCCATAATGTACTCATCATTCTGGATCAGGGCCTGAAGGCATTCATAGCCCATATCGTGGTAGGCGAAAACGAGTATTGCGGGTTTAGTCATGGGTCCCTTCTTTCTGTGTGGAGATCATTTCGCAGGCCGTTCGAATGACGAACCGGGGACGGCGCCGGTCTTTCGAAGCGGCCTGTCTCGTTGTGAACTGAATGCATGGTTTATGGAGTATCGGGATAGCGCCTGATCAGGTCTGGAGGGAGCGGCCGCAGGGCCCTATCCGTATGGTCAAAAAAACGACCCTTCTGAGTTAAAAGTCTGAGGGATTTTACCGTCTGTTATGCGCTTTGTCAAACATATTATCTTTGCTCTCAAGGGTTTATCAGCAAGGAAGGATAGCGCGCCTGATCCGGCATAAGGATGAGTTGTTTACAGGGACGGTGATGCCCCGCAGGCGGCAGGGAGTAATTACCGTTGCTCACTACGGCTTGCGGTGCTCCGCATCCAGTTGCGCGCCGGGCATGGTCAGATCTGCACTGTAACCCGTGACCCGGTTCTTGCCGAGCGCCTTGGACCGGTAGAGCGCAACGTCCGATTCCTGGATCAGCCCGGGAATGGTCTTATTGTCTCCCTTCTGCTTGGTCGAGACACCGAGGCTTACGGTCAGGACCTCAAAGGGATGCAGCGATTTGAAAGTAAAGGGATAGTCTTCCACTGCTTTTCGCACCCGCTCGGCGAGCTTCAGCGCCATATCAATGCCGGTCTCCCCAAGCACGATCGAGAACTCTTCCCCGCCGTACCGGAAACAGCTGTCCGTGCTCCCTGTTCTGAACTGCTCGCGAAGAAGCGCCCCCATCTGCGCGATCACCCTGCTGCCTTCCAGGTGGCCGTAGCGGTCATTGACGCGTTTGAAGTCGTCGATATCGATCATGATAAACGAGAAGTCTCTGCCGGTGCGCACCTGCCGGCCGACCTCCTCTTCGAGCTTCTCCAGAAGCACCCGGTAGTTGAGCATACCGGTCAGTTCGTCCAACCGTGCGATGTCGAGCGTCCTCTTAAAGAGCTCCGCCTTTTCAATCCCTGCCGAGATCGTGTGGGACAGCGTGCGCAGCAGGTCGAAGTCCTCCACGCTGAATGCGGCGGGTTTGCTGTGGCTGAAGCCCATGATGCCCACGATACGGTTCTCGTTCATGAGCGGTATGCCGAAATAGCTCCCCGGCTTCTGCGCTTCGTCAGGGTGATGGAGAAAGGTCTCATAGTGAGAGGAATTATCCAGAAAGAGCGGCTCGCCCGTGGCAGCGATCTCTCCCGGCGCACCGTTGTCGAGATAGATGGGTTCGTTTATTTTGCCTTGCAGCGGGGGAGTATGAAAATAGATCGGTACCAGGCCGGAAAGATCTTTTTTAACGACATAGACTGAGGCTTCTTCAAAGCCGACGGCCCTGCTGATGGAGGCTACGATCTTCTGGATGAGTTCAGAGGGCTCCAGCTCCGAGGCGATGATCCTGCCGACCTCGCAGAAAAGGTGGGTCTCGGTGAACTTGCTGTAAAAAAAAGGTTTATAGTCTCGCATCGGAGGGGTTGCAGCACCGGTTTCACTTCTCACGTTTGACTGTTTAGACATCGGCCACCTATGGGAAGCGCAGTGCAATTGCGCATATATAGTATTATACCATAAAATTATTTTTTAAAACTAAAAAAACGTGCACGAATATGCTGGCACAGAGTATTGACATATCACGAACAAGGGGGCTTTTTGTCATGACGGTGCAGTTCGCGGGCTTGCACAGTCCGGGTGCGCACCAATCTGCGCACGCATTTCTTTGATCAGGTCTTTCTTCTTGAAATAATCAATTCTATCTGCTATCGTCACGTCATGGTTGGCTTCTGCATCCCGGGACAGACCTCCACGTCTTTGCGAGAGTCTCGCGGGAATCTTTTTCCAGGGGTGTTGCAGCTCACCGGGTCTCGATCCGGCAGTAGCGTGTTGACAGGGAAAGTGAAAGGTTACGAAATGGTACGGCCTGCAACCTTTGAACCTGCGTGCAATCCTCTTGCACAGGCAAAGCTGCCGCGGACCACGGGCGCCGGCAGCTACAATGACGCCTATCTGGCGGCGGCAGCACTGCTCGTTGTCACTTCTGCGCTCACGTTCGTGACCCGTATGCTCGAAAAGAAACATAAAACGCAGTTCGGCGTGTAGAGGCTCCTCGAGCTGGTTGCGTACGGCACGTACCGGAGACCTCGCCTGATCTTCCAAACCCTTGCGAAATGAACTTACCGATCGACATCACAGCCTGTCCCTTATGTTGGAGCGAAAAAGTACGCGAATATGCACGGGACAAACGCCGGGAGTATTACCAGTGTCAGGCCTGCGATCTGGTATTTGTCCCTTCCCGGCAGTTCCTGTCCGCAGAAGATGAAAAAAACAGGTATGACCTGCACCAGAACTCGCCCCAGGACCTGAACTACCGTCGCTTCTTAAGCCGCCTGTTCATTCCCCTGCAAAAACAACTGACGCCGTGCAGCCATGGACTGGATTTCGGCTCCGGGCCCGAGCCGACGCTTTCCAGGATGTTCGAAGAAGCCGGGCATAGCATGACGCTCTTCGACCATTTTTACGAACCAATCCCTGCGGCGCTGGAGCGACAATACGACTTCATAACCGCCACCGAGGTCGTGGAGCATCTGCACAATCCGAAAAAGGAACTGGAGCGGTTGTGGTCCTGTGTGAAGCAGGGCGGGTGGCTGGCCATCATGACAAATCCCGCTGTTGATCAGGAAGCGTTTCCGCGATGGTATTATAAGAACGACCTTACGCATGTCTGTTTTTTCTCCCGAACGACCTTTGCCTGGCTGGCCCTTCAGTGGCGGGCGGAGGCGGTGTATGCAGACAGCGATGTCGTGCTCTTTCGCAAGGGCGGCGCGAGAAAGAAATCCCGATGAATCGTCCATGAACGGTGTTCATACAAGGGAATGAAAATTGATGTTTATTCGGTTGCCTGGCCATCACCCTCCCCAACCCCTCCCATCGAGGGAGGGGCTACAAACGTGCTCCCTCTCTTCTCCAGGGGAGATGGCTGAGCTGAGGGAAATTTACAGATGAAAACATTGCCAATCCTGTATCAGGACGAACAGCTCATCGCGGTGAATAAACCCGTGGGCCTGCTGGTCCATCGAAGCAGCATCGACCGCCACGAGCACGAAAATGCCATGAAGATCGTCCGGGACCAGCTCGGGCAGTGGGTCTATCCTGTCCATCGACTCGACAAATCCACCTCGGGTGTGCTGCTGTTCGCACTGGATCAGGAAATTGCCCGCCGTATGACCGTGTCCTTTACCGAGGGAACGATCTCCAAGGGATATCTTTCCATCGTGCGGGGGGTCACCAAAGAGGCGGAGCGCATCGATTATCCTTTGAAGGACATCCCGGATAAGATGACTGATCAACGGGCGAATAAGGACAAGCCGGCAAAACCATCGGTCACTGATTACCGGCGATTGGCGTCCATTGAACTGCCTCATCCCGTGGGCCGGTATTCCACGGCACGCTATTCCCTCATTACCGTGTTCCCCGTAACGGGCCGCAGTCACCAGATCCGGCGCCACCTGAAGCACATTTTTCATCCTATCCTTGGAGACACAACCTATGGGGACGGCAAGCAGAACGACTTTTTCCGCAGGCAGTTCGACTGCCGTCGATTATTGCTGCATGCCTGCAAGGTCCAGTTCATCCATCCCACGACCGGCGCGCTGCTGCATATCCGGGCTCCACTGGACCACGCCTTTGGCGCGGTGCTGGAGGAATTGCACTGGGACCAGCTTGCCTTGCCGTGAGCGCGATGGCACCCCGGTTCTGCCATCCCGCGAGGAGGTTCATGATGAAGAAAACGTTCCTGCTGCAGGCCCCGGTCATGGTTCTGATCCTTGCTGTTTTGTGCCTGACGGGATGCCACAAAGATACGGAAGAAGACAAAATAAAGAACATCATCGCCGAGGTGCAGAAGGCCGCGGGAGAAAAGGACACCCGGACCGTGCTGGGGCATCTGTCTAAAACCTATCAAGACCCGCAGGGCAACAACTACGATGGAATAAAGGGACTGCTCTTTTTCTATTTTATGAAGCACCGGCGGGTGAATGTCTATGTGCCGGATATCGAGTGTTCGATCGAGAACAATGTTGCCCGGGCATCGTTCCAGGCTGTTCTGACAGGCGCAGGAGGAGGCGCCGAAGCTGACCGGGGACTGCTGCCCGAAGCGCTGGGCGTCTATGCATTTACCGTGGTCCTGCAGAAAGAATCGGCTGCGTGGAAGATCACTTCTGCGGCGTGGGAGCGCATCGGTGGCGGGCCGGCGAAGGAATGATGGCCGGCCGCCGTACCGGGCCGGCAGTGATCGGGGGAGCACAGCGGCGCTGGAATGCAAGGTCTTCCGTGCATGCTGAGACGAATTGACCCGTGGCACGCGCGTGCCCATATGTGTTATAGTATGCCGTGCTGAGGCTCGGTCTTTCCTGTGCATACCTGTACGGGACCAACCGCTTACGGGCGAACGAGGGCATTTCTTAATGAATAGTTTTGAACTCATTGCGTATCCGTTGTTGCCGATCTCCGCGATGGAGCTTCTTCTGGGATTTCTCCTGCTGACCCAGAACAGGCGAAGCAGTCCCCTGCACCGTTCCGTGGCAGCCATGGCATTTTTTTCGGCAGCCTACTCGCTGAATACCGCGGTCATGTATCTCATGGCCTCCCATGGGCATGATTTTATAGTATTCGCCCGATTGAACTGGATCGGGTGGTTAGCCATTCCCGCCGGTCTGCAATTTCTCTATTATCTCAGACCCGAAACAAACCGTGCTGCCCGCCTGCTGGGGTACGTTTTGTATCCTTATTGGACCGTTGTTCTCTCTCTCTGCCTTTTCACCGATCTGATTGTCACGCCCCGCTATTCGCTCATACCCTACATGAACCATCCGGGCCCCCTTGAAATTCCCGCGCGTATGGGCGGCGCGCTCATGCTCCTCTGGCTGATCGTCGAAATACTGCGCATCAGGCGCCATTTGACCGGGATCAAGAGGTTCCAGCTTGATCATTTTTTTTATGGGGTGATGATCTTCGCACTTGCCGGAGTGATGATCGCGGGCATTATGCCTGCCATCGGCGGTTTCGGCGTCGAACCGGGGCTGGGGTCCTATTTCAGCCTGCCCTGGGTGGTCCTGACGTTTTATGCCATCGTCCGTCACAGCCTCTTTGAGATGCGGATCATATTTTCGAAGACGCTGAACATCCTGGTTCTGGTCCTGGTCTGCGCGGGGATCCAGGCGACGATTCTGACCGCCATCGAACCCGCGTTCGGAACAATGCTGTCGATCGTGGTTTCGCTTGCGCTCCTCGGTTTTTTCCTGTTCGGAACGCCGGTCAGCAGGAAGCTGCAGTCCCTTGTCAACAGCCTCATCATCGGCGACCGCTACAATTATGAGTCGCTGACACGGGAGGCGATCGTAACGCTGAACGCGAAGCACGAAGGGCATGAACTGATCGATTATTTGATCGAGATAGCCTGTTCAGGGTTGGACATCAGGGATGCAGGGGTCTATGTGCACACGGTTGAGGACGGCTTTGTCATGCGGCAGGGGCGCGGCAGCTTCGGGGCAATGAAAGACCGGCGGTCGCTTGCAGACGTCGCGGTGAACAGACTGCAGGAAACGAACCGGTCGCTGATCCTGCAGGTGATCGCCGGGGCAGGAGAAGAACAGGAACCGTTCCCGCTCAGCACCTACCTGCGGGGGATCGGTGCTGAGGCGCTGGTGCCGCTTCTGTTCCAGGGAAGGCTGCAGGGGGCGCTGGCGCTTGGGGCAAAAGCGAACAACGAGGCGTTTGGCCAGAGCGATGTCGGTTTTCTCGAAACGCTGGCCGCGCACGCAGCGAGCGGTCTCGAAAATGCCCGGCTCAATGATATCACGCGCATGGTACGGTCCTCACTGCAGGAGAGCGAGGAGCGCTTCACAACGCTGGCGCAGAAGATGCCGGCCGCTGTCTTTATTCACCGGGGAGCGTCGATCGTTTATGCCAACAACGCGGCAGAGGAGATGACAGGGTATCCGCAGGAAAAACTGATGACGATGCACATTCGGGACATGCTCCTTCCGGAGTACCGGGGGGCGATCCGGCCGAACGGTCTCGAGCGGGCCGAACCGCCGCTGCGCTCCGCGGAAAAGGAAGTTCGGGTGCCCCGCCTGAATGGGAGCGAACGGTGGGCGGTCATGACCTCCGCGGTCATTGAATATGGAGAGCGGGCGGCGGTCATCTGGATCTTTTTCGACATAACAGAGCACAAACGGAACGAAGCCAGACTTCGGTATGAGCGGATGCGGGACGCGGTCGGACGAATGGCAGCCTACTTTGCGGGCGATCTCGAGGGCATGGTCAAGGACCTCCACCGCATCTCGGAGCTCAATGATCAGGGCGAGGACGGTGAGAACAGCTCTGAACTGACGCAGATGATCGTGTCCACGATGCAGCAGGCGGAGATCCTGGTACGCACGCTCAAGGAGATCAGCACTCGCCAGGAGGCGAAGCGGGCCCTGCAGGACCTCGGCGAATTCGTCGCGAAACGACAACAGATCCTGGCGGCGATGCTGAGCGGAAGGTGCGAACTCGTGATGCACTCTTCACGTGAACCGCTTCCGGTCATGGCTGATCCGATCAAGCTGGAGAGCGCGCTCATGAATCTCGTGGTCAACGCGCGCGACCAGATGCCGCGCGGGGGGGTCGTGACCGTGGCGAGCGGCCGCGCCGCGATAACGGTCGATTTTATCCGGCGGAACGGATTCGGCAGGGTAGGAATGTACGCCGTCATTTCCGTTAACGATACCGGGGAGGGTATGGGGGCAGCCGAGCAGGAGCGGATCTTCGAGCCTTTTTTCACCATGCGGGGAGACCGGAAGGAACGAGGTATCGGCCTGTCCATGGTGTACGAGATCATCAAGGAGCATGAAGGGTACATCGCGGTAACGAGCCTGCCCGGACAGGGCTGCACCTGCATTGCCTATCTCCCGCTGGCGCCCTGAGGGCGCCTCCATTGCCTATTTATGGCATATGACGCAGCTTGCTTTGTCGCTCACCGCAAAGGACCGCTCGCCGTTGTGGCAGGTCCCGCAGAACTGGCCTTTGGTGATCTTGCTCATGTCCATCTTGTATGAGTCCTTTGCCATCTGGAAGACCGAGTAGTGGCAGGCGCTGCACTTGTACTTTTTTCCCTCAACATGTTTGATATGGCTGAAGAAAACCGGCTTGGCGTCCTTGGCCGTGAAGGTCAGGTCGCCGCCGCCCACGGCGGCAAAAGAAACTGGCGCAGCCGCGAGGCACAAAACCATTGAAAAGAACCAGATCTTTTTCATAGACGAACCCCCCTGTCCAGGATATTCGTGATGCTTTCCGCTGGAAGCTCTTCCGCAGGATCACCACGGTCATGTGACCGGATTATAGCATAACTATGGCTGAGCTGTCGTGCGACATTCATTCGTGCATGGAGAACATCCCGAAAATCATCATTCCCACCATATTATCCCTCTCGAAACCTGAAGGGTATTCTCGAACCGGTCTATGCCGGCCGGTCGGCGCCGACAAGGGGAGGATTTCTCTGGTATACTTTCAGCAGGAGTGAACATTCAAAGGAGGATGCCATGAAATATACGAGTCTATTGGTCCTGGTTTTGGTGCTGTTGCTGCCGTTCGGTTCTGGTGTGTATGGTGAGGAGGCAGTCAAAGAGAAACGCGTCGTGGCTGCCGTTGACGCCGACGGAGTGCAGCGCGTTGAGGTCGTGGGTGGGGGGTATTACTTCGATCCCAACTACATCGTTGTGAAAGTGAACGTGCCGGTGGAACTGAAGGTCAGGAAGGAAGCCGGGTATACACCTCACGATATTGCGGTGAAGGCGCCGGAGGCCGGCATCGATTTTGCGGAATCTCTGGGAAAGGACCCCAAGACCATTACCTTCACGCCAAAAACGATAGGGAAATACGAGATGTACTGCAGCAAGAAGCTGATATTTGTAAAGAGCCACAAGGACCGCGGCATGGTCGGCACGATCGAAGTCGTGCAATAAATCAGGGTCTTCCGGGTTTTGTGTGGCACCTATTTTTGATGAAGTCGTAAGAAGTCGTCATTCCCGCTTGTCGGGAATCGTAGTGTTTTTCAACGTACTGAAAAGAAACTATTCCGGACAAGCCCCGACTAGTCGGGGCAGGCCGGCAGCGCTCCGCATCCTGTTCTTTTGACATGGGCGGGGAATGACGTCAAAAGAGGGTTTATAGACTTCTTACGAGACCATCATTTTTCATTCACGCAATAAAGTGGGAGGGGCCCCTGGAAACGATATTTTGGACCCGTCTAAGGCCCACCATCCGCTCGACGGGTAATAAAGCACCCTCTCCTGCCCTCTTTATGAACACGAATACTGTACATGCAAAAGGAGAGTAGCCATAACAAGAACACTCGTTATCAGCGACATTCACGGGATGCATAATGCGCTGGTTGCCTTGCTGCAAGCAGTCAGGTACGAGCCGTCAGAGGATGCATTGATCTGCCTTGGCGACTATATCGACCGGGGGCCGGATTCGAGGGAGGTTGTGGAGTTTTTCATGGAACTCAAAGAGCATCACGGACCGCGGGTTACTCTGCTGAAAGGCAACCACGAGGATATGTGCCTTCAGGCTCATAAGGACGGATTGGTCAATAAACGCGACGCCAGGAATATGTGGCGTTTTGACGGGTGTGAAGCGACGCTTGCATCGTGGGGCGGAAAGGTGCCGCTTGAGGTGCTCCGGTTCATGGAGTCTTTGCTGCTCTACCATGAGAGCAAGGACATGATCTTTGTTCATGGGGGCGTTGTTCCCGAACTGCCGCTGGAACACTCCGAGCCCTATGATCTTTTGTGGAGCAGGAACGCGGCGCCTCACTATAGCGGCAAGACCGTGGTGGTGGGGCATACGATCCAGTCAGAAGGAGTGACCTTCGATGCCAAGGCAAATATGCTGTCCATTGACACCGGCGCATTCATTGCCCTGTTAGGCATGCCTGGAAGGCTCAGCATCGTTGACCTGACCAATAAGATGGTGCATTTCATCAGGACGGACACGGGAAAACTGGGGCGCAAGAGACTGGACCCTAAGATGGGCAGCGGGTCCCGTTGAGGTCGCAGCAAAGCGAATATATATTAATGAGCTTGAAAAACCGCTACTCTGTTCTTCCCGCTGTTTTTTGCGCGGTACAGCGCTGTATCGACATTTTTCATCAGATATTCGATCGTTGAGCCGTGTTCCGGATAGCAGGCGATGCCGATGCTGGCCGTGATTGCTTCCTGTTCCCTGCACTCAAAGACCTGAGAGGAACCTGCAAGCCTCTTTTCCAGGTTGGCCCGTAGCCGCTCCGCGATATCCAGTGCCAACGATTCATCGGTCTCGGGCAGGATGATAATGAATTCATCGCCGCCGTAACGTGTCGCGATGTCCATGGACCGTATGGTATTTGATATAGTGAGCGCCATCTCTTTAAGCACCTTGTCTCCGAACAGATGTCCCTGCGTGTCATTGCAATGCTTGAAACTGTCCAGATCAAGCATGAGCAGGCAGAGATGATGGCCATGACGCTCAGAGCGGGCCAATTCTTCTTTCAGCCGTTCAAAGAGGTATCTGCGGTTGGCGAGTCCGGTCAGATGGTCCGTGATGGTCAGTTTTTCGAGCTCCTCGGACTTGTTCAGAAACACATTCCGGTCCATGACGATGGCGGCGTGGGTCGCAAAGGCCTGAAGGAGCTTCAAGTCCTCTTCATTGAAGACCTCCCCGGTCGTTTTATCCGACAGATTGAGCACTCCGATGACGCGATCGCCGATTTTGAGCGGTATGCTGACGAAGGACCGTGTTTTATAATGGAGCCTGTTCTTCTGCCTGATCCGCTGGTCATGCTCAAGGTCTTCGACCAGGAGCGCTTCGCCGAATTCCGCAACCTTGCCGGCGATCCCTTCGCCGCGGTGGATCCTGAGCACATCCGTCAGGCCTTCGAAAGCCCCCCTTTTTGCCGACAGGAGCAGATCTTCGGTCTCCTGGTCGATCAGCATCAAAGACCCCTGTTCAGCCTTGAGCAGGTTGGCAGACGCATCGAGGATCTTCCGCAGCAACGTTTGGTAATTTTGAATGGACGTTATCCCTTTGGTCAGTTCCGATATTGCCACGAATCCATCGAATTTACACATCAACTCCTGTCGAAGATGGGTGTTCTCGATCGAAAGGGCGGTTTCACGGCAGAGTGCGGCGATGATAGGGGCGTAGCTTGTTTTGAAATCGCGGTCGGCGATGCAGAGGATCCCGTCAAGGTGTCCTTGTACGATGATCGGGAAAAAATAGAGGACGCCCATGCCCGTGAGAAAGACGACATCGGACGCTGCCGCCGAATCGGCTGAAAGCGCAATAGGTTTGCCGGCAAGAAGACCCTGTACGATCTCGCCGTCCTCGACGAGGCTGACGGCGGCATCGTCACCGTTACGGGCAGGACCGGAAAGGCTCGTGTACCTTCGGTGTTCCCGGTCGTGGACAAAAACGGCGCTCCCGTCGGCATCTATCAGCGAGGGCAGTTCCTGCAGCATGTGCCTGTACAGTGCCTCGGGCTGTTCTCCAGACGGTACTCCCCACCCCCCGATGAACTTTTTCAAGCTCTCAAACCCGTGCCCGAGGGCATGGTCCCCTTGATCGTTGCTCAACAGTCTGCGAACTGCATCGGTCGTAAAATCACAAACCATCCAGGCTTTTGGATAACTGGTAAACGCGGTCGGCGAGGGCAGTGAGGCCACTTCGAGACCGGCGGCGCGCAGGTGTTTCTTGCCTTCGTAAAAATCCTCCAGGGATGAGAATGATCCCTGTCCAAGAATGACCGCGTATTCCGCCTTGTGCCGAATGGGAACGACAAAGCTCACGATCTTTAAATAACACGTGAATACGTCAGGCCTTCCTGTCTCCAACGCGTTCTTCAGGAATGAGCGGCAGTGAGTATCGCAGGAGGCGGTAAGGCTGGGAACAGCTGCGCGAAGCCGGTGACAGAAGGGGGCTGTGTGACGCGGGCTGTACAACATTCTCCCGTCCCGGGAAAAAATGCTCAGGGAAAAACCGAGACTCTCTGAAAGAGCCGCGAAACAGTCCTGCCAGGCATCAGTTACGAAGAGATCCTGCAGGTTTTTTCCGGTAAGGTCATGCGGCATGATGCCTCCACGGGCTGCCGTGCCGTTGTGAAAAAAGGTACCCGGGAGGCAAGGTGCGGAGACAACGTGCCGTCCATGGGCCAGGTCATCGGTATCAGGACCGAAATTTCCTCATTCGATGAGGACGGTACGACGCAACCTCAAGGCTGTAGTCCTGGGAAAGATGCGTGCAGTATTTATCGACAACCTCGCAATAGAAAGCGCCGACGTACTCTTCCCACCCGCAGGCGCAGCACATCCCGGACTCCTGCGGCTCGACCTTTTTCATATAGGTGCCGCACTGGGGACAACGTTTGAACCACATGTCCGCCATAGGTCCTCCTTATCCGGACAGAACTTATTCGACCGTAACGCTTTTTGCCAGGTTCCTCGGCTGGTCGACGTCGCACCCTCGGAACACCCCCACATGGTATGCCAGGAGTTGAAGAGGAACGGCATAGATGAACGGTGCAAGCAGGGGATGCACCGCCGGCACCTCGATGATGTCGTCGGCCTTTCCCTTGAGCAATGCGGGTGCATCGGTCAGGGCGATGATCCTCCCGCCCCGCGCTTTGACCTCCTCAATGTTCGAAGACATCTTCTCAAAGAGGTCGTTCGACGGTGCCACGAAGACCACGGGCAGGCCCTTCTCGATCAGCGCGATGGGCCCGTGCTTCATTTCCCCGGCCGGATGTCCTTCCGCGTGCAGGTACGATATTTCCTTCATTTTTAAAGCCCCTTCGAGAGCGATGGGATAGTTGATGCCTCGTGCCAGGTAGAGCATATCCTTTGCTTGCACCATTGTTGCTGCAAGCGCCTTGATCTCTGCGTCCTTCTGCAACGTTCGTTCGACGAGGGAGGGGATCTCCGCACTGTGCGACCGCAGGGCGTCCAGCTCATCCCGGTTCAGGCTGTGCCGGCCGTATCCGATGCCCAGGGCAAGGAGACAGAGTGCGGCAAGCTGGGTCGTAAAGGTCTTTGTCGCTGCAACGCCGATCTCGGGACCGCTCCTCGTATAGAGGACGGCGTCGGCCTCGCGTGTTGCCGTGCTTCCCACGACATTGCAGATCGTCAGGGTCCGCGCTCCCAGACGTTTTGCCTCGCGCTGGGCGGCAAGGGTATCGGCCGTCTCACCTGACTGCGTGATGGCGATGAAGAGCGTGTCGCTGTCGATGATCGGGTCGCGGTATCGATATTCCGAAGCAGTATCGACCGTGACGGGCATGCGCGAGATCCGCTCGATCATATACTTGCCGATCAGGCCCGCATGATAGGACGTACCGCATGAAACGATGTGCAGCCTGCGGATGTCCTCTTTCCGCTGCAAATAAAGCTTGAGACTCGAAACGAAGCTCATGGGATCGTCCAGCCGTTCCCCGAAGGTATTCCTGATGGACTGCGGCTGTTCGTGGATCTCCTTATGCATGAAGTGATCGTGCCCTCCTTTTTCGGCCATGGCCGGCGACCAGTCGATCTCCACGACGCTGTCCTGGAGCGAGATGAAGGCGTCCGAATCCAGATGATGCATGATGATCGCGTTTTCCGTGAGCGTGCAGAACTGGCCGTCCTCCATGAATATGAACTTTCGCGTATAGGGGAGGATGGCAGGGATATCCGATGCAAAGTAATAGGTGTCATTGCCGATCCCGACAACCAGAGGGCTTCCTTTTCTGATCGCGAATAGCATGTCCGGACAGCTTTCGCACATGATACCCAGGGCGTAGGTTCCCTGCAGTTGAGCTGCGGCGGCCCGTACGGCATCTCTGATCGCAAGTCCGGACCGCAGATATTCCGAGATCAGGCGAGGAATCACCTCGGTATCGGTTTCAGAAAGGAACAGATGGCCTTTTACTTCCAGGTCGGATCTCAATTCCCGATAGTTCTCGATGATGCCGTTGTGAACCACGGCGATGCCGTTCACGAAGTGCGGATGCGCATTCTCATAGGACGGTGCGCCATGAGTGGCCCACCGCGTATGGCCGAGACCGATCATTATCCGCGGGGACGGATCGGGCAATATTTTGTGAAGGTCCTTGAGCCTGCCTTTGGTCTTGAAAACCTCCAGACCGCGGCCATTGAGAAACGCTATTCCTGCCGAATCGTACCCCCGGTACTCCAATCTTTGCAGACTGTCGACCAGCACTCGAACAGATCCTGATTTTCCGATAAACCCGACGATGCCGCACATAGTTCCTGCTCCTCCTCGAGGTAAGGTCGCACGTGACGATCAGTGATGGACGGCCCTGCCAAAACGGCTGCAGAGCAACCAGGCGGGGCTTTAACTTTAATGACAAAAGAACCACGTTGGCCAATATGAGGATGACCAGACTTACCCTAATAATAAGCAATAACCGTACCCGCGCGGATTTCCTTTTTTTTACCGGTGAGCAGAAGGTGCCGGTACGAAGAGATCCGGCGGACGCCGGTGAAGCCTTGGTGAGCAAGTATTTGAATCTGCAGAGCTGCCGGTGATTAACGGGCTTACTGTGCAATCGAGAGTGTCATTATGATCTTTGCAGTCCATTCAGGAAGCAGTGGACCTTGCAGACGGGGAGTGTATCCGTGGGACACAGTGATCCTGATACAAATAGCGAATAACAAAGGAATACTGCTGCTGTATCCGATTTATACAAGATCTCTATGCAGAATTTTGGCATGATGTGTTCCCTGGCGGCACACAGAAGTTATTCAGTACCGCGACGCATTTAAAAAGCCCTTAAAAACAACATACTTCAAGCAGGCACCAAACTTGCTAATCATCAGCAATATGGAAAAGATGAAAAAAAAGATACTCATTGTCGATGAAATGCGATTTTCGCGCATCTGTTCGGCCATCCTTGAAAAAGACGGCTATGAAACGAGCTCGGTCACCGACGTTCGTCAGGTTGATTCAAAATTCAACTACCATGATTACGAGCTGCTTGTCACGAGCTATCCCTTCTGCACCGTTATTCTTGAAGACCTGATACATGCCGGCATCCCGACCATTATTTTGTCGGATAATATAAATCGGGATCTGATGACGACCCTTGACCATCTTGACAAAACGCTCTCACACTGCATGATAAAGCCGATCGATTACAACAAGTTCAGAAGCATCGTAAAACAGATCCTGAGCAGCGATCGATCCGCGGGGACAGGATTCGGCACATCATGAACGGTGCTGCCCGTTGTCTTGCTGAGGAGTATGGGGAAGGGGGGCCGGATAGAGAAACCACGGCGAGAACGATCATGAAAACAAAAATCATCATACTGCTGCTGCTGCTTCTTCTGCTCGTGCCTACGGTCGTCCGGGGAAGCGACTATATCATCAGTGAAGGCGACACGCTGAACATATCCGTCTGGGGGAATAAGGAGCTCAGCGCTATAGTGAAGGTCCGTCCTGATGGGAAGATCAGCCTGCCTGCGTTAGGCGAGGTGCATGCCGCCGACCTGACACCGCTGAAATTGCAGAACCTGCTTACGGAAAAAATGAAGAGTCTGGTGAAAAACCCTCTCATCACCGTGACCATCGACCAGGTCAGCAATAATAAGGTCTATATCTTCGGCGGGGGCGTGAAAGCGACGGTATTTGACCTGACACGACGGACGACCCTTCTGCAGCTGCTGTGCGTATTGGGAGACCTTACGAATGCCGACATTCATGAAGCCTATGTTCTCAGAAACAGCGAGAAGATAAAAAAGGATTTTTACCGGCTTTTCGTCAAAGGACGCGCCGAAGAGGACATCGTCATGAATCCCGATGACGTTGTTTTCATCCCAGCATTGATCGATAGCAATATCTATGTCATAGGCGCGGTCAATACCCCCAAACCGATAACGTACCGCGAAGGCATGACGGTGATGGAGGCGATACTGCAGGCAGGCGGGTTCACGAAGTATGCGCGAGAGAACGCCACGGAGGTCCTGAGAAAGGACAGCAGCGGAAGGCAGGTCACCATTCCCGTAAAACTGAAGCGTCTCATGAACGACGGCGATCTGAACCAGAACCTGGCCTTGAAACCGGGCGATTATATCGTCGTCTCGGAAGGATTGTTTTAGGAGATCGCGATGGAACCAACAGAACTGGATATAAGGAAGTACGCACGGCTCATTCTGAGAAAAAAGCGCCTGTACTTTGCGGTCGCAGCATCGATCATGACAGTCTTTGTCATGGCCGGGTATCTGTTGCCCAAAATATATGAAGCAAAGTGTACGGTGCTTATGGTGAATAGCGTTTACGACGATTATGTCAAAGGCGTTGCCATGACGCCATCCGAATATGAAAGCCTCGGTGGTTTTTCCATTGCTCTTACAAGCAAAAGCCTGATCCTCAAGGTCATCAGGGAACTCGGGCTCGTTAATGACAATATGAGCCCGGAGGAGAAAGAAAGCGTCGCCGGGAGCTTCCAGGCAAAGACCGATATTACGATCAAGACGAACAGGACGAATCCAAAAATGACAAGCCTGTTCGTGGTGTCCTACCGCGATAATAATCCCGAGCTTGCAAGGGACTATGTGAATACGCTTGTCCGGCGATATATACAAGAAGACCTCTCGGGTAAAAAGGAGGATACCTCCGAAGCCAAGCAGCTCCTTTCGGAACAGGTGAACTTGTTTAAGAATAAGATAAATGCGATCGAAGCAGAGATTATGAGCTTCAACACGGGAAACAATGTCTATAAGGTCGCCGATGAAGATAAAATAAATGAAAAATTGATACCGCTTCAGAATCGGCTGGGAGAGCTGTCCGTTAAGTACACGGATGATTACCCCGAGGTGATAGCCGCAAAGTCGGAGATCATACTACTGCAGAATCAATTGAATTATTTGAAGACCAGACGTGTGGTGAATAAGAACGAGTCAACAGCACAGAAAGGTCCCGGGAAAACAGCCGAAGATGCGAGCAGGAAACTGCAGGATCTGGAGAGGGAGCGCGATACCTATAAAAAGATCTATGAAGAGCTTATCGTACGCTTAAGCAAATCCGAGGTCGCGCATCAAACGGGGTCTCTGGCCAGGGCGGAGATGTTCAATATCTCAGAGCCGGCAGTTTTGCCCACAAAGCCCGCAAGCCCCGACAGGGTAAAAGTGATCCTTATGGGGATCTTTGCGGGATTGGCGGGAGGCATCGGTATCATTGTGCTTCTTGATGCGATGGACCATTCCGTGAAATCATCTAAAGCGATCAGAGGCCTGGGCCTGCCCGTTCTTGCCATTATTCCGAAGATCCAGAGCGACAAGCAGGTGCGGCAGGAGAAAATACAGGACAATATCCTCTATTGCGTTGCCGGTTTGTATATGCTGGGTGTCCTTGCGCTTGTTGCCGTTGAGGCAATGGGCCTGCCCTATGCGGATATTTTTGCGCATCAGCGCTCGGGGCTGTCAAGGCAACGGTAAAGGCATTTTTTGACAACGATCACGGAGACCATGGGCATGAATAGATTCGGAGATGCCGCACCAAAGAACTCAGTGTCACGAGACAGCACCGGCAGGGGCCGGGCCCCCGGCAGAACAGGACCGGAGGATATGAATATTGACCATCCGACGATCGTGGCTGCTCGCAAGGTTCATTCACCAGTGTCTGAAGAATATAAAAAACTGAAATCCAGGATTGTTGATCTGACCACGAAAGAATTCTTTAAAAATACCCTGGCGGTGACCAGTTCGGTGAGCGACGAAGGAAAGAGCATTACGGCGGTGAATCTGGCGGTCTCCCTTTCTCAGGATTATGATCGTGCGGTGATCCTTATCGATGCCGACCTGAGGAGGCCGTCGCTCCATACCTATCTCAACAGAACGCCCGGCAAAGGATTGTCGGATTGCCTGGCCGGAGGCATTGACCCGGATGCGGCGCTTATGTCCATAGGGTCAAATAAACTGTCATTTATGCCGGCAGGAAGAAAGATAGACGACCCCGTCGAATTCTTTTCTTCCCACAAGATGCAGGCTTTTATGCAGGACCTGAAAGCACGCTATGCAGACCGCTACATCATTGTCGATACGCCTCCGGTCCTTCTTTTTGCCGAGACAAAAAAGATAAGCGCCTTTGCCGACGGCACCATATTGGTTGTCAGGGAAGGGCAGGCGACGCTTGAAAACATTACTGAAGCTATCGACATCCTGAAAGGGTCCAATGTCATGGGGATCGTTTACAACAATGCCAGTCTGCACAACCTTAATGGCAGCTCCTATTATCATTATTACGGCCACTATTATGGACAGCGCAAGAAATAACTGCTCACAAGAAGGAACGGGAGCGCTTATGGGAACCGAAGCGCAGAACTGGTTCGCTGTCTCGGTACGGTCACGGCATGAGTTTGTCGTTCATGATGCTCTGCGGCAAAAGGGTATCGAGACGTTCCTGCCGTTCGTAAAAAAGGTGAGGCAGTGGAAGGACAGGAAAACGTCCGTGGAGTTCCCTCTCTTCCCGGGGTATCTCTTCGTCTGTATCTGCCCCCGCCCGGAGGAATTTATGAAAGTCATCAAGATCCGGGGTTCGGTGACCCTGGTCTCTCTGAAGCCGGGGTATCCAACACCGATCCCGTCCGAGGAGATCGATTCTCTGAAGATCGTTCTCGACAGCGGATCTGCCTTTGATGTCTATCCTCAGTTCAAGGAAGGAGCACGGGTGAGGATTAAAAAGGGGCCCCTTGGTGGCGCTGAAGGTATTCTTGAGAGCAAAGAGGATCAGCAGGTTTTTATGGTGAACGTAGAGCTGCTTGGAAGAAGCGTTGGCGTCAAGATACAGGCAGCTGATATTGAGTCGGCATAGTCTCGTGCTCGAAGCCGCACAACGGTTCGCAGACAAACCGTTGAAATAAAGCCGCAAATATGCTTCTCGGACGCTGCTATGTGACTGAGAAGGCGGAGCATTGCCTGATACAATGCAAGCCGGTCCTCGCGGGACCTCTGCTTAAAACCGTGAAGGCTGGTCGTCCATCCGATCATGCCATCGAAGACGGCCTGTATCGTTGCTGCCGAAATCATTCCTCTACTACTACTCGTGAGCGTTCAAACCATACTCCTGACGTCAGCATGTATCGTGGTCGTCTCGATGTGCTATTCCGCGAGCGCTCACGGTGCTGAATTCAATCTTCAACCTGCCATAACCATCAACGAAGAATATACCGACAATCTGTTCCTGACGACAACGGACAGAAAGGACGACTATATAACGAGGGTCGTTCCGAGCATCCGGTGGACCTACAAAGCGCCGCTCTGGGACTGGGATGTGGCGTATGCCTATGACCATCGGTATTATGCCAAATACCGTGATGATCAGGACCTCTATACGCTCGACCTGAAGAACCATACCAGAATACTCGGTGATTTTCTGCAGCTTGATATTGAGGATGTGCATGCCCGGAAGCCGCTCTCCGTTGTCCGAGATTGGACGCAGGAAAGTTACTTCCTGAATCAAACAGATATCAATACCTTCACCGTGAACCCCTATATCAGGATGCGAACGTCCTCTAACTCAAGAGTAACAATCGGGTATTGGTACCGGAACATCTGGCACCAGGATCCCACCGCGATCGATACTGTCGATCACCGTGTGTATACAACAGCAAACTATGATCTGTCAGCAAATCTCACCACGAACATGGACGTCAGGTATACCAGCACGGAGGCAGGGAATGATCAACGGCGCAGGATGGATCTCTTTGGTGGTTTTGACTATGTTTACGCGATGGATTCCAAGTCCTGGTTCAAAATCGGCAATACCTGGTTCGCTTTCGGAACAGCGGATGAAACGAGCCAGGTGACCTGGGATGCCGGCATTGCTCAAAAGTCCGGAAAATATAGCTACTCGTTCGCCGCGAAATTGACCTATCTCGATGACCCATTCTACATTGTGAGGAGAGAGGACCGGTATGTGGCGACCGTCAATCGGGACACCGAGCGAACCTCTCTAGGAATTTCCGCAGGCCGGTACGAGTATCGGAAATCTAATTCGAAACACCTTGAGAACACCCGTTATGAGCTGACGGGAAAGATCAGCCACGCATCATCGCAGACCTCGAAGATCATCTACGATCTGAGCATCGGCCGTATTGAGGACAATGTGCTGGATCAGTATACGGCGATTTATCGCGGCGGAGTCCGGTTTGAATATATGCCTTCTGCAACCCTCAGGATTGCGTTGCAATACCGGTATGCAAATGCCTATTCCCCCGATGTGTATACAGCAAACTACGATAGCAACAGGGTCATGGTGGAGATCAACAAATCATTTTGAGTGCCGACGGAGCCTCTGCTGCCGGTTTGGTGCCTGTTTAGGAGGATATCTCAGGGGCAAGCCTCATCGGAGGGCACTCGGAGACAAACAATGAAACGATCATGCTATGTTCCGGCCTTCATGCTCGCAACGACGCTGGCCCTTTTCGCATGCGGCTCCAAGGGGCCGTTGCCCGCTCCCGATGAGACCCCGCCGACGGTCAGCTTTACCATTCCCGCCAACGGGTCATCGAATATTCCCGTCAACCTGTCGGGGATAACGATCACTTTCAGCGAAGCGATGGATTCGTCGACGATCAATGACCAAACGATCACTCTTGTCGATTCCAGCGTTTCCGGCACGGTTCCCGGCTCGGTCACGATCACGGACCTGGCTGGGACAACGGTTGATCTCATTCCCGCCGTCGGTCTGAACCCGACCACTCTTTACCGGATCGTGGTCGGTGTCGGCGTAAAGGACAAATACGGCAATGCCATGAGCGCTCCCTTCACCGCTTCCTTCTACACGAACGCCGTTGCGGACACAATATCGCCGGTCATAGCGTCCACATACCCCGCGTTGGGGGCGACAGGCGTTCCGGAAAACAGTTCGCCCCGCGTTACGTTCAGCGAACCGGTGATTCCGCAGACCCTGGACTTTGTGCTGACCCTGGGAACAACGACCATTCCCGGCGCAGTATCGTACAGTGAAACCAATACCGCTGTCTTCGTCTTCACACCGACGAATATTCTTGCAGCCAACGCGATGTATACGGCAAGGATCGCGGGCGGGGTGAATGGGGTACGAGATCTGGCGGGGAATCCGATGTCGGCCGACTATACGTGGACGTTCACAACGGCGCAGGACATAACGCCGCCGAACGTGATTACCACGACCCCTGCCGCAGGGGGGAGCAGTGTCGGGGTCAATGCCGCGATCAGCGTTACGTTCAGCGAAACGGTCGACCAGTCATCCATTGCCTTTAGCTTACGTGCAGGGGCCGTTCCGGTTGCCGGCAGCCTGACCTACAACGGCACGACCGCCATCTTCACGCCGCAGAACATTCTGGCCTACAGCACCCAGTATACGGCGACGGTGGGCGCGGGGCTTCGGGACCTGGCAGGCAATGCGATGACCGCCGACTATTTATGGGCATTCACGACCGGTACGGCTTCGACCTACACCATCACGGCGACCGCAGGCTCGCACGGGAGCATCAGCCCCTCCGGACCGGTAACGGTAAATTACGGCGCAGCTCAATTGTTCACGATAAGCCCCGCTACCGGCTACCATGTTGCTGACGTGTTGGCGGACGGAGTTTCTATCGGCGCCATGACTTCGTACACGTTCACCAATGTCAACGCCAATCATACGCTCAGTGTGAGTTTTGCGCCGAACGCTTACACGGTTACGCCGTCAGCCGGCAACAACGGGACCATCAATCCCAGTGTTCCCCAGACGGTGAATTACGATGATACAACATTCTTTTTAGTGACGCCGAGTGCCGGATACTACGCGGTCATGGGCGGAACATGCGGAGGTGCACTCGTCGGGAACACGTACACGACGAACGCGGTCACCGGCGATTGCACGGTCACGGCAAGCTTTTCAAAGTACACCTATACGGTTACGTCGTCAGCGGACGCCAACGGGACGATCAGTCCCAGTGGTTCCCAGACGGTGAATTATAATGATACGCCATCCTTTACCGTGACGCCGGGTGCCGGATACTACGCGGTCATGGGCGGAACCTGCGGAGGTGCACTCGTCGGGAACACGTACACGACGAACGCGGTCACGGGTAATTGCACGGTCACGGCAAGCTTTTCAAAGTACACCTATACGGTTACGTCGTCAGCGGACGCCAACGGGACGATCAGTCCCAGTGGTTCCCAGACGGTGAATTATAATGATACGCCATCTTTTACCGTGACGCCGGGTGCCGGATACTACGCGGTCATGGGCGGAACCTGCGGAGGTTCACTCGCCGGGAGCACGTACACGACGAACGCGGTCACGGGTAATTGCACGGTCACGGCAAACTTTGCGATCAATACCTATACGGTGACCCCGTCAGCCGGCTCCAACGGGACCATCAGTCCCAGCGCGCCCCAGACGGTGAACTACAATGATACGACATCCTTTACCGTGACGCCGAGTCCCGGATACTACGCAGTCATGGGCGGAACCTGCGGAGGTGCGCTCGCCGGGAACACGTACACGACGAACGCGGTCACCGGCAATTGCACGGTCACGGCCGATTTTACACCCTACACCTATTATACGTTGACGCTAACCACGAGCGGAAGCGGCGCCGGCACCGTGAGTGGCGCGGGATCTTATGTGTCCGGTGAAACTGCCGTGATAAGCGCGACGGCTGATAGCGGCTCCGCGTTCACCGGCTGGAGCGGTGATTGCTCCGGCATGGTGAGCCCAACGACCGTCCTGATGGATGGCACCAAAACCTGCATAGCAAATTTTACTCTTAGAACGTTTACGATTGCGCCCTCGGCCGGCGACAACGGGACCATCAGTCCCAGTGATCCCCAGACGGTAGTCTACAATGGGTCCGCGACGTTCACGATAAGCCCGCTGCCCGGCTACCAGGTTGCCAGTGTACTGGTGGATGATGTTTCGGTCGGAGCAGTGTCGACCTACGCATTTTCCACTGTGACCAGCAGCCATACGATCAGCGCAAGTTTTACGGCAATTCAATAACCTATGTGCCGACGATGCGTTCATCGCAAAAACAGCGGACCGCAGCCGGATTCTCAATCATTTCGAATGAAGGAAAGGGCGCTATGGAGAACATACTGATTACCGGCGGCGCAGGCTTTATCGGAAGCAATATTGCCGAGACGCTGCTTACCCGGGGATGCCGGGTCGTGATCCTCGACGACCTCAGCACGGGAAAGATGGAAAACATCCTGCGCCTGGGAGATCATGGAAACTATAAATTTGTAAAAGGAAGCATCCTTGACAGCGGCCTGCTTGCGTCGATACTGGAGTCTGAAAAAATAGCGTACATATCCCATCAGGCAGCGGTCTCAAGCGTCGCGAAAAGCATTGCGGATCCCGTTAAAACCATGGAAACCAATATCACAGGAACGGCCAATCTGTTCCAGGTAGCATCCGCCTGTGGCTGCAAGCGCATCGTGTATGCGAGCTCATCATCGGTCTATGGAGATACCCCCGATCTTCCGAAGCGGGAAACCATGCCGTTCTGCCCACAATCTCCCTACGCCATGTCAAAGGCGGCCAACGAGCTGCTCGCCGGTGTTTATTCACATCTGCACGGCATCGAGCTCGTCGGACTCCGCTATTTTAATGTCTATGGCAGGAGACAGGACCCCGGCTCCGACTACGCTGCGGTGATACCGAAATTCATAACCAAAGCGCTGGCCGGCGAGCCCATTCCCATCGAAGGCGACGGTTGTCAAACGCGAGACTTTATTTATATCAATGACGTTGTAGACGCGAATATAAAAGCGCTTGCGGGGTCGCCGAATCATGGCGCTGTATTCAACATTGCATACGGTGTACAGACCAGCATTATCGAACTGGCGGACATGATCCTCGATCTTACCGACTCTGATTCCGAAGTGGTGTTCAAACCGGCACGGAACGGTGATGTGCGGGACTCCGTCGGTGACGTTGAGGATGCAGCGAAACAGCTCGGGTATTGCAGAGAATACGACATTAAAAAAGGGCTCGCAGAGACCGTTGCGTGGTTCCGGGAGCACGCGGCACGTAGATGTGCGGCATAGCAGACATCAACAACAGATGATCGGTTTCCTGCATGCCTGACACAGCGTCCTCCATTGTACCGATTCCGACATCGGGGAGGCTTTTCCTGATGTCATATGGCATACGGAGAAACCGATCATCAGGACTGAGCCGGCGCTGATGTCCTTGCAGGCCAGGCGCGCACGTGAAAACGGATGTAATGCTCTGCTCACCGGCGAAAGAGCCGATGAGAAGGCGGGTTATGACAACCCGGTCCATGGAGCTCACTGAGGGACATTATGCTTCACGCTTATTTATCGCAACGGGCCTCTCAAACACCGGATACCATATTCATCATTCAGGGAGAACGCCGCGTTACCTACGGTGCGCTCGAGACGCAGGTGTCCCGATTTTCCTCATTCCTGCTTTGCCTGGGGATGAAGAAAGGCGACCGGATCGGCATCATCAGCAGAAATTCTCCGGAATATATCGCAGCCTACCTCGCCATACAGCGCGCCGGATGCGTTGCCGTTGATGTTAATTACCAGAACTCGATCCACGAGATCAAGACCATCGTTAATCACTGCGACGTCAAGACGGTGGTCCTGGAAAACAGCTACTCCGGCGAGCTTGCCAAGGAGCTCGGCGCGATGCCTCCGCTACGGGCCGTTATCGGTATCGAGCGAAGGGCGCGGGGGTTCCAGTCCGTGCGCAGAAAGATCCCGCAACACATTCACTATGCTGTTCTCGGAGACATTCTTCACTCCGAACAGGCGATGAAAACACCTCCGGCCATCACGGGGGAGGACCTTGCCGCTATTGTCTATACGTCGGGCACGTCCGGACGTCCGAAGGGCGTCATGCTGTCCCATGAAAACATCCTGGCCAATGCGCGATCGATCATAGCATATCTGCGACTCAGTGAGAACGACCGGACCATGGTCGTGCTGCCCTTCTGCTACTGTTACGGGAAATCCATCCTCACGACGCACTTGATGGCTGGCGGTTCGCTGGTCCTGGAGAACAGCTTTCTCTATCCGCAGACGGTGTTCAAAAAAATGGTGGAAGAGCAGGCCACAGGTTTTGCCGGGGTCCCCTCGACATTCGCCATCATGCTCGAGCGGTCGAATTTCCGCGACTTCAGCTTCCCCGCTCTCCGCTATGTGACCCAGGCGGGGGGAGCGATGCCGCCTTGCTATGCGCAAGAGCTCGCCGGGCTTCTCCCGGGCACCCAGGTCTACATCATGTATGGGCAGACCGAAGCTACCGCCCGGCTTACCTACCTTGATCCCGACGATCTCCTGGAACGGCCCGGCTCGGTCGGGAAACCCGTGCCGGGCGTGGAGATCATGGTGGTGACGGAACAGGGAAAAGCGGCAGCATACGGTCAGGAGGGGGAGATCATCGCCCGAGGGAAGAACATCATGGCCGGCTACTGGAACGATGCGGAAGAGACGAAAAAGGTTCTGAAGGAAGGCTGGCTGCATACCGGCGATATCGGCACCATGGACAAGGACGGATACCTTACGATTACGGGCCGGCGGAGCGACATGATCAAACGCGGGTCCCACCGGATAAGCCCGAAGGAAATAGAGGAAGTGATCCACGATATGGAACCGGTGCGCGAGGCCAGTGTCATGGGAATGCACGATGCCATTCACGGCGAAAAGATCCGGGCGGTGGTGGTCTTGAAAAAAGGATGCGTCCTGGACGCTCAGGCGGTCCAGCGGCACTGTCAGGCAAGGCTTGCGTCGTTCAAGGTGCCGCAGGAGGTACTGTTCGTGGATGCCTTGCCGAGAACGATCAGCGGAAAAGTCATGAGATCCGAGCTTCCGAGGTTAGGTCTGACTGAAAGATTTGCAGAAGGTTCCTGAGTGATACGATCGGTGCTGACCAGGGCCGGAGTCGGCCGGGATCGGTTTCACACGAAGCGGTCAAAAGGCGGGGAGAGAAGATCATGAGGACAAAGGCAAACAACAAGGTCAAGAACGCACAGCATTCTCCTGTGGATCACCTGTCCGAACAGGCATTCGGGTTCTCTGTTCCGGAGGATTTCCATCATGCCCTCTATCTGGAACGGAAACGGCGCGAACGGTCGCAGCGGTCCCTCTATCTTCTCCTGATCGACGTCATGCGGATGGCGAAAGAAGAGCAGGATGCGGCAATCGGGCCGATCGCCGATCTGCTCACTTCCATGACGCGGGAGACCGACACCAAAGGCTGGTACAGCGAAGGCAAGGTCATCGGGGTGCTCTTTACGGAGATCAAGTCCATCGAAAAGCAGGAAATAGCAAAAAAGATCAAGCACGGCCTGGAGGGCAGTCTCACGCCGGCCCAAATGGAGAAAATCACTATCTCGGTACATGACTTTCCCCAGAAAGGGGAGAAGGACCAGGGCGACCCGCCGGCGGACCCTGTTTTCTATCCTGAGGTGGAGAAGAAATACGGCAATCACTCGGGGCCGTTCCAGGTCAAGCGGGCCATCGATATCGTCGGAAGCGTCGCCGGATTGATCCTCTTTTCTCCGTTCTTCCTGGTGATCGCGCTTCTCGTGAAGCTCACGTCCCCCGGCCCGGTCCTGTTCCGGCAGGAACGCGTGGGATTGTATGGAAAGAAGTTCACCTTTCTCAAGTTCAGGACGATGCAGGTGAACAACGATCCACGCGTGCATGAGGAGTACGTGAAGAAACTGATCGCAGGAGCGGTCGACGGCGGCAACGGCGGAGGCGGCAGCAAGCCCGTGTTCAAGATCACGAACGACAAACGGGTCACGCAGGTCGGCCGCATTCTTCGCAAGACCAGTCTGGACGAACTGCCGCAATTCATCAATGTGCTGCTCGGGGACATGTCGCTGGTCGGCCCCCGGCCGCCGATCCCGTACGAAGTGCGGAATTATGACATCTGGCACCGCTGCAGGGTCGTCGAGGTCAAACCCGGCATTACCGGGCTCTGGCAGGTCATGGGACGCAGCACGACAAGCTTCGACGAGATGGTGCGGCTGGACATCAAGTATTCACGGGAATGGAGCATCTGGCTGGATCTCAAGCTCCTGGCGATGACGCCGTGGGCAGTGTTCAAGGGCAAAGGGGCGTACTGATAAAGCGAGGTGAAGAACATGATCAACATCGGGGTCATCGGATACGGCTATTGGGGGCCGAACATCGTGCGGAACTTCAGCGCCCTTGACGGCGCGGTCGTGCAGGCTATCTGCGACGGCGATGCCCGGTCGCTGGACCGCGCCCGCAAGGCCTATCCGCAGATAGGCGTGACCCAGGACTGCAGCGAGGTCCTCAATGCGACGAACATCGATGCCGTGGCGGTCGTCACGCCGGTTTCGACGCACTATGAGCTGGCAAAGCGCGCGCTCCTGAACGGGAAGCACGTTTTTGTCGAGAAGCCGTTCACGGCAACGGTCGCCCAGGCGGAAGAGCTCATCGGGATCGCGGAGCGCAAAAAGCTCATTATTATGGTCGACCATACGTTCATCTTCACCGGGGCCGTGCGCACGATCAAGCGGCTGGTCCAGGAAAAAGCGCTCGGCGACCTGTACTACTACGATTCCGTCCGCGTGAACCTGGGCTTGTTCCAGCGCGATGTGAACGTCATCTGGGACCTTGCTCCCCACGATTTTGCGGTTATGGACTATTTGATCGATGAAAAACCGGCGTCCGTGGCCGCCTGCGGAAAAGCCCATGTCAACGGTTTGGAGGATACCGCCTATATAACGGCGCATTTCAGCAATAACATGATCGCCCATTTCAATGTCAACTGGCTTTCGCCGGTCAAAGTGAGGACGACCCTGATCGGCGGAGAAAAAAAGATGCTGGTATGGAACGACCTGGAGGCGGATGAGAAAATCAAGATCTACGACAAGGGCGTGGAGGTCATGAACCGCGAGAGCGATTACAACCTGCGCGTCAGCTACCGGTCGGGCGACATGTATGCTCCGAAGGTGGAGCATGTCGAAGCGCTGAAGCGTGAGACCGAATATTTTCTGTCCTGCGTGACAACGGGCGAACGCCCGGATAACGACGGCCAGGCAGGGCTGCGGGTGGTGAAACTGCTTGACGCCTGCAGCCAGTCCGTGAGGCAGGAAGGGAAAGTGATAGCCGTATGACCTATCTCTGCATCGCCGACGATGTGAAGCTTGGCGAGAACGTCAAGCTGGCGCAGTTCATCAACCTCTACGGATGCGCGATCGGCGACAATACGCGGATCGGCACGTTCGTGGAAGTGCAGAAGAACGCGCGCATCGGCAGGAACTGCAAGATACAGAGTCACACGTTCATCTGCGAAGGCGTGACCATCGAGGACGATGTGTTTGTCGGGCACGGGGTGACATTCGTGAATGACAAGTATCCGCGGGCGACCAATGGCGGCGGTGCCTTGCAAAGTGAAGCGGACTGGAAGGTCTTGCCGACGATCGTGAAGCGAGGCGCTTCCATCGGGTCGGGGACGACCATACTCGGCAACGTGACTATCGGGGAACAGGCCATCGTCGGATCGGGAAGCGTGGTAACCAAGGATGTGCCCCCCCGTACTATTGTCGCGGGAAACCCTGCGAGCGTCTTAAGGAGGATCAACAATGAATAGACAGGTGCCATTTCTGGATCTTGTTGCACCGCATGTCGAGGACGAAGAGGCGTTCATCGAGGTGCTGCGGGACGCCCTGCGAACAGGAAGGTTTATCGGCGGCCCCATGGTGGAAGGTTTTGAGAAACAGTTTGCAGCGCTCTGCAATGCCAAATACTGTGTTGGCGTCGGAAGCGGCACCGATGCGCTCCGGTTTGCATTGATCGCTGCAGGGGTCAGGGCGCAGGACATCGTGATCACCGTCCCGAACACCTTTATTGCAACGACCGAAGCGATCTCCCAGGCGGGAGCCGTTCCGATGTTCGTCGATATCGAACCAAGGACCTATACTATGGATCCGGAGCCGCTGCGGGAGTTCCTGGCCGTGCACTGCGAGACCGCGCAGGAGACCGGAGAAACCATCCACCGAAGAACGGGACGCAGGGTTTCCTGTGTCATACCCGTGCATCTGTACGGGCAAACCGCTGACATGGACAGCCTCCGGGGGATCGCTGAAGAGCACCGGCTGATCATCATCGAGGACGCCTGCCAGGCCCATGGCGCGGAATATTACTCGAAGCAAGAGGGACGGTGGCTGAAAGCGGGCAGCATGAGCGCCGCAGGCGCGTTCAGCTTTTACCCGGGAAAGAATCTTGGTGCCTGCGGAGAAGCGGGGGCCCTCACCACGAACGACGAAGGGATCGCGAACACGGCCAGGATGCTGCGGGACCATGGACAGGCGCAAAAATATATCCATGACATGCAGGGATACAACGGTCGACTGGATGCCATCCAGGCGGGGTTCCTCCAGGTAAAACTGAGACGGCTGCACGCCTGGAACGAGCAGCGCAGAAAGCATGCCGCCCGGTATGCCGTCCAGCTGCATGACATCAATGGCCTCACAACGCCCTTCGAGCCGGAATGGAGCAGGGGGGTCTACCATCTCTATGTCATCAGGACGAAGGACCGGGACGCGCTCCAGAAGTTCCTGCTGGAGCGGGACATTGTCACGGGGCTCCACTATCCCGTCCCGCTGCACCTGCAGAAGGCCTATGACGGGCTCGATTTCAGCGAGGGCGACTTTCCGGCGGCCGAGGCAGCCTCCCGGGAAATTCTCTCGCTGCCGATGTTCCCCGGACTGACCGATCAGCAGCAGGACCGCGTCGCCGCCGGAATTCGAGAATTCGCAACCCGGTGTTCAGGTGTCGTTTCTGCAGCATAGCGCTGCCGCTCCCTTCGGCTATCGGGAGGCGGCGCACGGGAGTGAGATGGGGACAGTTCTCATTGGCATACGGAAGAGCGTGGAAAAAGAGCGCAGATGATCAGCCAGCCGCGCGGTAGATGACCGATGATACAGCCATTCGAAAAACCGATCTATGTGACCAAACCGTTCCTGCCTCCCTTAGATGAATTTTGCAAGGGTCTCGAAGAGATATGGGAGAGCCGGTGGCTGACCAACAACGGGCCAATCCTCCGGCGATTCACCCATGAACTGTGCAATACCATGGAATCCGAGAATGCCTGTCTTTTCAATAACGGCACGCTCGCCTTGCAGATAGCCCTGCAGGGCATGGGGATATCCGGCGAGGTCATTACGACCCCCTATACGTTCGTGGCGACGACGCATTCCCTGTTCTGGAACAAGATCCAGCCCGTCTTTGTCGATATTGAGCCGGAATATTACACGATCGATCCGGAAAAGGTCGAGGCCGCGATCACTCCAAGGACGACCGCAATCCTGGCGGTCCACGTCTACGGTCATCCCTGCAAGCTGAACCGGCTGGCCGACATCGCGCGCAGGCACAACCTCAGGCTTATTTATGATGCGGCCCACGCTTTTGGCGTAAAGATCGGCAACAGGCCAATCGCCCATTTCGGCGACCTGAGCATGTTCAGTTTCCATTCCACAAAACTGTTCCACACCATCGAAGGAGGCCTGCTCGTATTTCGCGAAGCAGGGTTGAAAAGACTGTTCGATTACCTTAAGAACTTCGGGTTCAAGAGCGAGGTCGAAGTGGTCATGCCCGGCACCAACGCAAAAATGAACGAATTGCAGGCCCTGATGGGTCTTCAGATTCTTAAATATCTCGAGGGCATCATTCAAAAGCGGGCACGGATCACCGCAGTCTATCGCAGCAGGCTCATGGAAGTTCCCGGTATTCGCCTGGTTCCGCCCCTTTCCGCCGACATACAGTACAACTACTCATTTATGCCGATCGAAGTGCATGAAAACGAATTCGGTATGAGCCGTGATGCACTGTATGAAAAACTGAAGGAATGGAATGTGTACACCCGACGCTACTTCTATCCGCTGATCTGCGATTTTTCATGCTATCGAAGTTTACCCGTAAAGGACCCGTTGACGAACGCCCGTCGCGTAGCTGACCGCATATTGACGCTTCCGATTTATGACAGTCTGGAACTCTCAGGCGTTGAGACCATCTGCGATATTATCAGTTCGCTACAGGAGCGGGCGCAGCTCCGGCCTGACGCGACCGTCACTGCAAGAGAACGAAGGTTAACGGGACAGACGATCGCGGTCTAAAGGGGCGGGCTTCCGGAATATCGGGTTATCTGCAATGACGCTTCTCAATACGAATAGTTATCTCCGGGGATTCAAGGCCTGAACGGTGAGGGTTTGCCATGGTCTTATTCGGCGTCAGCAACGTGATAAGTGATATCTATGAATGCGCTCGTGAACTGGGCAAGAAGATCTCCGGAATCGTACTCAATGTGCCGTAACAGAAGCGCGAAAGGACGAAAGACCTTGAAACAAGGCTCCGGGAACTCAATGAGCGGCCGAAAGTAATTTCTCTGGAAGAATTTATTCCTGCTGAGGATGAAGAATATTTCGTAGTGCCGATCACCCGGCAGAAGTCCGCGCTCATAGAAATGCTTGTTCATAAGTACCATCTGACGTTTGCGAACCTGGTGCATCCGACGGCCTATGTATCACCGTACGCAACGATCGGCCAGGGGATCTTTGTCGGGGCCAACAGCGTGATCGGTCCGGGAGCTGTTCTCCACGATCATGTTTCCGTGGGCCGCGGGGTGACCGTTGGTCATGATACGGTCCTCCATAAATATGTTCGATTGAGCCCCGGCAGCAATATCGCAGGCCATGTAGCAATATATGACGGCGCTCTGATCGGCCTCGGCGCCGGCATCATAGAGGAACTCATAATCGGTAGGGGAGCGGTGGTCGCGGCAGGCGCGGTGGTGATCAGGGATGTACTGGAAAAAACCCTGGTTGCCGGCGTTCCGGCGGTTTTCAAGAAAACATATGAAGGCTGATCACGAATGCAGATAGACTGCTTCATTTTTGCAGTCCGCAATAAAGGTTTTGGGAAGATGTCGTGTGCTCTGTGGTAAATCTTTTCACTATGACGCGCAAAGAGGAGGGTAAAATGGACAGAAATTTCAGCACGAAATTCGTATTGACCTTGAGTGTGCTCGTTATGTTTTTATGGCTGGCAAGCAACGGCTGCACAAGCCGCACCGCGGATCCGCCCCTGGTGCAAACGTCTTCAGCGCAAATTACTGTAAGCAGCAATCAAATCGCGAACGGCAATGTTGTCCTGAATACTATTTTGGACCAGACGATCTCAATTAAAAATACCGGGTCGGCCCGCCTTACTATCGGGCAGATTGGCCACGCAAACCCCCTGGCTCCTCCTTTCAGCATCGTGAGTGATGATTGCTCCGCTCGGGCAGTGGAGCCGTCGGCGGCATGCAGCTTCAAGGTTCAGTTCAGTCCGACAGCTCAGGGTACTTTTACCGATAACTTTGACATCCCATCGGATGCTTCCAATGAGAATTCCGTGACCGTAGGCGTTACCGGAAGCGGAAAAGCGCTCAGGGTCGCCATTAATCAGGTCAATACGGATAGCTGTCCGAATCTTGAGCTCATCGTCAACGTAACCGATAAAAATAATGCTTTCCTGGCAGGGCTGGTAAGCGACGACTTTACATTAAAGGAAAACAGCGTGCCACAGGCTCTCGCAATTTCACAAGTTACTACGACAATACCGGTGTCATTGGCCATGGTCCTCGATTACTCGGGGAGCATGCTAAGCCAGATTCCGACCCTTGAAGCTGCATCTATCAATTTCATAGGGTATCTGAACCCGGGGGATGAGGCTGCAATCATCAAATTTGCGCAGTTTCCTCAGGTGATGCAGGACTTCACGAGCACCAAGGCTGATTTGATAACGGCAATAACCACCACGCCATCGCAAATCGGCGGTCCAGGAACATATTTGTATGATACCCTCTGGTTTGCCGTCGGTAAAACCGCCATGAGACTGAACCACAAAGCTATTGTTTTGGTCTCTGACGGCAAGGATGCCATCATGGGCGTTCCGAACGTTTCAGTCAAAACGCTGAACCAGGTTATCGCATATGCAGCGGAAAATGGCGTGGCAATATACGCGGTAGGTCTGGGCGACGTTGAAGGCGGGGTCATGAACCGTCTGGCAAGTGAAACCGGAGGCCAATATTATTATATTACAGATGCCGGCCAACTCAGCGATGTTTACCAGGCCATCAATAAGATTCTTTTAGGCCAATACTCGATAAAATACTTTTCTTCCCTGCACGGCGGCAGTTTGATCACGCTGAGTATCGATGTGGTGGCCGGCACTGATGAGGGCGCGGCCGCAGGGCAGTTTGCAGGGTGCCCTTGAGGCGACAAGCCTCCCGGATTGTTCTCATCGTTTGGAACAGAAGGTTCTCCACGTCCTCCGTGCCTCCGCCCCGGTAAGGTTACGACATGCCGGGATGGATAAAAAAGGGTGACATGAACAACAAGCTCATCATCAATTTTGCGCCGACCGGTATGATCCCGACCAAGGAAATGACCCCCTATGTGCCGATCAGCGTTTCTGAGATCGTGGAAGACGTTCTCGAAGCCTGTGAACTGGGAATCTCCATGGTCCATCTGCACGCCAGGGACCCCCGTTCAGGCAAGCCGACGTACAAGGCAGAAATCTTCGCGGAGATCATCGGGGGAATCCGCAGGTTTTCGCCGGAGCTGATCGTTTGTGTGTCGCTGAGCGGCCGGGATTTTTCGGAATTTGAAAAAAGGGCGGAACCATTGGACCTGGACGGAGACCTGAAACCGGACATGGGGAGCCTGATCCTGAGCTCGGTCAATTTCAACAGGCAAGCGTCGATCAATGAACCGGACATGATCCAGGCCCTGGCCTTGCGGATGAAAGAGCGGGGGATCTGCCCTGAACTCGAGGCTTTTGACATCGGCATGATCAATTACGCGCGCTATTTGGAAAAGAAAGCATTGATTTCTCCGCCGTATTATTTCAATCTCCTGCTGGGCAACATCGCCTGCGCGCAGGCCGACCTGCTCCACGCCGGCGTCATGATAAGGGACCTGCCCGAGCGGTCTATCTGGAGCCTGGCCGGCATAGGAGACAGTCAATTGCCCATGAACAGCGTGGCCATTGCCATGGGCGGGGGTGTCCGCGTCGGCCTCGAGGACCACATCTTTTTCGACGGTGAAAGGACCAGATTGGCGCGCAATAAGGACCTGCTGAAGCGCATTCACCGCATCGCCCGCGGTCATGACAGACCCGTTATGAAGGCGGGGGAATTGAGGCAAGTATTGGACCTGCATGAGGGAAACGGTCGGTATGGCCGGAAATGGAAGGAACCGGATGTGGGCCGTGTGCCGGTCCGTTCTTCTGTCGCAACCGAATGGAATGGAACCCCGGCTCCCTCTGCGCGGGTATAAGGACTGAATCGAGTCTGATGATGAACAAATGGCGGTCCTTGTGTCTATCCGAGCGTAATAAGGAGGTCCTTGGTGCTAAGGGCATGAGAAGGGCGGGTCGTGAGGATGAGCAGGAGTTATTGGTGTTCATGAGGGCGGTCGATACCTACTTTAAGCCGGCCTTGAGCAGCCGTGTTCATCCGGCAGACTGGATCGATAAAATACTCGATCTGGGTGTGGTGCTGATCGTTGAGAAAAAAGGGAAACTGCAAGGTCTGATCGCTTTTTATTGCAATGACCGTGAAAGCAAACAAGCAGCTATCACGCTGCTGGTTGTTGACAGATCGGTCTGGAGGCAGGGCATTGGCCGAAGACTGCTTGGCGAGGCGATCAACAGCTGCAGGCGCAAGAGAATGCAGAGCGTGCTTGTGACAACGGAAGCTGACAACGCGACTGCCATCATGCTGTATGAAACGTTCGGGTTCAGAATGGATGATCGAGAGACCGAGCGGACCGGTAAAACGACACTTCGCCTGCCACTGGGAAAGAGGTCGAATGGTGCGACAGGGAGAAGAGCGGCATACCATGCTTGAACAAAGGCGCGGTAAAGCGCCCTGCCAGGAAATATGGAGAAGAGGTCCCACGAACATCCTGTTGAGCAGCGTGGGACGCCGAAGCTATCTTGTACACTACTTCCGGCAGGTGCTCGGGGGGAATGGCCTGGTAATTGCTACGAATACGGACAACGGAGCGCCTGGCATGTCGGTCGCGGATGTGAGCCGCACCGTTCCGGCAGCATCGGATGCGGGCTATCTGGACGAGATGGTTCGCCTCTGTGTTCAGTATAAAGTACGGCTGCTTTTTTCGCTGCACGATTGGGAAGCGCCTTTTATTGCGTCGAATTTGAAGCGCTTTCGAGAGATCGGCACAATTCCCGTTGTATCCGGGCCGGAAGTGATCGGACTTTGCCTTGACAAGCTGCAGACCCGAAACTATGCGATCCAGAATGGGATCCCGCATCCTTTCACGGTCTCGAATCCCGACGAAGCCCTCAGGGCGATCCTGGCCAGGAGCTTAGAAGTACCAATAGTCATCAAGCCGCGGTTTGGTCAGGGGTCGCTTGGAATTCACACGATCTGGGATGAGGCCGATCTCGCGATCTGTCATAAAATGCTGATGAAAAGGATACTGTCCGCGGACAGCAATCAGGTCCTCGCCGCCGCCGGGCGTGACAGCCTGATCTATCAGGAGCACATTGAAGGCGAGGAATACGGACTGGATGTCGTGAACGACCTCAAGGGAGAGTTCGTTACCTGTTTCGTCAAGCGCAAGTTTGACATGCGCGCGGGCGAAACAGACGCGGCGGAGACGGTCTGCGATAGAACGCTGGAGGAACTCGGTAAGCGCATCGGTTCCACCCTGGGCCATGTCGGCTTATTGGACGTTGATGTGATCGTCAGGGACGGGGTCCCGTATCTGCTCGATATGAACCCTCGATTCGGCGGCCATTACCCGTTTTCGCACATGGCAGGGGCGAATATCCCGGCGGCCATCGTTGCCTGGGCACAGGGAAAGCAACCTGATCCATCGTGGCTTCGAGTAAGGACCGGGGTACGGTGTTTCAAGGATATGACGCTTGTCGTGGATACAAGGGAAACGACGGCAAGGAAACAGCGACACCGCCGTAGTGCTGAACCGGCAGTCAATGGTTGCAAGAGATACTAGTACGGGCATTTCCACAATGGACAACCTTCAACAGAAAACAGTTCAAGCCCTCTCCTGGAGCTTTATCGAGGCCGTCGCGCAGCGGGGCGTGCAGTTCGTCATCGGGATCGTTCTGGCGCGGCTGCTGTTCCCCGAGCAGTTCGGTCTGATCGGGATGCTGCTGATCTTCATGGCGGTATCGCAATCATTCCTTGACAGCGGCTTCGGCGCCGCGCTGATCCAGAAACAGGAGATAACGCAAACCGACATCTGTTCGGTATTTTATTTTAATATACTGGTGGGATTGGCGGCCGCGGGCCTCTTGAGCTTCGCCGCCCCCTGGATAGCCGCTTTCTACAAGCAACCGATACTGACCCCTCTGACGAGGGCGCTGTCTTTGACCCTTGTGATTAATTCCTTTGGCCTGGTCCAGAATGCCCTGTTCACCAAGCAGATCAACTTCAAGACGCAGACCAAGGTAACCTTGATTGCCGGCATATTGTCGGGCATCGTCGGCATTACGCTGGCCGTCCGTGAATTCGGTGTGTGGAGCCTGGCCATCCAGCAGATATCCAGCTCTTTTATCCGGACTGCTTGTCTCTGGTTCTTTAGTTCCTGGCGGCCGATCCCGGTCTTCAGCTTCACCTCCCTGCGGAAACTGTTCGGTTTCGGATCCCGACTGCTTGCTTCAAACGTGCTTAACCAGATTTTTGACAACATCTATCTCGTGGTCATCGGCAGAATGTTTTCGGCCGCCGATCTTGGGTTTTTTACGCGCGCCAAGAACTTGAATGATCTTCCTTCGCAATCGTTGTCGCACATGGTGGGACGCGTCACCTTTCCCGTGTTTTCGACCATCCAGAACGATCACGTACGATTGAAAAGGGGATTGAAAAAAGCACTGACCACGCTGGTTCTGGTCAATTTCCCCATGATGATCGGCTTGGCAATCGTCGCCCGCCCCCTGGTGCTGGTATTGTTGACGGATAAGTGGGCACCCTCCATTCCCTATATACAGTTGCTCTGCGCGGCCGGTTTGCTGTTTCCGCTCCAACTGATGAACCTGAATGTGCTGCAGGCCCTGGGACGGTCCGACCTTTTTCTCCGTCTGGAGCTCATCAAGAAAGCTCTCATAGTCGCAAACATCGCCATTACCTGGCAATGGGGCATATCCGCGATGATTTACGGTATGATCGTTACCTCGATCATCTCGTATTATTTGAACAGTTATTACAACGGCATGCTGATCAGTTACCCCATCAAAGAGCAGGTGTTTGACCTGTTCCCTTACCTCATGGTGTCTGTGCTCATGGGCACGGTGGTATTCGCCACTGGGTCTTTGCAGTTCCCCAACCATTGGTCCTTGCTTTTGGCGCAAATTACGACGGGGATAGTTGCTTATGTTCTCCTGTGCCGCGTATTTCGTTTGAAGGCTTTTATGGAGATCTGGCAAGCGGGTTTTAATAAGATAAAGACATCAGGCTTCAAAATGTCGACGGTTCAAGGATTCAAGTGAGATGCTCAAGCACTGGTTTCCTTGAACCCTTATAAATCTTCATCGGAGTTACTTAGCATGCCAACGCCCCTGGTAAGCATCAAGATGATCACCTACAACCACGCGCCCTTTATCGCCCAGGCGATCGAGGGCGTGTTGCGGCAAAAGACGAATTTCCCTTTCGAGCTGATCATCGGGGAGGACTGTTCCATCGACGGCACGCGGGAGATCGTTTTTGAATATCAAAAAAAACACCCTGATATCATTCGGGTGGTCACGTCCGACAAAAACGTCGGGATGAAAAAAAACAGCTTGCGCACCATGAACGCCAGCCAGGGAAAGTACATTGCCTTTTGTGAGGGCGATGATTATTGGCACAGTTCGGACAAACTGCAAAAGCAGGCGGATTATCTTGAAAGCCACCCTGAATGCGGACTGGTCTATTCCAGTTATGATGTGTACCATGTTACGTCCGGAAAAAAGATAAATGATTTTATAAAATATCGAAAAAAAAAGATGTTGGAGAACCCCAATATCTCAGACATTGTTGATGGCAAAAGCAATCCTCTGACCTGTACCGTTATGGCCCGACGGAAGCTTTGTGCACAGATTACCGAATCGGATCCTTATCTCCACAAAAGCGACAATTTTCTCATGGGTGACACCCAACTCTGGGCGGAGATGGCAACTAAGGTTCGACTGCATTATATCCCAGAATCGCTGGCAACGCATAATATCACCGAAGAATCAGCAACGAGAAGCAATGATGTGACGAAGCCGATACGGTTTTCAATTTCAAATGCTGAACTTATGCTTTATCTTTGTCACAAATACGATCTTTCTCAACAGATAACACATAAGTATGAAAAATATTTTGAAAGATGCTCCTTGAAGCTTGCATTCCATGAAAGAAATACGAAATTTGCAGATGAGATGCGCAGAAAAAACAAGACATTTACGTGCGAGGAGTGGCTTCTCTATTGGGGTGCGAAGAATTCAATGTTTTATTATCCTATCCATCTCGCAGCCGCAATCCGCAACTTATTTAGAAAGAAGCATGATCAATGGAGGTAAGATGGCGCACTATGTAGAATTTCAGAGCTAAACGCCCTCTCGGACCAGCATTGAGATATTTTTTGATGTCTTTTGGCTTTTGATTGGAAGACTTAAGATTTTTTTTATTTCAAATCAGGAACAAAGATGGATATGAAACCAGCATATCAAAAGAGCGCCAACTTGAAAAGAGCCTGCATGCTGGCCTATTCATTTTATGAAAGTGATGGTCGAGTGCGACGATATGCTGAAACTCTTGTAAGACATGGATATCGGGTCGACGCCGTAGCGCTCAGAAAAGATGGCCAGCCCCGTCATGAAAGCCTGAATGGCGTAAGCGTCTGTAGAATACAAAGCAGGATCCGTAACGAGAAAAATAAATTTGCTTATTTGTACAGACTGTTGAAGTTTTTTTTGAATTCAGCCCTCTTTATATCGAAGCGGCATCTGCACCAGCGTTATGATCTTATTCATGTGCATTCCGTTCCCGATTTTGAGGTCTTTGCCACGTTTCTTGCAAAAATGACAGGCGCCAGAATCATTCTCGATATTCATGATATCGTCCCTGAGTTCTATGCCAGCAAATTTAAAGTAAGCAAAAACTCGATCGCATTCAAGGCATTAACAATGGTCGAAAAAGCATCTATAGCGTTCTCCGATCACGTGATCATAGCTAACCATATCTGGGAGAAAACCCTTACCTCACGCTCCGTACAAAAAGAGAAATGCACGACGATGCTGAATTGTCCAGATCTGTCCATTTATTATAGAAGGCCGAGGCAGAAAACAGGAGACAAGTTCATTATTCTGTATCCCGGAACGATCAACTGGCATCAGGGCCTTGATATAGCGGTCAAGGCTTTTGTCCAAATAAAGGATGAAATTCCGGAGGCAGAATTCCACATCTATGGAGACGGACCGATGCGGCCCGCTGTACGACAGCTCATTGTCGATCTCGACGTACAAGATAGGATTTTTTTAAAAGGACCTCTTCCGTCAGAGCAGATTGCAGAGGTCATGGCTAATGCGGATTTGGGAGTTGTGCCAAAGAGAAACGATTTTTTTGGTGGTGACGCATTCAGTACGAAGATACTTGAGTTCATGGCTCTCAGCGTCCCGGTCGTCGTTTCAGCGACCCGGATCGACAGGTTTTACTTCAATGACAGTATTGTCAGATTTTTCGAGCCCGAAAATGATCATGACCTCGCTTTGTCCATCAAAGAACTGTTCCGGAGTCCTGAACTCAGGGAGCGTTTGGTCTCGAATGCCATGGTCTTTGTTAACGACTATACTTGGGACAAAAAGGAGATGAAATATCTTTTTCTCGTCGCCCGACTCCTTGGACAGAGGGGAGATTGACCCAATTTCCACTTCCGTTTTTCTGTTCTACTGCATGATTCATGGTCATTTTCTAGAAAGATGACCATCTACACAAACGCTGCAATCGCAATCACACTTTAGCCCTGAGGTTCCCGTTCAATGGAAGAAAGCATAACGACATTCGGAGGCGACGCTGCCACGACCATTCATCCCATCGTATTAACGATTTTTATCATTGCCGCTGTTTTCATGCTTATCGGCCCTAAAAGAAGGATCGCTACGCTTTTTTTATTCTGGTCGCTCGTCTTTCCTATTAACCAGGAAGTTGTTGTGGCAGGTCTTAACCTGAATTCGATCCGAATTCTAATTATCGTCGCTTTTGTATCTCTTTATCTGAAGTCCGGCTTCAAAATAGAAGTTACGAACTTAGATAGAATTATAGTCGTTTGGGCGATAGCTAAGGTCGCCGTTGTTACGGTTCTATGGCAACAGACTGCAGTGTTTGTAAATATGATGGGCTTTCTGATGACAACATTCGGGATTTATTTCCTGTTCAGGGCAACAATAACCGACGGGGAGGATCTCGACTGGTTGCTGAAAAATCTAGCAGCAGCAAGTTTGGTAATTGCTTTGTCAATGACTGTAGAACAAATAACCGGTCGTAATGTATTCGCGGATTTAGGACAATCTGCTCTGTCCGCTGTGCGGAAAGGAAGACTTCGTGCACAGGGTCCTTTTCAGCACCCCATAAGCGCAGGTATGTTTGGAGCCGTGATACTGCCCTTGTACATCATGCAGTTGTATAGAAGGAGGCCAAACAAGATTTTTTGGATCATGGGGGCAGGCGCAGCATTCGTTATTGTATTGTTCTCGTCTTCCAGCGGACCAGTGCTTTCCTGTCTTGCCGGAATTGGAGCTCTCTTGTTTTGGAAATTCAGATATCAGATGCGAATGATCCGATGGAGCACTATTTTCTGTCTGGTTGCGTTACATCTTATAATGAAGGCCCCTGTCTGGGCATTGATCGGCAGGGTTGGAGTCCTGAGCGGATCTACCGGATATCATAGAGTAGATCTGATCAACAAATTTGTGGGGAATTTTGACGAGTGGTGGTTTTTGGGCACAAAAGGTACAAGGCATTGGGGGTATGGGATGGATGACATGATCAACACCTTTGTGAAGCAGGGGGTTGAGGGCGGTTTACTGGGATTTGTGCTTTTTATTTTAGTGATTGCCGCTGCCTACAAAATTATCGGAGAACGAATTAATGCGGTTAAGGATCCATCACATCAGCTTTTGCTATGGGCGTTAGGTGCTTCACTTTTTGTTCATATCGTAGGATTTTTTGGAATATCATACTGGGACCAGCAACTTGTTATCTGGTATCTGATCCTCGCCATTATTGCCACGTTCAAAGTAAAAAGCGCGACTGCAGTAAATGAACGAGTTTACGCCGATCCCGTTATTTGAGTGGGTGCAAGCGTGAGCCAGTCCAGGGAAAGGAAGTGCTGCTGTGAAGCCGAGCAATAAACTGTCAATTATAATAGTAAGTTGGAATGCGAGGGATTACCTGATAAAGTGCCTTGAATCGCTCGCTCAAGGACTGCTAGGGGTACCAGCAGAAGTTATCGTTGTAGATAATTTTTCATCTGATGGCTCCGCGGATGCCGTAGAAAAATTTTCCCCAAAAGTAAACCTGGTCCGCAACGATCAAAATTATGGATTTGCAAAAGCAAACAACATGGGGATTAAGCTCAGTAGCGGCGAATACCTGTGCCTCCTCAATTCAGATGTAATCGTAGGGAAAAACTGTTTTTCGCAATTGCTCACCTGTATGGATTCAAACCCAAATATCGGTATGCTGGGTCCCAGGACATTGAATGCCGACGGAACGCTGCAAAGGTCATGTTTCACGCTGCCAACCGTCTGGAATTCATTTTGCCGCGTCTTTGCTCTTGACGCCGCTTTCCCGAATATTAAGATGTTTGGGACCCGGCTCATGACTTATTTCCCTCATAATGAAATGCGGGCTGTTGAGGCCCTTAACGGCTGTTTTTTGTTAATACGAAGAAAAGCACTCAATGAGGTGGGGTTGCTTGATGAAGGCTTCTTTATTTATGGGGAAGATCTTGATTGGTGCAAAAGGTTCGGAGACAGCGGCTGGGAAGTAGTCTATTATCCCTTGGTGGAGGCAGTCCATTACGGCGGAGCCAGCTCGTCAAATGCTCCTATACGATTTTTTCTGGAAATGCAGAGAGCAGACCTCCGGTATTGGCGCAAACATAAAGGCCTCAAGGGTGAAATGCTGTATTATCTGATGCTTCTATTGCATCACACGCTGAGAATTCTGGGCTACGCTCCCTTGAGCATAATTCGACACCGGTTAAGAACTGTTCGATCTTATAAACTGAGACGAAGTGTCGAAAGTTTGCGGTGGTTAGTGACACGCTATCTTTTCGAAAAAAGGTCGAAAATGAATGAGGAGGAAGCATGTCATCTTACGTCCTAATTACAGCAGCTCATAACGAAGAATCTTTTATTGAGAAGACTCTTGCTTCTGTGGTGAATCAATCCCTCCGGCCGGTAAAGTGGGTAATAGTCAATGATCGCTCTACAGACAAGACCGAAGAAATTATCAGGCAGTATCAATTAGAAAATAATTTTATAGAACTCATGACCGTCAGGGGGGACGATAACAGAAACTTCGGTGCACAGGTACGGGCTATTAACAATGGATTTGATCTAATTCGGCACCTCGATTACGATTTTATCGGCAACCTCGACGCCGATATATCTTTTGAACCCTGTTATTTTGAACAGCTCCTGAAGGCCTTTGGTAATGATGCAAGATTGGGTTTGGCAGGGGGAACTATTTACGAACAGCAAGGAGGTAAATTTAAACTTCGGAAAACAAACCAGCAAAGGTCTGTGCCACACGCCGTACAAATGTTCAGACGGGCGTGCTACGAGGCAGTCGGAGGGTATAGACCTCTCCGATACGGAGGACCCGACAGTTATGCGGAAGTAACTGCGAGAATGCTCGGGTGGCAAGTTCGATCAATACCGGAGCTGCAAGTTTTCCACCACAGGGCCACAGCAAGCGCCGATGGCCTCGTGCGTGGCGCGATCAGGCAGGGGTTCATGGACTATTCTCTCGGGTCTCTTCCCCTATTTGAATTAATGAAATGTATTAGACGAATGCAGACAAAACCCTATGTTGCTGGAGGCCTTATTAGATTTGCAGCTTTTTTGTGGGCAACCTGCAGGATGGAGCAACGAGAAGCCAGTCGTGAATTTGTAAAATATCTCCGAATGGAGCAAGGGCTGAGATTAAGAGCTGCCATTAGCAGGTGGTATCTCTAGGGCCGCTAACTAAATGATAGTAAAGGGTTTAATTGAAACCGACCATTGTGAGATGAATCACATATCTCGCTAGGCAATTTGTTTATCATAGCTCCATGAATAAAGCATACTCATGGAGGTACATTATGAAGAACCGGAAGCTGATGGTGATAATCAAGAGCCTTTTAGTGATAGCGATACTCTGCCTGTCGACTGCAAGTTATGCCAGTGATTTTCATGTACGAAAAGGAGCAACTGGCCTGAAAAATGGCTTAAATTGGAATGATGCCTGGGACGATATTAACAGTATTTCAGGAATAGGATCTGGAGATACGGTATATCTAGCGGCGGGAAATTATACCGGCAGCTATACTGCAAACAGTAGTGGGTGGACATTAAAGCGGGCAACCACCTCGGAACATGGTTCAGCGACTGGGTGGAGTTCTGCGTATGATGGCACGGTTAATATCAACGGCGCAGATGGCGTAGATTTATTTCAGTTGAGCGGATACAATACAATCACCATTGACGGAGTTGATAAAAGCAAGTTTATACTCTACGGTCAAAGCGGTAGAAGGCCAAAGCGAGGCATCGAGGTTAATTCCGCTTCCAGTTATGACATTGTGGCAAAGAACATTACTGTTCACGACATGGACCAGGCCGGTGTACAGTTTGCAAATGCATCTGGCGGGATGGAGCTGCGTAACAGTGAAATATATAAAAATGGCCTGGACGGTCAAGAGGAGACGGATGCGAACGTACATTTTGACAGTCTAGGGAGCACAAACGGGAACAACATCATTGCAAACAACTACATCCACGATGCATCGTTTGCAAGCAACGCGGAAAAAATAGACTGCATTACAACTATTGGCTCATCAAATTTATATATCTATGGCAATACGATCAATGGTGGATGGGAAGCAACTAATTCGTCCGATTTGATATCTATCCGGGGCGGGAGCAATCGCTACATTTATAACAATGTGTTTGAGCTTGGCAGCAGCAATGCAAACCAGAATATCTTTATTTCAGCCTCGAACGGAAATGTTGCGAACACCTATATCTATAACAATGTCTTTTATAAGCCGGTTTCTACGGCTGGTTCCGCCGGCATAAGCATTGGCTGGTTCGGAACCGCTTCCTATCCCTATTCGCTGAAGGGGCTCTACGTTTACAATAATGTTTTTTACGGTCAGCAATTCGGGCTCTATTTTGCTTCCGGCATGCCGGCAAGTTCTTTGAGCACTGTAGAAATAAAAAATAACATTTTCAAGTCTTGGGCTCAATCGTCAGCAGCAACAGAAATATATTCGGAAAGTGGTATCCGCACTGCCCTGACAGTCGATTATAATTATTACTATCAGGCAGCAGGAGAACCTATTGCTTACATAGGTCTGTCGAAAACCCTCAGCCAGGCTCGGTCGGAATGGGGTTGGGAACTACATGGATCCGAGGGAGACCCTGTTTTCGATTCAATAGGCGTGAATGGATTTCATCTCACCGCCGGTTCGCCCTCTCCACTTGTCGGCGGCGGCGCTGTTCTTTCAAATATTTTCAATATTGATAAGAATAATAATCCGAGAACCGGATACTGGGATATGGGACCCTATAATCATTCTTCACAAGTGATAATTAAATCATCTGCACCAACCAATCTCAGGGTAATGTAGTAAGTTCTCATTGAGCACAGGTCCTGGCCCATGAGAGATGCATGTAAAACTGAAATGGTAAAGGATGGAGGTCCTGCTTCCCGCAGGACTCCATCCTCTTATCCGTAAAATCCGCAGGATTCTGAGTTGTGCTCATCAAAAAAGCACCTTGTCCGTTCCGTTTTCGCTGGAACAGTTCGGCTGCGCTTCATACCTTATGAAGTCTGATACAAACCTCACACGGCTATCGAATCTCTAAGCAATCCGGATCAAATAAACGAATAGATCACATTCTCGTTGCCCCAAACCGTTGGACGATCTCGGGACGATAAACTGCAGTACTACTGCTTTTTGATATTTAATCCACTTCTTCTTTTCTCGATAAATAAATAGAATGGTTACGTCAAAAACAAAAAAAACGACAGGTAATGCCGCCTATCTTATATTCGGCGAGCACTTGCGATCGAACATCGTACGCAGGCAGGTCATCGACGTTGTTGTTGCATTAAGACAGAAAGTTCTCGTGCGCAAGTTCTTTCTGATCGTTTTCTTGCCATGGCATATGTATTTCCGTTCAAGAAGGAGCATTGCAGAAGAAATTCTTTATTTACGGCAACATGACATCATCTGTCATGTCATACCGACGCCCATATCTTTTCCATTTTATAATTTTAAAGAAAAGAGATGGAAAATAGTAAGTAATTATCATACGTTCCTGTATGTTCCGTTGCTCTTGTTATACACTTTACCGGTAGTGCTTTTCTATCATCTCTTTCTGAATGTGCAGTTGTTTCATTGCAGGTCTTATCCAGTGTCTCTTTCTGTTCTGCTCATAAAGAGGCTCCTCCCTAAGATTGCGTTCATTTTTGATCCTCGGTCCGATTACCCTGAAGAGTGTGCTTTGCAGAATAATTGGTCTGCTGATAATCTAAATTTCAGAATTTGGAAATACCTTGAAAAAAAGATTTGTACAACGGCCGACACAATAATTGTTATCGGTCCGCCTTTTGATAAACACTTTAAAAGCATCTACCATGACATGCAAACGGTAAATATATTTAATAATGTGAATACGAAAGAGTTTGTCATTGACGTAACTCACAGAAAGCAGCTCAGAGCGACGCTTCATGCGGATAACAAGGTAATTTTCTGTTATGCCGGGTCGATGTATAATAATTACTGGAATGATCCGGAATTGTATGCAAGGTTTATTTCTCAATTTACTTCCTCCATTGATGTCCAACCCTTGTTTATGTTCCTTGTGCCCTCGTATTGCCGCAAAACGTTGGTCGAAGCCCTTCATAAATATAAAATCGACTTATCTCTTTGTCTTATTGAGAGTCCAGACTACTCAGATGTCCCAAGATATCTTTCAGCTTGCGACATAGCCCTTTACTTCCTGCCTTATTCCTCGCCTCGAGTCGGAATAAAATTCGTGGAATATTGTTCTATGGGGATTCCCACGGTAGTGAATATGAACGTTGCCGGTGCCTCTGAACTGGTTGCAATCAATGCGTTAGGAGTGTCATTGAACAATACACTCTTTGATGGACAGGTGAAGGCGAACGAAGACAATATTTATCAGTTAAAGAAACTAGTCAATGAAAAAGAATCCTATGGGAGAAGATGCAGGGATTTCGCAATACATGAGTGCGATACGAATGTCGTAGCTGACTCGTATGCATCCGTTTACAGCGAATTCATGCCGTAGTGAGTAATGGCTATACCCCCCAAGCACTGCCTTTAAAAGTACGTCTTATCAGCAGGATCTACTGCCGATTAGCGGTCAAGGTAAATTTCAAATTGTATGCCATAGGACGATTTGAAGGATTTCAACGTTCCGCAAAACGCACGCTTTTCCTCTGGAGATATTTGCTTTGAGGTTGAAACACTCGACGGTGCCGTCGAAACCTGTTGGAAAACACCCCTGAATAAACACGAATTGTTCGGTCCCGTCAAAACTCTAGCCAACAAGGTCATATTCCAAAACCTCCCTGAATGCCCGGAAGACGCTGTATCAGCTTGTCTTGAAGATGCCGGCAGTTTCCTTCCACGAAACAATATGCCTGTCCCTCCGGGCAAGGTCGCTTTATCCGTGGTCGTCTGAACGCAGATGACCCATCTTGCATGGCACATCTCATGATAAATATAAAAAGCCGGCTCAGGTCAGTTCTGAACACCAGCAACCATGCGATATCGCAAATTTATTTGCAGTTATTTGGAGAAAAAAACGGCTTAATCATTTTCTACCTACATGCCGTGTTTCGCGATAGAAAAGAGGTCGCATGCGACGCGATAGATCCGTATGCTAATCGTGCCATAACCGTAGATCACCTAAAGCAGCTAATCGAATATTTTCAAGAGCGCGAATATGGTTTTGTCGCCCCGTCTGATATTTTAACGGGATTAGATCAGCAGAAAAAACATGTTATGCTGACATTTGATGATGGATATTCAAATAATCAGTATTGTGTCCCGGTCCTGAGTGATTATGGAATTCCCGCTGTTTTTTTTATCTCCTCTAATCATGTTAAATTAAACAAATCCTTCTGGTGGGATGTGATATATCGCCTTAGATCTAAAACGGCGACGCCGAATTGGAAAATACGCAGGGAGATCGAGTTCGTCAAGCTGATGAGACATGATGCAATTGAAGCATATGTCATAAAGAATTTTGGTGAAAAAGCACTTGTCCCCGCAGGAGACGTCGACAGGCCATTTACCCCTGCGGAGTTGAAAAAATTCGCTGAAGAAAAGTATGTCCATATCGGCAACCACACGAGCGACCATGCGATCCTGACAAATTGCACGCCTGAAGAACTGAACACCCAGATAAGAGGCGCACAAAGCAGTATCTATGATATGACGGGAATAATTCCTGAGGCCATTTCCTATCCATCCGGTCATTATTCAACGGAGGTTTTAACGTCAGCGAAGGAAATGGGTTTAAAGTTGGGGTTCACTATCAGTAGAAGAAAAAACTATTTACCCATAGATATGACGTGCGAAAACATGTGTCTCAGCAGGTTTTCTCTTGACGGATATACTGGATTAATCAAGCAATTCGAGAGCGCAAGATCAGACCACATGCGTTTGCAGCACCGCTCTGTCGATTTTCTGCGCCGGTACGCTGTTGGCGCGGAGAACACCCGATGAGGCAGCTTGCCAGCTGCCCAGCCAGCCGCGTTTACCTATTGATCTTGATCAGGTTTAGGTGACATATATATCGTTCCAGAATATGCTGTTTCTATCTTGCCGTAAATAAGGATACATTACGGAAGAACTTGCCAATTACGCGATGGATGGACTTGTGATGACATCTGATGCAAAAGTTGGCGTTGTGATCCCTCTGTACAATAAGGGAACCTTGGTGCGCAGGGCGTTGAACTCGGTTCTTGGCCAGACCTATCAAAACTTTGAAGTCGTAGTCGTGGATGACGGTTCGACCGACGAAGGGCCGGATGTGGTTCACGAATGTTCCGATTCTAGGGTTCGGTTGATACGGCAGGCAAATGCAGGGCCAGGGGCAGCCCGCAATCGGGGAGTGCAAGAGACGCACGCGCCTTATCTTACTTTTCTCGATGCCGATGATGAGTGGTTGCCTCACTTTTTAGAAATAAACGTGAAGGGTTTAATGCGCCATACGGACTGCGATGCTGTCATCGGTCCGACATTGTTCGGACCGGAGAAGAAGGACAACTGTGTGGTGTGGCAAGAGATGGGAACCAAGGAGGGTGATTGGTCCCTCGGGAGTGACCCAACCTGGGAAAACCTGTCCCGCATGATGGACCTGTTCTCTTCGGGACGCGCAATGTACCGTAGCTCGGTGGTCAATCGATATGGCGGGTTCTACAGCAAGAACAAGTGCCTTTTCAGTGAAGACAAGTATTTATGGCTGCAGGTGGTATTGAACCACGGAGTTTTTATTTCCATGAAGTCGCTATTCTGGTATCACTCGGAGGACTCTCAGCTTTACCCGCCAAGCATGTATGGCAAACCGGGTTTCGTACCACCTGTACTGAGCGACCCGGATGGAATCCGCCGAAACTGTCCGTCTCAGTTCATGCCCATCCTTCAGAAGTACCTGTGTCATGAAGCCATTCGGACGTTAAATAAGAATACGCATACGTTGCAAGCCTCCCGAGTTATCGAAATCATAGAAACACTGCCTCTGAGAAGGTCATTTCCCTGGCGATACACCAAGGCTCGAGTCAAGACATTCCTCTATCAGTCCTTCGGGGTGAAGTTGTGAGGCGCCTTGTTCGATCCATGGTCCCAAAGGCCATTCGTGAGAAGTACCGCTATCTGCGTGCGCGTGTGCTCAGCCTGGGGTTGCACGGAGACGGAAACCATGCCTTGACTCCGGAAGAACGCAGGGCAAGTGCCTGCATCTCTGTGATTGTTGCGATTCACGATGCCCCCGCGGTGACCGATCGGTGTCTGCGCAGCCTGGAGAGAAACGGCGGTGACGCCGAGGTCATCCTGATTGACGACGGCTCAAGACTGGATCGAACACGGGAGGTAATCGATCAGGCCGTTGCCCGAAACGGCTGGGTCGTGTCCCGTCATGCAACTGCCCGCGGTCACAGCCGGGCGTGTGAGCTGGGTGCGAAAATGGCCCACCGGGAGTATATTTGCTTTTTAAATTCGGACACAGTCGTGACTCCGTTCAGTTGGGCGGGTATGGTCAAGGCCCTCCGGGCAGATCCTCGTGTCGGCGCGGTGGGCCCCTCCACGAGCAGAACGAGCACATGCCAAAAGATCCGGCGTGCGGAAGTCTGCAGCTTTTATTGGACTGATGAACAGATCAATGATTTTGCTTTCCGGCACACTACCCGCTACCAAGAGGCTGCCCCAATGGACATGGAGTCTGTGGGGGGGTTTGCTTTTATGGTGACTCGATCTGCCTGGGCAGAAAGCGGGGGATTTGACCCCCATCTTTCCAACTACGGCAACGAGGCCGAATTGTGTCGTCGATTGAAGGGGCTTGGGTATCGGATAGTGTGGACAAGGTCAAGCTACATCCATCACTTCGGAGAGAGCAGCTTTCTGCAGCATTTCACTTCCGAGGAACTACACCAGCAGCGTGTAATGGCCAGTCGCTACATCACCACTAAACCGGGATAAGCTATAGCGTACTTCCGCTCAGAATTTCCTCAATAAATGAAAAGGCGCGATCATAACAGATGCTTCTTCAATTGATGTGGGATAGGCGGCCTTTTCAACAGAGAATGGAAAAAAATATGTACCCTCAGATGAAAATGCTGGTAATCAAACCTACCTTGAGATGCAATGCAAATTGTTTGGGCTGCACGAACAGGAAACAACAGCACGGTGCGGCTATGCGCGAAATACGACAGCTGTCTCCCGAACAATGGAAGTCGGTCATTGGAGATGCCGCCTGCCTTGGGGCAAAAGAGCTCCATATCAGCGGCGGTGAACCTACTTTTTATGAGAACCTTGCCGACATGATCAGAGAAGGCAAGAAATACGGTATGCACGTCAGTATGATGTCGAACGGCTCCAGCAATGGGGAAAGCTATTTGCGGGGATTACTGGAAGCGGGTCTGGATGAGATCTGCATCTCTCTTTATAGTCACCAGGCGGAAGTTCACGATAAGATCAGAAGAAGCAAGAATCTTTGGAATAAAGCAACTGAAACAGTGCGTATCCTTGCAAAGCTTGGCGAAGAATACCCGAGATTCAGCTTAAACACCATGAGCATTATAATGAAAGAGAACTATCGGACGTTCGATGAGCTTATTGAATTTCACAGAGATCTGGGAACGCACGGAATGACGATTTCTTATCTTGAGGGAGACTTTGCGAAGAAAAATCTGCTCACGGAAGAAGAAATTAACGAATTGAAAAACGTCGTAATTCCGAAAGCAATCCATAATTGCGATAGTCTGGACCGGAGAATTAAAGACCTCAGTATAAATATTTTAAAGGGATATTACAGCGATGAGTCCGGCAGCCTGGAGGATTTTGCCCAAGGGATCTACTGGAAACATAATTATTGCGAACAGTCCAAGGGGTTTGCACTTGTCTGGTCAAATGGCACGGTTGTTCCATGCTTTATGTGTGAATATACGACTGAACCGGTAATAGGAAATATGTTTGAAAACTCTCTTAAGGACCTCTGGAAAAGCGATAAATGGAGTACGTTTAGAAAGAATTTACATGAAAATTGCCATTTATGCCCGATGAATTTGCATCAGAGATTACCTCTGCGGTATAGAGAATCGAAAAACTCCGATCAGAAGAAAGACTTGCTCCATCGCATTTACCATAGCAGGGAGTTTACGGTATTCAGGCCATTAGCGAAAAGGATCATAGAACTTGGCCGGCAATACATGTAGCCGAACGTGTTGAAAATGCATGGCGTAAATAATTGAAATTCGGGGGGCTCGGTCAATGAATAGATCAGCATCACAAAATTTCATACATATAAAACGCACCAAGGGCTGGCAATTTATACGAATTGGGGAAATTAATGAATACAAGGATCTTATCTCCCTCATGGCCCTGCGGGATCTAAAGATTAGATACAGCCAAACCATTCTCGGCGGCCTCTGGGCATTCCTTCAGCCTTTTATTTCGATGGTTGTCTTTACCGTAATCCTTGGGAAGTTCGGTAAGATCCCTTCTGATGGAGTACCCTACCCGCTTTTTTCTTTCGCCGGACTCGTTCCCTGGACCTATTTCGTAAAGGCGGTCAGTGCGTCGAGCACCAGCCTGGTAGGCAACACAAGTTTACTCTCTAAGGTATATTTCCCCCGGTTTATCATCCCGTTAACTCCGGTTCTGAGTGGTCTGGCTGACTTTGCAATTGCTTTCAGTACTCTGGTCTGCATGATGGCATATTTCGGCGTTTACCCATCGTTATCTATTTTGCTAGTGCCGGTCCTGCTCCTGTTGATGATGCTGACGGCCTTCGGTGTTGGGACGTTATTGGCGGCACTGAATGCAAAGTATCGGGATATCAACCACGTGACCGGCTTTCTGGTTCAGCTCTGGATGTTTATTTCTCCCGTGGTATATCCGACTTCCATGGTACCTGATAAGTATAAATTGATTTTCATGCTGAACCCGTTAGCCGGGATCATTGAGGGTTTTCGCTGGGCGCTTTTAGGCAATATACCCTTTCCAGGGCAAATGTTGGCATGCTCAGCACTGGTAAGCTCAATGTTGTTTTTTGTCGGGCTCTCGTATTTTAAACAGATGGAAAGATATTTTGCCGATATCATTTAATCCCTGGCGGATCGAAAGAGGAGAGTCATGCACGAATCGGTGATTGTCGGAAAAGACATTTCCAAACTCTATCGTATTGGTTTACGCAAAAAACAAGCCAATAGAACATTCAGAGAGACGCTGGCCGACTCTCTCATGTCGCCGATAAGGAATTTCAGGAAGATTCGACAGCTCACGCGATTTGAGGAACAGGTGAATCCGCAGGATCGCATGCTTCCTGGCGGCAACGGGGTTAACCCCGGCAGAAATGGGATCCTGTGGGCTCTAAAGAATGTGTCTTTTGAAGTAAAGCGAGGAGAAGTGCTTGGCATCATTGGGCGAAACGGTTCAGGGAAGAGTACGCTTTTGAAGATCCTGAGCAGGATAACTGAACCCACGGGGGGCGACGCCAGGATTTATGGAAGCACCTCCAGCATCCTCGAGGTTGGTACGGGATTTCATCCCGAGTTGACCGGGCGTGAAAATATTTTTTTAAACGGCGTTATTATGGGGATGAAAAAAAAGCGGATAGAGGAAAAGTTCGATGAGATCGTGTCATTCGCCGAGATGGACAAGTTTATAGACACGCCCGTCAAACGATACTCCAGCGGAATGTATGTACGGCTGGCATTTTCGGTCGCAGCGCATTTGGATTCCGACATTATGATAGTGGATGAGGTGCTGGCGGTCGGTGACGCTGCTTTTCAGGACAAATGCCTTCGTAAAATGGATAATGTCGTCCAGCATGGCAGAACCATCCTGTTCGTTTCTCACAATCTTGGAGTTATTGAACGATTATGCGGGAGGGCAATTCTCCTGCACGAGGGTTCGATAATTGCCGAAGGCAAGCCATCTGAAGTCATCGCTCAATACGCGGAGCATCCACTTCTTGAGAGGTGCGCTTCAAATTCCCTCGTTGATCATCCAAACAGGAAAGAAGGGAGCGAGATCATACTCAGGGAAGCAAAAATGTACAGGAACGGGCAGGAGTCAGGAACATTTCGGCCGGGCGATTCCATGAAGCTGGCAGTCTCCTTCAGGCGCGACCAGCCGATCAGCCAGATGACTTTTGGCATTGCCATTGAGAATGCCGCGGGTCAACGGCTATCGGCATTTCCATCGACCGTTCAGGCGCCCCATCTTGCTCCAGGTCGTGTACGAGAAGGAAAAATCATATGCGAAATTCCCTGTCTTCACCTTAGTCCGGGAACGTATTATGTGACTTTTCTGATCAGATCGCTTAATTCGCCTCATCCATCGGACCTGGATCGCATTAATCAGGCGATAAAGTTCACTGTTGTCGCTTCGGATTATTTTGGCTCTGACTATGGGACCGTGATAAAGCCGGGGGTATATTTTGAGGAAGCCAAATGGGATTTCGAGGGAAGATGAACTGGATCTATAAAGGAGAAAAAATCAAATGATCCGCCAAATGGTCAGCCTGTGGAAAAAATACAGTTTTAAGGACATTGAAACATCAAGGAAAAGCCTGAAAGCCAACTTCCTGGGGTATCATCTTAAGTGTGTCAGGAGTTATTTCGTAAGCCCATATTTACAGAAGTATCAAAATTGGGATCGTGGCCTTTGTACTGTTAATATCGAGACCAACGCCGTTTGTAACAGGAAGTGTTCCTTTTGTTTTTATGCCGACAGGTTTCCCAAAAGAGAACTGGGCATGATGCAGGAAGAGACCTATAAGAAAATTATTGATGATCTGTCCGTAATGAAATTCCGTGGTAGATTATCCCCTCATTCTTATGGAGAGCCATTGCTGGATAAGAGGCTGCCTGCATTGATGGAATACACCAGGAAGAGGCTTCCCTTATGTAAGATCAGTATTCGCACGAATGGTGATTTTTTGAATGAAGAGTTACTGGTCACTCTGCTCAATAATGGAGTGGACCATTTTTTGATTACCAACTACGATGACGATGAGAAGCCGTTACTGAAAGCTCTTGCCCGAAAATATCCCTTTCCCATGACCCTCCGGAGTTACCGGGATTTTAGAAAAATAGACAGGGCAGGTGAAATTTTCAGAAACGGAAAGGCTATCGCGAAGGTGTGCCTGCGCCCATCTTCCGCGTTGGTAGTGAATTGGAAGGGCAACGTAGTACTGTGTTGTCAGGATTTCTATCAAAATCATTGCTTTGGAAATATAAGAGAAAAGAGTTTGTGGGCTATCTGGAACGACCCTCAATTTGTCGAGTATCGCAAGCAGCTCCTTATGGGGAATCGTGAAGCTTCAAAAATATGCACCCATTGCGATGATCCGGGGAAAGTCCCCTGGTGAATTGCCCGATCCGGCTCTTGCTCAATGGCTCGATGAGCCGGCTGATGGGGCGTGATGCTCCAGTGGGCCCCAAATACCGCCCTACCATCCACACCGACAGTCGAATCCCTAACCACTGGGCGATTAAGGCCACAAACGGCCTGCCGCGTCCGCAAGAAGAGGAGAGGCATATACTGAGGACAATGCAATGATCTTTAACTCCGTGGCTTTTATATTGTTCGCGGCGGCCTTTTTCATGATATTGCCGTTGGTTTATTCCCGCCGCACAGTTAAATATCTTTTTATTGTCCTGGCTTCTTTTGGTTTCTATGCCTTCTGGGACTTCAGATTTATATTCCTTTTTGTGGTCATTGGTTTGGTGGACTACTCGATCGGTCTTGGGATCCAGCGATATCCTAAGATGGGGAAGGGATGGCTGGTGATCTCGATCAGCAACACGTTGATCTGGCTGATCCTCTTCAAGTACAGCAATTTCTTCGCCTCCAATATAGACGCGATCCTGAGACTGGTTCAGCTCAATGCGCGCGTTCAATACAGCCTTCCTGAATTCATGTTGATAGGCCCGGTCGGTCTCAGCTTTTACACGTTCATGTCCATGAGCTATGTGGTCGAAACGTATCGGGGGCAAATAAAAGCCACGCGGAATCCCCTTCAATATCTTGCCTATCTTTCCTTTTTCCCCCACCTCATGTGTGGCCCCATTATCAGGCCTAAAGACCTGTTGAGTAAACTTGGGGAGAAAATAATCAGTACTGAAGGTCAAAGGTGGGAGGCTATTGTCCTGATCTCCCACGGATTCTTCAAAAAAGTGGTTCTGGCGGACAATTTCGCTCCGATCGTGAACCAGGCCTTTGCCAATCCGCAGGTTAACCCGTCGGGAATATATTGGTGGTTGATCATGGCTTTATTTGCAGCCCAGATCTATTGCGATTTCAGCGGATACAGCGATATCGCCCGGGGACTCTTCAAGGCAATGGGCTACGACATCCCGCTTAATTTCGACCACCCCTACATCTCATCAAGTCTGCGGGAGTTCTGGCAAAGATGGCACATCTCCCTGTCCACATGGTTCAGGGATTACGTGTACATTCCCTTGGGAGGGTCAAAGCTCTCTTCGTTCAAAACGTACAGGAATCTTTCGATCACTTTTCTCCTTTCGGGGATTTGGCATGGCGCCGCATGGCACTTTGTGATCTGGGGAGGCCTTCACGCGCTTTATCTTTCTATTGAAAGACTGACGCATTGGCCGTTAAGGCTAGAGAAACTTCCTCTGGGAAAAATCGTTGGCCTGATGTTCACGTTGGTTCAGGTTATTGTAGCCTGGGTGTTCTTCCGGGCCGTGGATTTCTCTCAGGCGACAAGCATCCTCGGCAAGATGTTCACGGACTTCTCGTGGAACGGCGGAATTTCAAGATTCCCACTCGTTCTCCTGCTGGTTTTGATTCTGCGGGAGGGTTTTATTTATCTATCCGCTCAAAGAAAGCTGCAATGGGTTCTCTTACGCTGGAAGCCGGTCCAGGAGTTGACTGTTGCCTTGCTATTGACAGTCGCTGTTTATTGGAGAGGGCCTGGAAATGTATTCATTTATTTCCAGTTTTAAGAAACTGCTAAAAGGTTTGTACAGCGAACGAAGCGTCCGGTCATTGCTGATGGCATTGGCGCTGATTCTGCTGATCGGGATTCTCCTTTCCGGCCGGCGGGAGCCGGGTCATGAATCCGACCTGGTGGAGACACGGTTCTGGGCATTGAAAACCCGGTTTCTCAAACCGGAGCATAATGTGGTGTTGTGCGGGGACTCCCGGGTCTACCGGGGTCTCTCTCCGGCGGCGATGGGCTCCGCGTTGCCGGACCTCAAAATCGTCAACTTCGGATACAGCGCGGGAGGTCTCGATCGATTGATGCTGAAGAGCGCTGAAGCCTTGCTGGATCCCGAAGCAAAAGTCCGGATCATTGTCCTCGGGGTGACTCCAAGTTCACTCACTCCTGCTGCGGCAGAGAATGAGCAATATCTTTCGATCATGAGAAAGCCCTTTTCGGAAGTGTTTGAAAGTGTTTTCTTCCTGCCGGTTAAAACGTTCCTGACGCCGATTTTCCCAAGAGATGTAATAAATCTCTTCTCTGGAACGAAAACAAAGAGCAACGGATATCATAAAATATTCTATGACGATGGATGGGTCGCATCATGGTACGATGTTCCCAGACCGGAGGAACAACTGTCGTCATACCGGGCTCGATTTGCATCCTGCCGGGTCTCATCCGATCTGTGCCGCGACGTCCTGCAGGTCGTTCGGGAATGGAGATCCAGGGGAATTCAAACCATTGGTTATCGTCCCCCTGCTACCCGTGCAATGGTTGCTCTTGAGGATTCGATGAGTGGTTTTCGTGAGGCGGAGTTCATACAAGAATTCAGGAATGCGGGAGGAATCTGGCTGTCGTTCAACCTTGATGATTATGTCAGCTATGATGGAAGCCATCTCGATGCCGATTCCGCAAAGAAGCTTTCACGGGACCTTGCTGAAAAGATTCGAGTTATCATCTCCGAGGGAAAGATTTGATGCACAAAATCCTGTAAAACTTTTTTTGAAAAAAAAAGAGCATTCCGCAGAGGAGGATGATCGGTGATGGCACCTGATATTTCTGTAATCATAGCCACTTATAACAGGGCGCAAGATTTAGCAAGGACACTCGAAGGTATGGCGAGGGCTGAAAATGAAGGCTTTGTTGTTGAGTTTGTGGTGGTTGATAATGGGAGCACGGACCAAACAAAGTTGGTTGTGGACTCGTTCTCTGAACGAATTCCGATACGCTACTTCTTCGAAGCTCGCAGCGGTAAGAACCGGGCACTTAATACGGCTCTCGAAAACTGCAACTTGGGGGAAATCGTTGTGTTTACCGACGATGACGTGGATGTCTCACCCGACTGGCTTATTTCAATCCGCTCGGTCTGCGAGCGGTGGCCGAACCACTCGGTATTTGGCGGGCGAATAAATGTTGTCTTTCCCGGCGATAAGGTCCCTCAGTGGACCCGCGATCCGTTCCTTTATGCCCTTGGCTTTGCTCATCATAATATTTCAGATAGAGAGTGTATTTACCGCGCATTCGCGACCCCGCTTGGGCCTAATTATTGGGTACGACGAGACGTATTTGGCAACGGCAGACGTTTTTACGAGGCGATAGGTCCTCGGCCAAAAAACAGAATCATGGGTAGTGAAACATCATTTTTAATTTCTCTCCAAAAAGCCGGCTATGAAATTGTCTATTCGCCAATGGCTATCGTTAGTCACAGAGTTCAGCCGGACATGATCAGGCTCTCTACATTGTTCCGGCGTGCATACCGGGAAGGTCGCGGCACGGCGCACATTAACGGTCTGCCGCGCCTGTCCCTTCTCAAGAAGAGTCCAGCGGCGTGGCACCTGCATCGGACCGGATCAATAATATTTTATACTTTTAAGTTGTTCGTCTCATTGGTTTTTTCATCCACGGAGCAGCGTCCACGCAACGTTGTGAAAAACATGCGGGATCTGGGTTACCGAATAGAAGCTATGCGTCTGGCTGAGCAAACATTGGCCACGTTAAGAGAGGCATCGTAATAAAGACGGGCATGTGCGCGTTAGCATTGCTTTCAACAGCGTACGCAGAGGGTGAGACAAATGGACCGGGAACCGGCTGAGGTTTGGACCTATGTTGCAGCCTGCTCAGCAGGAAGTGATCCGGGTACTGTTCGTAGCTCACGACACAGGCACGGGGGGTGCCCAACGGCTTCAATTTAATACATAAAAGAATATCACTCGTCTCCCAAGAGGATAGTAGTGAAACCTGCCCAAGGCATTGGAGTTAACAAATCAATGAACATGATGAATAAGAACGCAGAGAAGAACAACTATTTTCTCTTCATTGCTTCTGAATACAAGCCTATACCGGGAGGGCTTGCGGAATGTATTGACAACCTGGCGAGAGGCCTCATAAGAATTGGTAATAAAGTTAATATTTTAGGGGTTCTACCTCCGGATGATGATGAGCGCTTGAAGTTTCTCAAGAATTATGAGGAATGGGTGCGTCCGTTGCCAATGGAGAATGATCGGAGACCCAATAGCTGGTTGGGGAACAAGTGCGTGAGCCTCCTGGAGATTGCAAGATGTTTGAGTCCCACTGCTCAAAATTTTCTAGAGCGGAGGGATTTTTTTAGAAGTTCCTCGCAAGGAATAACAAAAATTGAAGCTATTTTATCCCTGGAAAGGCCAACCATGGTAATTTTTGGCCATTTGGACCCTAATCTATATTCTATTGCTTTAGCCCTTGAGAGGATGAATTTACCATATGGAATCCTTGCACATGATTATGAAATTTGCAGGCCTCACAGGATAAATCCTTTTATAATAAAAGGGAAGATGATTCATGGTGCGAGTTGGATCGCGGCCAATTCTGCGCATACTGCGTCCTTGGTTGAAAGATGGAGATACTCAAGGAACAAAATATTCATTCTTCATCCGGCAATTTCCGAGCAAGTAATAAGGGAAGGCATTAAGATATATCCATCCGTCAGGGATCAGGAGTATACGTTAGTGACAATTTGCAGAATTGTCAAAAGTAAAGGTATTGACATTGTATTACGTGCTTTAAAAATTTTAGAAGAAAAAGGGATCCGCTATAGATATATCGTTGCGGGTAGCGGCAGTGAACGCTCATCTCTGGAAAATCTTGCGCATGAACTTGGCATAAAGAGCAAGGTTCATTTTTGGGGTTATATTGAGGATGATAGAAAATGGTCTTTATTACGGATGGCTCATGTTTTCATCATGCCCTCGAGGGTAAACTCGAGGTTGTCGCATGAGGGTTTTGGCATGGCATTTATTGAGGCTGCGGCATTTGGAATTCCAGGAGTTGGATCACGGGCAGGGGGAATTCCCGATGCTATTGTCCATGGGGAAACAGGGCTCTTAGTGGCGCAGGAATCTTCTGAAGAGCTGGCGCAGGCGTTGATCTTTCTTTACCAGAATCCGGAAAAAAGAAAAAAGATCGGTAAAGCGGCCATGGAAAGAGCTAGAAGTCAATTTCCCCAGACAAACATTGCAGCCCATTTTCAGAAGGAGGCCTCAAAAAGAATCTCATGAATGGATCTCCGGCCGACATCGTTTGATCTCGCAGGCTTGAAGTTGCAACTGTAAAATCAAATGGAATTCCCTCTGTAACTGCTATCGTGTCAGGGTATGAGCTTTGCCAACTGATGTTTCGCAAAGAATTGGGTGTCTTTGGATCGCCTTCTTCAACGACTATCGCCCTGTGTCCACATCGCGCCGCAAGAGAATGGAAAAGATGCGGTAGATCCCTCATGACCGGAGTGCGCATTTCATGACGCGGGTCTCTTTGATTAAAGGAGAGGACGGACGGGAGATAATACGTCAGTCTCTTGAACTTATCGTCGATGATATCAAACAACACCTTTCGTCAAAGCGACCCGTCATCAAACCGAATTTCGTTTCCCCGACGATCCAGCTTTCATCAAGCCATGTGGACCAAATGCGGGGAATCCTCGATTTTCTCACGAGCATATATCACGGCACAATCATCATTGCCGAAGCCTCCTGCTACGATACGAAAGAGGCATATGCAAACTTCGGCTATCCCGACCTGATCCGCGAGTACGAGGTCAGGCTCGTCGATCTGAATGACGGACCTTTCGAAACCGTCTCCATTTCCGGAAGTAGCGGCAAAGCTCTCAAGTTCAGGATAGCGGGCCTTTTGCTGGATGCCGGCACCTACGTTATTTTAGCCTCAAGAATGAAGACCCATGACACCGTGGTCGTAAGCCTCTCTGTAAAAAACCTGGCAATGGGCAGTGTATTCACCGGTGAGAAGAAATCGGTCCATCAGGGGATCAAAGAGGCGAACAGATACATTGCGGGAGCAGTACGCATGAAAATGAGAGACCATGGCAGATATAAAAAAAGACATGAACGAGAGTGGTGACTGTGAAAAACAGAGGAGTCACTATGAAAAACATAAGTACTGCAATTCGCTGGAAGGGGATGATACTGGCCGGTGGTGCAGGCACGAGACTGTACCCCATCACCCTGGCGGTGAACAAACAGCTGCTCAGCGTGTACGACAAGCCGATGATCTATTATCCCCTGTCGGTGCTTATGCTGGCGGGCATTCGAGACATACTGATCATCACTACTCCGGAAGACCTTCCGAAGTTCGAGTTGCTCTTTGGCGACGGTTCATCGCTCGGCCTGCATTTATCCTATGCTGCGCAGCCCCGGCCCGAAGGCCTGGCGCAGGCCTTTACCATCGGCAGTGACTTCATCGGCGAGGATCATTGCTGCCTGATCCTGGGAGATAATATCTTTTACGGCAGCGGCCTGCCGGACATGCTGAAGCGCGCGGTGCAGATCGAAAAAGGCGGCCTCATTTTCGGATGCCGGGTGAAAGACCCTGAGCGGTACGGTGTCGTGGAATTCAATGGCGACGGTCGTGTTTTGAGCATCGAGGAAAAACCGTTAAAACCGAAGTCAAACTATGCCGTGGCTGGGCTCTATTTCTTTGACAATCGGGCTATCGAAATCGCATCACATCTGACGCCATCGGCAAGGGGCGAGCTGGAAATAACCGACTTGATCAATACCTACCTGGCAGAGAAGGAACTGCAGGTCGAGCTGATGGGCAGGGGTTTCGCCTGGCTCGACACGGGGACCCATGAATCACTGCTCGAAGCGAGCACCTTTATCGAAACCATCGAGAAACGCCAGGGGCTGAAGGTCGCTTGCATCGAGGAGGTGGCATATAGGATGGGGTTCATCTCTGCTGATCAGGTCACCAGTCTTGCAGAACCGATGAAGAAGAACGGCTATGGACGGTATTTGCTCCAGCTCATCGGCGAAGGGGACGGAAAAGAGCGGTTATCAGCATGATCGGCCAGCACAAGCATGACTGCTGTACGGTGGAAGGTGAGCAGGACGGCTGACAGCGCCAGTCCTGAGCATACGCGGTTATAGAGGTGGAAATATGAAAATTTCAATCATCGGAACCGGATATGTTGGTCTTGTAACCGGCACCTGCCTTGCCGAGAGCGGCAACGATGTCATCTGTATGGACATCAATCCAGAAAAAATAGAGAAGCTCTCCGCCGGGATCATACCCATCCATGAACCGGGACTCGAAGAACTTATCAAACGGACCGTAGCGTATAAGAGGCTTACGTTTACCACGGACATGGCGCAGGCAGTGAAACGTTCGAACATTATCTTCATTGCCGTCGGCACTCCTCCTGGAGAGAACGGCGCCGCTGACCTCAACTATGTGCTCAAGGCTGCCGGAGAGATCGGCACATATATGAATGGATACAAGATCATCGTCAACAAAAGCACCGTGCCCGTAGGTACAGGCGACAAGGTGAAAGCTGTAATCGCCGGCAAAACTAAGCATAAGTATGACGTGGTCTCCAATCCTGAGTTTTTAAAGGAAGGCGCAGCTATTGAGGATTTCATGAAGCCCGACCGAATTGTGATCGGCGCAGAAAGCCCGAGAGCAATAAAAATCATGCGGGAACTCTATTCATCGTTGATCCGCAAGGGAGACCGTATTCTTGTCATGGATATGAAAAGTGCTGAAATGACAAAATACGCGTCTAACGCCATGCTGGCAACCAAAATATCCTTCATCAATGAAATGGCCAATGTATGTTCGAGTCTCGGAGCCGATATCGATAGCGTGCGTCGGGGAATGGGATATGACAAGCGCATTGGTTTTGAGTTCCTCTTCCCCGGAGTCGGTTATGGTGGTTCCTGTTTCCCCAAAGATGTCCAGGCATTGGTTCAGACCGCGAAAGAGCAGGGGATGGACACGAAAATGCTCAAGGCCGTTGAAGCGGTCAACGAACGGCAAAAGGCAGTTTTGTCCGATATGATCATCGCTCATTTCAAGCAACATAAAGGGGAGGGAAGTAATGGGAATGGGAATGGAAAAGCACTTGCAGGAAAGACGATCGCTGTCTGGGGGCTATCGTTTAAGCCGCGAACGGATGACATGCGACAGGCACCGTCCATCGTGATCATCAACAGCCTCCTGCGGGCAGGCGCTGTTGTCAGAGCTCACGACCCCGTGGCCATGGATGAAGCCCGCAAGATATTCAAGAACAGGATTATGTTCGCAGCAGACGGCTATGAAACACTTCGGGGGGCCGATGGCCTCGCGGTCATAACCGAGTGGAGTGAATTCCGGTCGCCCGATTTCCGCAACATGAAAAAAATCATGAATGGAGCGGTCATTTTTGACGGCAGAAATCTATACCGCAGAGGAGAACTGGAGAAGATGGGCTTCGTGTATTACGGGATCGGAAGGAATTAAAAAGTCATGAACCGCTTTAATCGTGTATGAAAGTCAAAAGGCGAGGAAAGGAGATCTGCCATGAAGCTTTTAGATAAAATTCAAGATCGCAGCGCAACGGTAGGTATTATTGGACTCGGGTACGTAGGTCTTCCCCTGGTAATTCAATTCGTGAAGGCGGGATTCACCTCCTACGGATTCGACGTTGATCCCGAGAAGATCAAATGTCTGGAGGCGGGGAAATCCTATATCAAACACATCCCTTCCGAAGAGATGAAGATGCTCAGATCCAATGGCAGTTTTCATGCGACCAGCGATTTCTCGAACTTAAAGAAGGTCGACTCCATCATCATCTGTGTGCCCACGCCGCTCAATCACTACCGTGAACCGGACCTGTCCTATGTTCTCGATACGACGAAAATGATCGCGAAGCATCTTCAAAAGGATCAGCTGGTGGTGCTCGAGTCCACGACCTATCCGGGAACGACCGACGGTGAAATGAGGACGATCCTGGAGGCGACGGGGATGAAAGCGGGAAAGGATTTTTATCTCGCCTTCTCACCGGAACGTGAGGATCCCAACAATAAAGACTATTCCACGAGCACGATTCCTAAGATCGTGGGCGGCTACACGAAGGACTGCCTGAAGGTCGCCAACGCCCTGTACAGCATGGTGGTGCAAAAGACCGTTCCCGTATCATCGACGAAGGTAGCGGAGTCGGCAAAGCTCCTGGAGAACATCTATCGCGCAGTGAACATCGCCCTGGTGAACGAGCTCAAGGTCCTCTTCGATAGGATGCATATCGACATCTATGAAGTGATCGAAGCGGCAAAGACGAAGCCCTTTGGGTTCCAGGCATTCTATCCCGGCCCGGGCCTGGGGGGGCATTGCATCCCCATCGATCCGTTCTACCTCACCTGGAAGGCGCGGGAGTTCGACTTCCATACGAAATTCATCGAATTGGCCGGCGAGATCAACACCTCTATGCCTTATTACGTGGTGGAAAAGGTCGTCGACGGGCTCAACAAGCAGGAAAAAATGACGTCTCATGCAAAAGTGCTTGTCCTGGGTTTGGCCTATAAGAAAGATATTGATGACACCCGGGAGTCGCCCTCGCTGAAATTGATCGAACTCCTGATGCAAAAAGGAGCGGAGGTCGACTATAACGATCCCTATATACCCCACACCCGGAAGATGCGCATGTACGATTTCAAAAAGAGCTCCGTGCCGCTTTCCCAAGCAACGCTCAAAAAATATGACTGCGTTGTGATCGCTACCGATCACTCGTCCTATGACTATGAGTTCATTGTAAAAAACTCCTCACTTGTCGTCGATACGCGCAACGTCGTCAACGGCTTCCACAAGCTGGGGACCGTGGTAAAGGCGTGACCGCTCAGATGAGCTGAAGGCGGAACAACGCAGAGGACGGGATGGGACCGGAAATGGCGGAGACCATGTTCAAATGCTCTCTCCCCGGAGGGGAGAGAGTTGGGTGAGGGGGAGTGTCTTTAAGCCGCTTCTGCTAGCTGACGAGCTTGCTCACTACGGGAGCGAAATCGCTTTCGATCCCATACGTGTCATAGGCAGTCACGGTAAAATAGTATGTTTGTCCATTAGCGAGACCGGTGATCTCGTAGGAGCTTGCATTACCGACGACAATAGAGGTGTATACGCCGGGAGTGGTGCCGTAATACACTTTATAACCCGCCAGAGTGGTGAGCGGCGTTCCATCCACATTGGTCGTCGGCGCGGACCATGCAAGGTTCGCCATTCCCGTACCCGACGGAACGCTCGGCGGCTGCCCATCCGTCGGTTGTCCGTCGGTCGGCTGCACATTCGTCGCTGAAGCGCCGTCTCCGCCCCCGCCGCATCCGGAGAGTGCAAAGGTGGCGACAATAAGCGCAGCAAGAAAGAGCATGCCGAGGCGCGGAACGTACCGTTGTTCGCGATCAGCCCTTTTATGAAGAGGTGCGGTAGTGATCTGTATAGTCATTGTTATTTATCTCCTTGATCAACAACACCGTGACAGGTGCTGTCCGGTCAAATAAACCGTCGAAATTTGCAAAAGTTGTATGATAATACGATAGAAACGTCATTATCTCTGTGATTGTGATCACATGACATTTTTGTGATTCTGATCACACGACCGATAAAGATCTCTAAGGGTATAAGTTAAGCTTTGGGGGAATAGCGTGATGCGACCAGGGTTGATGTAAATTTATTGAGAAGCGATCTGTTGAACCCGGGACAGGATGGAAATAGATCGGCGATCCTCACTCGCAGAGGAAAAATCAACCTGAAGGAGCAGTTGTTATTGTTTGGAAAAGGGGCGTGACCGATGCGGAGCTCGACAAGCAAAAAGACCGATACAAACCGCAAAAAGAAGAAGTCTCATTCGGATGCGCAAACCGTCGATCGCGGTCCCGCCAAAGTCAAACACAACGGAAATGGCATGCTCAAGGATGTTGCGCTCTTTTCGTCGCTCGCTGATAAGGAATTGCATCAGATCATGGCACACATCATCCTGCGGGATTTTAAAAAGAATCAAACGATCCTTCATGAAGAAGATACGAGCCAATTCATGTATATCATCATCAACGGCAAAGTAAAGGTCACCCGGGTCGGCAAGGATGGAAAGGAGGCGATTCTCTCCATGCATGGATCGGGAGAGTTCTTCGGAGAGGTGGCCTTGATTGATGGAAGGACGGCTCCGGCCGCTGTTTTGGCGCTGGAGAACTCGAACGTGGCGACCATCTCAAAGGAGCATTTTTTCTCACTGCTGTATACGCAGAAAAAGGTGCTGGAAAACCTTCTTAAGATACTTTGTTCGCGGCTTCGGGAAGCATGGCGGAAGATAGAAATGCTGACCTTCAACGACGCCTCGCAGCGACTCAAGATGCTTTTGAACATCCTGGCGGAAACATACGGAGAAAGTACCCCGAAAGGTACAGTGCTGCATGTGAGGCTGATTCATCAGGATATGGCGGATATGACGGGGTTGACCCGCGAGACCGTGACGCGGGTACTCGATAAATGGAGAAAAAACGGAGAGATCGAGGTCCTACGCAGCAAGTACATCCGCCTGAACGACGAATTCCACTCGATCGAGCTGTAATGATGATAGACTCGTAATAAATCGAATTTTACCGCGGACGCTGAGGCGCAGAGAAATCTTCACAATTTTCAAGGGGCCTTCCCTCCGCGTCTCGGCGGCTCGGCGGTGGAATAATGACTTTTTTCGAATGGAAGTTTGAACTTTTCGGGGCGAGAGGAGGCAGAGGCAGATTACGGGGACAGCGCGCCGTTGCATTTCAATCTATTGAGCGGTTTCAGGTTTTTGAGGATATTATCGGTCAATTCCGGCAGCAGCTCCTGTTTGGCCTGATTTGCCGTCACCGATGAGAATATCGAGTTGAGCGACGCAAGGAATTGCTGTATCTCGGTCTCCTGCACATTTTCAGAATACAGGAGCTCAAAAAAATGTGATATCTTTTCGCTTAATAATGAAGCGATGCGGTAGTCCTGACTCGTGAACGGCTCGGAAGTCTTTTTGTTGTTCAGGTTGAGAACGCCTATAACGCGGTTGTCCCGCTTCAGCGGGAGCGACATCAGGGACTTTGTGGTATACTGCGATATGCTTTTTTGAGAAAAGCGCGGGTCCTTCTCGATATTTTCAATGAACAGCGGTTTCCCCTCCAAAGCCACCCACCCTGCTATTTTATCCCCCAGCTTGATCTTGGTCTTTTTGACGATGTCATCATCGAGCCCGACCGCACTTTTGACCGTCAGTTCGCTGGTGAGGTCGTCGCTGAGCATGACGGAACAGATATCGAGGTCCAGCAGCTCTGAGATGAACTCGACAAAGGAATCCATGCTGCGGTCCACGTACGTGTCGAAAGCCTCCTTGCTGTTCTTCGGGATGCTCAGCAAGATGTGGCTGCTGGTGTCGCCGTTCTTTGCGGAGAGCGTCCATCGGTGCGATTCGGCGATATTCTTGGCAAGATAAAGCTTGAGTTGGTCCTCGGGGTGCTTGGACTGAAAAATGTATCGCGTATCATATAAGATCGGTATGATGCCCTCCGGCAATGCGCGCGATACGGTAATACCCACCTGCAGCTGTTCGTTCTCAGTCGCTCTGATCCGCAGGGTGTCGCCGCGTTCAAGGTAGTGAACGAGTCCGTCGATTAAATTCGTAAAGAGCTGTAATCCCTTTATCCGGTCGCCTACAAATTCCACAAGGCTGTCCGGCATCTCGATAATCAGACGAATGCCTTTGCGAGCCAGCATGGTCTTCAACGATTTCGATTCCTGAAGGCTTCTGAAAAAATCCCGCATATTGATGATGTCTTTTTTGATGATCCTCGACTCATCCTCGTGCTTGAGGAAGCCCAGAAGGTTCTCGACAATGGAAACGAGGTTGTCGATCTCGGTTGCTATGATGCCCTGAAATTCCTGCCGTTCGATCATTTTAAGATGATTGGCCCGCTGCAGGACGTAGATGGCGCCTTTTACCGAGTTCAGCGGCGTACGAAGCTCATGGGAGATCCTGGTCAGAAATTCCGTTTTCAGGATGTCCGTTTCTATCAGTTTTTTGTTGATGTCCTCGAGTTCGGCGGCTTTTGATTTCAGCTGGGTAAGGAGAAGCGCATTTTCGAGGGCAATAGCGGCGTGATTCGCAAGTGTTTTGACCAGCTCGAATTCGTCGATATTGAATGAGCTATTGTCTTTTTTGTCATTGATATTGAGAACGCCGAGCAGCTTGTTCTTGCTGACAATGGGGCAGGAAATAAAGGACCTGGTCCGGTAGTGGTCCCGCCGCAGGTTCCTAAAGACCTTATCCTGTTCAATATCCTCGACCAGAACAGGGGTGCGGGTTTTCGCTACGGTACCTGCAATGCCTTCGCCAAAGCCTATCAGGTAGCTGCGAACGAACTGCGGATCAAGTCCTTTTGCAGCGAATATCTCGAATTCGTTCCGTTCAGTGAGCAGCATCAGAGAGCCTTTTTCGGCATGCGCATAACTCATCGCGCGGTCGAGGATGAGGTTTGCAATTGCATTGATGTTGTCGGAAAGGGCAATTGTCGAGGAGAGCTCCTGGATGATCGACAACTTCAGCTTTAGGAGTTCGAAGTGCTGCATGCCACTGTCTCCGATGCTCAGGTGCGGTTACGAATCTTTATAACGTATTCTGTCTTATCCTGCTGCACAGAAGAGCATCGTCAACCGTGGGAACAATTCGGTTCATTTAATATCTTATACAGGGTCTTTCTGGATATACCGAGATTGCGTGCTGCCTTGGATTTGTTGCCGTGAAACACTTGAAGTGCCTCGGTTATGGCTTGATGCTCCAGGGTCTTCAGCGTTTTCACATCGACGGCCGGGGCAGCGCCCTGCAGGCGGCCGTTGAACTCTTCGGGCAGGTCGGCGATCGAGATGCGGTCGCTCCTGGCAAGGACGACGGCCCGCTCGATGACGTTCCTGAGCTGCCGTATATTGCCGGGCCAGGGGTAATGAGTAAATATGTTCATGACCTCATCCGTAAAGGAAAAAAGTTTGTTCTCGCGCACCGAAAAGTCATTGAGTAACTCCGTTGCCAGCAGGGGAATGTCCTCTCTGCGCTCCCGGAGAGGAGGAACGTCTATTTGAACGACATTGAGCCGGTAAAAAAGGTCCTCTCTGAACCGGCCCTGTTCCACTTCCTGCTTCAAGTCTTTGTTCGTTGATGATATGAGTCTGAAGTTGACCTTGATCTTCTTGTTCGTTCCCAGCCGTTCGATCTCCCGTTCCTGCAGCGCCCGCAGCAGTTTTACTTGCACCGGGAGCTCCAGTTCACCGATCTCATCAAGGAACATCGTCCCTTCCGCGGCCTCCTCGAATTTACCCGTTCTGGATGCTGCTGCGCCGGTGAACGCCCCTTTTTCATAACCGAAGAGCTCTGATTCGAGCAGTTCCCGGGGGATCGCCGCGCAGTTCACTGCAACAAAAGGCCTGTTGAAGCGCCTGCTGAGGAAATGAAGGTTGCAGGCGATCACCTCTTTTCCCGTGCCGGTATCTCCCTGGATGAGAACACTGCTGTCCGAGTCCTTGACCATTTCAATCGTTTTTGCGATCTTGTCCATGGACGGTGTCTTCCCGATGATGCGGCACAGCTTGCTTCGCTGGTATGACTCGCGTTTCAGGTTCTCGACCTGTTTTTTGGCGGCGTGCTGCTCTATGGCTGTAGCCAGAACATTTTTGAGCTTGGAGTAGTCCGGTGGTTTGATGAAATAGTGGTAGGCCCCGCTGGTCATGGCCTGTACCGCGGATTCCACTGAACCATAGGCGGTCAGGAACATGACCGGCGTGTAAGGATGGTGCCTCGAAACGTAATTGAACAGCTGGAACCCGTCCCTGTCGGGCATTTTCATGTCTGTAATGACCGCATCGATGTCCTCGTTCTTCATGACGCCTACGGCGTGGTCGACGTTCATCGATGACAGGACCTGATATCCCTCTTCCCACAGGATCGCCGAAAGTACTTTAACCGCATTGGGTTCGTCGTCAACGACCAAGATTTTGCTGCCCCTGGTGACCGTCATAATGATATCCCTCGTGTTGTGTATGACATGGAATGAACAGTTTAATCGTTGTTCCAATGTTTTTCTTGCTGTCAACCTCCACATGGCCGCCGTAATGATTCAGAATCTCGTGAGTGATAAAGAGACCGAAGCCCTTCCCATCCCCTCGTGGTTCAGCCGGCAGTTCACCCGGGACCTTTTCTGATTCAGCCATGCCCTGGCCGGTATCGGAAATGGCGACGACGACAAAGATCCTTCCAGCACGCTCCTCGGTACTGGTGCCTATTTTCAACAGGCCGCCCTGATGCATGGCGTCTATGGCATTATTGATGACATTGAGAATGGCCTGCTCCAGATGAAATGAGTTGATGAGAACGGGAGGAATATTTCCGTACTCATACAGCGATTGAATGTTCTGAGTATAGATCTGCAAAGAGGTGAAGACCTCGATCTTTTTCAGCAGCGAATTGATGTCCGTTTCCTTAACGTCCGTATCCGAGACGGATGAGTTGAGGAAATTCGTGATGAAATCCTCGAGCCGTGATATCTCTTCCTCCATGATCTTGGTAAATTCGACGAGAGGTGCGTCGTTGCAGCATTTTTCGCTGAGATAGACAACAGCGCCTTTTATGGCGTTCAACGGGTTCCTTACACCGTGTGCAAGTGTGGATGCGATCTTGCCGATATTGATAAGCTGCTGCGATTGATTGAGCTTATGTGCAACCGTGCAGGTCGTGGCTGGAAACATGGTAACTTTGACCTCTTTGACGTTTCCATAGGCCGAATCCAGCGGGAGGATATCGATATCTGCACTGATCTGTGCGAACAAGCAGGGGATATGATATTTCCGGAGGGACAATGCGTTGTTTGTACGGACAGCTTCAGCAAGAGCATCTTTTCCTTCAAGAGATATGAGCGGAAGTACTTCATAGTATTTGTGTCCGAGTGCCATTTCTGGCGGTTTGCCTGTAAACTTTGCGATTTCATCGCCCCATGTGCTGATGCACAGGTTGTTGTCAGTATGAAAGAATAACGGTTTTATGCCTTTTCCGCTCATCTGCAAGCTCCCTAAGGTGGACAAAACCGGAACTGACCAAAATCTTTTTTTGCAGAGTAGCTTTAATGATATCTAAAAGCTCCGAACAAACAATACCCCGATAGGGTGATTTTATGGGTAAAGCTGGAACTAAGAGTGACAGAAGGAATAGATTGTTATCGGTGCAAATGCGTTGTTCCGCTTTTTTTTCATTATTTTTTCATTATGTCAACGTGCCGCCTGATTAAACTATGGTTATAATTAAAAGCAAATTTATAAATTTGCTGTGTTAAATATAGCACTTATTTGTGAAGCAGAAGGAGATTGTCGGTTTTTTTTAAGGAGCATGGGATTAGCTCGCATCGTCCCCCCTATGAACGGATGCTGAGTATTTGTAATTCAAAATAAATCAATGACTTACGTGCTAGGTTGCAGGGTGACGACAGGTGGATGGTCTCTTCCCAGCAAAACGGCCGTTACGAGCGGATGCATCGTACTGTGCAGCAGGACACGGCCAAGCCGTCCAAGCGGACATGGACCGCCAGCAGCGCAGGTTCGATGAGTTCCGGTACGAATACAATTACGACGCCCGTATGAGGCGCTCGACAAAAAGCTACAGCATAGCTTTATCTCTTCTATTCTCCCCGGCGTAGCCGGGAGTTTAGCTCTGGAATTAAAGGACGGCCGGGCGTTTGCCCGGCCGTTTCTGTATCTCCCAGTCGAGGCCTGCGTCCTCTGTCCGTATCGGGCAGCGGTCTGGGAAGCACACTGTTTTGATTGACTTCCCGGCTTCACCTTGCTAATATACCGCCAATGTTACGGTTTCCCGCGAAAAGACCTGCCCTCGGGCTTGAAATTACATCAACAGCGCTACGGCTTGCGGTGGTATCCGGGAAGGGGGCGAAGGCCTCGGTGCTCGGGACGGCGCGGGCGGTTGTTCCCCCCGGCATGGTGAACGAAAGCTATGGCGCGCCCAACCTTGACAGTTCCCTCGATCTTTCCCGCCTTGTAACTGACTGCCTGACCAGCCTGGGACGGCCCGATATCCGCCGGGTGGCGCTTTGTCTGCCTGACGGCGTGTTCCGCGCACAGACGCTCGATTTCGATGCGCTTCCGGGAAAGGCCGCGGACCGGGAGCGGCTGATCCGCTGGCGTCTTGAAAAGACCGCAGCCTTCGATGTTGCGGACACGGCGCTTCGGTATGAGATCCTCCGGGGACAGGATAGCGGCCTTACCGTGCTGGCGTGCGTCGCCAAACAAAGCGTGCTGTCCCAGTATGAGGCAGTGTTTACCAACCTCGGCCTCGAACCATGGTCCATAGGCCTGTCATCCTTCTCAACCTTGAACTTTTACGCTGCGTACCTGGCGAGTCGGTCTCCCGTCGCCGTGCTGGCGCATATCACCGATGATGCCTTCGCTACGGTCATTATGGAGAACGGCGGGGTGCGCTTCTACCGCTACAAGGAGATCAAACGGGGGGGTGTTGATGAGATCCGCGCCCGGATCATCCGGGAGATCGAGGACTCCATACATTTCTACACGCACATGGACCGTACCCAGGCCGCGGAGATCAGGCATCTTTTTCTCAGCGGTGATGCGGCCGCGAACGAAGGTCTTGCCGAGGGCCTGCAGGACCGGATGGCGGTCACGGTGGAAGTGCTGACCCCAACGGTCGTCCTGTCCCGGGGGGAGGCGGAGCCGGACCTCGCTGCTGCGCTCGGAGCCGGAGGTTCTCTGTGATCTCGATCAACTTTGCCAGCAAAAATTATCGGTTCGCGGAACGCCTGTCAGCAGGGCTGGCCGCCGTGACCGTTCTGCTCACGGTTCTCCTGGCGATCCAGGTATGGGGGTTCACTGAGTCGCGAACCGGACGCAGTGTGCTGGAGCAGAAACTAAAACAGCAATCCGCCCAGGAAGAGCAGATCCGGCAGGTCCTGCAGGAACGGGCGCAGATCGTGAGCGACCTGACCGCCATGGCCGGCCTGATGGAGGCGCGTCGTTTCTCCTGGACCCGGCTGCTGACCGGTCTGGAAACGGCCTTTCCCATCGGCGTTGCCCTGACCAAACTGGAATTCGATCCCAAAGAGCGGGCCCTGGTCATCGAAGGCGTGGCGCAGTCCCCTGAGGCGCTCCGCAATCTCATGGTCGGGCTTGAAAAATCGACCTACTTCAAGGACCCTCAGCTGAAGCACCAATCTGTAGACAAGGGGACCATTTCATTCAATGCCGCTTCCTTCTATACCGACAATATCGCTGCCCTTCGGGCTCGCTGAGAACCGCAAGCTCAGAACGCTGGCGCTGATCTGTGCCGTTCTCGTCGGCGCGAACGTGCTGTTCTCCGTGTTCGCGGCCGCGCCGTCAGCTGCGGGGCTCAAGGAACTGGAGTCGCGCTCTGCCGAACTCCGGAAGCGGAATGCCGAAGCAATGCAGTTCCAGAAGCAAAAACAGGACCTTGCCGGCATGAAGACCGGGATCCAGACGCAGAAGGACATGCCGCTCCTGGTCAGGGACCTGGTGCAGACCGCGCGCAGGCTGAACCTCAGGGTCGGGCCCATAAACTACGATATTCCCAAACCCGGAAGCGGGGGGCTCGCCATGCTTACGTTCTCCTTTCCCGCCGAGGGCAGGTATCCCGATATCAAGCGTTTCATTTACGAGACCGAGACCTCACCCCGTCTGGTGGGCATTCAGGATGTGGAACTGGCCGCTGAAAAGGGCTGGGTCAAACTGCAGGTGAAGCTCGTGACCTATATTAAAAGCACCGAGGAAAAGGCGCAACCTTGATGGCGTTCAGCGAGCAACGGAAAAAAAACATTTTGAGCGTGCTGGTCGTGGTTCTGTTTCTGGCGATCGTCTACCGCTTCGTCACTGACGAAAAACCGAAGACCGCACCGCTTGTCTATGCGCCCGGAGCGGTCGCAACCGCGCCGGTCCGGAGCAGGCTCCCGTCAGCAACGGCATCTTCGGACCCGCTCACGGTCTTTTTCGCCCGCCGGCAGGAGCCGTTTCCCGGCGTCAAACGCGATCTGTTCAGGATGGAAAATCCCGCGCCCAAACGGAAGCCGGCGCCGGTCGCACCGGTGGTTGTTCCGGCCCTGCCACCGGAGAAGTCGCCCGAGGAGATCGCCGCAGAGGCTGCAAGGGCCGACCTTTCAAAATTCCGTTTTCTGGGATACCTGACCGACGGGGACCGGTCGCTGTTCCTGTCAAAGGATGGCGAGACCTTCATTGTAAAGAGCGGCGACCACGTGCTCAAGAACTACCGGATCAAGGATGCGGGCAAAGACTACGTCATCCTGCTCGATACGGCCACGCAGGTAGAGGTGCGTATCGAACTCTCGGGAAGCGGACCGGAACCGGCAGCGCCGACCCACCCCCAGCCGCAGAGATTCAAATGAGGAGATGGATAATGAAAAAGATCGTGCTGTTGCTCTTGGCCGGCGTCCTGCCGGCGCTCATAGCCGGTTGCGCCGGTTCCCGGGCGTACCAGCGGGGCGAGACCTATTCCCACCGCGGCGAATGGGACCTGGCGGTCAAGGAGTACCGCGAGGCCAATAAACAGGCGCCCCAGGACATTGAGTACCGCTCAGCAAGGATGCGAGCGGAGGAAACCGCCGCCAACCAGCATTATCAGAAGGCCCGCTCCTTCGTCAAGGAGCGCAAGCTCGACCAGGCCATCGTGGAACTGCAGCAGGCGCTGTACCTGAACCCGTCGAACGCGGCGATCCAGAGCGCGCTCAAATCGGTGCTCGACATCAAGCAGGCCGAGGAACACTACCGGGCGTCGCTTACGTTCATGGAACTGTCACGAATGAACGACGCCATCACGGAACTGAACCAGGCAGTAGAACTTGATCCCGAGAACGTTAAATACCATGATGCCCTGGACAAATTGCAGAAGAAAAAAGCCGAAACGGAACCAGACGACGCTCTGAACCTGGCATCGGACAAGCCGATCACCCTGAATTTCAAAAACACGAATATCAAGGAAGTTTTCGAACTCCTGTCCAAGCTCTCCGGAATCAATATCATGTTCGACGAAGAGGTCAAGGCCCAGCCTATCACCGTATTCGTCAAGGATGTTTCGTTTCAGTACGCGCTGAACCTCCTGCTTTCGACGAACAAGCTTTTCATGAAAAAGATCAGCGCCGACACGATCATCATCATCCCCAAGAACAAGTCCAAGTCGGACCAGTATCAGGACCTGATGGTGAAGACCTATTACATCAACTACGCGAAGTCCAAGGAGATCGTGAACCTGCTCCGGTCCATGCTCGATATCAAGAAGGTATACGTCAACGAGGTCCTGAACTCCATCACCATCCGCGATACACCCGAGAAGATCAAGCTGGTTGAAAAAGTGATTGCTGCCAACGATCTGAAGGAAGGCGAGGTCATCCTGGACGTGGAAATCCTCGAGATCTCGCGGAGCAACAGTTTGAAGTATGGCTGGAATTTCACGAACGGGCTTTCGGTCTCCGGAACGCTGGGAAAAAAGGGGACGACGACCGATACGACTAGCTCCGGAACGGGGATCACCCTGTCGGACCTGCGGAATTCGAAAACCGATATTTTCCTTGGCCTGCCGGGCGTGGTGGTAAACCTGATCAAGCAGGACTCCGACGCCCAGGTCCTGGCCAATCCCCGCGTCCGCGTGCTGAACAACAAACCGGCCAAGTTCCATATCGGCGACAAGATCCCCATACAAACGTCGGTTATCCAGGGCACGGGCGTAGGCACGACGACCTCGAACTTCGAGTACAAGGACGTGGGCATCAAGCTGAATATCGAGCCGACGATCCATTTGAACAGCACGGTGACGCTCAAGCTGGGCCTCGAGATCAGCACGCTCGGCGACGCCCTCGATTTCGGCAACGGTCAGAAACAGTACAAGTTCGGCACGCGCAACACCGACACGATCATCAACCTTCGGGACGGCGAAACGGTGATCATCGGCGGACTGATCAAGGACGAGGAGCGCAGGGGCAGCATCAAAATCCCGCTGCTCGGCGATATCCCGATCCTGGGCAAGCTTTTTTCGTCCACCGATGACGGTACCATCAAGACCGATATCCTTATGTCCATTACCCCTAATATCGTACGAAGCATGGAGATCCCTGACAAGGATACGCAGAATTTCTGGTCAGGTACCGAGGGTGATTACGATACCAAGCCGCTTTTCGTGACCACGGCAAACAGGAGCACGCGCGCCGCTGAAAAGGCCGTTGACAAGACGGCGGTCCTCGACGCCCTGGCAAAACGGGAAACAGCGGGTGCTGCTGAAGCGCCCCTGACGCAAAAGCCCGCCCCTCCAGCGGCAATACCCACGGGGGCATCGGTGCTGGAAATGAAGCCGGCCGACCTGAGCGTAGCCGTCGGTCAGGACATGAGATTCGAACTTTCCCTGGGCAACGTCCGCGATCTCTACGGCGCCATCGTCACGCTCGGCTATGATCCAAAGATCACGGAATTCAAGACCGCCAGCGAAGGGACGATGCTGAAGCAGGACGGCCAGCAGACGTCCTTCCTGTTCTCGAACAACGTCAAGGCGGGGACGGTGGACATCTATATGACGCGGATCGGCGATGTGGGCGGCGTAAGCGGCGCCGGAAGCCTGGGCACGCTTGTATTCCAGAGCAAGGCCGGGGGAGCCGGTGAAATAAGCCTGCGGAGCGTCAAGCTGACGAACTTCAGCAGGGAGCCTATCAAGGCCGATCTCAAGGGAGCGAAGATCACCGTTAAGTAGTGGGTGTACCGATCATGCAAAAAGGCCTTTCCCTCATAGAACTGATGGTCGTGATCGCGATCCTCGGGATCCTCACGGCCGCGGCAATGCCCCTTTCGCGCATGACCGTGAAGCGGGTCCGGGAGATGGAACTGCGGAGCGACCTCAGGATCCTGCGCAATGCCATCGATGCTTTCAAGAAGGACTGCGTCGAAAAGAAGATCGCGACCGATTATTGCAAGTCCGAGCGGGACAACTATCCCGAGTCGCTTGAACTGCTCGTCGAACCGGTGAAGCTGGCAGGCGCCGTGGACAAAACGAAGAAATATCTGCGCAGGCTTCCTCACGACCCCATGATGCCGCCTGAGTCGGACAGTACGGAGCACAACTGGGGGCTCCGTGCCTACGGCGATGAGCCCGACTCCACCCAGTGGGGCGGCGACAACGTGTTCGACGTGTATTCCAAAAGCGAGGCGATCGCCCTGGACGGGACCAAGTACAATACGTGGTGAAGGATTCATTAAAGAAAGTTAAGATTTTTTTTCGCAAAGCTCGCAAAGAGCGCAAAGGAAATAGATCCTTCAGGCAGATGAATATGATGAACAATAAAAAAAAGCTCCTCAAACAGGCCGGGTTCACGCTGATAGAGCTCATGATCGTGCTGTCGATCATGGGGATACTCATCACGATCGCCCAGCCGAGCTTCAAGCAGTCCCTTATCAGGGCGCGCGAAGCGGTGCTGAAGGAGGACCTGTTCCAGATCCGCGACGCCATTGACCAGTATTATGCCGACAATAGTAGATATCCCGATTCCCTTACGGACTTGATCAACGAACAGGACCCTACCCGGAGCTATCTACGCGGTATCCCCAATGACCCCTTTACCGGGGCCCCGGACTGGATCACCGTATCGCCGGAAGGCGGCGAAGAGACCGGCGTTTTCGATGTCCACAGCGCCAGCCCGCTCCTTGCGGTTGACGGAACCGCTTATAATACGTGGTGAGCAACCCGAACGTCTGCTAACTATCCGTTTTTTAAAAGTTCTTTTCAATACGCCTGATAACCCTGTCATCGTACATTCCGGTTGACCCGCCATCAAAATTCTCTAAACTACCGACCTCAACATCCTCAAAAGCCGTCATACTCGCGAAAGCGGGTATCCAGTGGTCAGGTATATGCCTATAAAGACTGATAGGGGTAGGGACGACGCATTGATTTGCGCCGCCCCTCCCTCCGAACCGGACTGGCGGATTTCCCGCATCCGGCTCTCCAGTTGGTGGTTCACCTTACCAAGGACTGACGTGTTGCGACAAGG
>Ga0210377_10000068_pt1 | contig 91494 bp, 79 predicted proteins | sample PLM4_65_b1redo_FD_155480 | JGI IMG/M metagenome (GOLD analysis project Ga0210377, IMG submission 155480) | Groundwater sediment microbial communities from an aquifer in East River, Colorado, USA - PLM4_65_b1 redo | ecosystem: Environmental > Terrestrial > Soil > Riparian zone | place: USA: East... | reverse complement strand
ATTGGCTGGAAGAATACAATACCATCCGTCCGCATGAGGCTTTACAGGGCTTGTCGCCCCGCCAATTTGCACTTCAAAATGCCTGAGCTGTCTACTTATCATTGGTATATAAAATGGGAGCTTGACACCTCGACCGACACGAATGGACTCTATCAGAAGACCCCCTCAACTCTTTAATGCAGATCATTCGGATTCTTCGCAATCGGTTTGGCTTACCAATGAGACTTGAAATTTTGCCAGAGAAAGAGTGGACACCTACTGAACCCAGTTTCAATCCCCTAAGGCAGTCCATTTTGATTCTTACGAGGAAGGGCTTACCGGACGATGCTGTTGATTGCCTCTAGTTTCAATCTCCCAGGTGAGGCATGATTTTTCTTGGCCAAAAAAATTCCGGTCACAAACCGGAAAAATGATCTTTTTAAGGCCGTAGAGGATGATTAAGTTATTAGTAACCCGATGTGCAGGTTTAAGAAGGGACAAGATGAGCAAACCGAAGATAAGGTAGGCCTGTTGGGCACAAAAGAAGGCCGCCAAGGTATGGCTCAAGAGTTTTCGCATCCAACGCGAGGTCAAATGCCAGAGATCGCTTGCCCAGACCCGTTTGGCATGGAAACGTTCCACCAGTTGACCAAAGGCGGTCTCTATGCGGTAACGGATATGAGCCAAAAAGCGAGGGCAAGGCTGTTTCTCATGGGCTGCGAATTTGAAGGGGGTCAAGAGCAGTAAGCCATGGGTCTTCAAATGTGCAGAGAATTCGGGCTTCCAATAATTGCAATCGGTCAAGGCAAATCCGGAGACGCCTTGCAGCAATTCTTCTGCCCCTTCCAGTTCATGGAGGTTGGCGGGTGCCAGAACACAGTCCACATTGATACCCGGCCACGCCAGGCGTACATGAGCTCGCCAGCCATAGTAGGTATGCTGTGCTCAACCCTGATCTGGAATATCATCATGCTTAAGTTTCTTTACTGATTGATCTCTTTGATTCATCGCACCGAAACAACTTTTTCTACCCTTAAGAAGGGTTCACCACGTTCGACATCCATCTCCATAACACCTGTGACTAATAATGGCATTGTTGAATCAAACAAGGGTCTCGCAATGCGATAAACATCAGGAAACAGAATCGCATCCAGCGTTCCATGGAGATCTTCCAGGGTCAGGAACAACATCGATTCGCCTTTTGCCGTCCGGCTGCGATGGGAAGTCTGCCGAACACCCGCAACCGTCACCCTGCGCCCGATCCTTGCGATTGCATCCAGGGTAGAGATCGCACCTGTTCCTTTGATTTTCTCTGATACCAATTCCAGAGGGTGAGCATCCAGACTGATACCTAGAATCTCTACCTGTGCGTTTACCTTTTGTTGGAGGGTCCAGTCTTCCTCACCCGGATCCGTCCATTCAAATAGACTCATCTGATTTTGCTGCCATCCACCGTTCTGCAGTCGCTTCAGGATGGACGGAATTGTTCCCAGCCCACTCAGCGCACCTGCCTCGGTCAAGGTCCTGGCTTCCTGCGCGCGTGGATCAACACGCGTTAGGAAATCCTCCAGGGAAGTAAAAGGTCGAAGGTGGATGATGCGTTGGATCGTCTGCCTGGTCAATTCCTTGACCTGGTCCAATCCCATAAAGAGCAAGTGTTCCTGCGAGTCATCCACCTTCTTGACCGAAAAGTTATTCATTGAATAATTGATATGCGGTGGACGAACACTCAGTCCCATTCTTCTTGCTTCACTAAGATAGACACGCTGGCTGTAGTATCCACCCCAGTTGGCAAGCACTGCCGCCATGAATTCTGCCGGGAAATAGGATTTGCACCATGCAGAGCGCCAGGCCACTTTTGCATAGGAGGCGGCATGAGCCTTGGGGAAGCCGTAGCCAGCAAATGCTGCCATCATTTCCCAGATCCTTTCCGCCGTTTCAGATGGCACCTCGTTTCTTTCCTGTGCCTGGTCCATAAATTTTCGTTTCAAAGCCTGCATACGTTTGCCGGGATCGAAATGACTCATCGCGCGCCGCAGCAGATCCGCCTCTGCTAGATCGAATCCCGCGATCTCATGCCCGATCCGTAATACCTGCTCCTGATACAGGATCACACCAAAGGTTTCATCCAGCAATGGTGCAAGAGCAGGATGAATGTGTTTTACTTTTTCATCGCCTTTGAAACGGCGCACAAATGCATCCTTCAATCCGCCACTGAGCGGTCCAGGGCGATAGAGAGCCAATGCAGCCATGATGTCGTCTTCACTGCGCGCATGGATCTCGCGCAATGTGGCACGCATTCCTGGACTCTCGATCTGGAAACAGCCAATGGTTTCGCCCTTCTCGATCCGTTGAGCGGTTGCTGGATCATCCGCAGGTGTGGAGTCCAGAACGGCTAATGCGTCGGTAAATTGATCCCTCTGGCTTGCGTGTACAAACTCGGCAACATCTCCAAGTACGGTCAGTCCGCGAATACCCAACAAATCGATCTTCACCAAGCCCAACGCCTCGACGGCATCAAGGTCCAGCTGGGTAATGACCACTCCCTTGCCACCCGAGCGCATCACCGGAACGAGATCGGTCAGCGCGCCCGGGGCAACGATGATCCCTCCTGGATGCATGGAAAGATGGCGCGGTAGTTTCAGAATAGCTTCGGCTTCGTCAAAGATGGTTTGATAGGTTTGAGATGGATAGGCTGTTCGTAGTGCCCCAAATGGAGAGGTAGATTTGCCATCGGCTGAAGTTTCAAAACGCGCCCAGAATGCATGCGGTAGTTGGTTGGACAACTCGCGAACCTTGGAGAGTTCCAGCCCATGTGCCTTGGCCACATCACTCAGTGCCGAGCGGGGACGATAGCGATTAATCGTTCCCACCATGGCCACACGCTCTGCACCATACGTATCAAAGACATGCTGGATCACTGAATCCCTTCGGCGTGAACATAAATCCATATCAATATCTGGAGGGGTAGTGCGCGCAGGATTCAGAAAGCGTTCGAAGTAAAGGTTCAAACGCAAGGGATCTGGGCTGGTGATCTCAAGACAGTGGGCAACAAGAGATGAAGCCGCTGAGCCGCGTGAAGAGTATGGAACTCCAGTCTGTCTGGCAAATCGCAGTACATCCTCCACAATGAGAAAAACTGGTTCAAAGCCCATTTTGGAGATGATTTCCAGTTCATGATCCAACCGCTGCTGGATGGCTGGCGTGATTTCCCCGTATATCTTCGCTGCGCCTTGAGTGGCTTTGTCACGCAGGTGTTGCGCAGCACTGACTCCCTCGGGCAATGGAACAGTTGGCATGTGTGAACTGCCGATCGGCAGATCGAACTTGCAGCGTTCGGCAATTTCAAGAGTCGCAGCCAGTGCTTCAGGGTAATCTTTGAAGCGTGTTTCAATTTCCTGTGCACTTATGAAGTATGAATCAGGTGGTGCGGCTGCCTCCTTCGGGAGTATGGTGATGGTTTGATTCAGACGAACTGCGGCAAGCGTTCGCTGAAGGATGGCTTGATTAGGAGTCAAATAATAAACAGGATGAGTTACTACGGATGGCAGTGAAAGTGTATGTGCAAGTTCTGAAAGAGAATTTGCCTCGCCTGGATTCCGAATACTTACATACAGGCGATCTTGAAAGACATCCCTAAGTCGCTGTGGCTGGCTGCTTAATGCAACCAGGTCTTTGGAGTAGGAAGCCAATACAGCCAGAGAGCATGGAGCTTCTGGATCATCTCGAAGTGCAATGGCGCTGCTCAGCCTGCAGAGATTGGACCAACCCTCAAGGCTCGTCGCCAGGAGGCTTACTGGGCCTTCATTGAGATTAATTTCCAAACCAATAATGGGTCGGATGCTGGCTGTATTACAAGCCGCGGCAAACTCAACTGCGCCTGTCAGCAGGTTGTGATCAGTGAGTCCCAGAGCAGACATGCCATCGGCTCGGGCTGCTTGCACCAAATCGGAGGGCGTCATCAACCCTTCCTGCAGGGAGAAGGCGCTATGCGTGGTGAGATGAATGTACATCAGCTTGATTGTAAACTGTCTTTACACGATATCCCCTTTTTTTCTGGCTGTTTGAATTCTATCCCCAGTTTTACTCTAATTGTAGAGTAATTCTGTCACACAAGAGCAGATATGTTAAGCAATTTCGGGGCAGAAGAACAAGGAATCCTCAGAAGCTTACGATGCATCACGACAGATCTTTGCGCAGGTCCGCAACGAGTACTCCTCATAATCCAGAGTAGCCAGGCCGCTTTAGGGTTTCAGTGATTTATTCTCTAACAAAGCATCACCAATCTACGGGAGATCTAACTGCCAATCCACCACGTTGTAATACGTGGGTGTAGATCATAGTGGTCTTTACATCCTTGTGGCCGAGCAATTCCTGGATGGTGCAGCTTTTTCTGGCATTATATATCCTCCATTGTGTATGTTAAAATGAATGCAATTACTCAGCTGATTTTAACCTAGCACCACCTAATGCCTATTTTGTTTTAGGCGTTTAGGCCGCTGGTAATCTATAGCCCCATAGATGGTAAAACGACGGCTGAACACCTCGCTAGGCAGTACATTTCAAGCATGGAGGTTCAAAATGGCAGGTTCCAATGTACATTTCGATGAAGATAAATCAGTCAAGAGCCAAATCAAAACAGAATTGGAGGATCTGAGGAAGATGGCCGTCGCCTTTGGCCCGGCTCGCTTAAGGGATGGTACTTGGTTTAATGAATTTGTGCATGCTATGTTGTCATCTTATGCTGAGAAAATTATCAAGGCTGGCGGTGTAGAGTATTTCCGTAAAAAGTATCCTGGTCTCACACGGGATGCCATAGCAGAAAAACTTTGTACACTGGCTATACGTTATGCAGCTATCGCCGGTGGAGTTACCGGGATAACAGCTTCAACAGGGGTATTGGGTGGTTTGACTATACCCGTAATTATGGCTGCCGTTGGCGGCGAGATTTTGTATACCACGCGTTTACAGGTACGACTTATTTACGATCTGGCCACAGTTTATGGAGACCCAATTGACTTAAATGACCCGGAACAACTTTATAGAGCATTTATGTTGGCTTATGGTATTCCTGGTGTTTCTGCGAATGTAGGTAATGTAGGTACTGTAGTAGGGACGGAAGTAGTACGAGCACAGGCTTACCGCTACATTACAGGTAAAACGCCTATTATTCAAGAAGCTGCTAAAAATATATTGGGCCCGCGTATAGGGGGAATGATTACTCGGAAAGGGATTTTGAAAGTTGCAGTACCAGTAGCAGGAGTAGCTATCTCTTCTGGTTGGAACTATGTTTCTACAAAGGGCATTGCTGAAGCTGGGCGGCAGGAATTTAGATTAGAAGCGCAGGCGCAACAGGCAGCAGTTGACCTGTGTAATGAAGCTGAGCTGAAATCCGAAGATCTGCCTATTATTGTGCAGGCCGTACAAGCAGTAATTAACATTGACGGTAGCATTGATCCGCGTGAATTGAAGGTATACCAAGCGATTGTTAAGTGCTTGAATGTTCCTAATGAAGCTCTACAAGAAATTGAAGCTCGCGTAGAGATTAATGCTGACACCGTCGAGAAACAGTTGCGTGCCTTAAAGCGCGTTAGATTGCGCAAGGCCTTGGCTGAACTTCTTAAATTGGCTACTGCCGCCAGTGGCACAATTGTTCCGGCCGAGCTTAACCTGCTCAATCGTTTTTTGCCAGCTTTAGATACAAAGTTGGATCTGGATGAACTTCAAGCTCAGGCATCTCGCTTCAAACGGAAAGAGCAAAAGGGCTTGAGAGAACAGGCGGGCCTATTGGGTCATAAGATTAGTAGGCTTTTTAGCAAGAAAGCGTCCCAAGTATCGTCTGAACCGGAGCCAGTATCCAGTGGTGTAGCTGCAACTTCAACGATAAGGGTTTCTCTTGGCCAGGCAGAACTTTTAGAGCGGTTAAATCTCCTTCATGCTGAAGGCTTGTTAACGGATGAGGAACTAGAGATCAAAAAGCAAGAATTGTCGGCGCGATTTACGGTTTCTACTCTGCCAACTTCAACTGCTGACGATATGTCTCTTGCCTTAATCCATCTACAAACGCTAATTAACTTAATGAAGGTTGATGGAGTTACGGACAGGGCCGAGATCGAATTTTTGAAAGAACTTTCGCCTGCCGTGAAGTTTAATGGTGAACATACATCAGACTTCCAAAGTCGTTTTGCGGCTGATAATTTGGTTGAGATTGATTTTTCACCATATCAAAACCATCCTGATGAAGCACTTAATCTCATTTTGGATCTGGTGAATATGTCCAAGCAAGATGGCAAGGTTCAGCCCACAGAGAAAATGTACATCAAGAAGGTTGCCGAACAACTGGGTTTGTCGCAGAATGATGTGGAAGAACTCTTGAATGATCAATCAACCATCTAACACAGCGTGGTGCCCACTGGTGGGAGTCTGCGCGTTTTCAAGCAGTCTGCGTGGCTTGGAGTTGGTTCCGACAAAGCGACGTTGTCGCGTCCCGCCCACCAGCGGGTAACGCACACACCGTTAGGCTTCTCGCCAACAAATCTGTTGAAAGAATATGATGAATGATGGAATTGAGTGAATATTTCAAAACATATATTCTGCGCCAACCAGAGAAATATGAATGGCTGTTGCGAGCTTTGGCTGAACTGAAGATCCAGATTCACCAAATTGCTAATTTTGGATGCGGCGAAGGTGAAGAAACGCTTACATTGGCTTGTATGTTAAGAGTTCGCGAAGCCACAGGTATCGATAAGGATGAAGATGAAATAAAAATCAGGAATGCCCAAAGCACATTGAAGCATATCCAGAATATCATTTGGAACAAAGACGTACCAAATGATGCTCCTGATTTTCTCCGACAATCAAGTCTTGAAGATGTTGTGAAATTCTACCGAGCAGACATTACAAAAAAATCTACTGACCTGCCATCAAACTACTACGACTTGGCTTTTTGTCATTTTGTTCTCCATCATATCTGGCTTGATCAGGGAGGAGAAGATGCGACTCGAACGGCGATTCGGGAAATGGCACGAGTCGTCAAAATAGGCGGAGTAGTTGCAGCGTGTGAACTTACCCGTCGTACAGGCAAAGAGATATTTGAGATAAACTTCAAGCCGTTGTTCGAGGCAAATGGCTTGATACCAATACATGTGGAATTAAAACTTTTTGAGTCCGATCAAGAAGTTACAAAATATCTCTACATCAAGGAAAGAGCAGCCTAACAAAGCGTGGTGTGTCCTGATAAATCATCGTCTGCTCACTGGTGGAAGTCCAGTTCCGGTAAGTGTCAGGACGTCGGATAGCAGGCAACCAATGCAATCGGGTGACTGATTGTGTTGAAGCATTGTAACTCCCTGAGAAAGGGAAGCAAAACAGCAGCCCGTAACATAAAGTGAAACTTGCAGCACCGACATGTTGACCCGAAAGGGAAGAGAGAGCCGAGCCTGTCACGCATGGCGAAGGCAACAGAAGCGGCATTGATCCTGAAACAGCCGCCAAGAACTCTCCGGTGTAGGGAGTATGGGATGTTGTGAAAGCAGATGATGGAACAGGAGAGGTCTCATCTGGTCAGTAGCCCACAACTACTGTAACCAAATAGTCTTTGGACAAGAAGCCGCCAGAAAAAGGCGGTTTCTTTGTTATCTCGGTTCGCGTCGGTCGAGGAACCACCCCCCATAAGTGACACATACAATAAAGTCATCGCTTTATCAAAGCCACTACATCAAAGGAAAGTACATCAATAGAAACATGTTGAAACTCCTCTCCGAATTTCTACGTAGCCCCGGCGATTTCTTCCAGGATGAACGCAGGCAAAGGATCGTGATCATTTCCTTATTCAGCCTGCTTTTTGTATGTGTCTTGCTCTCCATGGTCAGAAGCGCAGCTCGCCAAAGGAACGCGTCCGGGGATCCGGATGCCAGCCCTACGCCGATGACTCCAGCACCAACACAAACCAAGTGGTGGGTAAGGCACGAGCCATCTGAAACGCCGACCAGTTTGATACCCAGCGGGCAAACCTCGATCGGCGGCACAGAAACGCCCGCAGTATCGAGCAAGTGCCCTACCTACGCAGCAGATTTCAAGCCAGGAACATTCGGCTACATCTCCCTTTTTCCTCCATATGAAAACCTTGTCCGCTCCGGAGCGGGAAAGAATTACTCCACTGTTGGCTTCATCGAAATAGGGGACTGGGTGAAGATTCTTGCTGAGCCAGTTTGCGCCGCTGATGGATATGTGTGGCTGAATGTGCAGTCGGCGGCCGGTTCAAGCAACTGGACCGCAGGAGGTCACAAGGCAGCTCAATGGGTAATTCCATGTCCTGACCCGAACAAGAAGTGTAGTAAAAAGAAGCCAATCGGATCGATCTCAGCAACACCTAATCCCAATAACAACGGCAATGACAATGGCGATGGTGATGGCAACAATCCAAATGCCTGCGTATCAGACAAGCTCGCCGTTGGTCTTGATGTGCAGGTCAGTCCCAACGACTTGCTGGTTGTTCGCTCAGAACCATTTATAGGCAGCGTTCTCGGGCGTCTCGCGCCGCTAACAGTGATCAACATCATTGATGGTCCAAAATGCGCCGGTGGCGCCGTATGGTGGAAGGTTTGGGGGCCACAAACAGGATGGGCAGTAGAGAACAACTTGCGCGCATGTCCAAAAGAAGGGGAGTGCGATCCATGGAAGGACGGGCAATTACAGCACTAACGCTCCGGGCAACTGGTCTTTTTTCTTAGGAAAAAAGGTAAAATCAAATAAAGGAAGTTGGAAATGTCAGAAGAGTCGCGCACACCAAAGGAAAACCTGCCAGAATATCAGCGGTTTGCTCATCTCAAGACCAACTTATTGGGACTTCGCGAGGCAGCCAAACAATACAAAGTGCCAGTTACTACCCTGCAGGACTGGGTAAAGAAGGGTCCAATATTGATCGAGTCGCGGGACGCCGGATACAGGCGCTTAGTGAACGAAGCAGATGTGGCATATTGCGCCTATGTCTATCACAGAAAGAAGAAAAATAAGAAGTCATCCCATAGCCCGACATTCAACGCGGACGGAACACCTTTCAAGCCGAAATCACAAAATATGCAGGAACGATAACCAGAGTTTGTCAACTGACCCCACACCTAAAGGCGGGGATTTGTAGGTCGAATCTACAATAGGCTGGTTGACAGCAGCCCGCCAGCATCAGCTCTACCAACGCTGGCCAGGTACTTTACCGCGATATTACGACTGCCGTTGAGATCGGCGTTGAGTTCAAAACCACAACTCCGGCATTTGAAACGAGATTGAGATTGACGATTGGAACGATGAATATGACCACAGCGAGAACAGCGCTGCGATGTGTGGCGTGGATCGACATCAACGACCACACAACCACATTCTTCCGCTTTATACACAAGAAGATCACGCAGACGGTTGAACGACCACTGGTGCATGGCTCGCTTTTGCTTCTTGCTACGTTGTTTCGTCGTGGAGCGTATTTCCTTGAGGTTCTCAATCACGATTAGAGTGCCAGGAGCTACAGACTGAACCAACTGCCGACTGACAACATGATCGCAATTCAAGCGAAACCGAGAGACTTTGTGCGAGAGCCTTTTCAAATGTCTCTTCGCACTATCGCTGCCTTTGCTTTGAAGCGCACGCTTCAATCGGAAGTACCTCCGTTCCGTAGCTTTCCAGGAACGTTTACCAAAAAATCTATTGTTCGATGCCACGGCGGGACGGGTGATCCCGAAGTCCACACCGATAACATCTCCATTAGGAACGAATTCCATATCAGGCAAGGTAACGACCGCATGCAGCCAGAACCTGCCTTTGCGAAAGATCAAGTCGGCGCTGTCGTATTCAATGCTTTGTGTAAGCAAACGTCTTGCATATGGATAGAGATGCAGCCCAATCACCTGCCTGCCAGCAACGGTTGCCAGCGAAACGTGATCCCCGTGAAAGGCGTAGGACCGCTGATCATAGCGGATGGAACTGATGTCGCTGTGAGGACATCGAACTGGTTTGAAGGTTGGAGCGGGTTTACCACGAGCGAGAGCCTTGGCAACTTTCTTCGGAAATTCTCTTTCCTTTTTGACTTTCCACGTGAGAGCCGACTTGACCGCTTCGGTTGCCTTTGCCCTGGCAGAGATCACCAATTGAGACGGCAGGTAGGGATAGGCTTCTCGCAATGGATAGTAGGTTGCTTTATGCAACTCAATACCGTTCTTCTCACAACGTTCCCAACCATAAGCCACCACTGTATTGAAACATTCCGTGTATTGCTGCATGGTTTCCAGCAACACATCTTGTTGTTCAACGGTTGGAAGCAATGGAAAGCGGATGGTTCGCTGCACAAACAGCATTTTAGCACAAATATTCTAAGAAAGGAGCCAGCCTCCTCGTGCGTAAACGCAAGGGTTTCCGGCTGACAGATGTTTTGATGAGTATCCCTGCACACATCGTTGCATCTTCACAAAATCTTTTGACAACGCAACAGACATTGGAGAATGCCCTGACTGACATTAGCGACCAAATAAGTAGACTGTTCAGCTCGTCGTAGAAATCATCACTCTGGAAGCATTGCGGCGTGGACGTCTCCCCCACTCAAGTCAAGTACAACTCAAGGGCTCACGATCTATGCTTGGAACTCGCCGACGAACATATAATTGTTATAGATATAAATTTGTTGAGATTAGATATACTCAAAGCACTATGAACAAACACCTTGAACCTGTATTTAACGTCCTTTTGTCTGGATTAGAAAATGCAGGGATTAAATATTGGGTTTACGGAGGCGTTGCTATTGCGGCGTACGCGAGAAAATTTATTCGTAACAACCAAGATGTTGATATATTTGTTGAAGAGGCGGAATACAACGTGGCTAAGTCCGTTTTGAAAAAACTTTGTGATAGATACAATTTCAGATTAATTGAGCAAAAACCGTTATCAAAAACTAACCGCCCAAAATTTGATATAAAGATAAATGGAGAAGAAAGATTATCTGGAGTTCCAGTTTACCTTACAAATGAGGGTGTCGAACTTGGATTTTGGAAAGGGATTGAGAAGTATAGTTATCAAATGTTGACTCCTACTGAGAGGGTCATCTCGACATATAGATTTTTTACTCCGCCCGATGAGTTTATTAAGAAACTTTTTATTAATTATTTGACATCCAGGAGAGATAAGATGAACAAGTCAAAAATCAAAATCGATGCTAAGGCGGTTTTTACAGATAACGAATACTCAAAATACTATCAGGATGAAGCTAATAGTTAAAGTATCCTTACGGTTTCGGTATCTAAAAGTTGATAATCGCTTTTAGATGTAATGAATAGTCTATTAGTCCAAGGCTGATTTATGATGGAAGCTCGCGAAAGGTTTGTATGAGTATTTCGAGGCTTTCATCACACTGCGCGCAGATATGCTCGAAATGTCGTCGAAAGCTTCTGAATTCCTGCAATGCTTGTTTTCTTATTTCGGTTGCGTCACTGCCAGTAGCATGTGCTTTCAAGACTCTTAAGTTATGAACTTCGTGAAAAGGTGACATTATTTTGTAGGCATGATCTGGTTCAAAACCCGCACCGATCATACATTCTTCTGCAAGTTTAAGGGGGCGTGTCTGTGGGTTTAGACTTCTGCCCAACGTGGCTGCTTTTTGGCGCAACCATTTTTCTTCAAAACCCTCAACGACAAATTGATCAAGATTTAGAAATTCGTCTGCCCACTCATCTGCTGACGCGGTAAAGGGGTAGTGAACCTTTTTAATTACGTTTTCACCCCTTAAAGTCCACCAGCCAACTTTTGCGGAGTTAAGTTTTTCAAGCTTAGACTTTAGACTTAAAAGAGGATCATATTCATTATAGAATTGACCTTCAAAATCAGTTGCGATTGTCCTTTTGGAAAGCGGAGCTTTTGGTCTTTCATTATATTGTTTCCAATGCAGTTGTTCTTCATGAGGAAGGTGACTTAAATATCCGAGATATGTAGTAACTTGACCTGCATCATTTATGTCAAACGTCTGCAAGTACCAAGCTCCACGACAACTAATAGACCGATTTTCTAGTCGATATTTTTCCCTATCACTTTTATATTTCAGCAATACCTCGGGTCTAAAAAAAGCTGGGCTCATTGTGAATGGAAGTTCCGATTCAGTAAAATAATTGGCTATGGATGAAGGAGCACAGGATATTTCGGCAATTCTATTATTCTTCCAATCATGCGCTATAAACGTCGCGTACTGCTTGTTGTCCTCAGATAATCTACCCCAAACATTATTAATAACGTCTTTTTTAGGAATACTGATATTTTTGACTTGGACACCTCTTGAATAACTTCCATAACCGTTTTGGACTACTAAGCTTCCAAAAATATCTTTATCATTTCCAATTTTTTCAGGTTCGTTTTTATTCCCCCAACCTGAAAAGCTACCTCTTTTCCATCGTGTGAAATCAAACATTCTACACAAAGAAAAATTACCAACACTGGTGTATTTTCCGAGAACATCTCTATTTATAGTAATTACCGTTCCTGATTCGTTATCCGGTAAACCGCCGACCTCTATGATTTTTACAATATCTTCAATGTCCCCAAATTTATCAAGTCTACACCAAGCATTCCGCTCTGGCATATAGTGCAAACCTAAGACTTGAGATATTCTTTGCTCTAACTCAAAGTAATGCCTTCGAGATTCAACCCCATCGAAAGTCCTAGCAAATATTATTTGTTGGCCTTCACTTAGTGTTTTGCTATTAGCGCTTTCAAGCGAACTTTCAATCCACGCGTCATCCGAGGAAACTACTAGCCCCCAACCTGAGTATGGATTGTGATCCCATTTTAGAAGATCATTCACGGTAGTTTTATCTAATTCAACGTTTGGTATTAGTACAGCATGGATAAAGATATGTTGAACTGACGCATAAATAATAATATCTGTATCTTCAATTTCTTTTTCTAAAAAAGGCAAGATGTCTTTTTGTTCAACCCACGTATTAAAGTCGTCTTTTGACGCCGGTTCATTTGAAATAGAGAGAATACTTTCTAGATTAAGAATATCCATATTGTGTTTATCGCCCTTATTAGTCTTGGAAATTGAACTAAACCAGTTATTTCAAGCCATTATACTCCCAGACAGTTCATCAATTTCGCGCGCGCACTTATAAAGGGATGGTCATAGTTTTGGTAGTTTGACGAACATAGTTTCAACAACGCTGGATGGAAAAATACTCTAATGCTTTACAATGATTACTGCTGTTTCGTCGGTTGATTCCAAACCTTGTTTGAACTCAACTTCGTCTCGGATTGAACCAAGATCATAAACTGCGAACAAGATTGAAGCATAGTTTTTGCCATAAGCTCTAATGTCAGCATTAATTTCATCAACAATTGCTCGGCTTTTATCCTTATCTTTTGATAGTTTTATTTCCAATGCCAAACCTAATCGCGGAAAGATAAAGTCCGGTATAACTTCCTTTATGGAAATTTTTACCCTGCCAGTCTCACGATCATAATCAATCCCCTTTGTAAATCCCCGACCAATCAATAGCTGCTCCACAGCGTCTTGTATATCTACCTCTTTTTGTGGGTCGCGAAATATTGCCCTACGGAGATTGGCTTGGAGAAAATCTTTTAAGCTTGTGATTTCATCGGTCTTGAGATCGAGTTTATTTTCCAAGTAGGCTTTTAAGATAGATAAATTTGCGTGGGTAGCCTCAAAAAGTGCCCTTTGTTCAAATATAAGAGTGTCTCCTTCAGTAGGAACTTTGCTCATGTCGAACAAGTCTACAATTGTATTGATCGGCATGACGCGGGAGATCGCTTCTACTAACTGGTTGTATTTTCTTGCGTACTGCCAGTAGCCAGCATATTTCCACATATTTTTATCATTTGAGTCTGCACGGAGGCTAGAATTCATTGACTCCAAGAGAGCAGACGTTATATGCAAAAACTCTTTTACCTGGTCTTTCTGCGCTTTTTCCATGTTTTCTCCATTTCACATTTTTACAAGCTTCTTTTTTGGCGTTAGTCTGTGATTTACGGCGGTTCTAAGTGATTTCTTTTTCTGATCCCAGACAAAAAGAAATCTGATCGATGGTCAACAATCCGATTAAGGCTGCTTTTAGCGAGAAAAGATCCGCTGGAGCAACACCATGTGATACGGTGTGTCTGGACAATACTTTGGGATTAGCGGGATCGAAACTTGCGAAATAAACGTCTTTTAGATAACGTTGGAACTTACCAGGTAATAGCAAACTATAAGCATGTCTTTGTTCTGCATTAGCCGCTGTAACCGAGCGGATTAGGTTGTCCTGGCTTGCGCTATCCGGTTGTTTGGAGTCGAGGTGATATGTTCTCATCAGTCCTTCAATGCGAGGATACAAAATAGATGTAGTGCTAATGTAATCATGCTCCAAGAATCTTTCCGCAGCTTTTTTAAAAATCGGAAAATGAGGTTTAAAGAATCGTTTTGTCTCCCACTTTCTCAACAAAGAAGGCACTAGATCGGTTACTTCAGTCGCAATAGGCTGTATAACCTCATCAATATTCCATCCATTTCTTGCATGATTAATTAACCTTTCAATGGTTCTTCTTTTTAGGGAGATAAAAGGAAACCACTGTTGATCAGTCAATTTGTTCCACTCGTCGTCATTAAGCTTAAAGAGATGCTGAAAGCTAAGGTAAGCATAATATTGACCACACAACAATTCGAGATCATAGTCTCTTAGTTCAGGCTCCTTACTCAATAGTGGCTTGAAATCGAAATACAACCCTTTTCTCCACCCCAAAGAAAACAAAAGGAGAACTCCTGCATCAGCAGGAATATTTATATCTTTAAAAATAATCTTGCCGATGTCAGCAATATCATCCTCATAAACCGCGTCGCCTGCTTCAATATCTCTACCTTTTGTAAGCACTTGGGCTAGGAATTGAACTTCATTTATATAAACAGTTGCAGTTTTATCACGTCGAATAATTGCCAACATATGGCTTATATTGGAAGGATTAATCCTACTTTCAGAAGGGAGCATGCTTACAATCTGAGAAGGAAAGCCTTCAAGACGACTTGTAAAGAAATCGCCATCTTCAGATGATGTGAACTCTCTAACAATTATGGAAGCCTCATCGCCCTTTCTTACGGGTGCGGCATTGTAACCAGCAGGCAATTGCGGGAAAGCGATTTTATAGGGCATAATTTTCTCCCTCTCAATTATACTTAGAACAACATTGAAAGAAGTTCTGGAAGAAGCAAAAATTATTGCTAACAAAAGAGTTGATAAAGTTGCAGTTGAGGTTCTCAAAGCAACATATCGGATCGCCGCCCTTCTTTACTTCCTATAAGTGGTTTGATGCAACGACGTGATGGCAAATAGATTTGATTCTTTCCATGTATTTTTTCACGATTGCACTTATAAAAGGATGTTCACATGCTTTGGTGGTTGGACGAATATGTTCTAAATTCCCAACCGTAAAAGATTGGCATAAAAAATCAATAACAGAATATGTTTTGGGTATGTAATGTTTAGTAACAAAATCATTGCTTGGGGAAGCTACTTGTGCGATAATTCGGACTGACTTTCTCCAAAAACATTCGTTTTTAGTACTTTTAAGAATCTAGACAAAAGGCATTCTGAGCATTAGAAAACAGAGCCGAAGAGGAATATATGTCGAATGTATCGGAACCTAAAAAAGGACCTTCCATTGATCCGGGGAAAATCAGTAGTTGGATTTCTCTGGGCGGTGCAATCTTTGGTATGCTAACTGGTCTGGCAAATTCCACTGGCTCAGTATATAACCCCATCGATACCATCTTCATTTTTATCCTCTGTCTAACCTTTTCGCTCTATATCTGTGCTTTTAGTGCCATGATGTTGCTGGGACTAAGTACTCTGGTGTTTGGTGAAGACTATCTTACTACATCTATATTCGTGGTTGTGGGAATTGTGGTGGTAGTTATTGCCGTTCCAGCAGGGATCGATTATGCAATAGGTGTAGTCCAATTGGGTAACGTATTGCTATTTGCCTCAAGGTTTTTTGGTGTTGGTTTCCTAGTCCTTACGGCATGGCTTATCAATAAATATGTGTTGAGTACAAAAAACTAAAATCACGAAACTTATTCTTTCTTACAGCTAGCACACTCGCTTCAAGTTCTGATATTAGAGTCGGTCAGTATACATATATCTCTCATTTTTGACTTTATCAAATTACTGTCGATATCTTTCATTTTCTAATTACATTGATCCTTACTCTGGCTCCCCAAAAAGTTTGAGGAGCCAGAAGTTTAGTTATTTGTAGTAAATCTACTTCTTCAGGACTTTGAACTCATTTTGAGGTAGTTCCTTCCAACTGTGTACTGCATGGCAAATATCCAACCAATAGAAATGCCCGTAATTGCTATCTGCCAAATAGTTCTCCATATCGTAATTGTAAATATCCATGATCTTTTTATTGAAATCTTCTATTTCAGTACCCTCCTCTGCTTCAGTAACGAAAAAATCCTTGTAATGCCTGTCGGTATTTTGATCGGTGATCTCAACTGCTACTAAGTATTGTTTTTTCATCATTGTCACCCCCTTTCTGTTTTGACTTCTTTTAAAATGTGAAGCCATGCTTCAATACCAGTTATGCGGCACGCCAACGAAGCGCGGTCAAGGGCGCTGTACTCATCGTTCATCGCAGACCCTTGACTGCATAGCTTTGGAGGTGTGCCAGTTGTTTTGAGGCGCTGGTTGTGCTTAAATAGCTGTATATGGCAACACTAGACAATGATGATCTAAAAGCAATTGCGGGGCTGATAAAAGTAACCGTCGATGAAGTTATTGAAACTAAAGGGTTGGTTACAAGAGAAGATATTAGCCATCTCCCTACAAAGGACGAGTTTTATACAAAGATGGATGAGGTCATGGGAGAGCTAAAAACTATCCGGGAGGAACAGGTTTTGCAGAGCCAGCATCTTTCTGATCATGACGACAGAATTGAAAAAATCGAGTCCCATCTAGGTATGACTTCAAATTAGTCCTGTATTTCTTTCAAAGAGTTGTTGACTCCCCATTTATAAGAGCAAGCGTATAAATAGCACTAAAATGGTCGCGCCAATATTTTAAAGACACGCCAGTCAGCTTCCATATTAGCAGGCTATGGTTTACAAACTACTCTTTTCCAAGTCGTATATATCCCGCTAAAATAAAGCCGATATATACAGTTGCAAGAAGCGGCACAATCCCACGCAATATAATCATCAGCCAACCGGTCGGTGGCTCAATCAAACTACTGATCAGAAACATAATCTGTGAAAGTAAAAGTAACCATAAAGTTCTGCGCATGTTTTTCATAAGTTAGTTCTTCTCCCAGAAAGAAAATCAATATCCTAACTTTGTTGCGTTCGGACAATATCGTTCCTTGTGCCCCGACTTCCCGCATATCTGACAGGGTATCGGTGGGAGAGGTGGGTCATTTCGATGTTTATATCGCTCTATTGTGTCGGATATTGACGCATAAATATATCGGTAGAACCATAGAACGGGGCGGTATAACAAACGGCGAATGACTGACATTCGTTAATTTTACCTCTACTCTATTTGGAAATATAAGCTGACACCAACCACCCAAATAACACTCCAAATTAGTACTTGAAAATTGTTTTTTAAATTGATAATTTTATATTACTTCTCTCCGAAGATTACCCGAATACTAATATGGAAAACAGAATTGATAGAAAGGACGATGAGTCTTTATACCAGCCAAAAATTCACAGCGAAAGAATTAGAACGCTATACAGCCTGAAAGAGGCAACTGGAAAGCCGATGACAGTACTCCTCGATCAAGCCATTGCTGATTTGGCTTCTAATTATGGTGTTGTCTACCAATTTGAGCAGGAACCTATTCTTGAAAAAGTAGATCAGGAGACCTGGGAGGATATCCGTGAATATAGACAACTATTAGATAAGTTGGAGTACGAAAGGTGTTTGGGTGAATTAGAAAAAATGAAAAACCATGAGTAAAGAGGGAATTCCTATTGAAAACTTTGACCCAAAACCGGCTGTCAAGAAAAATGCAGAGGTGGCTCGCGATTGGGAATATTCTGAAGAAGCCCAAAGTATGTATGGGATGGCTGTTTTATTCAAGGACAGATTCTTGGACCCGATCCTTTTGACTGACCGTGGACGACTCCCCGATCCGGTCATTTCGTTTGACGATTTAAGGAACAAGAAAACTCTAGCCGCCTATACCCTGCACAGGAACCCGCAAGGGCTTTTAGACGAGATTACTTTCAATACCGCACACTACAAAGTCGAGGAAGGCAAAAAGGTATGGGTCTGGGGCAAATGGGCGCAGTTTGAAACGCTTTTGCATGAGCAAGTGCATCTCTGGCAACAAAACTTTGGCGAGCATCCAGTTAGACCCGGCAAAGTATCGCACAACAAGGAATTTACTGATAAATGCGAAAGTTTGGGGCTTCACCCTTTGCCGGTTGTAGGGTGTCACACAACAGTTGCCGACGGGGTATTTGCTCAACTCATGTCGGAGCTTGGAATTGAAAGACCGCTAGACGTTCCAAGAGCAGAAGGAACAAAAAGAGATTGGTTTAAACCTGAAAAAGAAAAAGGCAGATCGACACTTCATAAGTGGGTTTGCCCCGATTGCGGAATGTCTGTGCGAATGGGTATTAAAAGTGATCCGCATTTGGTACATGACGTTTGCAGTGAGATAAAGGGAGAAAAAGTATTTCTGGTACAACACGATGGACTGAGACATACAATTTACGATGGAAATAGATAGACTGAAGGATTTTAGGGTGCGACAAGCATAACCACGAAGTAGGGTTGTTGAGGGCTATAGATCGAGGCAACCTCCTGAACGAAGCGGTAACTACGGCGACTTCGTACGTCAGTTTCAATGTTACCCGCACCACTAAAGTTCTTGAATTTATTACATATGAAAGAAAGAGACAACAGAGAAACCCCACAAATAATCAATGCGCTAAACGAAAATCTCAAAAAGGATGCTCCTTTAGAGATGGAAGATTTTACGGTTGAAGGAATTGCTGAAAAAATAGGAATAAGCAAAAATATCCTCTATGAATGGGTGCAAGCCGATTCAGAATTTGCTAATGCACTAGAAAGAATAAAAACGATTCAGAGCGAAGATCCTTTTAAAACCGGAACCATCGAGGATAGTTGCGTAAACGCGATGGTGATAGCTTTTGTTTTACTGGAAACAAGGGATCGGCATTACAAGCCACATGATATATAATTACAAGTTTAAGAGTCGCCTTTCCTGATTTGGGTGCAATTTGGGTGCAAACGGGATAGAAATATTGAATGTATTGGACAGGTTGGACTAAAACCACTCGATTTTTTCGAGTAGATGGACGGAATAGACGGGGTTTTCTCTTAGGATATTTATTTTTTAGATCGCTAGGTTCTAAGCTCAGTAATCTCCTCTCTACGTCTATTTATGCCTGTTGTCGCCCTCTCGCAATGGAACAAGGCATGGTTCGCTGGACCGTGATCGGGTGCTACTGTAGGAACCGGCGTAGATATAGTAGACGGCACAGGAAATCCGACAGCCAGACAAGCAGTGCCGCACACAAAAGTTATTAGTGTAAGAATGAAAGAGTTTGCAAACTTTGATCGCAACATAGGCGCCATATCCTTTCCTAAAATAGTTTTTTCTTATTCAAATACTACTTCGCCCCATTTTGGGTACGGTAATTGCCCAAAATTTTCTTTGGACCAGTCGGCAACAACAACAGCACACGACTTTGGAACATCCATAAAAACCAAACGTGCAGCATTTCTCACCCAGGGCATTCCCAGAAAAACAAAGACCAAGTGAACACCCACGTAGTTAGCATAGATAATAGCTTTTCGCCAGCGAGTTATAGTCTTATCCAAGATAAGTTGCCTGGAAGATTTACCGCTTTCTACTTCCATCCAAAACAATGTTTCCACACCGTTTATATCTCCCCAGGCTAAAGAGTCGGGATTCGCTCTTGCTCCAGGAATACCGACCTCACTCCAGCCTGCATATATGTTGGCATGAGGTAGAGCTTTCTTTACCCACGTCGGCCACTGTCGCGATCTACGCCTGTGGGGACTATCCAATAGTTTATTTCTCTCTAAACGAAAGTCAAAAGGCACTCCAGCGGGAACACCCCAGCGTCTAAGCGCTGCCGACACTCCAGGACGTCTAATTCTCCAATAGGGTCTAATATCCTTATCTTTTACACTTCCCATACTTGATTTTTGCCGAGCCGTCACCAGATGAAAGTCAATCAAGGGATCATCACAGTGTTCTATATACCGTAGACTTTCCAACTCTCGAAGAGACTCCAGACAATATGCTTCATTTATCAGACAGTAGCGCGCTATTTCGTTTGTGTAAGCAACGGTTAGTCGCGCCAAAGCAAGCAAACAACGTATGGTTCGTTCGTTCAAGTTGGAAGTAGGTAATTCGTCGGCAGGCAGACCAGGGGGAGATACTACTTCTCTGATGCCAGGTATCACAGAAAAATCAATCGTACGAGGCAGTCGTTCTTTACCATTGGTCACAGCCACAGGGATTGTAGGATTCCGCAAAGCGTATTTCACTTCTTCAAAGTACCATTTCCCCGGAGCCATTACTGGAACCCAAAGAGACGCAACACCTTTGCGCAACTTTTTGAGAACCGGTATCGTTGTTTTCACCACTTCGGCATAATCCCAAGGAGGTAGAGCTGCGTCATGCCTGATTGGGAAAACAAAAGTATCCGTCCATGAACCCGGCCACACCTCCATAGAAATATGATCTTCAAAGACAGCAGAACCAACGCGAGTAGCCATCATTGCACCTATTCCGAACATCCCCATGGGGTCAAGCTCGTGATATCAAAATAATCGGCTGGATCGACCCAGACATAGGTATCGGGTCCCGTTCTCTTCTTTATGCCGTAATGCAAATGGGCGCCTGAGCTATTTCCTGCCTGGTCATCAACGGTTTTATCTCCACCACTCGTGCCGACAAACTGACCGGGCTCGACGATATCACCTTCTTGCACATCAAATTCTGTCATGTGGGCGTACCAGATTTGGTAATCACCATTCTGAATAATAAGCAAACGACCCCACCCACCTTTTGTATATTCCGTCCATATTACCTGCCCGCCCATTGTTGCATATAAGGGCGTGCCCGTGTTTACAGGGAAATCAAATCCTGTATGGTTTTTATAGTGTGGATCTTTGAACCCGCAACCATGCAAGGGAGCGTCGTACAACACACCCCATTTTTGAACCGGTCCGATAAACGGCAATCCACTGGGAATACCATTCGGACCAACGTAGTCGCCCCATTCTGTTGGACCGGGCAACGCCGGAACAGAGCCACCTCCTCCAGTACCGCCCCCATCATTTCCATTATCGCCGCCACTGTGATCGCGCGAATCGGGCACGCCATCATTATCCAGATCGAGTGCTTCTGAGTCTTGCGGAATATCAAGCATCCATTCCTCAACTGGCTCTTGAGCCCAGCCCGGCAGTTGAGGAATGGTTTGATCTACGACGACCACATAAGTACCAATAAAACAGAGAGCGCCGACACATAACATTCCGATGAGAAAAGCGGTGAAGCCGGCGAAAGCTTTCACGGAGTAATAGCTTCGATCGATCCCATCTTTTCAACAGGAATAGAACCTTCGCTTTGGAGTCCCATCGAAGACTCGATAGATAGACCATTGCGGACCATATTCATTGACAACCAGTATGACACTGCGGAACCGATCAACACTGGGAACAAATACAACGGATTTCGCGCGTAGATCTTTCCGGCTTCTGGCGTTGTCAAACCAACCGTGATCAGGACGAGGGGCGGGAAGACAGCCAGGAACTTCGCCTGCCACTCAATACCCTTGGCGGCTGCCCGCGCCCGCGACAAAATTTCCACAACAGCCGCTAATGTATCTCGCAAGCTCACGATCATCGGCACAACGTCAATCGACAGGGTATAGTGACTGTACAGAACCGTAGCAACGATATCAACCGCAGGGTTTGACCAACCATCTGCCCATTCACGCACTGCCGTACCTTCCTCACCAGAAGGACAGGCACGTAAACGAGTGACCAGATCGACGAGGACAACCTGACCATCGGGACCAACGGAATGCGCTGCCTCTGTCCAAGAGTCGAACAGGGTTTTACCTTGGGTCAAGAGGGTTTCAACAACCTGAAGCCCACGCAAAATATCTTTGGCTTGTGACAGGGTAAATGCCTGGCGGCGGTCTGCGAGAGTTCCCGCATATAGAAGCCCACCGGCAATAGCAAACAAGAGGGAAGCAAAAAAGCCCAAAGCCATCCCAGCGAAGAAGCTTCCACCAACCCACGCTCCAAAGCCAATGGCAATCTGGTTGAATGTTAACCCTGTTCCAGTTTGCAATGCAAATTTTTCAGGGTCAAACTTCTTTCCTCGGGCGGCGATGCCAAGTACACGCGCTGTCTGTTCTTCACCAGCTGTTCGTCTCCATCCGAGAATTAAAGGAATCGAGCTGAGAGACAAAGCTGCGATCAATGCAAATATGAACTCCATTCAAACCTCTTCCTATTTAAATTTAAAGCTATGCTTAATCCAAAAGGCAGCTTGATCCAACCCGCCCAAAAAATGTGCCCAATACAATACATAAGCGCTAATGACGATCAGCCATACAGTCATCAGCCAATACAATCCTTTTTCGGTGAAATCAAGCCTGAGAGGACCGAAAGAAGGATGAGCGGCCGCCTGTCGCTGCGTAACGGCTGCCGGTGCGCCTCTTGCAGGAACTTTTTCTTTTTGGAAATAGCTATATTTACGAGGCTGGAATCTGAAAACGAGCTGGCGTTTCAAGTACTGTTCCAGTGTGAGTCTGTCAGCGCCCATGCGAGAAAAAGCAACAGCCATCGCAATGACGAGGACCACCACAGCTACGGCAACTTTCACGGCGAATGTCCATGGGAGCATCAAACATAAAATCGCTGCAACAGCGCCTGCACCAAGAATTGAAAGATCACGATCGTTAAACATTCCAGCCACCTTTTATTTATTTATGGGATTGATTTCCGCCTGAACCTGAGAAGGTTCAAGGGAAGGAAGAAACTCCCCGTGCCCATATCCCACGGAACCTTCGGAGTATTGTTCTTCAATACATCTCCGAGTTCGGGCAAGATCAGGAAAGCGACCAGAACCAGGACGACCAGGCTCACGATACCGATGATCGCCATGCCAGCCATCTTGCTTCCACCGAAAGCCATACCTGCACCACCCTGCAAGGTATAGTAAAGACCACCGAGCATCGCGACGATGATCAGCAGCCCAACCATGAAGCCCCATGCATCCCCCGCGAGGCGTGCTATGTTGTCATATACTGTTTGAAATACTCCCATACATTCTCCTTTTTCGATGATGATATGTCGGCACCCTAGCAGGCGCCGAAAAATGCCGCAGCGACAGGAGCCGCAACGGTGATCAACAACATTCCAAAAATAATCTCGGCGATTTCGGTCAGCGCAGTTGAAACACCACCACTCGCGCCGATCGACGCGCTGGCGACAGCAATAAAAACAGATTTCAACATACGCAGAGATCCAATGCCGCCGATCAACAGCGCGGAGAATTGACCAATCTCGGCAATAGGACCGCACCCCAAAACCGCATTATTGGAAGTGACAGACCGAACGATTGCAGGAATAGCCAGAAAGCCAACCAGGGCAATGATCACAACGCCAACAATGCCGGCGATTGCTTCACCCACCCACATCGACGAACCAATCATTTGACCTCCTGCTAATTTCATTATTTGAGCCAACCCTCCCAGCATAGCGACAATGATGGTCAGCGCGGCTAGTGTGGTCCACGCGTGTTGAAAGATTACTAAAAGAACGCCACCTGCATCACTCATACCCTTACCTCAACCGCATCATGAAGATATTTTTCACTCTCGAGAACGGGATAAAACCGTTCACCCCAAAATTGCATCTTTAGCCTTCTAATTGGACCTGTACGATCTTTCATGCTGTGAGCCTTGAGATCGACACAACCACACTCTTTAGCAATCGCCGTATCCCTGGACATCAAGTAAACACGGTCTGCTGTGTACGGCACGCGCTCATCACCAAGAAGATCCTCAAGGTCAAACGTTTCCGGGTCTTTGGAAAAGCTCGATGTCTTTAGCGCTGCCGCAGCAAGAACCGCCCAGTTATGCCTCTTTGCCATTTCACGTATCTCAATGGCCGCATCACCACTTCGGGTTTCAATGGGCTGAACTCCCGTAAGACCCACAACCGGTACGCGGTTGAGATAATCAACCAACACAAGAGCATCACCCTTTTCAGGAAATCCATACAGCTTGATCAATGCCTCTTCCAGGGAGCGAATCGTGTCAGCCTTATCATTCAAAGCCAGCAGTACGCCTTCGGCACTTTGAGCAAGCACATCCTCAACATCCACAATGCCGGCAGGTCCATGAGCATTACCAATCTTTGCTTGTGCCTGCTTGCTGAGGCGATATTTCAGTTCATCTTCCGTGTGCTCGTAACAACCCAAGGCCGCAGGCACACGCTGAGCCGCGGCTTCCAGCAGCATACGGAGCATCCAGCTCGTTTTCCCAATGCCAGGTGCGGCACATAAAAGGGTCAATCCCCCACCCCAGAAGGGAATCCCGGCGAATGTGCCAAAGAAGCGATAGGGATTTGGGATCCCTGTAGAGCCAATGCGTGCCATATTGGTATGTTACATGCTGTTTAATGGGGGTGGTCCCTCGACCGACGCGAAGACTCCTAAACAAAGTAGTGAGACCAGACGAGTTGAACCAGGCTGTATGCCGCCAAGCCGAGAAAAAGTCCCGGCAATGCTGGGATGAGTCCGCAATTCCCACGACGAACCCACCACCTGCGCCACGCCTCGAAGCCAAACAGAGACATGATCACGGCAGGAAAAGGAAACAGGACCCCAACAATGGCGAGAGCAAAAAGATCAGCTTGACCGATCATTTGTTTGCGAACGCCGAAGCCAACAAGCAAAGTTGGCCAGCTGGGAGGGTAGAAAAGGAATGGCAGGAGAAAACGCGAGGGAATGCGGCGGAATATTCCCCAAATGACGGCGAGAATCAAAACAGTAACGTGTAAACGATTATCTGGAAAAGCAAGGAAGGCAGCAATCCCAAAGAAAACCTCAATCAGCGGAACAACGCGGGTTCGCAGGTCCACCAAACTAAACACGGCGAATGAAAAGAGGGAAATGGCTTGAACGGGGGTCACGATGAAAAATCCTTCTTGAGATTAAATTGGTCGTCCTGAAAGAGCGCCTTGTATCCCCGCAGCATTGGCGTCTTGCGCAAGCGAATAGAGCATATCTGGAGCGGAGTTGTATCGATCTGGGTCAGCTTGATAAAGTTTTGCCATCGCTCCCAATTCACCCGGGTATTGATTAGCCGCGGCACTCACCGACGGAAAGCCAGCGCGCTCCAGCTTGGCTCCGATCGTGGGAAAAACTTGTTTCAGCTCATCGGCTGAACCACTAAAACCTTCCAACATTTTTTCAGCGGCCCTCGCGCTGAGTCCATCTATACCAAGGCTCGACCCTTGGTTATTATTGTTGTTCCCCCCTCCCCCACCAAAGTTACTTATACGCGCCGAAAGGTCAGCTCTGCGCGCGTCTATTTCATGTCCACGCGCAAGCCCACCTGCGACACGGGAATGTTGTGGAAGCCCCATACCCTGAAAGATATTGGACATGGTATTCATGGTGGATGCTTTATCAAGGCTGCCCAGCGTACTATTCAGGCCTCCCATACCACTACCCCCACCAAGCCCACCACCACCGCCAGCGGCTAATGCATCTCCTGTGCCTGTACCAGTTCCAATAGTGGTTGCAGTCGCACCGACTCCAGCACCCGCACCTGCTCCTGCGCCAATCCCTGCCGCGCCGCCAGTGGCTACAGCTGCCCCAACCAGAGCCACCGTCCCCACAACGCCTTTAGCCACATCCCACATCTTTTGGACAGCTTCACCGGCCGCGCCAAGGGTTATGCGGAAGAGGATGCCGGTGACAGATAACAAAAGACCCGCGGCGCCAAATAACCAGAGAACACGGAACACCCCCTCCATCATTCCACCCAAACCGACAGTTTTAGCCGCAACACCAATACCGGCTTTGAATATGCCACCTGCCATAACTGGCATAAGTGCCACAAGTACAGTGCCCTTAATCCACAAAGAGCGGAGCCATTTCATTTCGGGAATCACGCTGGCAACAGCAACGCTTGGACCAATAGCAGCCAATGAATACAGGGTTGCCTGGGCAACACCAAAGGCAAACAACATCGCGGCTAAAGCAAGGAGAGACCCGATTCCTAGAGCAATGCTGACAATTGCCTGAATGATCATCCCACCAGGCAGAAGAGTAAGGAGCGCCGAGTTGACGAACGTGGGAGCCGCCATTGAGTGGATAAATGTGCCAGCCAAACTGCCAGTTTCCCCCAAAACAGCCGCCATCGTCCACCAACCCAGACGAACGATCAGGTCGAGGAATGGACCAGATGCAACTGCCAGAACCCCCGACGTAAGCCAGTCTCCAAGAACCTGCAAAGGCGAATCTTCTGAACCCAGCATTTTATTCCACTGGTACATTGCAAGCCGAAGAATGAATAACGCTATGGCCAGAGATCCGGCCACCATTAGACTTGACTTGGCTATTGTGGAATAAGCATTTGCAACTGGAGCCTGCACAAGTTGTGATAAAACCCCGGTCCAGGTTTGTAGTTCAGCCTGTCTCTCTGATTCACTATCATCAGCAGCCGCAGTAAAAACCTTGCTCAACGCTTCGGAGATCTTCGACGAATCGAATTTCAGGTTGTGAATGATTTTTTGAATGGAAGTAACGACCCCTCCCGGTGGAGGTTGAGGCGTAGGAGTCGGGTCAGGCTGAGGTGGAGGTGTACCATCAGCAAGCACCATAGCAGGACCATCAGCGCGTACTGTGCCAGGACCGCTCCAGGACATCACCATCATAAAGCAAAGCATGAGACCAAAAAGCACAACAGCGCCAACGCGCCGCAGCATTTGCTTCCGGTTATTACGATTAGGCATTCGCGCCCTCTTTGCTAAATCTCTCCCTCGAGATTGGATAGATCCGTTTCTGCATAGGCTCGTTCGTGAGCTGTTCAAGAGCCGAGTCCAGGATATCCTGCTCTCTTCTTATTGGATGAAATGGAGGAATCTTCCCATAACACAGAGTCCTATAACCACAAAAGCGGCAAGTTTCTTTGTCATCAAGACCAACCGGGCGATTGCGACCATACTGCGCCTCGTCATGCCAACGAGGAATCAGATTAAGGATCTCTTCGCTCTTGACAATGATTGGTTCAGCAACGCCAGTATCACGATCAAGGGCCCATAAATCAGGTCTGCCATTATTGGGCCATTTCTTATCATCAGCCCGGTCAGCTCCATGTACCAAAGCAAAACGGAGCGGATGCTGTTTTTGGTTTGACACAAGAAGTCCGAGATAGACTCTCCTGACTTGTCCAGTTCGAACTTCCCATCCCCACACTGGCATATGAACCCGTAAATTGGATTGAACAACACCTGGCGCTGAGAGAGAAACTGTGAATAACTGGAATATCCGTTGGCTTGTGGTTTTCTGATCCATCTTCATGCAAGTTTTCCAATCCCCCATAAGAAATCGCCAGACGCGGACATAGTGTTTTAGTTCCCCTAGTGTTCCACCCAAATGGTCGAGTTGATTCTGCAAGCCAAATTGACTGCTAAAAGTAGCGCCAAGATCGTGGTTGATCTCCGGAGATGGACCATCTTTCGAATACCGGCTGCGGCAATCTTGAATAGCGGCTATGTACTTTCTGATCTCAGGGATCATGGTAGTAATCCCGTGTGCCTCAGCAACTTCTCGGAATTTCTTACCTGTGGCGTAATCTTCAAAAGCCTTCCAGACAACATCAAATACTTCATCAGGCTCAGCGCCGCGAACGTACCAATGAGCAGCGGCCGGACAGAAATCATAAAGCAACGCTGACACAATGGGGTTTTGCTTGCCAGCCATTTGCTTGGCGAGGATGAAAATGTCCTTACTCATTCTCGACCTCACTCAATAAGTGACGCGCTCGAATCCTGGCAGCTGGAGGCCATTCTTCGAGAATTACGCCGGGATGATTTTCTTTTGCCCAGTTATAGAAAGTCTGTGTTTTCTTTGCCCTTGGGAGTCTGTCGAATTCTGCCAAAAGCTCCGGATGATGTTTCTTGATCCATGTATCAAAAGCCGACATCGAAAATATCCTTTAGTGAAGGTAAGCTAACAAGCCCATAAACACTACAGCTCGCCACGCGCCGGCAGTTTTGAATCCAATTGCCACTCTCTTTTGCGAGAGAGCACGCACAACGATCTGAGCAACTCCTGTCACCATCAAAGCGACAAACATCCATATCACCACGTCGTCTCCGAAGGACGACAGGCACCACAGCAACCCTATCCACAGTTTTGCATCTCCACCACCCATAAAGCCAGATTTCCAGGCCGAGAAAACAAAAGAAGACGCAATCCAGATCAGAGGGTTGCCAGGGAAACTCACATATAAACCCAGAAGTATCAGCGGCAAGGTGGCCCAATTCGGGATCTTGCGGTACTTAAGGTCGTAGAGAGAAATTAGAATGACCAGAGGAAACAGAAAAAAGAACATTATTTCACCGTCAAATTGGTATTCCAGAATGAAGCGGGAACCCCATTGAAATTGCTGTCAGCAGCCAGTTCTTCCGGAAGGTCAGGAATATCCAGGGGCAAATACTCTCCCCTATACTTGATTTCGGTCCAAGTTTCGCAGTTCTCCACCAGGCAAGTTTCATAGCTTGCACTCCAGAGCAAGCGGTAGGGAATGCCTTTGCCTTCCCATCCAGGCAAAATATCAGTCATGTAGACCTGGAGAAAATCAGGAGTCGTGGATTCCCATCGAAGAACAAAGGTGATATTACGGTATTGCACACCATTGATCACCTGGTCATCCGCGGAGAATGTGGCTTCAATGCTGGGAAAGAATTGCTCACCTGCAAGCACGCTTTCCAGGTCTACTTGAGGAAAGTCCAGGCGCGCGGTAAAGCCGTACGAGGACTCACAGATCGCACCCGTACGGGAAACCTGCACCTCTGGACAAAAGGAAAGGTTCTCAATGGCAGCAGGAGATATTTCGGGTCTTCGAGAAGCCATAGGGCGCGCTTTTTCCTGGGTAGCACCCCCTGACGATGGTAGGACAAAGAAAATTAGAGCTGAGAGTAGGAAAAAGAGGTATGGTCGCTTCTTAGTCATACTAATAATCTTATATGTGCTTTAAGGGGGGTGGTCCCTCGACCGACGCGATTTTTCTATTCCCAAGCTAAACGAAGGAGAATATCAGCCAATCAGAGGGATGATGCAATATGCGCTACCGGAGAAACTGAAGATTTGATGGCCTCCCACCAGCTATGTAGCCAAATTTTTTCCTTTTGTAGTGAACATGTGTTCGATGTTACAATATTTGTGTCACCGTTTTTCTCTCCTTACAACCCAATAAGGTGACTCGTTTTCCATGCCCTGGAATCTTGAAATTCGGAGAGAACGTAGGAGCTAGTATGACGATCCGAGTGAAGATTGGTTCTGTTGAAAATGACATCAAAGATGCTGACCCTAATTGGATCAATGAGCAAATCAACCGTCGGAGAGCAGACGGAGCTCTCGTTTGTGTGCAGGTAACCATCATCTGGGAGTCTGTTGATCTATTGCTCTCGACTTCTGACTGTCCGCGCTTTACAGGAGGAACTCGTCCGCTGAGTGTTCGAGAAAATGAGATCTTCGATCTGTGGAACAAGCTTCATCTGAACGACAAAGACTTTAGTGGCGGGAATTTAGTTGCGTTCTTAAGACAGATCACATAGTCAAGGCACATTGACACATTTATTCCATCAAACATCTGAGATGAAAGATTTAATACTTTCGAGAATAAATAAATGGCAAACCTATTTTTTTCATACTCCCACAAAGATGAAGAGCTTAGAAATGAACTTGAAGTTCATCTGAGTATGCTCAAACGCGAAGGGCTCATTGATGCGTGGCATGATCGCCGCATTCCTGCGGGAGATAAGATCGACTCCGAAATTAGCTCGGCACTAGAAGAGGCTGATGTAATTTTGCTGTTGGTTAGTGCACATTTTCTGGCGTCAGACTATTGCTTTGATATTGAAATGAGACGTGCTTTGCAGAGAAACCAGGAGGGAAGTGCCCGCGTCATTCCTGTTATCTTGCATCCATGTGATTGGCATAGCGCGCCCTTTGGCAATCTGCGCGCGACACCTCCAGATGGTAAGCCCGTGTCTATGTTTGCTAACCGAGATGAAGCCTTGGCATTAGTGGCAAAAGATGTCAGAAATGCTTTGCCTTCTACAGAAAAGAATAAGAAAATCCGCCCTGTTTCCCAGCGGTTACCCACAAATGCACAGGTGTCCACAGAGCTCAGGGAGGCTAGGTCATCTAATTTAAGAGTCAGACGATCGTTCTCGGATGAAGAAATTGATCAATTTATAGAAGGCGTGTTTGAATATATTTCAAGATTCTTTGAAGCTTCACTTCACGAGTTAACTGAACGTAATCCTCAGATTACAGCCCGCTATAAACGCCTTGACGCCACTAGCTTTGCAGCCTCGATTTATGATAGTGGCAAGCGTGCTGCAGAGTGCACAATCTGGATGGGCAGCCGTAATTCTTTACAAAGTGGAATTGCTTACTCTGATGGAATCATAACCACAAGAAATCAGTATAACGAGTTGCTATCCGTTGATAATGATGGCTACTCTTTACATTTACGGGCGCTTGGTATGTCCATGCTTGGAACAAATTCCTCGAGAGAGCTCTCCCTTGAAGGTGCAGCCGAACTTTACTGGGGAATGTTAATACAGCGGCTGCAATAAGAGTTCCTCGTTTCTATTCTGTATGAGTTTTTGTATCTAAATTTGATATTTTTGGAAAGGAAGACGATCGACAATGTCGCTACACCGTTCTGCTCTTACTTTTTCGGAAACAAGCCTTTCATCTCTGCTCATTCAAGACGAATCTCCGATTCTTGATTTCAAACGCGAAATTCATCGCATCGATGATGACAATCAAAACGTCCGGAAACAGGCAATAGACGAGCTTATTAGGGACATTATTGCCTTGGCAAATGCTAATACCGTTTTTGCCGGTGAAACGGCGCACTTGATCATTGGCGTGGCAGACAAAAAAGATGCAAATGGCAAAAGAGAATTATTCGATATAGGAGAACATGATCTGTCGGCTAGTCGCATTCTCGATATCGTAAATGCAGCTTGTGATCCCAAGATTGAAAACCTGACTTGTTATGAGAATATGGAAGAAGGCAAACGTCTTTTACTTATCACAGTTTATCCGACCCCATATGTTCATGAAACCATTAGACGTTTACAGCCAAAGCCAGATAAAATCTTCTCGGAACGCACTGCATTTGTCCGGCGTGAGCAGAAAATTGGAATAGCCACTCAGAAAGAACGGGAAACAATCGCTCAGATCAAGCATTTCCGTTTTGATCAGAAAAGAAATCCCCCTGGTGTGCCTTTTGGAATTCTTCTAGGAGGATTTGTAGGTAGTACGTTGGGATACGGGATAATTAAGAACTATGATAAGCTTCCAAGCACACCGGCTATGCCTGCGGCTGGTGGAGTAGCAGGAGGAATATTTGGGGCGATCATTGGTTGGAGTTCAGCAAGTACCTATAAAGATTTTTATGAAATCAGAGCTTATTGGCACAAGATACCAAAATATCTGCGTGTACCTGGAGTTATTGCTTCAGTAGGTGCGACCGCGTTGATTACCAGGGCTTTGAGCTATGTCCTCTCCCGTATTCTTCCAAAAGCCAAATTATGAGCTTCGAGTTCCTCGTGAATATCTCAAAAATTTCACTGCTGAGTTCGCGGACATATCTTTTTAGCAGATCAACTATTCGAACAATCAATTAACGGAATGAAAGTGGTGGAACGCGGGTACAGTTTTCCGACGACCCCTAGAAAGTATTTCAGTTTTATGACTTCACTCGTGACTGGCCAAATCTCTGCATTGGACATCCATTTTCATCGTGAAGCGCTTGTAAGAGGAACCCCTCCCGCGCTGATGGCGATCACACGATTAAGCGGTATGCAAAAAACCGGGAAGGCCGATATTTTGGATTCTCGATTCGTAGTCCATACATCCAGAATTGGAAAGGAGTGTGGATAACCAGTCTTTAGTTGTTCTATCGAGTTCCATTATTCGCTGTGCTTGTGAGGCTTCAATTTGTGATTGAAATGATTCAAGTGTTCGTAACGACCCTATGCATTGTAAACTGCTCAAATCCAGCCACGGCGCTTTCTTTGCGTTGATATGTGTGAAAACGAAAGACGGCGATAATGAAAATCCTTCCAGCGATTGTTCGGATATACCTGGATCAGTAATCGTAGCCAGCCCTGTAAGCAGTAATTCATAGAACATTTCAAGCCCCAACGGATACCAAGCCGGTTGCCCTGCTTGTTTTGGCAGTTCTTTCAACCATACATCTAGCAAAATACTGCCCGTTTCCTGACGAGCGGGGAGGGAGACATGGAAACGGGTAGCGATGTCGAGAGCGCCCAACGCTAGTCCGGGAAAGTCAGGTAAAGTGTGTATAGGTTGGCTTCGCATTGTTACAAAGTATGAGGTGGTCGGTACCGTGAAACCCCAGACAACTGGGCGCGTGTAATGACTTATCCACTTATTAATTGGGCACTGAGCCAGAGAACTTAAGATTTGTTTCTTTCTTGTGCTATTGAAACCAGTTAACGTTGATCGAATTCCCGATAGTGCAAATCGAACCATGAGATTATATTCTTCTTCGAGTGGAAGAAACGAATCGGGTGAAAAATTGGGTTTTGAACTTGGCCAACCAGCGATATGCGATTTTTCAGTAAATAATTGTTGGAGACGATAAAGATCTGCATGTTGGTTGCTATCCCCCACACGAACAAGCACACCTTTTTCTCTTAGAACTACCGGACGAGGGTGACGTTCTGGGTTGATCCGAATTAGCAAAACTACTTCATTCTTGTTTGGGATTTGAATTGGGCATATTTCAGGTAGGAAAGCTGGTTGGATAAGGCTCCTACACTTATTTTTGAGCGAATCAATGAACTTTGGATCCAAACCAACTAATTCTCCTGGTTTGTTGGATGCGTGCGGGTCTTTGCTTACCCCAGCAAGAATAATGCCACCGTCTGTATTAGCCATCGCCACGACGATCTGAAGTAAGCTGTTCAAATCTCTTTCAGAGGTTGCCTCTCTCACCTCCGTGTAATCCAGGACGACACTTTCTTCCAGCTGTTGATTCAGGAATGCTTGCATGTCACCAAAGGTGATTTTGTCCGCTGGCAACCAAAATAAAGATCGATCCACGCTATCCTCCAAAACTCTCAAAGATTATCAACTCTAACTACATACCTATCGGTCCCATTCTTCGCTGCTGTAGATATTCTCTTTTGCGCATGCCATACATGTTGACAATGCTCATTGCCTCTTTTAGAACCTCAACGTCCATTCAGTAAATGGTAAAAGTATCTCAGCACTGATCTGCATGAGGATAGCTTACCAATAAATTGCCACGAATTCAGAATCGATGAAACGGTCTGGGGAAATCGTTGCAGTCGTAACATTCTTGGTTGGCGCAGATGGAGTAGCGTTACCAGTTAAATCGATCCCAGCATCCACCAGTGCAGTCTCGCGATATTCCGCCAATATAAGCGAGTCTTGCTTAATATTAAAAGTGCTGACCAAATATGCGGAGATAGCTTCGAACGCTTCACGTCTTACTTGCTGACTGCTAAACGATTTAGAATGCTGATCGGTAAGCAGCTTAATTTCATTTCTATGTTTCGCTGTGAGTTTGATTTGAAAATGTTTTGTTATCAACTCAGCATAATTTACTAGAGCATCGTGCATGCGTTGTTGCTTGGGGACAGTTCTTTGTTCAGTTTGATTCGAATCATTTATGGTTGCAAGCGCATTCAATCCTGCTATGTTGATCTGGCCCGAAAAGCCGGGAATCACTGACTCAAGTACGTGAGCTAACTTCACTGGAGTCCAAGTGGTCTGCATGCCGGTCTGCCCAATCCTGCATAGGACCCGATACGGCGCATTAGAGAACAAAATCCGCCGAATATCTTTCCAGAAAAGAGCCTGTTCCGCTACTCCCACAACAAAAACTGAGTAAGTAGGAGGTTGATCTGCAGAGGGTAAATCCTGTAGGAGCCGGCGGTTTACTATCCATTCCTTACCATCAAGTTCTATCACGCAATAATCAACAGCCTTACCGCGAATTGGGACAAGCCCAGCAAGAAGTTTCTCTAGAATACGACCGACAGATTTCATTTGAATGAGGTCGTCAGTCATATCCAAGCCGAACACATCAGCGTTTTCTTCCAGCATTTCCAGGATTGTTGAGGCTACAGTATTTACACGGTAAATAGGATCTGCCTCCAACTCCACTTCCAATTCAAACAATTTTCCTCGGGAAAGACTGGACGGATCAATTACCCAATAGCCGTCGGCAGGCATTTGTAGTGCATCGAACAGTTCATTTGTACTGTGGATCCCAGGATGCTTCAGGTCGCCTGATATTGGACGGATGCCAAGTGATTCCAATTCACTTTCGTATAGTTCTTTAAATGTCGCTTGAATAATAGATTTTCGAAGCACCTGGGTCCCGCTGGTCTGGTTGTTCAATATCCGAGAATTTAAATCCGCCTTTGCAACTCCAACCCCAGCTCCCACTGAACTCCCTAGCTCGCTTTGTAATGAAGCAGTCTCAGTATCAGTAAACTCTTCCGCAATAGGACCAAGTCTCGAAGCAATTAGACTATAAACACTGACCTCGTCAAGGTAGACAAATTCCCTTAAGGTGCCTTTTTCAAGCTCGGGCAGGTCCTTCTTTCTCCATTGACGAATCCGCACCGCAACGCGCTTAAGAAATTTCATTTTGGATTACCTTTCGTTGATAACCTAGCTATTCGGCGTCTTTGTGTAGCTACTAATTCAAATCCTCCAACATAGTCCTCAGCCAGAATAATCGACCTATCATCAGCTGCAGCTAACAACCCTGCCTCGGTCCATATTGCTGCTAAGTCCGCTGCTGACCATGCTTCGGTTTTCTGTGCTACCCATGCGTGTGGGAGGTTATCAGAGACATTCAATCGTTTTGCCGAGGCCTGAAGAATTAGCTCGCGATCAAGACGATTCGGCAGCGGAAAATTGATTTCCCAATCAAATCTGCCTGGGCGACGTAAAGCGATATCAATATCCTGCGGTCGGTTGGAAGTTGCGATCACAACAACGTTATTTTTTGCAAATCCATCCATAAGGGTTAGAAGCTGAGCAACTACTCGGCGCGACACTTCATGAGACTCGTTTGCGCGCTGACCAGCAACACTGTCTATTTCATCGAAGAAGATAATCGCCTGATCTTGTCGTGCTGCATCCGCGAACAACTTCCGGAGTAACTCCTCACTTTGGCCATACCATTTGCTGAATATCTCTGGACCACTGATTTCGTAAAACTCCGAATGTGTGCTATTTGCAATGATTCTTGCTAGCATTGTTTTACCAGTCCCAGGCGGACCCGTGAACAGGACGCCCTTTATGGGTCGCGTCCCGATTTGTAATAGGGACTCCTTGTGCTTGATTGGCACCTCTATCAATTTTCGAGCGCGTTCAACTACATCTTGAAGTCCACCGAAGTCATCGAAAGTCTCTTTTATCGCATCTCTCTCCAACTTAAACTGAGATATGATGGAATCATCAATAGCAGGCAAATCAAGGTATTTGATAGGTTCTTTCGCCAGAACGCGAACGACACCAGAAGAATTCTTTGCTTCAACAGTATTTCCCTCGCTATACTCGATATCCTTTCGCGTTGGAAGCATCACCCAACGTCCACCACCTGAATCCAAAACTGTAGTATCTGGTAGTTTCAAACGAACCACACCGACTAATAGTGGATCTGGCCACAGTTCTTCCGGTGCTGCCTCGATGTAATTCTCGTTGGGCTGAACAAATACCACAGCGCCCATATTGAATTCAAAGGGTTCCTCGCTGTCCACAGCAGCGAGGTATCCATTAGGATATTCCAAGTAGAGACGACAGCTGTCGTTAGCGATTGCACGTACTCGTGCCACGTTCCCTATTTGTTCGAATGTACTCATAGTAATAGCGTTGCACTCTTTTCTTTGATCTAATTTAGACAGAATCACATTCGGAAGGGTTATTCACGGCATAGCCCATCCATAAGCGAGGCAAATTGCGAGGGTGGTAGCAATCCCGCGCTGTATAGACGATGCCATCTCGTAAAGATTCTACCGCAATCCCACACGAAGTTTCTACTAGTCAGCAGCACAAAGAGAAGAAGACTGAGAAATAAAGTGTCTCGGCACAGAGAGTTCCGGGCGCTTAAACAGCCAAGACTGCCGGAAAATGATAATCCCCTTATATCTGCAAAGAATCTGACACGAATTATTGTCCATGGGAGCGGATATAATCAACCCTAGCTGGTAATCCAATGGAGTCACTGAATGCCTTCTGGCACAAAAAAATCTGAATACAAAACAGCAAGTAACAATAACGGATCTATCCCCGAGCTGATGAAGGAACTCTGCCAGGCGGCGGTGAATTTGCGCGGCTCGATCGAGATCCGCGACGCGCAGACGCTGGATTTGATTTATGAGATTCCCAAAGGCGCCACGAGATTCGCATTTTCACCGGATGGTACTTTACTAGCGAGTGGTTTAAATGATGGCAGGATTGAGTATTGGGGGCTGGCAGTGAAGTAGATATCACTTCGCTTGAAGGAAACAAGCGGGCCAGATCACCACAAATAACCAGTGATCTACCATCTGTTTGCAGGCACTCCAGCGATAATTTAGCGAGACCTTTATACGACCCTGCTAGGTCCTGTTTATCCTTCAATAACATTACTTTCGTAAACGGTGATTTTCATAAGTGATATGGAAGAGATTACATCAACATATTAATGTGGCGGACTCAAATCCACTCGTAATTCATTCATCAAAATTTTCAATTTCTCAGTTGGAAAGTGGGCAACCAAATAGGCTAATAAGTCTTCTTGACGATTCTGCCCAAATACCATACGGTACATGGCCAACGACTTTTGCAGGGAATCCAGGTTAAGTTGGTCTCGACTCAAAGGAAGCGCAGGCACGTGACGTTCAATCTTTGCGCCGCCCTCTAGTTGGTATACCCAAAAAGGTGATAGCTCGCTGGTATTCTTCGCTCCAGTTGCACGCGCAGATCGAAAAAGAACTTCCCACACATCTGTCTCAGTATCCATAAGAGAAACCAGGTCAGGCAAAGCATAGACTTTTGCTAAATTCTTACGAATCGCGTGACCTTTGTAACGATGGATGCGCCCCTCCCGTTGCTCCAAATCTACAGGGTTGGTCGGTAAATTCCAATGAACTACCGCATGGCAATAGGTATGAAAATCAAGCCCTTCCTGACCGATTGATGTGGTTGCCAGCACAAAGGGCCAGAAAGGCGAATTGAATGCCGAGCGCACCCGATCGGCGCGTGTGGGTTCTGCTCCGCCATCATTTTTCTCGTCGCCAAACCGCATCGCAAAACGTCCTCGCATTCCATAGCTGGTGATTGGAGTTACGGATTCCGGCTGAATATTATCCATGTTCGGCGTGGAGGTCCTGTAAGTTAATACTTCGCAAACATGCTCTGCCAGTGCCGCAGTCATGGATTCTGGAGGCATATCCTGCAGACCCAATGACTCGTGAAGCACATGCATATACTCATCCATTACGCCTTGCAGTCCGCCTGCGGCAGAATATTCCAATACTCGTCGCCAGTAAGGTTCTGCACGATTCAAACTACGAATCATGGCCATACTTTCAGGTAAATTGAATATGAACAAAAAGGATTTTGCAATTCTGGCGGCGTTGGTGGTGATGGATCTTATAGCACTGGAAGAACCAGGTTTGCCAGTTACGCGGAGCAATGTACGCAACGAAGTCACTCCCAAACCTGCCAACGACATTTGAGCCAGGACTCGAGGCAAATCAGCCGGCATCCGCCCCAGTTGTAGTTGTGCCGCAAAAAACTCCCTGAGGAGCTTTTGCGCCTCTTCAATATGCTTGCCCCAATACGAATCCGTCTCCGCATTGTCGGAATCATCGGTGTTGTTGTCTAAGCCGGCCCACTCGCCAGCCAGGCTCGATCCTTGATCCAGTTGCCACCACGCGCGTGTGATTTCGGGGAAAGCCTGTGCATCAAGCAGCATGGGGGCCGCCCAATACCAGCGCTCGTCCTCCGTACCAGTCGTGATCGTGCTAATGGGCAAGACCCTTAACAGATCTGAAATTTGCCCTTCAGCATCTATAATCAACTTTTCCAGTGTAGGCAAAGCTTCATTTGAGAGGCGTGCACCCTGCCGCAATGGATCGAGGTCTATTGTTCTCGCCAGTACCTGGCTTGGGTAGATTAACCCCAATACTGGCATCCCAGTCAAACGGTCTTCGCTCTGGGAAAAGCGCAGCAGAGGACGACGACGTTCCCGGGCCATTTTGGTGTTCCTAGAGTCTTTACGAAATGCCTGGAACATCATTCGTTCCGATTCATAGCTCAAAAACACCGAGATTGCTTTCGGCACGGCGCGCCAGGCTGAGAAAACCAAACGTTTTGTAAACCGCGCCAGAGACGGGTCAGCAAAGACACCTTCCAACTGGTAATAAGAAATCGAGGGTGGCAACCACAATGCACGCCATACCCCTGAACCGATCGTGTCAGCCAACAGGGAGCGCAAGCGAGCATTTCCGGGGTCCAGCTGTGCATAATTCTCAATCTCCTGGAACGACAGCAGTATCTGCGGATGAGTACGTAAGGTTTCAGTAACAGAGCTAGCCAGTTCAGGATCGCCGAAGGATGACTTGAATTCTGTTTTGAATTGATAATCATCCATGAAATTGAAAAGATAGGGAATAGATTTCCAATACTCAAGCGGTGCCGGTTGTTCCAGTATCCCGGCAATTTTCGCCAAGCCCAGGTAGGTATGCAGGTCGTCCGATTTCAGTGGCAAGGATGCCGGGGGAACTTGCACCAACATCCCATCGCGATCCTCGGAAGCCGCCAAACGTTCGGTACGTACCATGACGCCTCGCAAAGACTTTTCCAATTCCGCCTTGATTTCGCGCAACTGCGTTAGATCTCCCTCGCGCAAGCGGAATAGTTCCTGCCGATATTCACGGATCAGTTTTTCCAAATGCTCTGTTCGAACTGGATCGTTGAACAGGAACCTCAAGGTTTGCACGAAATCCCGATAATGATCGTCAGCGTCCTCATGTGATAGGGTGTACATTTTATAGGGCGTGGCAGATAGCAGGAGAACCCGCGCCGCCTCATGCTCCGTGGAATAATTGAAAAGGTGACGGGCAAGTTCGCTGTCTTCGCTTTGATCATCCAGCAAATGCTTAAAGCGCTGAAATTCATCGAGGATGATTAGATCAGGCTCCAGGGCGGTCAAGCAACTACGCGCCAGCAAGCCCCTTACCTCGCCAATCCACCTGGAGCGCTTCTGGCGAAACCCAAAGGGGACAACGCTGTCCGCGCGCTTATATATATCGCAGAGGTCATCGAAATCTTCCCGCAGGTTTGGATGTTTGGCTAGTTCATCAATAAATTTACCGGCGAGAGTTTGCTCGATCCTGCCCCGATCGAAACTTCGGATCCAATTCCGAAATCGTTCCGAACCCATCTCTCCGCGTAGGACATTCAAGGCAGATGCCTGCTTGAAACCCCAAGCTTGCTGCAACAGCCAATATAACAATACACGTTCCCAACCTGTACCCATTCCAGACTTCAGGTCGAAAGAAGTACTGGGAGTAAAGGAAATAAAATTGACTCTGTTGCTTTGGAGATCTTGTATTTGGATTGGCAGTAGCGTTATTCGGGATGCAAGCGCAAAATCTGGTTGACCGGTTAGATTGAGGCGGTTTATATTTTGGCGGGCAATGTCTGCATTGGAACAAATATAGACTACATCCAGACGCCTGCCTGTGTTCCACAAGTGCTCCAACGTTCGGGCGATGACGCCGCGAGCAACCAGGGTTTTCCCTAACCCGACCTCATCGGCAATCAGGAAACGGTGAGTGGCGTCTGGAGCAGTATAAAGGCGCTGAAAGACATACTCCACCGTTTGACGCTGGAAATCTTTCAGTCCATCAAGAATATGATGCAGCATGTCAGGTGAGAAGGATTGGCTCATGATTGCAACCTTTGGCGCGCCTCCCAAATGGGTGCCCAGATAGTATGGAATCCCGCCGGCAACAACTGTGCGCCTTCGGGGGTCCGTTCCAGATCAGCAACGGTACGAGCGATTTGATCAAGGCGGGCAGGATCGCGATGCAAGGCATACACCAGCGATTCAAAAAGAGGTACTTCAGAATGATGTTTGTTGATAGAAACGCCTGGTCCTGCGTTCAAGGCATCAAGCAGCGCCATCCCACCTCCATCCACATCATTTTTCCCGTTGGCCAGGATGAATAACAAAAAGCGCATGACTTGATCGCGGTTTTTCAACATGGCGTGGAGAAGTCGTTCCTGGCGATCCACGGGCAGTCCTTCAAGCGGGATCTGTAAAACAAATTGGGATAGTAGAGACTGTCCGCCAATGCGGGCTGTCAGTTGAAAAACCACAAATGCTGTTAGGGATTCAACTGCCAAAGGACCAAACACAGCAGATGAATTATTTTTGGCATCGTAGGTGAAAGCGGAAGCAGGCGATAGGCTGAGCGGCCAATATAGCATCTCAATTTCCGGCGCGAGTAAACATTCGTTGCCTGGGGATATATGCAGCAAATATTCATCGGGCGCAGTTGAAGTCACCTGTCCTTGCCAGTCCGCGGAAACCAAAGTGGTCCTAGCCACGCGTAAAGCGTTTTCCAACTTTTGTTGAGTGGCATCGGGCTTAACGATTTCATGGGTGGGGTTAAAGAGTTCCCAAAGATCGGAAAATTTGGATTGTTCCCTGGTTGCCTCAAGGAACACATCCACCCCGCAAATGGATTTCGGACCGACCAGCTCGATCACGAATTCCACGTTTTGGGTGAAGGCGGCAGTGGTGGCATTGGCAGAGCCCGTCCAAACATGGGAGCTCCGGCCATGATCCGCCACGTAGAGTTTGGCATGCAGACCGGAAGGGCTCGTTTCGAGGAATTGGGTTTCCGGTGTTTCGGCATCCGGTTCTTCGGTCTCTGCCATGGGGTTTAGCGCAAATATCTTCTTGAACCCCACTAAGTCTTTGCGGGGCAGAGCAGACAGGCTGTCCAACCGCGACATCAAGAAGTGCTCAGAACCCTGCGAAAGAAGCCGTTGCAAACAGTCAGGTGTGATAAAGGGTGAAACCGCCAGCATGCGGTCATAGCCTTGCCGAAAGGGCCATCGATTCTGATAGCCCGGAATACCAATGGGCCAAAACGCATATTCTCTAAATCCATCTGGCAGATCAAAGTCAATTCGGCGCAATTCCCTCTGTGCCAGATCGATATTGGCAAGGACATCTGCGGGTAAAGTTTCATAAGCAAGGCCGGGCAATGCTTGAATGAAATCACCAAGCGGATGATTTACGGAGTACGCCTTCTGGCGATCTACCACTTCACCATCCAGAGCGAGCAGGGTATCCCAGCATCGGTCAAAGGTAAGGTTACGACTCAGGCACAATAGGCGATACAGCACGGGCTTATCGGATGCGGTAAAGCGCAGTGCCCACACTTTGGGATGGAACACCCCTCCCAACGGAGCCTTTGCTTGAAACACTGATTTCTCCAGATATCCAAACAGTAATTGACCTTTGGATGGAACAGAAATACAACCTGCCTGGCAAAAGACATGCAGGCGGTCAGCATAACGGCGCAACGCCTCCAACAAAGCCAATGGATCAGCGGCGGGCCGCCCGGCATCGTCCTCCCAATCGAACTGGGCGAAAGCCAACGGGACGCACAGGAGCGCCATCAGATCGAGGGAGTAGGTTGTACCGATGGCAAACGAGAGTTCGTAGCCGTCCGGCGGGCGTAAGGCTTCCAACAAATGTTGCCGTTGATTTGGAGCAAGCATAAAACTCCTCTAGCGAATCTGCAAACCGTCATGAATATCTTGCAAATGACTCTGGGCTACGCCCCAGCGGAAATCGAGCCGCCCAGTACCTGCAGCCCCATTCCACAGGTCGAGGGCGCGGCGATTCTCCAACCGAGCCTGCCCACGTTTGAGAAACCGTTCCCTCGCGCGGATCAAGTCACGGACGGAAGCATCATCTACTATCGTGTTCAGGCGGTCTGGGTCAAGCGCCAGTGCCAGCCATTGATCGACAAACACGCGCGTAAAACGCGGCACGCGCGGGTTGATGTTGTAGATGAGTTCCCAGAATTTTTCCTTATCCCAACGGGCAAATGCCGAGAAGCGTGCCTGCATTAAGGCAATCCATTCAGCCATTGCGGCGCGGTATCTTTCCACCCAATCCACGCGGGTGGTTTGTTCAGCCAGGAGCAGGTTGTAGAGCAAAGCCGCGCCATGGATGGACTCGGAGAAATTCCGGGCATGCACCAATTGATCGCGCAGATGATCGGGATGATGGTCATCAACAAGTTCCCAAGGGAATGCCGCGTGCGGTGGATGATTACGCCGACTGACCCAAAAAGCCATCAAGGTGTTGCGGGCATGAGTTTGAATCCGCTCCCGCAGATAATCTGCCTCTGCTTGGGAAAGCGCAAGTGTAGCCTCGTTTGGAAATTGAGCAGGTGCTGGTGGTATTCCCGGATGCCAATTACTGTTGACGAGAAAATCGGCGGTCTCTTCAGAGCGCTGCCGGTTATATGCTGCATGTGTATAGTGCCCGGAAAGTGAACGGTGATATTGGTCCTGCGATCCACTAAATAACCGCAGACCCCACACGCCTAAACCTTGCCAGTAAATATTGCTGGGCAGGCGCACAAGTCTATCCCGTGCCAGCCTGCCAATAACACTTTCACTCTCGCCGGATTCGAGCAGGGCATTGATAAGGGCGACCTCCTGCCGGCGGGCGCGATCAGCAATTTTGCCTGGATCTGTGCGCTTCTGTTCCAGGTCAAGATACATCCAAGGGATAAACAGGAAGTAGCGCGCTCGAGTTTGGATCGTACTGGTACCTGGAAAGAGCGTGTCCGAAAGTGCATCGCGCACAGAGCCGACGCCCAACTCATCGCGGGTGTCGCGCTCGCTGAAGAGCTTGACTACATCCAGCATCTTTCGGCGTTCATGTTCGGAATAATCCAACCAGGTGAATGTAGACGTCATGGATCAACCTCAGGTAAATGAATTAATAGCTGGTTTTCCCGTTTCGCTCGATTTCAAAAAGGGCGCGTATTCCGTAATAAAAACATTCCTTCTTGTAGATCTCCTGCCACTCCAGCAGGTCGGCATAACCTTTATATCCCACCTTAATGCTTTTTGCCAAAGCATTCTCTTTCTTCTTGCGAGATTTTGTATACCGGTCTATCCATGCAGGTGGCACATTTCCACCTCTGGATTTGAGTAACATATAGCCAGCAACTGGATCGCCATTGGCTTCTTCATAAAGAGTGCTGTCGTCTATCATTATTTTTCTCCGTTCATTATATTCGTTGGTCAACTCAGCTTTCAGCCTTCGGCTTTATCGATCCCTGCGGCATTAGGCTTCCCGTACTCCCCAAACTGACGGATTTCCTTCTCCTTCAGCACGCGGAATGTTTCGTTAGGGAAATCATCCCCGTGGACTTCTTTCGGATCAAGAATATAGCGCAGTTCGGCGCGGATGAGACCGTAGAGACAGGCGTAGTAGGCATCCAATTCGGCACGGAGTTAGGCATTATGCAACATAGGATTGCTCCACAGAATCTGCATGAATTTTAATTTCAGTAATTACATCTTCTTCCCAATAACCTGATGGGCTAGGCTTTTTTCTGGCATTTTTAATAATGTAATAAGGAAAATTTCTTCCAGGCTTTCGCAATAATTCCCCTGTAATTGTCATGCCTGTTTTCGTAACACAGACAAAATTACCAGTCTTGTACTGAAATCTCTTTACTTTTCTTGAATCATAGAATCGCCATGCTCCCCACATGCCGCCTACAAATGTCAAAAGCAAACCAAAGATTGCTACCTGTGCTTCACTAGACATTTTTTGCCACGAATTTTTTATAAGTTCCTCGCCGCGCAAAGTAACACTGGTAGTGGTTGTGGTAACTGTATAATTTCCGTTATCAATATCTCCAATAACATCAAACAAATGCGGAATAACGATTTTTTCATTTTCACTATTGCTGGATGTCCTAAAGTCAAAAGGAGTCTCATTTTTAATATTGAATACTCCTTTGGGGTACTTTATTTCTATTTCATCAGCACTGATCGCTACAGCTTTTAGCGGACTTACACTTGGATCCTTAACTCTCAACATTCCTTTTACTGTTGACGGAAGTTCTGCAGTTAATCCAGGGCTTACGGCCTGCAAAATTAATGGAGAACCGCTACTTACTTCAATAGAGATTTCTACTTTATCAACTTCAGAGAAATCGTAGTTTTCAAAATTTAATTTCCCCGAGAATGTAATCTTAATCTTGTCGCCATCTAACATCCATTGTCTTGTTTTTATGCCATTTACATCATTGATTCCGTACGAGTATCCCATCCAAAATGGAAAGGTAGTTGCTGGGTAAAAAGTGATTTGCGGACTGCAAATCTCTTCTTGTATGTCAATTTGTGACATTTGAATCATGTCTACTTCGATCTTATCCACTGTTCCAAAATAATCTTGTTCTGACTTGAAAAAGTCTGTGGAATTACCTTGTGATTTCCCTGACAAATACGCTATAGCAGTGATTTTTCCTGGTGGCAATGTAAGACTAAGGCTTATAGGCTTCTTGGAAGAAATATTATAGTTTGTAGATATATAGTTCAAAATCGATTCACGCATCTGCACTGAATAAGGGTAATTGTATTCATGCCGACAGTCCGTGTTGTTTTTTATTGCCATCTTATCAAACTCAGTAAGATCAATGGTCAAAAATGTCGACTGAGGCGTAAAGAATTGACGAACTAAAAGTCCTGCCCAATATATCAATAAGAGAGCACCTATCGTCAAAATCGCCATCATAAAGTAGTTCAAAGGAGATTTATTTTTTGTTCTATTCATCCCTGCCCATCCCACGCCTCGAGCACTAGACGTTGCGTCCGATACTCCCCAAACTGCTTGATTTCCTTCTCTTTCAGCACGCAGAAGGTTTCGCCAGGAAAATCCTCGCCGTGGACTTCTTTCGGATCGAGAATGTAGCGCAGCTCATCGCGGGTGAGACTGTACCAGCGGGTGGAAAGAGTACTCGAAGCGGATAGATTGTTACAAATCATATAGTCTCTGAAATGTCTTGATGTTTTTGCGCGTCAATTCGGCGTTCTTTTGTTTCGCCATCTGTGATTTCAAATATATCGTTAAACCAATGAATATTATTGGGTGTTGCTGAGATCACCACAGGTAAACCCAAAAAATATCTATTACCCTTGGTTACTATACCAAAATATTTAGCATTCCATTTCCTATAAATGCCAACCAGTTGAGGTGCTCCCCCACTATCTGGGTCTCCGCCAGTTTCTAAAGCATCACAAAATGCACTAAATATGCTGCGGCTAGTATCTTTATGTTTGGAATTTTCCCAAATTTCAATGGAGTTTTTGACTAAAAATTGCCCTGTGCCATCTATAACGATTGCGCCAGATTTATTGGGTAATTGGATTGGCTCAAAGAACCATTGAGCACTAGACCATGAAAGGCGATAAATATTAAATGTCGAGCGTATAGACGGTTGCCCTCCAACATCCACGCGGGAACAGTAATAAATATTTATGTCCTCCAAATATACATTTGGATATCCTTTGGTGACTTGTTTCAGAAAAGATATTATCTTGATTAGTTTCGTTTCTACGCTGTCATTTTCTAAGAACAAAATTCCCGAATCGATAATATCTACTAGTTGGCTGAGTACCTGGGACGGAAAAAGCACATCGCCGACATATCCAAAAATATCAGGAGAGATTTTAGAAGCAAACAATTTTCTTCCAAAATCCCACTTCATTGAATCTGTTGAAAGCCTGCTATCACTCGCAAAGTAGACAGATGATGGTCCGTGACTATCTACTCCGACCCAAGCGATAAATGAAGTCATGAAAGTCTCCGATTTTTAATAGTATGTTATATAATCACATCAGCTGACGCGAGTGAGCCTAAACATCGGCAACTCCTTGGAGCCTCACTAGCAAGACCTTCAAACTTGAGGCTGTCGAGGTGACTACATAACTGGGAATATACATTCCCAGTTATGTACCAAGGTTTAGCGGGGAAAGAAAAAATCCTACTTCCTTTGACCATCCCACGCCTCCATTACTAGACGTCTCGTCCTATATTCCCCAAACTGCTTGACTTCCTTCTCCTTCACCACGCGGACAGTCTCGCCAGTGAAATCCTCACCGTAGAAAAATTCATCATTCATCCTTTCCCCTGCCCATCCCACGCCTCCAACACCAATCTCCTCGTCCGATACTCCCCATACAAGCGAACTTCCTTCTCTTTCAGCACGCGGAAGGTTTCGCCAGGGAAATCTTCGCCGTGGACTTCTTTGGGATCCAAAATGTAGCGCAGTTCATCGCGGGTGAGACCGTAGAGACGGGCGTAGTAGGCATCCAACTCGGCGCAGAGTTGGACACGGCGAACTTCATCCCAGCGAGGATGATTCATGAAGGAGATACTCACGTCAATCAACCACTTCTTTTTTCCAACGGGTTTGACCTAGTTCGATTGGTAACGCTCGCACTAATTGATAAAACCCATCCAAATCATTTTCTACATCCTTGAAAATGTAAGGTTTCAAAAGTCCAGGTACGGGCAAAGCATTAGGATACCGAAAGGTAATAATCGCAAACTTATTTCCCTTATTGCGTTTTTGCAGTATTGCATAATCTACTTCACTAGCTAAATATTTTTCATCCTTGAAGTTCTCAGTTATAAAAAATACTGCAGCGCAAGACTTCTCAAAGCCTTCAAAAATTCCCCTCTCCAGATTTGTCCCTGCAGGCATATCAGACTCGTCAAGCCACGGCTCAAAGCCAAGCGTTTTCAGAGCATTGTAATATCTCATCACTAATGGCTTATCAATAGATTTGTGGGAAAGAAAAATTCTTGTCTCTGTAGTAGATGGAATACGACTCAGTGGTACTGCCTGAAGCGCACGTTCTTCTGGAGTAACTATATTTGCAGCATTGGACACTCGGTTGGTTAACTCAGTTGTGAAGGAACGAAGTACTATCGATCTAAATAATTCAACACCTTCATCTCTTTTTCTTTTTCCAAAGGCAATAGCGAAACTAATAAACTTATCGGATTTACCATTGACCGATTTCAATATCGCATATCGAAGAGCAAATTCCTCATCGGGGTTTTGAGGAAATTCAATTTTTCTGTCGAAAAGCATCTTCCACCAAGAATCCACTTCTGGCGAATACTTCTCAACGGTAGGTTGAAGCACTGACTGAAGAAGTTCGTCACTTTCACAGAATTCCATGAAACGAGAAAGATGTAGATTGAAGCCGCTCTCATCTTCATGCAATAAATCGTCTCTTCTCTCCACAAACCGCCTTAATGATTCGGTAACAGTGTTTTTATCCATTTTTCCTCTTTGCTAGATTATTCGAACTTCAGCTTCGCAGAACGGGCACTTCTCCAAGTCAAACCAACCATCATAGATTTTAATCATTCGCCCACAGCACAACATTTCTACTTTGGTCATATCAGGAGATTCTGGACCTGATATTGGTCGAGAAGGCAGTGTATTGTCAAAATCAGCCTTGATTTCAAACTTGATAAACGAATTTGACCGAGAACTTGACTTTGATCCGTTTGCAATATCTGAGAAAATGTTGTTTATTTTGGGGAGCACGTATTCTCGCATAATAAATCGCTTCAAATAAATCTGAAACTTGTCAGTTAGCATATCTCCCGACTCTGCACGATGGTTACAATAAGGACACAGTAAATACTGAGGGCTGGATTCACCCTCTGCGGCAGATATGGAAATTTCACCTATTTCAGTTTCTATACGTCTAAAAGCAGGTTGCAAAATAGAAGCCAAATCAGCGGGATCTGCCTGTGTTTTGAAATCCCGTCCACAACTAGGACATGTCCGCCGAAGACATTCATCTTTATCTAGGGCAAAGGTAATTGAATATCTAACTGAATCTTCATCAATCATAGTTCATCCTTCCATCCCACGCCTCCAGCACCAGTCTGGACGTCCTGTACTCCCCACACAAGCGGACTTCCTTCTCCTTTAGCACGAGAAAGGTTTCGCCAGGGAAATCTTCGCCGTGGACTTCTTTGGGGTCGACGCGAAGCGTGTAACGCAGTTCGTCGCTGGTGAGAGTGTAGAGACGGGCACAGCAGGCATCCAACTCGGAGCGGAGTTGGGCAGCTGATTTCATCTTTGTAAAAATAATTCCCTCATTGAATATGTCAATCATATTTAGTTTCATAGCATTGATTTTCAACGAGAAAATTTCACATATAAATCCTTGAATGTGTAATCGTTCCAGCGACGCGCAAAAAAATCAATTAATGCCAATGCATCTCCTTTTGATTCGTTGTGAGCTAATGAGACATTGATGATTGTCTTGGCATTATCACTAAAGTACACCCAGCGAGGCGAAGATGCTTTCTGTTCACACATTGAACGATAAAACCTGATTGCGTCAAGCCACTCACTTTCAACTTGTCTCGCAAGGAATATTTCTGCCGAATTCCAGCTAGTATCATGGCTTTCTACATTCCGCATGTGTGGCAACAAACCATCTAAATGTAAACGAAGACTGGCTATCGTTTCGCTAGGTGGAGCAACTTGCAACAACCAGGCAAATTCCGATATTTCAGCGTTAAACTCTGGTGCATGATTAGCTATTGCAGACTCTTTTTCTCTCCACTCCCACAAACTTTTAGCTCTAGACCAAAATAGAGATAATTCATTTGGATTATCAACCAAAATCCTCCAAAGCGCCCAAGGAACCTTACTGCGCAATTCTGGACTAGCAAGATTTAGAAATTTTACTAACAAGCTGTTCTGAGCTTGTGTTGAGCTGATATCATACTTAGCTAATAAGTATTCAATCAACAAATGAAATGCTAGTTGAGTTGTTTGATGTAAATGCGATTCCGTAACAAACCCTTGAGTCACATACTGTATAGCTCGCTCATACTTCGGTAGCATTATTTGAAATAGCTCTGCCCGATAACGATTGATTATGTACGAGTCCCAGGCAGAGATAAACAGCCAAATGCTCTCGTCATCTCCATCAACAGGAAAGATATTATCCAGATTTTTTCGAGTCCAATCTTTGTCAATCCAATATAGTGTAGGTAATCGCCATCCAAATACTGACCGCACTGCTCGGCTAGGTTCATTATCTGGATCAAGTTTTTGTCCCAATTTCTCCTGTAAGTTGAGTGGCATACTTCGCGCCGATTCTGAGGCATCGACATCTTTTATAAAACCCCTGTCACTGAAGTCAATACTAATAATCAATGCGTCTAAAGCAACTGGACGAACATGATTCAAAGCCACAGTCCTTGGATCATTGTGACCAAACCAACCTTTGGATGGTCTGTCATCATCAACAGTAGGATCTGGATCATCCACCAATTTTAATAACAATTCCTGTACATCACTTATATACTCTAACGGAATTGCCTTATTGCGATTAGAAAAGCCAACTTCAAACAATCGAGCAATAGCCATCCTGACATTTCGCCACGACTCATCATCGTAAGACATCTTTTTTGTATTATCCCAAACAATTTGATTATCAAGGAGACTCTTGCATAGGTTAATGATAATTGACCATGAAAGTGGATCTTTATATTCGGGGTTAGTCCACCGAGACAGAATAGCCATTGCAAATTCCGAACGTATCATGGCGATCCTAGATAAATTAGTCTCATACATTTCTGGGGATGAACAGACGAGCTTGGCTATTTCATTCGCAAAACCTGCATAAGTAATTCGCTCGGGACCAAACCGTTCGTTGGAGTTTGGTTGCCAAGATTGAACAATATTTAACAAGTCGTCAGGTGATAGAGTTTCCAAATCTTTTCCTGAAAATGGGCTGACATCCGAAATTGTAAATCCCCCAGACATCCATGATAAAAACGCTGGGTGATCTGGTATGCCGCTCTCTTGAATTAATTCGTCAAGCACTTTCTTGTCCTGGTCATCAAGATAGTCCTTTATCATCCACAACCGATTACGTATCCAGAATTTTTTTTGATTTGATAACCATTCCTCACGACTAAAATCTGTGTCTTTGTAGATTGAATCTGCAATTCTATTTAATTCGCCTATATCTGGACCGTCTAAAATTAAGACAATCATTGATTCCTTTTCAGAATCAGATAATAAAGGAAAGCCATTGGCTAGTAGCATAAAATATTCGTGGTGGGTGCTAATCTCATCTATATTCACTCGATTGATTAATTCAAGTGGTATTTCTGATGGGAACATCCTTGGATGCATTTGTAACAGATAGAGCCCTAATCGCCGCAAGATATTGTGACGCTCATCTAGATATCGTTTTACGATGCTTTGGAATTCATCTTGATCCGAGTCAGCCAAGATTTCTAATGTGTCTCGTAGTGCACATAGAACTTGATCGTTGTAAGTATTCAAAATATCTTGATCTGTGTCTTCAATAGCACTTCGCCAAAATGAAGAAAATTCTATAGCTGGATTCCCCGATTTCTCAGCATCTTTCTTCAAATTATTTACTAAATGTTTTTCAAGAATTAAAACAACTTCTTTAGGCGATTTATATTTTAATTGGTCGAACGCCGTCAATGGATGTTGTTTCGATCCAAACATTTCCCTATGGTCATTAAATACCGACTTCGACGATGTACTTATAGCACGTGGGGCAAAAACGGCATCAAACAATTTCAATGCAGCTTCTATTCTGTTTTGTGACAGCAAACGTTCTATAAATTCTAGAATTTCTTTTGCAATCATTCCTCTAATATCAGGATCAGATAACCAATCAAGAAGTCTACCCAATACTTTTTCTGATTCTGAGACTGGTATCTTGCACAATGCTTCAATTGCACGGGCTCTATACCAACCATGCCCTGAGATCTCATTTACATGCTGGATAACAATTTCGGGTACTTGCGATGCTACTGAAATTAAAAAATATTGGGCATCCCACGGTTTGAGAGAATATCCATTTTCTACTTTTTCAGATTCAGGGGGATTTGTAAAGAATCCCTTATCCCATAGAATATATGCCCAGGCAACGCTTGGGTTGCTGCGAAAAAAATAAAAACGCAAATCGTCTTTTGTTTGAAGAAGACTGACTATTAGCTCAGCCGCGTCAGAATCGAAAGATGGATTTTCGGCGTGAATATATTTGTCGAGTAACGCGGTTTGGGCATAAAAGGGAACAGGTTTGCTAACCATTGAATACTTCCTCAAAAAACTTTAATCGCATGGATGAATTCCTAGAGGCGTAAATCGACTCTACCCACCAGAATACATTTCTCGATTTATGGTCAGGTATTTCGTTCAGAATACTTTGCGGCAGAAGAAGTCTATCTGCGGCATCTCGAGCATATATATAGTCCTGAAATTTCTCGTGTCGGAACCTATACATACGACCATCAACAAGGGTGATTATTCCCCAACTAACCAATCTCTGTAAGGCACCTGGAGCAGGCATTTCTCGCTCGATTATGCCGTCAGGATGGTTCAGTCCTAATCTTGATAAATTTGCAGCATATTTAAACATTTCCTCACCTACATCCCTGCCTTCGCGGACATACCAGATATCAATATACTTATCCCATAGATATACAACGTCGGTCAAAGTTGAAAAATCAAAGTCAGGTTGTTGACCATGAATTTGTCCGATTAATTCCAAATTCAATAGGTTCTTTCCAAAACTTAAGACTTCGGATGAATAATCTTTTACGCCTATTGACCCTAGAACGTTAGCAACCTGGTCTTGGGTTATTTCATTACAAATAACTTCTGCCAAGCCATTTGACAACAATCCATTTAATAGATCCCGCTCGTGCAGTTCCTTGTTTCGGCACACTGCCATTAATTCCAAGCCTTCTATTCCTTGAACCAGTTCCTGAATTAATTCAACAACGATCTTCGCAGACCTCAGTCCAGCAACATTGTCGAGTTGATCAAGAATAATTCGGCACCCCATAACGTCACAAATTTGCTCAATAGTGGAAACAAATGATTCGGTCAAGTCTAAATATTCTCTTACATCTTTCTCTGTCTGGCTAGTGCTGATATCGCGGGCATCAATTAATAGTGTGGCTTTACCAGTCTCCATCGCATTTTGCGCAATTCTCGCAGCAATCCCACTTTTTCCAGTGCCCGCTTCACCTGTTAACACTACATGTTGTCCTTGTAACAGCTGTCCTTCAACAAGCATTGCCTCGTTGCGCACTAGCGGTTCCTTCAATCCAGGGATTTTGGTTTGTATTTTACGAAGATTTCGAGATGTGATACGGGAAAATTTTTCATTGAGTAGCTTAATGTTCTCAATGTCTTGTTCGTCTAATGATTTATTTCCCATGTTCTCCAACAACGACTTACCACCTGGAGCGGTGCCGCGACGAATAATTTCTGTGAATGTATCACTGAGTGCAATAGTTACCCATGTCTCAAGGTCAGTGGGATTATCGAATTCTTGGCGCAGATGTCCTGTAGAGAAGTCAGAAACGCGATTGAGAAATTGCTCTTGCCGATCAAAGTTTGGTTTGGCGTTCTCTGCTTCCCGTAACTTGCGAATCCAAACCAGAACTGGTTTTCCCAATTTGCGTGCTAGATTGAACTCGAATTCAGTCGCAGAGACATTTTCGTCAGGAATGACCCAACCATAGCGATGACTGTAAACGCCAATATAGACATTGCATTCGTGAATTTGTTGCTCGATCCAAGCACGCGGCGGTTGTGGTTGCGAAACGGTAGTTTCCGCGCGAATACCCGTTGAAAGAGTCGTTGAGTTCACAGCTCGATCAACTGCATCGCGCTCTGGTTTCATATCGTCTTGTGTACCACTGATGAATATCTTCAGCTTTTCCATTCACTTCACCGATTCATCTAACCAGCTAACTATCTGACTACCAGACTACCCAACCATATTGTCCCACGCCTCCAGCACTAGCCTTGACGTCCGATACTCCCCATACAAGCGGACTTCCTTCTCCTTCAACACACGGAATGTCTCGCCAGGGAAATCCTCGCCGTGGACTTCTTTGGGGTCGACGCGAAGCGTGTAGCGCAGTTCATCGCGGGTGAGACCGTAGAGATGGGCGTAGTAGGCATCCAATTCGGCGCGGACTTGGGCGCGGCGGACTTCATCCCAGCGGAAGGGTTCGCCTTGGTTTCCCTTATCAAAACCAACAAGATACCCGTCAGCAACATCTGACAAGTCAAGGTCAAATGGTAATTGCTCGTGAAGCAGAAGACCATTTTGATTAAATGCAACAACTGAGAGAATGTCATTGACACCAGGATGTATTCCAGACGCTTGTAGAGTGCCAGCGATAAACTGAATCAGCAATTTATTGAAAAGCACTCGACCTTCGATAGAATCCATTGGAAATTGAATTCTAAATCGATGTAATGTATTTGCGTACTCAAGGACACTGTCAAATAAAATTGCAAAGAATTGATGATAGCCATTTCGTAAATGAACCAGCCCTGGCGATTTTAATAAGTGTACAAACTGTTCGTCTGACCAGCCCTGAATATTTGGATAATCCTTGTAAAGTTGAAATTCGCGTACCGACTCTTGGTAATGTCCAGTATGAACATGCCAAAGACGCGGAATGCCATTTTCGTAACCAGCGAGATGAAAACCACTCCGAGTACTCTCATCCATAGGAACATTAAACACTTTTCGAATCTCATTGATCTGCTGAGCAAGAGAAATACCCAGTTGTTCCAAATTCGGTTTGAGATCAGCCTGAGACTTGAGGAAATCTGCTATCCATTTATCAAGTGATTGTTTCCCCGCCATACCCCATCCCCACATAGAAATTCCGATATTGAGTTCTGGCGAATATTGAACCTTCACCGCACCTGGTTTAACACCAATTATTTCTTCTCCGCGGGAATAGGTCACAGCTGAATCACCTAACATTACTATTCCATGGCGTGAGACTTCAGAAACAACAAGAGTCATTTTTTATCCATCATCCTTTCATCTTATCCCACGCCTCGAGCACGAGACGTCTTGTCCGATACTCCCCATACAAGCGGATTTCCTTCTCTTTCAGCACACGGAACGTCTCGCCAGGGAAATCATCGCCGTGGACTTCTTTAGGATCCAAAAGATATCGCAGTTCATCGCGGGTGAGACCGTAGAGATGGGCATAATAGGCATCCAGTTCGGCGCGGAGTTGGGCGCGGCGGACTTCATCCCAGCGGAAGGATTCGCCGTGGCTAAGCCTCAAAAATAGACTCTTGGTAAGAAATACAGAACTAAAGTTACGGATCATATTTTTTGTTTTCAACCAGTTTATTCAATGAAATATGTTTGCTCAATACGACTAGCCTTTATCTGAATTTGGGCAATAGCTTTTTCTTCCCAAACATCTTCATCTTTATGTTTGCGCCGAACATTGGACAATATAAAATATGGAAACCAAAATCCAGGTTTGCTTATCAAAGTACCGCAAATTAAGTATCCAGAATCTGTCACGCAAACGAAACTACCTTTAGGAGGTTCGTATCGATGAATTGTTTTTGTCGTACGTCGTTTTTGAATATTGGAACGAACTATTTCTATTGTTCCAGTAATTAGACCTAGTAACAATGTGAAAATTCCACCTTGTGCATAGCCTGGCAGTTTTTGCCAATTTGATAAGCCATACTCTTGTTTTCGATAAATAACTCTTGATGTAGTGCCATTTATTGTCAGAGTATTCTTGTCCAAATCACCATCAAGAAAATAAAATCCTTCCTGCTCATTCCACATTTTTACTGGGGATTTTGGCAACTCCAGTTCTACAAATGATGATTTATTCAGCGTATTATCGAGAACTATTGGGGAAAAACTACCAAACTGAACTTGACCATCAGGTGTCCCAATCCTAACTGCCTCTACAAAATACCTATCAAAACTAAAAGAACCTCTGGGGGTCATCAGGCTATTATATACATTGAAGGAATCGGCAATGAAATGAGGTAATTCAGTATCCAAACTGTCACCTTCAATACTGGTAATCAATTCTGGCAACTCACTTTTGTTTCCATCAACAGCTATTTCAATTTTATCTAGCATTTTATTCGGTTGATCGTCAAGAAAAACCTGTCCTTGCAGGGTAACTACAACGCTTTCGTCGCCCAGAATGGTCTGTGAAGTTTTCACGGCACCGTTGCCTTTTGTATAGGAGTCTATATCCGCTAAATAGAAGTTTGGAGAGTAGTGTAATAAATTAATTTTTGGCGCACATAAATACTCACTCATAGTTAATACCTTAACTTTAGAGAGATCAATGTTTATTGAATTGGCTGTCCCACTCAAAGAAAAATAATCTGTTGTAGCAGTACCATTTACAGGTGTAGCAGATTTACCGTTTATCGTTGATGATATTTTATAAGTAGATTGGTTGAATTCAAACCGAAAACGAAATGGCGTCTCTGAGTGTATTTGATATATTTGTGCCACCCCACCAGATACCCCTACCAGATTAACTTTGAGAGGATATCCAAGTTGATTATTACCAGAAGCTCCTTGGCATTTATTTTGGGTTTCAAATTCTATCCAACTAAAATCCGTAATTTTAGCGCTTATGGGCAAGTCTTCTGAGTAAAAAGCCCAAAGCCAGATTTCACGTATAGCAAAAAAAAGACTCAGAAGAATTATGGCACTTATAAAAACAGCAAATACAATAGAGATTGCTGTTCTTAATTTCTTAGAAACTGCAAATAAGCGATCCTTCATCATTCATCCCTCATCCTTTCCCCTGCCCATCCCACGCCTCCAAAACCAATCTCCTCGTCCGATACTCCCCATACAAGCGGACTTCCTTCTCCTTCAGCACGCGGAAGGTTTCGCCAGGGAAATCTTCGCCGTGGACTTCTTTGGGGTCGACGCGAAGCGTGTAGCGCAGTTCATCGCGGGTGAGACCGTAGAGACGAGCATAGTAGGCATCCAATTCAGCGCGCAGTTGGGCGCGGCGGACTTCATCCCAGCGGAAGGGCTCGCTGTTGGCTCCCTTCGAGTCATGCATATTGAACTTCAATTTCCAAGAGTGTGGAAAGGATTTCATTTTAATAACTTGTTCCAGCTACGGATTGATGTTATAGCCGAGTTTAGCAAACAAGAAATTTAGTAAATATGGAGTTGTAACTCCAAGAATAAAGAGACCGTAATCGCGCCATGTACTCCTTTTACCATCTCGGTTTTGCTCTTGCATGAATTTCTCAAGCATTGCCTGTGTTTGTAAATCGGCATATTGTGGTGATTGTTTTAATACTTCAATACGACTCTGAAGATTTTCATGTTGTTGTTCAAGTTCCTTTATGCGAGATGCCTTCGTACGAACGCTACCTTCCAATTCAGATACAATTGTGTCAGTCTCCGAAGTAACTTCATTAAACTTTGCAATCAATCTTGCCATTCGCTCATCATAGGTGCCCTTGGCTTTTGGAACTTCAATACCTGCTTTTTGGAGAATATCGATAATGCCTGTCCTTTGCAAGAAATTCCAGAATACTGAAAATTGTGGCAAATCTCTTATATATTTGAGAATGACGGGGATAAAGCCCAATGCGGCGCTGGCTAAAACAAAAATATCCATTTGATGTTCTCCTAATCAAGAATAAATTACCTAAGCTTGTTACTTCTCTTCCATCCCATCCCACGCATCCAAAATGAGACGTCGCGTCCGATACTCCCCATACAAGCGGACTTCCTTCTCTTTCATCACGCGGAAGGTTTCGCCAGGGAAATCCTCGCCGTGGACTTCTTTGGGGTCGAGAATGTAGCGCAGTTCGTCGCGGGTGAGACCGTAGAGACGGGCGTAGTAGGCATCCAGTTCGGCGCGGAGTTGGGCGCGGCGGACTTCGTCCCAGCGGAAGGGTTCGCCGTGGTAGCCCATGTCTTCGGCAAAAGGACGCAGATCGTTGGCGGTGTAGACGAGTTCGAGCACGCGCGGGGCGATGAAGTCAATATCGGCGGGGGTGTATGTGCTTGGCGGTAGGACGGGGAGTTGTTGCAAAATGTAAAGATGTAAATTCGTTCCGCCCAAAGATTGTCTACCGACATAATCTAAGATTAAAGAGTTTAAGTTAGCAATCAACAAAACGGCTTGGTTTGAATCTAAGCCGAAAATATTATTCGCAGAATTTAATAAGCCTGCTTTTGGAATAATTGAACTAATAACTGTGCGTTCGTTAGTAGCGTTTGTTATTACCCGATAGGCCAAATTCCAATCTTGAATTTTCGCCTGAAACTTTTCAGGAATTTCGGAAATCTTAACGTAATTAGAAGTTCTAATCAACAAATTCGGGTTGGACTTCTCTTCATCGGAAACATATATGTAATCATCAACTTGAAAATCGACCAAACGATGGTCAAATTGCCAGAAGCACTTTGCTTCATATAACCGATAAATATCTTGCCGATTATTGTCGCCGTCAATAAAAAGATGAGAATCGTCCGAGACATGAAACATGCGGGAAATATTAATTCCCCATGGGTTCTCGTGCAGAGTTTCGTTAATTAAAACAGGCACATGATTGTAAATTTTTCTTGCCAACTCAGCGTCTGCCTTTGTGCGAAAAACAGGCATTGTTTTAGTGTTGGGATTAATCAATGCGATTTCATTTGGCGCAAGGTTGAATCGCCGAATTTCATTCTTTAAGTGCTCAACCCTTGTTGCAAAAAAAATGAAGTCGCTTTGTTGTATAGGTTTCTTGTTTAGGGTAAGCAAACAAAACTTCATGCGGCTATCAACTGCGGGAAACAGTTTTTCTCGATTTTCAAAATCAAATAAAGAAACAATTGCATGATTGTTTACTAAATCGCCAAAGAATTGTTTAGTGGTGTCGTCGGTGGAAATTCCAGTTGGCACAATTGTCCCCATTCTTCCATTGCTTGAAATCAATGTAAAGAAGTGCTCGGCAAATAGCGCATACGTGTTCAAATCGCCTACGGCGGTTAAGGGATACCGCTTACTAAACCGACCAAATTTGATAGAGCATTCGGCGGCATGCTTTGCTTCTTCAAAAATCAAAGCGAGTGTAGGGTTAGACTGAACAAGTGCGTTAATTAATTTCTGACGTACAGATTTATTGGAGGTGGTTGCAATTTCAGGGTCGCGTTGAGCAAAGAATTCTTCTTCCTGTAATTTGATTCGTTCCCAAGGTGGATTGCCCAACACACAATCAAAACCTGGGTTCTCACCAGAGAAGACTTTCGGGAATGCCAGTTCCCAGTGGAAAAATTTCAGGCGTTCTGAAATTTCCTTCACGCCTTCCACCAAACGCGAGTCCAGCTCGCCGCCGTTGCGCAGTTGGATGAGTTCCTGCTGGGTCGGCGCGAGCATGGTTTCTCCGTCAGCCTTGGGAATGTTCCAGAAAAACGAAGCAGTCCACAGGTCAAGTTCGAAGCGGTTCTTCAGATATTCACTCGTGGCGTGGTAATCGTCGAATGCTTTCGCTTTGGCTTGCACCTGAGTCGAGTCATCCTCTGGCATGGCATCCACTTGCTCGGCTCGTTCTGCCAGCCAGCGCGCAAGGTCATCCATGCTGGTCATGTGCGTCACTTCAAAACGGAATCCTAATTGACCCGCTTTATCGGCGTGGCTTCCGCCGCGTTCGCGCTTGTTGCGTTTCTTCAGGGCAGAGGATGTGGCTTTATCGTCGCCAAAGGCGGGGTTGAAGGCTTCGTCGGGGATTTCGGAAATATCCAGGTTCGGCGAAACGCCCACGAGACTGTCACCGCACTGGATGTGCGCATCTAAAAACGAGAGCGGCTTGCCTGGCTCAAGGGCTTCCATCCACAGGCTCACCTTGCACAGTTCGACCGACATCGGGTTGATATCCACGCCATAGATACAGTTCGAGATGACCTCACGCATTGCGGCGCGCATCGCTTCGGGGGCAGGCTCGCCTTCGCCTGTGCGAAGTTGCGCCAGACGACGCGCCAGCCTGTGCGCGGTGGCGATCAGAAAATGTCCCGAACCGCAGGCGGGGTCGCAGATTTTTAAATTGAGAAGCGCCAGGATTTGTTTTTCAATCGAACTGCCCGCGCGGGACAGGGCTTGTTCGATGACGGGGTTGAGCGCCGAATCCAGCAGAACCGTGATCAAATCTTCGGGCGTGAAAAAACTGCCTGTGGTCTTGCGTTCACTGCCCGCAACAGAAACCAGTTCAAACGTGTCTGCGCTGGCATTGATCAGCGGGTGCAGTTCCAACAGCGACTCATACACGCTCCCCAACTCGCGCACGCCGAGATTCTTATAATCCACCGCGCGTCGCGTGCGCCCAGTCTGCGTGAACGCCAGCGAACGGATCGCCTCCAGCAAATGGACGTTCGCGATCTCGCAATCCACAAGTGACCGCATCGCCGCGCTTGAAAACAGGAACCCGCCCAGCGCGGGCAACCCCAACTCAGGCGCGCCCCCGTTCCCCAATTTATCCATTACCAGTTTGAGCGCCGCGTACAGATCCGCATGACGACTCCCGCGCACGCGCTCCGCCATCCTTCGCAAACGGGCAGTGGAATAATAATCCGCGTACCGTTTGCGTGCTTCCGCATCCGACGCGGGGTCATACAACAACTGGCGGTCTTCGGCAACAAACAGGAAAATGAGACGATAGACCAGCCGCAGCAATTGACGATACAAATCCAGAGTGGATACCGCCCCCGATGAGAGCGCGCTTCGCAACGACCCGTTGGCTGGTTGCGCAATGAAGCCTTTCCCCAACGCCTCGATCGCTTTCTGCACCCCCACGCGCAAACTCTCCAGCGCCCGCGTCCCCCGCTCCTGCGCCGCCTTCGACCACCTTTCAAGCCAACAGGACTCCAAAGTCTCCCGACTTTGGGCTGTCTCCACCCGCGACTGATGACACACCAACCACAACACAACGAAGTCCGCATACACCTCGCCGTTCATCATTGCTTCCAAATCGAATTCCAAATACGCCTGACGAGTCAAACTGGCGTTATCGCGCAGCACCCGCATCCGCAACCCATTCGACACAAATCCCCACATCCGCTCAGGACTACGGTTGAGCAACTCCTGCACCAAACTATGCGGACTCGCCTTCGCCGCCCCCGCTACGCCCGATGTACGCGTATCGAGTCTCGCTCCGCAGCCCACCAAATGGATCGGCACCTCATTCCACCCATGCGAAATCGCATACGACTTCCCCTCAATATCAATCGCCTTCGTAATTTGCAAGCGCCCATAATCCAACTCATCGAACAACGGCAACAACCACTTCTCACGCGTCACCGATGTCCCAGCATCACCCTCAGGCAACTTCTCCCGCCCCGCCGAAAACGCCGCCCACGCCCCCAACAACCGATTCCACGAACGGTTAATCGCCTCATTAAGTTTCTCCCCCGAAAGATGATAACTCTCAGGCGTCAACCCGCCGAGATCACGGTCATTTTCTACGACCCGCTGGAGCAGGTCAACGGGGAGCAATGCGCCTTCGGCGCGTATGGTGAGGAAAGGAGTGCGGGAGGAGGCGTTAGGCATAATGTGTTTATATTAGTGGAAGAAAGAGAGTTGAGCCAGAACAGGCCACAAGAACCAAAACACAAATACCAAACCAAACAAGATAAAGAAAAGTGTTTTGCTAGCCAAATCCAACCGACTTAATTCATACAATATTTTCTCGCGTCGAGCAACGAACATATCATTGCTTTGAATTCTCAACACCTTCGCCATGGAAACACCCAATTGCTCACTTTGAACAATTGCTGCCACGAAAAGAGTTAGTTCGGGAAGTCCAATGCGATCAGACAAATCTTTAAGTGCTTCGCGTCTGACCTTCCCAAGCTGAATCTCACGAAGCGTTATGGCGAAGGCAAGCGAAAGTTCGTTATCCCATTTTTCGCTGAGTTTCGACATAGCCGCTTCAAACCCAAGCCCTGCTTCCACACAGATCGTAAGCAGGTACAGGGCATCAGGCATCGCGTTGCGCACTTCCTTTTGACGATTGCGGATCCTGCTGGTTAACATCGAAACAGGAATGTAGGAGCCCAAAAAGGTTGCGCCACCAATATAGAACAGGTTCATGCTCGAATCAGCCGGAGGCGAAATTAAAATAAATGCAACTGCTAGGCCACCAAATACTATAGCAAGAACAAAGCGAAGCGCAAAGAAGGTCGCTGCATCAATTGGCCATGGATTCCCAGCCAATTCCATCCTCCTTGAAGCGTTCTGAATTGCCCATTGAGGAGTGAAACGAACAGAGAGCTCACCAACTTTGCGAACGATAGGGACAGTGACACGCTCAGAAAAGGGTACAGAGAGCTCAATGTCCTCAAGAGAAGTCACATCGCCACGCTGAATGAACTCAGCCAAGCGCGCCTGCAAGGGATCAGAATCATCGTCCTGATCATTTCTTCGCAAACTGGCAATGACCACTGCGACCGCACCCACAAGCACAATAAGCGATATTACTATCACTAAAGATTGGATTGGAATCGCTTTCGATTGGGCAATTGGCAGGACAAGGTAGTGCTGAAAAGCTGAGAAGAACTGGGTTATTCTATTAAGGACCCCAACTACTATTTGGACACGTTCAAAATCGAATGAAAAAGATAAAAAGTCAATGGACTGGAAAAAGATCACTGTAACAATAACCCAAGCAATGCCGGAAATTACCGTTCCAAGAAATAAGGAGAGAAGCATAATCAGCAACCAGACGACCAATGGCTGTGGCACTCCTATCAGAAAGACAAGTGCCAGGGAAACTATATCCCAGATCAATATAAAACGATAGTGATCAAATAGCTGAAAGATTTTACGGCTAATTGCTGCCATCACAATTAATATCAAACTCCAGACAATCAACAATAATGAAATCGAAGCTTGCAATCTGCTATAACGAGATATAAGTTCAAATGCATCAGGAAAAACAATGTGTTGAACTATTACAACAACAATTGAAGATATATAAAAGAAATCAAAGGACGAAAGAACAATCTTTCGTCCTTCGGATGCTAACCTTTTGCGATCCAATATTCGAATACGGATATCGTCTAAAATCTCGCTTAAATTTCCTCCAACCTCCCGTTGGACATTAAGTGCAGTCACAACAAAATCAAAGTCTTCGCTCGGGACACGGCGTAACAGGTTTTCCAATGCCTTCTCCATAGAAATGCCAATCTGCATTTCCTGAGAAACCCTCCGAAACTCATCAGAAATTGGAGCTGGCAACTCGCGACCCACAGCTTCGATTGCTTGCATTGTTGAGTAACCGGCACGTAATCCATTCACCATAAGAGTCAGCATGTTGGTTAATTGATCATTAAACTTATTTAACCTGACAACTTGCTGTCGTTTGACATAAAAACGAGGAATAAAGGTGCCTATCACACCACCGATTACCAGCGAAACCACGAATGGCTGGATTAAATACGCAATTGCCGCAACCGCCACAATAGATATAAAAATCAGGGCATAATATTCGACTACTTTAAATTTTAAATCTGCCCGTGCCAGCTCTCGAGCCACACGGTCGCCCATGGAGGAAATTGCCACCCGGCGGTTCATCCATTCAGTGACGATGAAACGACCGGCTTCCTCACCATCTGACACTTGTTTCTGATCCTCGTCTAGGAAATGACCTAGGCGTTCCTCGACCAATGACCGTTCACTGTTTATTGATACAACAATTCCGGCAATGAGCAATATTACGAGTAGCAAACCGCCACTCACCAATAAGGAAGTTGTTGAATGAACAAATAGACCCCAAGAGATAATAGCTATTGCAATTACAACTGCTAGAATCGCGAGAGTTGCTCGCTTGTCTCGAAATATATCGAAAAAAACTTTAAGCTTTTGAATGAGAGTTTCGGATATGCTAACTTTATTGTGCACTTCCGCCTCTTGGACTTTAGGGGAAGCTTCCTTTTCATGACCGGGTTGTTTTGCTCTATCTTCCGTAAGCGGTCGCTTGTCTTTTGTTAAGATCTGTTTTTGCGCTTTCTCTTTCTTTTCATCTACTTCCACGCTTCTCAATAATCTTTCAAAAAGCCAGCTCTCGTCTTCTGTTTCAACGGATGGTTTTTCTTCCATCTTCTCAGATGCTTCATGATAGGATTCAACAGACACTTCGTCAATCTTATTTCCCGAGGGAGGTATGGGTTCTTTGACGATATCAGTCAGTTTACTTTCCTGCTGCAACTCATTAGATTCCATCCTTCTCAAGATACTTCGAGAACCAGCCAAGGGTGAAGTTTCCACTAAATGCGCTCTCGCATTTCGAGCTGTTTGATCCAGATTTGTAGGTATTCCTAAATTTCTCAGTTGCCTTTCAATCCAATACGAATCAAAGACGTGCCGATAAATGTCATTATTAATTTTTAGTATGCCCTTGTGTGATACTACAAGCCCAAAAAGCTTCAAGTGACGGACGGCGTTCGATTCCTCTAAATCAAATACTTGTTCGCCTTTCGCGACCAACGCGTATACACCGAGCAATAGATTGTTGAAAGGTTTTGATGCAATGTTTTTTCCAATCGTTACAATATGCATGCCATACAGGTCAGGATCATGTTCTGAAATCAAACTCTCGACCAGTGTATCTACGACTTTTTTGCTTTCTACAGACTCAGAAAGTTGGCTTAGACGTTCGCAAACTAATTGTGTTAAATACGGCTGACCTCCCGTCCATTCTATTATCCAGTCTGATAACTCTTTGGCAGAGGCTTTACTAGAAATAGTTTGAACCAACGGAATAATCTCTTCTGCTGTAAAGCTCTCCAGTTCTATACGTTTTCCTATATTGAACGTCGTAATATCGGAATGACGAATCAGGTCCGATATTTGTGCCATACCCAGCAGGACAAAACTTATTCTGCGTAAATCTGTTTCAGTACCTCTACCTGTATAAAGTGAACGGATAACCGCAAAAAAACTATCAGAAACGGATTCTTCCAATTGTGTGATAAGCTCGATTTCATCTATAAAAATTACTATCCTGCTGGTGGTGGTTGTAAGCAATATATCAGTAATGAATTTTCTGAATTTCAAATTCAACGACAAACCAATGTTTTTCTTCCACCATTCTTCAACACTAATATCTAAATTAAAGCTGCTGACAAGGATCGAAAGAAAGCTTTGATACCACTCGTCTGCTGTCACATTTCCCGCTCCAATGCCCTGCAGGTCAATACGCGAAGTACCTATGTCAAATTTTTTCAATTCCTCTATTGTATGGTCTAGTAACGATGTTTTACCCATTTGCCGTGCGGTTAAAACAGCGCTATATTCGCCATTTAGGCAGTTATCCAAAAGCTTATTATCAGCTTCACGTAGAACATAAATCTTTGTTTTATCTTGAGGTGGTACAGGTCCACCAGTGGTGAAAGGATTTCCGGCTAACATTTCAGGTACCTTTCAGATGTTCACGAAAATAGTCAGCATAAATCCCATAGCGGGGTATTACAGTTCGACCTTTTTCCCGAACCAAACCAGCGCTCTTTAAGCGATATGTCATTTCGTCAGATGGACTCACGTGCTCATGAATAATCTGCCACATTGCATGCCGCAGATCACTCGAACGATTTAACTTAAACAAATGTTGCAATAAATGATCTGAGTACGGCCCGTCGTCCAAATGGGCCGTGGCTAAAAATTTTTCGGCTGGTATTTCTTTCATACTGACCTTGTACATTGCTTGGCGAACTAAATAGGGGTGACCACCAACCAGGGTCATTAAATGAACCAGCTGAGAATCATTAAAGATAGTCTCGTGCCTAATATTCAATTCAGCGACTTGATCGGGTGTAAAATCGTCTAAATCCAAATTTTCACCAACATTAAATGGCGACGAAATATCATCAATCAATAAAATAGGTTCTGTTGAAATAACCAGCATCATGCTAAGCAAGGCCATGGTTTCACTTTGACGATCTATATGCCAGGATCTAAGCAAGCCAAAAAAATCCGACTTGTATGGTGATGCAAGTAATCTGTCGACTTCATCAATTGCTAACAATAAGGGTTGGTTTAGTTTTGCTAAAATCTCTTTGAAGAACATCGTACATTTTATGTTGTTACTACCTGGCGACTTCCAAAATTTTTCTGCGTCAATATCTAAATTCAAATTACCTGCGACCCAATTGCAAAATGTTGTGTAAAACGTTTTGCCATCATGCAGATGTTCGGTGTCTAATTGTTGGAAGTCTAAAAACACAATCCTTTTACCCTGTTGCCGGGCTTTTTCCACACCACGAATTAACATTGAACTCTTACCCATTTGGCGTGGTGCTTTGATGTTTATCAAAGCTTGTTTGAGTCCCACTTGACCTAGCATCCGACTATCTTGTGGTCTCTCAATATAAAACCTGGACTCTTTGCTCATTGTCCCCTTTGGGTTATCAATTGATGCATAATCGTAAGGATCAATAGATGGGGTAGGTCGCGGTATATCAACAGTTAGTTTGACACTTTGATGGAGCACTTCCCCATACGATTTTCCAGTAAAAGCACGATCTATCTCTGCTCTAAGGCGTTGGATATTTTCTGCATCCAGATCACGAACCATTATGCAGGGAATTTCTGAAAGATAAACAGAAAGTGGGTAAGGATACGGTTCTACATATCGAAAGCGAACAGGGATAATCATTGGTTTATCTGTTTCATTTTGCAAGTGATATGCTTTATCAAGCTCAAATATTAATAATTCATTTAAACTTACACCTTCTGAAATGATTGGGACCACCAAATCGCTAATTTCAATTTCCTTGTTGAGTTTTTCAGCCCAGTCATGCCCATCACGAATTAGCAAATCTTGCTTCCTAACATCATATTGAGAAGAAAGGTGGGAAACTATAATATCGGCAAGTTTGGCATCTTTATCAAAGGAACTTGTGAAAATAACTAATATTTTACGTATTGAAGCGCTAGATATTGATTTTGTCAGATCGCGGCGATTTGATGGAGGATTTCTCATGGAGAAATTTTCTGCTATGGTCTTTACGCTATTGTCAATCGATCTTAAAGTGTCGACCATTATTGCTACCCCGCTCTGAATGTCGATCAATGCAGCTGCAGAGATCTTTTGTCTGACGTCGCTGTCAATAGCAATTAACTCGATCTTCAACATTTTCACATAAGAATCCACGACAGAATAACGCTCAGCATCTGTTGCTTTGGGATAATCCTGAGAAAGTTGTTTGTATAATATGAGTGGGAAATTGGGGTTTGCTGGATTCTCAACAAACGCCCAAAACGCCTTTTGGATTGATGATAGATTGGCGAGGCTCAATTGTAAAAGACCATCTGCCAAGTAAGAATTGGTAGTCTCAGAAATAAGTCGCTTCTCTACACGCGTCAACATCTCACACAAATTTTCATATAACTGTTTGTTTGTGTATGGGACTCCAGCTATTTTTATTGTCTCGCTTCCTATGAATGGTTCAACAACATGCTTAACGATCGCAAGAGTTAGTTTCCCTAAATCGGGGAAACGTGAGTAAAGATTTTCGGACAGGTTGTCTGATCCCATGTTATCCTCAAAACCATTCTTCAACGAATTAAGCTACCGCCACCATTATTTATTGTAACTGGTAAATACACATAAATTCCCAACACATCGGGTGGCAGATTTGGCTCTACATGCGTTTGTACACCTTTTTGCCGTGAAGCCAGCCTTACGCGCTGGTGCGCATCCAGCAATTGCTCACCTAATTCTTTGGCAGTCTCATTGAAATGTGGGCGCAAAGTGTCAAAGCTGTCAATTACCTTTTGCACAAAATCACGCGCCTGGTCCGGGTTCACATTTTGGTCAGGGGCAGCCTGCAAGAGTTTCTCGGCTTCATCCTTGCCAAGCCAAGCCGCATTTTCTGGTGAGCCTGTGAATGCTAACAGTCCGCATTCTTCCGCCAGCAAGGGTTTGTTTTCCTCCCTCTTCTTTTCCTTGATGATGTGATAGCGAAACCTCACTAGCAACACAGTTGTACGTTTCTCCACTGCCCTCGTGCGGATCACGCCGCACCGGCGAGCGGGATTCTTTATATCTTTTCCATTCAGCGGGTCCAGAGCACTTTCTAATACAAACGATGAAAGGCTTTCGATCAATGGGTGAGTGCGGGTCAGGTAGTATTCACCGTCTTTTGTATTCACGTCAAATCGCGCCGAAAACTTTGGCTTGTATCCTGAACCAAGAGACTGATTGAACAAGTCTTTCAAACCCTGCGGTGCTTCGGTCACATCCACCTGCAAGTTGTCTTTTGCCTGAACGTTTGCGCCTACCATTTGCAAGGCATTGCGAGTGAAGGACGCCACGTCCACACCAGAGCCCACTGCTTCCTGAGCTGCCTGCAATTCGCGTGAAACTTCATCCACTTTGATGGTCTCTTGGGCGAATAAGGTCCGCGAGCGTTTCTCGCGTTCAGTGGCTGCATCCCATTTGCCATACAAGTCTTCGCGGGTCGGTCGCATGTACTCTTCAAAGCCAGGGAGGTAATTGTCCATGGCACTCGGTTTGGACTTCAACAGCAGCCCTTCAAAGATTGCCTCAACAACTTTTTCTGTATCGATTGGTACTGGAACCGAGATTCCCAATGAAGTGCGGATCGTGCGGTGTTTGCGTAAAAGCACATCGAGGACCACGCCATCAATCTGGTTGTCCGTACCGTAGTAAGTTAACACGCGTACTTTCTTTGTCTTCTGACCAAAGCGATCTACACGTCCCTCGCGCTGTTCATGGCGGGTCGGGTTCCATGAGAGGTCGTAGTGCATAACGGCGTCGAAATGTTCCTGCAGATTGATACCTTCACTCAAACAGTCTGTGCATACCAGGACGTGTTTTTCCGATTCTCCCATTTGCGCGATACGCGCTTCACGCTCAGCCGGCGGCAAAGTTCCTGTGACCGAAACTATTTCCACACTTTTGGGCAATGCTTTGCGCAAACCCTCTGCCACGTACTCCGCAGTTGGTATAAAGCGGCAGAACAAGATCGGGCGATAACCATCCTTGATCAATGTGCTGACCAACTTAATGGCTTTGTTTAATTTCTCATCCTTTTCGCCGCTCAAGGCATCTGCGGCGCGTGCCATCTCCAACAACTTGCGGCGGTTGGATACAGATTCTTCCTCCTCACCGCCAATGTCACTGCCCGGCACAATATCCATGCCTTCAGCAGACTCATCTTCCATCATATCGAGAATCGTACGCTTGCCAATTTCATCCGCTTCCTGAACAGTCTCCGCTTCCGCAGTCGCCGCACGGTTGCGCAAAGTCGCCGCCGCTGCCGCAGGGCTCGAAGCTAGCGAACGCAGCAACGCCAGCACAGACCACCATTTCACGCGTAACTGAAATTGATTCTTGCTGGTATCTTTCACATCCCGCACCGTCTCGCGGGCATATTCCAGAACACGATCGAATAATTTCTTGTATTCTAGTGAAAGCTTGTATGTATCTTCGGACTCTTCACGCTCTGGAAAGGGCGTATCTGCTTCCATGTAATGACGGATGTCCGCGCGCCGGCGTTGAATGAATTGCATCGCCAGCCTGCGACGATGTTTTTCGTTTTCCGGTCCAGTCATATCATCGGGCAGGTTTTCAAACTCATCATCAAGAATCGCAAGGAGTGAGCGGAAAGCATCTTCCTTGCCGCTATGTGGTGTGGCTGTTACCAGAACAATATGCCGATTTGGATTCCTAGCCAACCCACTGATCAGTTGGTGGCGTTGATGTCTTCCGCGACCCTCTGCAAATGCACAGGTATGTGCCTCGTCCACAATAACCAGTTCAGGACAAGTGCGGAAAAACTCCTCCCGCCGTTTGTCTGACTTTATAAAATCCATGGAGACGATCACGAAAGGATGCAGATCAAACAGGGATTGCCCCAATGAAGCATTGCGTTCCAGTCGCGCCGCAGTACCTGGCAAGACCAACTCTGCTTCAATATGAAACTTCCCACTCAACTCAGCCTGCCATTGCTCTGCCAACTGCGGTGGGCATAATACAGCCAACCGATCAACTTCGCCGCGATCTAATAACTCCCGAGCTACCAACCCAGCTTCGATGGTCTTTCCGATACCCACATCATCTGAGATCAGCAAGCGGACTGGGTCAAGTTTCAGCGCCATCAAAAGTGGCACCAATTGATATGGACGCGGCTCAAATGCCAGTCTTGCAAATGAACGGAACGGTCCCGCGCTGGATCGAAAGCCCAGCCGCACGGCGTCGCGTAATAATCTTGCTGAGAGATAATCTCCCGTCAAAGTAGGATCGGGCAATTCAAAACGCGCGTGCTCCACTTTTTCAAGCGGCAGATACACGCCCGCGATTTCTTCATCCGTCCCACCAAGCGGGCGTAAGACAAGCATCTGCTCATCCGACTCTGGCAACACTACCCATTCCCGTCCACGTGTTTTTACAAGCGACCCAACAGCAAAGGTCATGACTTCACTCCAAAGACATGCGGGTGTTTCTCAGTAATCTTGTTCCAATCATCTTTCGCATCAAACCGAACGACTGTGTATCCAATATCCTCCATGCACCCAGACTGACTGACATCACGTTCTTTGCGGGATGCAAATTCATGATGTGGGCCATCCACATAGATAGCAACACAATCCTTTTCATATAGGAAATCAGGACGGGTATGGCAACTCTCAACCAACTTCTGAGCATGGGAAGGCAGGTTCAAGTTACGTTGCTCCATGAAATCCAGCCACGCATGCTCGAGATCTGATTGACATAAATTATGTAAACGTTTTAAGTGTTCCGCACGGGATAGGGCTGAAGGAGATGTTTTCGCTACTGTACCCGTTAGCTCCATCAAAATATCCCTGATTGTTATTCTGTCAAGCAGGCGATGTTCCATCTGATTGTAATAACTCATCAAACAGTTGTAGCAAGCAGCTTCGCAATCCTCATCGACGCCCTCGGCGCGCAATTTGTCCTCCCCCGTCTGCGGGTCAAAATGGCACAACTGCAATGCCAACTGAGCAACATCCGCAAACGCGTGTGCATCATCCAACAACCGCCGCAAGACTCCCGCGCCGCCTTCAGCTGATTCGTAAAACAGGATCATCTTCCGAATTTTGGGTGAAGGCAGCGGCTCTGCTGAAAGTTCACTATCTTCCAATTGATACTTGATCTGAATCGCAGACTTCAATGCTGCCTGCAGTGACGCCATTTGCTTTTCATCTAATTGAGTTGCTGGCTCAAATAATAAACTATTCTTCGTATCTTCCACGAATGGGATTACCCGCTTTGTACGGGCTGAAAGCGGATCAGCCTGTTCATCATTTTGTTCATCTTTTTCCTTTGCCCAGTAACCGCGTTCGATATCCAAAACAAATCCCAGTTGCGATTGATTGGCGCGTCTTCTCCAACCCACATTGATTCGAGAAATGGTAGCAGCGCCCGCGTAGGTCAACGTGGCAAGTTCTTTCTGATCTTTCAACAACTTGGCAGATTGTGCCAAAAGGTTACCCATTTGCGATTCCTGGAAACGAATAGCGGTGCGCAATTCGTATCCCTGGCGCATACGTTCTTCCTCATCCGAACTGATACGATCGCGCCGTCTCGTTGAAACATTTTGTAACCGGAACAAGGGCGTGATCGGCATATCCAACTGCGAATTACATTTTTCACAACGATCCGGATTACCGGTTGATTCAGGATGGAAATATCCACACGCAGGACAATGTTTTGCCTGAGTCGTTGCTACGCCATCTCCAGTTTCCGAGATCGGCAAATTCACCTTGCTGATCGTATAGCGTGAACCTTCATGGTAAATAGTAGACTGTGGCCCAAACTCCGAGATCGCCAAAAAGCGCGGACGTGACAGGAATTCATCCTTATCACCGCGGATACGCCGTCCAGGAATAAACGCCGAGAGCGGTAGGCGCGGGAAACTATAACCGGGCAGGAAGCCTTCACTCGCAAAATAACGATATGAATAAAAATCGGATTGCACTAAATTTTTTGCATCGGTCAATAACTCAAGCTGACTCTCTGCTTCAGCACGCAGCCGTCTGGCTTGTTCGCGATCGGGGGCAGGGCGCGACATATCGTTGATGATCTTCTGCTGAATAAACTGCTGTCCTTTGGCTGCCTGATACAGTCCGCGCCAACGCTCACAAGCTTGATTGAATTTTTGGGGAACTTGATTCATCACACCTTCAAGCCAGGCGTCTCCGTACCAATCTGTTTTCTTCAATTCGTCGTCTGCTTCGCTCAAGATCATTTTCGTTCTTTTTAGCGCTCTTTTTCTGGCGTCTGTTGAATCTAAAGCTGCCTGAACAAAATCCAAAACCTTGAGCGTGGGATCGTCGCCAGAAATATCAAGCAAGTCTTTCAATGACTTGCCAAGATCCAAACCCACCTCTGCCAGCCAGACTGCGTGAACATGCGCACGCAAAAGGTCCTCATTGCTGATATCCAGCCTGGGCGGGGTCACAGCGCCAGCAACCATCCTATCCTGGCGCTTGAAATAATACTGGTCATGATTGCTGCCCGTGGTGCAGTAGGTAAACACCAGTGCAGGCTGTCCACTCCGTCCGGCGCGGCCACTGCGCTGCGCGTAATTGGCTGGCGTGGGCGGAACATTGCGCATGTTCACAACATTTAGTTCAGAGATATCCACACCTAATTCCATGGTAGGTGAACAATACAAAATGGGCAGTTTCCCTTCGCGAAAGAGGTTTTCACGTATGAGGCGTTCTTCACTCGGAACTTGCGCTGTATGTTCGCGCGCTTCCAAGCCATGCATATCTTTGGCTACATTTTTGTAGAAATCAACAAAATACTGATTTGTGCCTCCGCCCTCATGTGATACTCGCGGAACACGGATCACATCATGGAACGGCTTTGTACCATCTCCAACCTTCCATACCATTGCCGAAGCTGGAACCTGATATCCGTTGACTTCACCCGGTTCCTTCGCCTCTTCAACGATTTCAACCAAGCCGCCTGCCCGTAATGCATCCAGAATTTGCTGGATCATTTCTCTGGCATCGTCAGTCTTTAACGTACCCACAAAATTTGGAAGGGTATTTTTTCTTCTCAGGAATTGCCCATACCCACCGCGGGCGGAAAGATATACGTTGCCGCCATAATCATCATAGGTCTGTGCCTGTCTTGAACGGGGGAACAGCACAGCGGCATGATCCATTTTTTCATTTTCATCGATCGCCCAAGGCGGGCTTAATCGCTGGCTGCTTAATTGCTTCAAACTCTCCTGATATTTTGAGTTCAGATAGTCAACCTTGATTGCCAGTTCGCGCCGCATAAAATCCAGCAAAACTTTACATACCTGCTGCCGTGTTTCTACACTTGCTCCAACCAGGGCGGCGTGAGCATTCTGCCAAAGATCCTCAGCTGAACAAACTTCACGCAGCGATGTATACTCAATGTCCAACAAACCGCATTGTTCCAAATTTGGCGAAGTAATGCGCCAACCGCGTTTCAAGTCACGATATATTCGATATCCAAATGCCTCGCGTAATGCACGTTCTGTTTCATTCTTTTGTGCAAATCGAACCGTTGGGTCAACGGCATATAAGGAAAAATCTAATCCGAACGCATCAAATACTTTCTGTGGGAGAACATCATGATGTACTCCGGTGCTGCCGGCCTGTTTAACTGCTTTGTAAATGGCCGACCGCAGCAAAACCATCTCAATGAAATCATTGAAATGGCCTGCCTGCAGGGACGCATCCTGACGGTTGTCCGTAAAGCTCAATAATTTCTTGACCCGATCATTCCCGATTAATTTCGGGTCATTTCTTAAATTTCGGATCAACGTTAAGCTCAATATGGTGGTGTCTGTACTCCGACCACCAGAACTCAATTGGGTTAATTTTGCAAACTCAGACCCTTGGCGCGGGTTATAGGAAACACCACAATGCAAACAAAAACGAAATTTACCTGAGAGGAATTGAACTGTGTTTCCTTGATTTGACTGCGCCCCAGATGCATCCAAATGGACTGACTCTGGTAAATATTTGCGTTGGGTCTGCTTGATTTGAAGCCCGCCCTTTTTTTCTTCAAGCCAATCCTCAGGCACTCGTTCATTGATCTCATCTTGATCGAACGGCCAGGGTTTCTCTGAGTTAAGAAACAAGTAGCCGATTTCCGAATCCTCATCATCTGCACGATCCGAAAATGCACGCGAAATAAACACGGGCTCGCCAGTCTCGTTATCCTTTACCCTGCGGACAACATAATATTCTTGTCCGCATTCGCGACAAAACACGAGGGGAAACAATACACGCGAACGATCGCCAGGTACATACTTTTGCCCCTGGATGGTTATATGTCTTTCGTCTTCCTTCTCTATGGATGTATAAACTGTATCCCCACGGTTAAAGAACTGGTGCAAACGGAAGGCAAAGGATGACATCCCTGTTTCAGTATTCGTGATGTTGTATCCCAGCAACAGAGTTTGTGCGATTGCACTTGCGCAAACTTCTTCGGAAATCCCGGTTAGTTTGCTAAGTTTTGGAGCAATGCCATCCCTCCCAAGCATTTTGCGCGGCATAGCACGAACTAATCGCCCTGTAGCGTCTGTTCTTAATCCAAGATTACTCTCGATCCAACTTGCTAATGGATCATTAATCAAATCAGTATAGGTAGCCAATTGAACTTCTAGTGAGGAAATCCTGTCTTTCAGTAGACTCAATCGAACGGGATCACTAAAATCCATCTCGACAGTCGAACGACGCAAAGTTTCGCCAATCACATTTTCAGGCAATACTGTATCGCCGAACAACTTGGAAGCAACCTCGGCAACGTCCTTTCGTTGCTCATTAAATCCGCCCGCACTTGAAAGCGTAGCAGATGTACCAACACATTGCAGATTCGTGGCGTTCAGCGTATTGCGCACTCTGCGAACAAGCATGGCAACGTCCGCTCCTTGGCGGCCGCGGTATGTGTGCAATTCGTCCAATACCAAAAATCGCAATCCCTGCGCGGCGTTGACCAGAGTCTTTCGTTCGCTTGGGCGAGTCAGAATCAATTCAAGCATGACATAATTGGTTAACAAGATATCTGGCGGATTAGCCATAATCTCATTCTTTTCATCATCGCTCTCCTGTCCGGTATACCGACCAAAAGTGACAGGCCCTTTATTATCTGGAAAACCGAGGTTGATAAATTTTTCCAGTTCCCCTCTTTGGCTGTTTGCCAGCGCATTCATCGGATAAACAATAATTGCTTGTATACCCTTGCCGCTGCCATTTTTCAAAACAAAATCAACGATCGGGATGATATAGGCAAGGGATTTTCCGGAGCCCGTTCCGGTGGTAAGCACATAATTTTTTCCAGATTGAGCAACCCGAATTGCATTTTCCTGGTGTTGGTGTAATCGTAATTGACTTCCACCCAAATCGTCTTCGCTTTTTCGACGAAAGATTGCTTTACAAGTTTTGTGTAATACACCCTCATCTACCAAACCGTCAACATTTTGAGCAGGCTGAAATGCAGGATTCAATTGAATTAAAGGTTCGGGCCATAAAAGACCACTTTCCAGCTGTTCTTCTACATGCGAACGGATACGAAGATCTCTTATCTGGATAAAACTGGAGACGTAGGATTTGTAATCATTGACGAGCTGGTTGCGAAGTTCAAATACATTCATGGCTTTCCCAGTATTCTCGGTATCAAATGACAGGCTGAATCCGCCGATTAGCGGTTGTAGAATTTGATTTTAGCACCAGATTCATGCAGGAGAGCTCACAAAAAGGTTTCAATTAGTAACAAACTTAAAGTCGAGGTTTCCATCAAATTCCAGCAATAGGAGCAAAAGACCAAGATATCCAAGAATCAGGTCACCATACCTGTTTTGAGATGATATTTAACAATACTCGGAATTGAAACATAACATTTTAAGAGTTTTGCCTTTCGAAAATTAGCATTTAGATTAGCCAATTTGGGGGACGCGCCGGCCCTCGATGTGTACTCACCCGCAGGGGAACCTAGCAATGTGGGATGTAAATACGAACTGTGAAACAACATATTGCCAATTTTCTTTGCAACCCAATCAAATTCCTCAAAGACCCATACAACCATGGAGCAGGCCTCACAAATCAGAAATGAAGCTCAGCCTAAACTGATGGGCTTTTTGACGGATTGGCTAACAAGTGCCGGATAAAATTGCATAGGGATTTGAGTCTGTGTATTCTTACTTAGCCTGTCAAGGAATCTTATGTCCCTCTCCGAGCTGACAACCACGCCAAACTGATTAACCTCACCTTATACCAAAGATAGCAACATCCATTCCCCTACAAACTGAACGGCTGGCCGCCAATAGAGACGGAAAGAAACGAAAAACAGTAACTACAATAGTGCAGCTACCATATCATTAATAATGAAGCAGTCACTGTTTTTCGTTAGGTTATTGGTTATTCATGGTTACTATAATTACTACACGAAAAGGCTCTGTGTCTGTAGACACGCGCCTCTTCAAAGACAACTTTGCCCCATTTCGAATATGGGGACCGACCAAAGTTGCTCTTGCTCCAGTTAGCCACAACAGTAGAGTGAGGATGCACATTCATAAAAGCAAGACGCACAGCATCGCGAACTCAGGGCATAGCCAGAAACACAAAAACAAGATGAACACCAACATGCTTAGCATCACTCCTAAGATGCGTAGATCATGCCAGCCACCACCAGGGAAATCTGCAAGAGAAGAAGGAACACCACAAAAATCAGGTCTCGCCAGTCCTTTGCTGGGATACGGCGCATTCTTTTGATCAGACCTGTGTGCCAGGTCAGTTTTCGGATAGGTTGTAGTACCATTTCATCACCTTAGGTTTAATATGGGTGCTTGCAGCAGCCACGAGGGTAAAGTACATGCAGAAGGCAGCCATTGTAAGCAGCGTAATCAAAACAAGCACGTAAAGGATGCCATTCACAATACGATTTTTCGAGATATTGCGTATCCTGTTGATCAGGTCATTGTGCCAGGATGGTTTTTTATAAGCAGGTATTATCATGTCAGTCCTCATCCCTCATGATATCAAACCGCCATCTTGACTCTAAAGCCAGCCAGCATCAGATCTAATACGAACAGGTCTGCTAACTTCTTACTGTTTTCGATCAAGAACATCTGCCATATTTTCCTATTTCGTGTTACTTTGTATAGTTTGCGCGATGGCACGTATAGCCTCTGGGCGACGATCAAGCACTACTGAAGTTCCAAAGATGATAAGCAAACTAAGGAACAAAACGATCCATAATAGTTGAAAAATGCCTCCAGGCTTTTCCCGTTTAGAAGGCTCTGCCTTCGGAAGAATAGATTGCACAGGAATTTTTGTTGCGCTTGCAACTTGCGTAGGAGCAGTCAACACAGTCGGGGTGGCTGAAATGGGAGTAGTGGAAGTGGTAGGAACAATGGAAGCTGTAGGAGTTACAAAGACAGTGGGAGTAATAGTAGGCAAAGGCGTAGAGGTTGGAGGAATAAACGCAAAAAACGGAATCTTGATTTGCCCCTGATCACTCGCGCACTTCCCGTAAGTGTCGCAAGCCGTAACAGTCACCGTGTAATTCCCGGATGGAGCAATGATTTCGTCCGGGAATCGGCGATCCCATTTGATAGGCGCGCTGGTCTTATTGGGATTGTAGTTAATCACCACAGAATCCCATCGGTCTTCAGGATCGCTGATTTTGACCTTGATACTACTGATCGGAAATGAATTTGCGGAAACTCTGTACTCGCCACTTTCCCATATCCACCACCAATCGGTGACTTTCACATGGGGAGGAAGGTTATCTACAGTAAAAACAAAAGGCACAGAACTTTCCAAATTACCTGCCGCGTCTTCAGAACGTACCAATACTGTGTGAGCTCCATTTGGAGTTGAAGTAGTGTCCCAATCATAGGACCACATGTTCCCCGAGAGAGATGTTGGGCTCCAGGTCGTTCCACCATCAGCCGAAATTTCGGTAAACTGCAAACCAGATGTTTCATCGGACGATGTGCCATATACTTTGACAGTCCCAGAAGTCACATTGCTGCCTGGCTGATTAGACACCAACGACTTAGGCACTACCGTATCAACTTTGATAGTCATTGATTCTGTTGATACATTACCAGCCTTATCGTACACACGAACCGACGCAGAATTAACACCATCGCTACTTGTAAAAGACGATCCAGTTTGCCACCCAGCGCCATTTTGGTTGTACTCGATATTTTCCACTCCCGCGAGCGAGTCACTTGCAGAAATAGAAGTCGTAGCCTGACTAACATACCAGCCCGAACTTCCAGATTTACCTGTAGTTGATGTGTCTAATAATGGAGTTGTTGTATCTATACTGACAGACGCGGAAGATGTTGAAAGATTTCCTGCCTTGTCGTACCCTCGATAGGTCAAGTCGTGAAGTCCATCAGAAAGTTGAACGGGCATAGCATTCCAGGTAGATCCGTTATCCATAGAGACTTCGACTTCACCCTGCAGGCCCGAACCATCATCCGATGCTGTTGCATTCACATTTACCGCTGATACATACCAACCGTTTATTCCTGATGTGCCCGTACTAAATGGAGAGATCGCTGGTCCTGTCGTATCCACGTAGACAGTTTGTGAAACCGATTTGCTGTTACCCGCCTTGTCGGTAGCTGTGATAGTTAGGTTATGGATTCCATCATCTAAGGTAACAGGACTGCTCATTCCACTTCCGCCGTTGTCAGAAATCATGATCGTGTCCACTCCTGAGCCGAAATCACTCGCCGTTGTAGACACGACTGCTTGGCCAACATACCAACCATTTGAACCGGATGTTCCTGAAACTGTGTAATTTATGGTCGGTGGATTGGTATCCACGGAAACTGTCCTGGTTACCATAGCCAGATTTCCAGCATTATCAGTTGCCCGAAAATTGAGGGGGTATACACCATCCAATGTTAGTAACGCGCTCGATAGCCACGCTCCACCACTCCAGACAGTGACTCCAGGCGAGGCCAATCCAGATGTAACATCGGAACCAGATGCAACCACATTCACACCTGATGTGTACCAACCATTGGACCCCAATGTACCCAATATAGAAGGCGTAATCACTGGAGGGGTTGAATCAATTTTGACGGATACACCCGTGTAGGAGCGTGACCAACCAGATACATCATCGACGGCGTAAGGAATCACATACTGGCCGTCAGCGGAAAGTGACAAACCTGGCGTTAGATATGTGCCATTAGATAAAAGAGTAAAGCTTGATTGCGTCCAGGTTTGCCACGTAGTACCGCCATCAGGTGATGCTCGAACTGTGTTCAACCCTGAAAAATAGTCGTAAGCATTAAAAGGGATAACCACCGGCGTTGTTTTGAACCAGCCATTTGAACCTGTCGAGCTGGGAACTTGGATGTTTGCCCACGGAGGCAAGGTATCCACCTTCAAATCCACAGAACCACTTGTACTTAAGCCAGTGGTGTTATCAGTGGCTGTATAATTTACCGTCCAAATCCCATTACCCGCCCACACGTCACACACCAAAGGCCAACATGTAACAGTTCCTCCGGGCATGGATATGTGCATATCTGCCGAAGTGTGACACCAACCATTACTCCCCCAATCACTGCAATTTTGAACAATCGTGACAGTAGGCTCTTGGGCAGACGCGGACAGAACCGGGGACCCAAGGATTAGTGTCGTCACTAACAACAGAAGATAAAATCTCCTCTTGATATTCTTCACAAACACTCCTTCATTCCACTTCGGATCCGAAAATCACCATGCTAGCAGACACAACAAAGTTCACGACTCGGAAAGGCACACTCCAGACATAAAACGGCCGGAAATTGGTGGCCACCGCAACTAGGTAATAGCAACCCATAGCTAAAGACGCCTTGGACGAAGCCATGATAAAGATCTTCGTGACCTCAATGGATAATCTGGTTCGAGCGGCATCGAGCGCGAGGATGCTCAAGAGGAACTGGGGCGCTGCCAAACCAAGCAGCCCCAAGAGGACAATCAAAGCACCAAAGACGAACATGGTGAGAGACGCGAAGTCCCTTTTCCAAGCAGAAGCCATAGATCTCCCCTAATCAGCCGGTTCGAGGTCGATGCTGGGTCCAATAAGAACACGGTCCAGATACCACTTCTGATCAGCGCCGCGCTCGACGAGAACATACACATCGAAGGTGTTTTCTGTGGAGTGTTTGTCGTTGGGACTCTGGGTAAAGATCGAGGTCGCAGCTGTCCACACTTCATGATTCTCATCAATGACAGTAGTGTTGGAGATGTAGCCAGCCGAACTACCGATATTGCCGAGCTGCCCATCCCATACCGCAACGGCTTGATGCGCTTTGAAGTAATCACAGCCCCCTTCGGTCATGCCTACACAGACAGACTTAATCCAATTCTCCTGAGTGTCCATCGGTGCATACAGGGCAGCCAGTGAGGTCAAAACAGGAGCACTCTGGGTCATCTCAGCTGGGGGATAAACAATATAGTCCAACGGCTCGGGGTCAACGATGGTCTGGCCAACCGCCTGCACTCTGAACGCAGCGATGGCAGCGGTGCTCAACACAAGGACTAATAAAAACAGTGTTGCAAATCTTTTTTGTGATTTATTCAAGTTTTTCACAGTACGCCTCCATGCGTAAAAATAGTTTTTGCGTCTTACACCAGGAAGCATACATGCACTTAATAGGGGGTGGTCCCTCGACCGACGCGATTTAACGCTTAAAAGACCCCTGCCTTTCAGAGCCGTAAGTTTTACTAGAAAAAGAAATGATTAGCCAAAATTACCCCCATAATTCTATGAGCAGCCAGCACAAGCCCTACCAAGACAAGAAGGATATGTATTTGCTTTGGAATATTTCTCATCATCAAAACCTGTCACTCGGAAACAGTTGCCTTGAACCAAGGGTTATGGCTGTTGCAAAGTCACTTGACGAGTCCGGGGTTGTATGGCGTGAATTTAACGCGAATTACGCCAATGGGACGAATTCCGCGAAAATCAAAAAGAATTCGCGCCTTTCGCTCTTTTCGCGATATTCGCGTTGAGAGTTTCCTGACTTTGCAATAGCCATGAACCAAGGGTAAATAACCGACTCCTTTCCTAGAACAATTGTGCTACAATTATTTTGTGCAACGAACTATCCGTTTTCCGCTGCTGCCAACCACCGAACAATACGATGTGTTGCTCGAAACCCTTCAACAATACACGGAATGTTTCAATGCAGTGGCTGCGTATGGGTGGAAACGTTGTGAGAAGAATGGTATTGAGTTGCATAAAGCAACCTACTATCCGCTGCGAGAAACCTATCCACAACTCCCTGCTCAACTTGTTATCTCTGCCAGAGCGAAGGCGACCGAAGCTCTCAAGTCGGCTTTCACGTGGAAGATCAAAAAGGAAAGAGAATTTCCGAAGAAAGTTGCAAAAGCTCTCGCTCGTGGAAAACCTGCTCCGACCTTCAAGCCAGTTCGATGTCCTCAGAGCGACATTAGTTCCATCCGATATGACCAACGTTCCTACACCTTTCACGGGGATCACGTCTCGGTGGCTACTGTTGCTGGCAGGCAGATTGTTGGGTTGCATCTCTATCCTTATGCAAAGCGTTTGCTTGCACAAAGCATTGAGTATGACAGTGCGGACCTGATCTTTCGCAAGGGCAGGTTCTGGTTGCATTTGGTTGTGACTTTGCCCGATACGGAGTTCATTTCTAACGGGGAAGTTATCGGCGTGGACTTGGGGATCACCCGTCCCGCCGTTGCGTCGAATAATAGATTTTTTGGTAAACGTTCCTGGAAAAACACGGAACGCAGGTACTTCCGATTGAAGCGTGCGCTTCAAAGCAAAGGCAGCGATAGTGCGAAGAGACATCTGAAGAAACTCTCGCACAAGGTCTCTCGGTTTCGCTTGGATTGCGACCACGTTGTCAGTCGGCAGTTGGTTCAATCTGTTTCCCCTGGCACTACTATTGTGATCGAGAACCTGATGGAAATTCGAAACACAACGAAACAGAATGGCAAAGGACAAAGACGGGCCATGCACCAATGGACATTCAACCGCTTGCGCGACTTGCTTATCTACAAAGCGGAAGCGTGTGGTTGTGCGGTCGTGGGAGTTGATCCACGTCACACATCTCAGCGGTGTTCTCGTTGTGGTCATATTCATCGTTCTAATCGCCAATCTCAATCCCGTTTCAAGTGCAGGAATTGCGGCTTTGAACTCAACGCCGATCTCAATGGCAGTCGTAACATCGCGGTAACGTACCTTGCCAGCGTTGGTATAGCTGATGCTGGCGGGCTGCTGTCAACCAGCCTATCGTAGGCTCGACCTACAAGCCCTCGCCTCTGAGTGTGGGATTCGTTGACGATATTCCCAAAAATAGTCCTGAACATACGCGCACATAGAGCCTGCGTGGCCTCGACGGATATCCGCCTGTCTAAATTTCATACCGCTTTTGGTAAGAGTCGGCTCCGCAAGAGACGGCTTATCCTCCTCTTTTGCAAATGACGCGACAACCAAAAATAAAGCAAAAACCACTACTCCCAAACCAACCAGGAAGAGCATCTTTGTTTGAAACGAACGTGGCTTTTTCGTTTTCACAATACAAACCGCTTTTCTTTTCCGGGCTCGCGCTCGGCCGGATAAACGAGTTTTGCCCAGGAATCACCGCTAGTCTTTTTGCGCCAACTCAAAAATGCATCAACCACTTCCGGATCAAACAAAGTGCCAGATGATCGGGCGATATATCCAAGAACTGCCGCCTGGGGTACAGCACCGCGATACGGGCGATTGACGCTCATCGCTTCCCAGACATCAATTACAGAGAAAAGCCGCACGTGATAGGGTATTTCTGTACCCCATAAACCAAGAGGATACCCACTTCCATCCCATCTTTCATGATGAAGATACGGGATTCTGGCAAGCTCATCCGGGTCCCGCAGAAGTGATATCCACTCAAACGCAAGCTGTGGATGCTTTTTAACGTCACGATATTCGCGACGACTCAACCTGCCTTTTTTTTGGAGAATATGTTGAGGTACCGCCAGTTTACCTATATCGTGCAAAGCAGCGCCGGCACAAATATATTTAGCTCTTTCCCCGCGTGTGCCAAGATAGTCCATAAATCGGACGAAATATCTGGCAGTACGAACAGAGTGCCAATAGGTACCCTGATCGTACTGCTCCAATCCATGTAACCACGCTGAGACAAACTCAACCATCGCCATAGACTACCAAAGAACCGGCGCGTATCGCATCATGCCAAAAACACCAATAGCTAATATCAATATCCCCAGTAGGATAAGGAGTTGGGCCTTCATCGAGAAGCTATTCCACGACGTAAGCCCAGAGAGTTCCTGATTCGGTTACGTCATCAGTCAACATCTTCCAAGCTACGGGTAGTTCGACATCAAACAGCGATCCAGCGTTCAACATGGAAAGCTCAACCACATGGGTTTTCTTCCCAACACGGAAAAGAGGATTTGAGCGCAGATCGCCACGGATCACCGATTTTCGTCTCTTCAGGAGGTTCGCAACGGTGTCAGGGGTTTCAATCACACACACCAGTGTTTTCCCTGTTTCACTGTCGTGCATTTCAACTGTAGGCACAGGGGTTTCGTGCTTCTGGATATCCATAATGGTTGTCTTGCGACCAAGACCCAAAGTTGTGGCTTTCGTCAGCCATCCTTGAAGGTCGCTGATTTGGATCTGAGAAGCCACCGTACCGCGCTTAAGGCGCAGATCCTGGACCGCCCACTGTTTGTAGGCTACGTGAAGCCTATCAATGGCTTTTCGTTGTCGCTCGTTCCCAACCGAGATCAATGCGCCGAAAATTACAACTGCGGCGATGACAACTATGGACAGAAAAAGGTCGTTCGGTAGTGCTAACATTTTAGTAACTATGCTCCTTTGTATTGCCCTTAATCCAGGGCTAGATGTTTTGCTTCTGTTGAATAGTTTTCGTGATGGCATTGATCGCCACCGGGCGCCTATCTGACAGGGCGGCAGAAGCCACCGCCCACATCAGCGCTATCAAGCTCGTCACCGCCAGGATTGGAAGCACATGCGCCTTACGCTCCACAACAGTTGGTTGCTCACGCACCAGGTCGGCATGATCAACAAGCGGCGTCATAGGTGCAACAGTTTGAATATGCGGAGTTGGTGACGGTACTGCTGTCATCGTGGAAATTGGTGTGGGAGATGGGACAAGCGAGGGCGTAGCAGTGGGAGGGATAGGTGCTATGAATGGAATCTTGATCACTCCCCGATCGCTGGCACAGTTGCCGTAAATGTCACAAGCCAAAACGCTAACAGGATAGTTCCCGGAGGGAGCAATCGTCCCATCAGAGAAACGGCGATCCCATCGCACATCAGAAGATGTCGTGTTTGGGTTATAGGTGAACACGACCGACGGCCACCGGCCTTGGGGGTCAGTGATCGTGACTGTGAGCTCGCCGATCGCAAAGGTATTGGGAGAAATCTTGAATTTGCCACTTTGCCAGATCCACCAGAAATCTGTGATCTTCACCTGCGGTGGGAGGTTATTCACCACCAGGGTCAGCGACATCGGGTTTTCCTGATTGCCTGCCACATCCGTGGCACGGATCTGCACGGTATAAATTCCATTGGGGATGGTGGATGTGTCCCAATCATGGGACCACCCCTCGGAAGAAAGCGTTGTCGCCTGCCAGGTTGCCCCGCCATCCAAGGAAATCTCTACAGACTGTAAACCGTTTGAGTCAGAAGCCAGACCTGCCAAATGAACAGTTCCGGATACCAAACTGTTATCCGTATGGCTGGTGTAATTCGAGGAAGGTAGCTTAGTATCTATACGAAGGGTATCCGAGATCTTTTTAGTGTTACCCGCCTTATCCTCAGCACGTGCGTCCAAGTTGTATATCCCATCCGATAGGGTTTGTGGAAGCGACGACCAGACACTTCCATCCACACGCAATTCAGCAACACCCAAACCCGACAGTGAGTCTGAAGCGGTTGTTGATACTTTCACCGCAGACACATACCAACCATTAGTTCCCGGCGTCCCACTGTATACAAAGTTCAGCGTGGGAGCGGTGGTGTCAATGGACATGTCCATCAAAGCTGCCCCTGTGTTGCCTGCGACATCGAAGGCACGGAAGGTCATTTTGTACTCGCCATCGTTTAACAAGACCGGTGCGCTCTGCCACGATGACGCACCATCAATCGAAATCTCTACTTCCCCATCGACTCCGGATATTGCATCATCTACTGTTGCCAAAACCGTACCTGGCGAAACCAACCAGCCGTTCAATCCAGAAGTCCCGGATATGGAAGGTGTGATCACCGGCGCCACAGTATCAACCTTGACTGTCTCTGAACCACTCGCCATATTACCCGCCGCATCATAGACACGCATGGCGATTGTATTGACGCCGTCGCTGCTTGTTACAGATCTTCCCGTTTGCCAGCCTGCGCTATTCTGGTTGTATTCAACGCGATCAACGCCCGACAAGGTGTCATCGGGCGTGATGCTGGTTATAGCCGCACTCAGATACCAAGGGGCATTGCCCACTATCCCAAGAGTTGATATATCAAACGTTGGTGATACGTTATCGACTTTCAATGTCAATGCAGAAGTGGAAAGATTTCCGGCATTATCGTAGGCACGCAAAACCAGGGGATAAATTCCATCCGTAAAGTGGATCGGCAGATCAGCCCACGATGCGCCATTGTCAAGCGAAATTTCCACACTGCCCCGTACACCCGCTAGTGCATCGGCACCAGTTGCGGAAAGATCCACCGCAGAGCGATACCAACCATTCACGCCCGAGGTACCCAGCGCAGAAGGTGTAATCACCGGTCCATTGGTGTCCACGTTAACTGTTTGCGAAATGGACTTGCTATTACCCGCCTTATCTGTGGCTGTAATTGTGAGGACGTGAATGCCATTGTTCAGCGTAATCGGGCTTGGCTTTCCAGGTCCGCCATTGTCTGAAATCAAGACCGTATTAATTCCTGAAGTCGCATCTGTAGCCGTTGCTGAAACAACAACCGGACCGATGTACCAAGCATTTGCGCCGATCGAGCCGCTGACACTCATACCAACATTTGGCGAAACGGTATCAACTTTGGCAGTGAATGTCCCTAACGTGGAACCATCACCATAAGACGAGAGCGCCCAGAAGTTGAAAGAGTTATTGCCTTCGTTCAATGGCACACTGCAAGTTGCTCCCGGACAGGCAAAGGTCAGCCCATTGAGCGAGCCTTCGATGGCAGTGATGCTGTATCCTGAAAGCGGTTCTGTCCCACTCAGGAAAAGTTTGGCAGAAGTGTTGCACCAGCCATTGTTCAGCGTGCAGTTTTGAAGCACGCTGCTGATCGTAGCAGGCGGTAAATTGATCACCGTTGTAACTTCTTCCGATCGTGTGCCGAGTTTGTACCAGTAGGTGGCATCGCCACACTTTGTACCCGGGCTGCGCTCCCATTCACAGACAATACAGTCATCCGCTATATTCCCATTTTTGTCCAAACAGTACGGGAGCTTGTTGTTATCCCGTGCCCACACACCATAGTCATACGTCACCACCTTGGTGCTTTCCGTGGTGCGGTTTGGACCAAGATAGGCTGCCAGAACGGGGATAACGATTCCCATTGCCAGGATCGCGACAACCAGAGACACAAGCGTTTTGCGTTTCCAGGCACCGCCCGCCATGACAGATGTGCCATTCATTAGATTCGATTTCTTGATCGTCACAAGTTACTCCTTACGAAGTGATCGAGCATTATTCTTTCAAGCGCACGCTCATCCAGCCCACACCACCAGTTGATCTCATCCATGATGAGGCGGTACTCCCATTGAATGCTTTCGTACCGCATGGGTTCGAGCCAGGCAGTCAAGCCTTCACGAACATTCATGGCGTTTTTCACCTTACTGCAGTGCACATGCAACCATCCGATAAACATATATTTACGGCGAGGATCAAGCATCGAAGAATGAGCCAGAATCTCGTCGACCATTTCGGCGACAGTGAATTGCTCGCCAACCATCCATTTGGGTGTTGTTATCAAATTTATGACCATAAATAGCAATGTTCTGACATGTACTTTCTGTACACAAGTAGAATTACCAAATTCGATTTCACCTGAGCGCAGGGATCTTGTGCTCTACGACCTCAGTCACACGCTCAACCAGGTCCTCTATCTTGACTGGCTTTTCCAGCGCATTGACTCCCCGGATCTCGAAGTCCTTGATGTCACCCAGGTAGGCACTTACAATCAATACGCGATTGGCGTCACCGCGCTTTTCCAGCATTTCATAGATCTCCGTTCCCGGAACGCCAGGTAAATGTAAGTCGAGGGTGATTGCGTCGAACGGAGTTCCATCCTGTAGGATCGCCATCGCTTTCCTTCCATCGTCTACGACTGTCACATCAAAGCCATGGAACTGAAGAATCAAGTCAAACATAGAGTACAAATCTTTTTGATCTTCCACGACGAGTACTTTGCTCATTGTCAGCTTCCTTGTTTATTTGTATAAGATGCGTCGTCACCATCTAGAACCAGTTAAAGAAAAAGCTTGGTTCAAGCACAGACATCAGCAACACCGTACCAATCAACATCAGCAGAAGCAGGATAGTGTAGGCGACAAATCCAAGAATCCGTTGAAGGACGGTTCGGACTGGTGGAGTGGAGATAGTTAGACGCATCGTTGATTGCTCCAAACGGAACTTTATTGATCCGGAACAAACTTTATTGTGAATCTATGGCACAGGAACGCCTGGCCATCCGATTTGGCCTTGTGCTTCCCTGACAGCCCAATACCAGACTGGTCCCCAACTGTATGAGTGTGCCCATTCAGGGTTGTTGACATTACCGTTATCGTCCATGCGGCGAATGAAGGACAGGCGACCCCAATACGCATCAGGTTTGCCGTCGCCGTTCAGATCGGCGAGCATACCTGCAGGAACCTGATTGATCGCCATATCTGGAGTGATAACAGTGGTCTTTGAACCACGCTTCCACCCCCATTCTCGATGACCAGTGAAAGTACCATTGGAATCTTTTTGGCAGTTGAGTTCACCATTGTCGCCAGCACCGCCTATACAGGTCGATTTCCATTCGTAATAAGAAATCGTGCAGTAAACCATATAAGGAGCGCGCGTCCAGTTAGTATAGAGAGGAACATCAGGCTCAAGCTCTTCGAGTTGACCGACTTGCCCTGATAGAGGTCCACCACCGGCTGCGGGATGAGACGGCAGGTTCCATTGGAAGGTATGTAATTCACCAAGACGCATGCGGATCAAACCGATGTTTTCCAGAAATACATCTGCCCAATCTGCAACTGGTTTGATTTCCAAACGCAGGGTAACATCTTTCCAGTCTCCAGCAGCAGGGCTACTTTCACTTCCACCACCCCAAGCAGCATAGCCCAGGTGTCCGGTTTTGCTCGAGGAGCCCAACCCCATCACACGCATCACAGTATCCCAATTTACCAACGTCACAGGGTATGGACGCGTGTGGATTTCTGCGCCGGGAAATGGTGTGTGTACAGTAAGTTGCCATTCAGAGCCGGGGAAAGAACTGGAATCTACGAAATCAGTCGTACATGTCACGCCACTACTGGTGACAACAAATTCATCACATGGATTGGGTGGAGTAGAAGTACCAGGAGTTTCGCATTCCGTAGCGGTGATATTTCCGTTTTCATCTTGATCCATGCCGACAGCGCCAACAGCCTCGCCGGTACAAGAATCAACCATTCCTGTAGCGGTAGTACATAAACCAGCAGGGACTGATCCACTGCCATCGATCACAGAGCCATCAGGCAAAATAACTCCGCCCGGCGCCCCACCGTTTCCGACCGGAATTGTGACTGTACCTTGAACAATATTTTCGCCCGGCGTACAAGAGTTGGTATCAGCATCGCCAGTACCATTATTATTATTGTTATTACCGTCGCTCGAACTTCCGCCATCGCCATTGGTCGAAGTACCCGGACTACCATTACCGGGTGTCGAACCTCCATCATTCGACCCACCACCAGGATTGCTACCGCCATTATCGCAGGTCGCCCCATCTCCGGTTACAACAACGGAGCAACCACCTTGCGCGGCTGCCAATTTCACATTGACTTTGAAAACTGTTACAACAACAGTGCTCAGTGCTAGCAGAGCTAGCACCGAGTAATATATGAAATTCTTTTTCCAATCATTCGTCATAGAAAGACATCCTTATTATTGAATTAATGACTGCTTTTCAACTCAGCCAAGAAAGTATCCGAGAATTCTTGACCGACAGCGGTTTGCCAATTTTGAGGCAGAGGTAATGCAGTGAGTCCGTATTTCTCCACCATGACACTAGTAGTTAGTGTTGAGGTTTGCGCAGGTATTTGGGATAGATCAACATCCCACACCTTGCCGCTTCCAATCCATGTCCAGTTTCCATTGCCGATGTATCCAAACCACATGGGGCGTCTGACATTCTTGGCGCTCTCAATGGTCAGCAATTTCCCGTTTGCACTGCTGACTAAATATTGAGTTCGATAGTCGGCAAAAAACTGACAAACTACCGGATAACCGTTGCCCCACGATACGATTTGACCACCGGTGAGTGTCGAAGTGCTAAAGCACCCACTGAACGACATCTCAAGACCGGTTCCACCATTTGCATTTACACGCCATTCAGCAAGCTTGGAGCTGTTGACCGCCGAAATGACTTCCACCGACTGGGGTTGGTCATTGAAGTCTGTCAAGACAGTAACACTTGCAAGGTTCGTGATCAGGGTATTGCTCTGCAAACCTAACGCGGCAGCAGTATCAGCCCGCGTATATCCAAGCGCCGTAGTGGCATAAACCCAAGCCGCAGTCTTTTCAAGATTGTCATAAACACACTGAGGAGCAATCACCTTGAGATTACTGCCAGGCGAAGCTACCTGATCTGATAAGGTCCAGCTTGCAGGATCAGAAGGACATCCTTCGACTGGTACGATTGGCGCCGCAGCTATGGTAGTTTCAGTTGGGATCAAGCTTGAATCCAAAGGACGCGGCGTTGCCATCACTTGGGTAACCATCTGGTTGCGATTGACCAAGGCGACTACACCGATCGCAGCAACGATAATAAAAATCCATATTGCGACCTTCACATAGGTTCGCATTTTGTTGCCGGTTCTGGTTGAGTAGGTAAATTGATTGTTCATAGAGCACCTCTTTTGTGTAGGACTACTGCGTTGAGTTTGTTGAGTAGCATGGAAAATTTATACTGCTTCAACAACCGTAGTTACGCCATGTTCTATTAATGTTTTTCCCGCGTGACGCCCCATGCCAGATAACCAACAGCGTGAACGGTGATCGGGCGAGAAGCAAAAAGATACCCAGCCGAATTTACTCTTGCAGTTACACGGCAAAACGGTCTATCTACAGAATCACCACAAACCACATCTACAAATTGCACATAGGATGGTGCTTGCATCCGGAAATAGTCATAGGCAACTTCCTCTGCAGCATCCACATCAGAAAGGATTTTTCCATTGGGAAGCAGTCGGACCTCTTGTGCTCCCGCGTGCGCAGAGAGGTCAGCAGTTGCAACCGCTTCCATGGCGCGGACATTGGTCGTCATATAGTCAAACAAGCCCAGAATGAATACCGCCATCAGCGGCAACATGAGAGCGAAGAGAGTTATAGACTGACCTCTCTCACTGGGTTTCTTTATTTCTAGGGCCATTTTGCCTTCCATGTTTCCGATCGAGAAACAAACGACTCGACGCTTGGTGAACCTTTGCTGATGTCCAGCAAGCCATTGAACAAAAGAGGCGCGGACCATTGCACTTCACAACGTCCAGCATCTCCTCTTCCGCTTGGTGGATATATACGAACTTGATAGGATGCGCCAAAGGTGGCGCTCCAATCCCCATCTAAGGTTTTTTGAGCGATCAAGCGCGCGTTGTGGGTTGCCTTGACTGGATCTGGGGACTGGCTGAGAAACTGAGCGCAGCCATAGGCAGCGGAGATCGCCGCTGTCCTGGTGCGGTGAATTGGGATGAGTGCCAGGATGCCAAAAATGACGATGACCGCAAGGACTGAGAACAGAGCCGTTTCAGCCAAAGCCTGACCCTGTTCTCCTTGCTTGCGAAGGACTCTCGCAGGTGCGGCTTTCATTCGTTCACTCCTGCCGGAGGTGGACCAGGGTAGAAACGCCACAATCTAAAATTGGTCTTGCCTCGTTGAGCTTCAACGAGATTCATTCCGTAAATCCAGACGCGTTGATCGTCGATGGCGATAGAGGATTGCACGCGACGAGGCGCATTTGATCCCGTTATGATGCGGCTGCGAATATCGGACCAAAGCACATCTTTTCGGGCGATCTCGTCTGCCGGCGTGTTGAACGTTCCCGCACCCACTCCCGTAACGAACACACCCCAATCAGAGGCGGCGGCTCGGAACGCGTACATGCCAGCAAGAACCATTCCCATGATCAATAGAACAAGGATAGGCATAACGATGGCAAATTCTGACATCGACTGTCCTCGTTCACTTACTGGCAACTTTAGTTTTTCCATCTATCCACCGCGAGCAGCGCGCAGAGCCTGGATACCTTGCTCGAAGGAGGCCATTAACTCTTCGCGATAACGAACAATCACCGCAAGCGCGACGACACCAACCGCACCGAGAATGAGGGCGTATTCGGCGAAGTCCTGACCTTCCTGGTCAAGCAGGAACCGCATGAACGTAGTGGAACCAAATTTTTTGTGCATTGTTGCTATCTCCTTGTTGTTATTGATGACACCCGAATGGGTGTAGTTTCTGATAAATAAATCTTACATGCTGTTTAGGGGGGGTGGTCCCCCGACCGACGCGATTAGAAGCTCAAACCCATATAGGGCAGGATAAGAGCAAAGAGCAAACCCACAATGGCGAAGATCCCGAACAAGTTGGCGCGCTGACGCACTAAAGCCGCGCGTTCCTCAGTGGTATCCAAAACAAGTCGATGCACCGAATGACGTAGCGCTGACACGCCAGAAAGAATGCGCCGGGACTCTTTGAAGTACGCAAGCACATCGTTGAGGAATAGGTTAGCTTCCACATCGCGCGGGTTAGGTAAATGAGCCTTCACCACTGCCACAGCATCCTCTGGCGGCAGCTTTGAGATCTGCGCCGAGAGGAGGGCAAGCAGGTTGCAGAATGGTCCACCAATTTGAGCCGTTTGGGTAAAGGCTTGCTGGGCGCTGGTACTGACGCTTAACAGGGACTCCAGAACGGATAAT
>Ga0210377_10000067_pt1 | contig 91550 bp, 85 predicted proteins | sample PLM4_65_b1redo_FD_155480 | JGI IMG/M metagenome (GOLD analysis project Ga0210377, IMG submission 155480) | Groundwater sediment microbial communities from an aquifer in East River, Colorado, USA - PLM4_65_b1 redo | ecosystem: Environmental > Terrestrial > Soil > Riparian zone | place: USA: East... | reverse complement strand
TTGTTCTTGGGTAAGCTGAGAGTAGGTTCTCATTGTGCTCCTTTGACTTGGTCGTCTGAGAAGCACTATCCTACTCCAGCTTACCTCTCAGCAACCTTCAAAGTTGCACTTGTGAGTTGAATCTACATGGGTAAACACAAAGCCAAATAAAATTAAAGCCGAATTCATGGAAAACCATATGATGAAAAGCACGCAGCGCCTGGCGTCCATATCCCTGGTCTTTGATGGTGACAGCCATTCGCTTGAGATAGATCTTGCCGTTTGTGTTGCAAAAGCCATTTGCAATGATGTGACCAAGTGGGGATGTGGCGTCGATTGCTTCGATAATCCAATGCCTGATATTAAGGTCTTCCAATGCTGATACGTGTTCTTCGCGAGTCCATTGTTTGACGAACAAGGCGTTTATGGGGTCTTGTTCTGCTTCAAGGACGAATGAGATGTCTGTGATTTTGGTGGGGCGTAACCGTATGTTCTCGAAGTGTAAAATTGTTGGTTGGTGGTTCATGCATTTCTATTTGAGGGAATCAGATTGTTCGTTATCGAATGGAGATAATTTCCAGCTCATCGCGTAGGAAGCTGGCAGGATGGGCTTGCCAATGGCAGCGCCATACACCAGCGCAAACTTTGCCCCGAAGAACACGATCTGTGCTGAATATGATATCCAGATCATGATGACGACAAAAGAACCAGCGGCTCCCAACGCTGATTGAGCGCCTCCATAACCAAAATATAAGCCAAGCAGGAACGCACCGATATTGAACAAGATGGATGTCACGAGTGCTCCCACCCAGACCACGCGCCATGCAATTTTGACATCCGGCAGTAATTTGAATGTGAGGGCGAATAAAAGAGTTGTGAGTCCGATACCTGTCAAAATATTGCCGCCCTCTAATAAAAATGACGTATTGGGTGTGATCAGTGTTTTCAACCAGCCATTCAAGGCAGTCAGACCCACACTGACGGCCAGTGTTGCCAGCAGGATAATGCTTAAACTGATGACCATGACCGCCGAGATAAATCTGTCCCGGGCGATTTCCAGGATCCCGCCGAAGAAATGTTCACGGCGTTTGGGACGTACATTCCACATGGTGTTGAGCGCATCCCTGAGTTGACTGAATAGATTGGTCGCGCCGAACACCAGGAGAAGAGTGCTGACGAGTGTTGTAAATGGACTTGAACCCGCTTCATAGATGTCAGCCAATAGCTGCTCAACTGCATGCGCGGCGTCAGGTCCGATCTGACCTGAGATGGCGCGTACGATCTGTCCCTCGGCTGCCGATTCTCCATATACAGAGCCTGCAATGGTGATCATGATCACGAGCAGCGGCGCAAAGGAGAAGAGTGCGTAATATGCCAACGCGGCACCCAAACGTGCGGCGCGATCATGCGACCATTCGTAATGGGCGTCATAGATCAAGCGTAGAATGAATTTGAGTGTTGTCATGCAGGGTTTAGATTTTTTCCACGACCCAAAAATGTGATAAGCCAAAAATCTTTAATGAGGTCTTTTCCAGGAATTGTAATACTCCGCGCAAGATTTTGCCCAATGGTCCGAACCGCGCGATGATATTGTCATACGCTCCGAAAACAATTGTTTGCTCAACAATTTTTACAGGCAAGCCTGCAAAGAGTTTGCGCATATCGCCAGTGGAATACACGCGGACATGTGGCGCAAGTTTGTCTCGCCAGGTGCGTGGCAGATAATTGACGAATAACTTGTTGCCAAAATAATATTTGTCTTTCCAATAAATTCCATGTGTTTCAAACGGATAGCCACGGTTCGGGCAAAAGATAACAACGCGTCCGCCAGGCTTCAGGACGCGAACGATTTCCTGAATCGCGGAGCGGTCACTCTGTACGTGTTCGATCACTTCGTGACTGAGAATCAGGTCAATGGTCGAAGTAGGAAGCGGGATGAATTCTCCAGCGGCGTTGAGAATGTGCGGAGATTTCATCCGCGCTTCGGCGGCGCGCTCAAAGTCATATTCCAATCCAATGACGGTTCCACCAAAAGGGGTGAGGTGCTCCACGTACATACCTACGCCACAGCCATTTTCCAGGATATTTCCTTTAATGTGTTCTCCCGCGGCATGGATGATCATATCAAGGCGGCGTTGTTGCCCCGCCCGCCAGACATAAGATGGTTCGCCGCGCAGGGCGGCTTTATCAAGGTTTCGCTCAGACATGGCAGTTATTATACTTGCATCTTTTTTTACCCCATGCTAAAATGAAAGGCGCACGAAGAACTGGATACCGAACGCATCGAGAAGTGGGCAACCCCCACTTTTCTGCTTGTAATAGACTTTGCGCGTAAGGGCGACCCTTCAAGACCGGTCAAGGAATACTGATGGGCGAGCCGCCCTTACGAAATATAATTAACTGTAATATAAAACATACGGAGCAATAAGCATGTCAAAGAACGAATTCTCACTGGCTTTCAATGAAGTATTGGAAGAGAAACAACTCTCCAAGGAAGTGATCATTGGAGCAATTGAGTCCGCGATGGTTTCTGCCTATCGACGGGCTGTTGGTGCATCCACGGCTCAACATGTGGAAGCCAAAATAGATCCCGATACTGGTAAGGTTTTCGTCTACGCCGAGAAGGAAGTGGTGGAAGACGTGATGGAACCCAAGACCGAAGTGCTTTTGGATGAAGCCCGCAAGGTGAACCCCGAAGCGCAACTTGGCGATATGGTGGTCGTTGAAACCACGCCGGGCGACTTTGGTCGTGTGGCGGCGCAGACTGCGCGTCAGGTAATTCAACAGCGCATCCGCGAAGCCGAACGTTCGAATCAAATGCAATACTTTGAACGCCAGGTGGGCGAGATCATCAGTGGTATCGTGCAAGCCACCAATGCTCAGGGCACAACCGTTGGGTTGGATATGAAAGCTGAAGGCTCATTGCCCGCCAATCAACGCATCATGGGTGAGCGCTTCAAGGTGCATGACCGTGTGCGCGCTGTAGTGCTCGAAGTCAAAGATGGACCGCGTGGTCCGCAGATTATTCTCTCTCGCGCGCATCGCAACTTCCTGCGCCGCCTGCTTGAGAATGAAGTTCCCGAAATTTATCATGGTGTGGTCGAGATCCGTGCGATTGCACGTGAGCCAGGTGCGCGTGCCAAAGTAGCTGTTTCAGCGACTCAGGCTGGCGTTGACCCAGTAGGCGCATGTGTAGGTATCAAGGGCGTCCGCATTCAAGCCATCGTGAAAGAATTGCACGATGAAAAGATCGACATTATTCAATGGGATCAAGATCCTGTTGTGTATATTTCCAAAGCCATCAGTCCAGCGCGCGTGAGCGGTGTGTATGTTTCTGAATCGGATGGCAGCCGCACAGCGACCGTGGTTGTAAATGAAGATCAACTGAGTCTTGCCATTGGGCGCGATGGACAGAATGCCCGTCTCGCCGCGAAGTTGACCGGCTGGCGTATTGACATCAAATCGCTCACCGAAGCGGCTGGCGATGCCATTGTGAAGTTGCAAAGGGATGCTGGGTTGGCGGCATTGTTGCCGAACGTGGTTGAGTCCATTCCGCAAATCGAAGAGATCCTCACCAAGAAGGTTGAAAACCGCCCGGTTACTCCTGAAGAATATACTGCCCTCGGTCAGTTTGTGGATCGCGTTGAACGTCGCACCATTCAGATCAAGGAAGATGCTGTGCGCGCCGAAGAGGAAAAGGTCTCGGGTGCCCGCGCCGAAGTTCCCACAGCTGCATTTGGTATGCCACTCGATCAGGCTGGTCTTAAAGAACACGTCCTCAATATTTTGGTTGAGGCGGGTATTGATAATGTCGGCGGGTTGATGATGACGCTGAAGATGGACCCGAACAAAGTGCTTGGACTTCCCGGCATTGGACCGAAAGCGATGCAGAACATTGATGAGGTCATCGCCGCGTTGACCTTCCCCGAGCCCACGCCTCCGGCCGAGCCGGAAGTTGCTCCTGTTCCTGAAGCAGTAGCCGCACCTGAAGCGACTGTGGTCGCCCCGGTGGTGGCCGAAACGGCTCCAGTGGTGGAAGTGCCTGTTGGTGAGAAGCCAGCTTCAGGTAAGAAAGAATCGAAGAAAGTCGCCGAGAAAGAGGAAGATGATGAGCACGCCAAGGATGGCGTCTCACTCGATGACCTATTCTCGATGAAGCCTGAGATCTTCCAAACCGCCCCCGCTGCCGATGATGCCGATGATAAGAAGAAGGGCAAAAAAGGCAAGAAGAAGAGCGTGGCTCTGGAGTTCGACGAAGAACGCGGTGAAGTGGTCGCGCGCAAGGTTCACAAGCGCGGCGGCGAAACCTGGGACGAAGAGTAGTTTTTAGTAGTATCTGAACCAAGGAGTATGTCTAAGAAACCTGTTCAACGCGTAAAGCATGTGCCCCAGCGGACTTGTGTAGGTTGCCGAGAGGTCCTACCCAAACGCCGGATGATTCGAATCGTCCGCACAGCCGCGGGAGTGCAAGTGGACCCAACCAGCAAACTGGCTGGAAGGGGAGCCTATTTGCATGACCGGCATGAGTGCTGGGAGCGAGGGCTGAAAGGCGCGCTTGCCAATGCTTTGAAGGCGACTTTGACTACAGATGATCGTGCAAAACTGGAAGAATTTATGAACACCCTGCCGCAAGATACGCAAGCTGCGGAGGGCGCGGGGATGCGCGAGTAACCATGTGAAGTTTGAACTCACGGGACCTCGCGCATAAACTGAGCAGAAATCCACAATGAACTTTGCTCACTGAATTTGTGAATTGTGGAGGAGGTCCTATGAGTAGTAATGGAAACAAGATCGAATTACCCGCCAGCATCGTGATCCGTGATCTGGCACAAATTGTCGGCAAAAGCCCCATTGACCTAATCAAAAAATTGATGTCCAACGGCGTGATGGCTACCATTAATCAGTCGGTGGATTTTGATACCGCCGCGATCGTGTTGGGCGAGTATGGCTTTGAGGCGATCCCTGAAGTTATTGAAGAAGTGGTCGTTGAAACAGGTGAGGTGCCTCTCTGGCGCCGCCTGATCTCGGGGGAGGATGAAGCGAAGTTGAAATCCCGTCCACCGGTGGTGACAATCCTGGGTCATGTAGATCATGGTAAGACCAGCTTGCTCGATGCCATCCGCCTGACGGATGTAGCTGCGGGTGAGGCTGGCGGTATTACCCAGCACATTGGCGCATATCAAGTTGAAAAGAAAGGTCGGTTAATTACCTTCCTTGATACACCCGGTCACGCGGCGTTCACGCAAATGCGCGCACGCGGCGCCCAGGGCGCGGATGTGGTTATTCTCGTCGTAGCGGCAGACGATGGCGTGATGCCGCAGACTCGTGAAGCGATCGCACATGCCAAGGCTGCGCGTGTACCGATCATTGTTGCGCTCAACAAGGTGGATAAAGCCAACTCCAATCCAGAGCTTGTCAAAAAACAACTTGCCGAACAGGAACTCGTCCCTGATGAATGGGGCGGCAATACCATGGTCATTCCGGTCTCTGCCAAACAAAAGCAGGGCATTGACGATTTGCTCGAAGGTGTTTTGCTCGTGGCAGATAACGCCGATATTCGCGCAAACCCGCAGGGCAAGGTGATCGGTACGGTCATCGAAGCCGAGTTGGATAAATCCAAAGGTGTGATGGCGACCTTGCTTGTTCAGAATGGTACGCTGGAATCTGGCAGTATCGTTGTGGCTGGCACATCGCATGGCAGATTGCGCGCACTTAACGATTTCAAAGGCAAGCCGATCAAGAAGGCAGGCCCATCCACACCTGTGCTTGTGATGGGATTAAGTGATGTCCCGTCGGCTGGCGATGTGTTCCAGGTTGTGGAAACCGAAAAAGAAGCACGGGCAATTGTCGCTGAAAGACTTGAAGCGGCAAAGACTCAGGCGCAATCCAGAAAGAAGATGACGCTTGAAGATGTGTTCGCAAACGTCAAGGCGGGTGAAGCGCAGGCATTGAATCTCATCGTCAAAGCGGATGTGCAAGGCTCGCTAGATCCGATCGTTACGGAGTTAAACAAACTTGGTGAAGGCGAAATTGGCGTCAAGATCATTTATTCCGAAACGGGCAATATCGGCGAAAATGACATCATGCTGGCATCGGCATCTAAAGCCATCATCATTGGCTTCAACGTCCAGGCTGATGTTTCTGCCCGACGGGTGGCTGAAAAAGAAGGCGTAGACATTCGGTTGTACGAGATCATCTATCGCATGACCGAAGATATTGAAAAAGCCCTCAACGGCATGCTCGAACCCGTTGTGAAAGAAAAGATTCTGGGTCGTGCTCAAGTATTGGCTGTCTTCACTGCATCCAAGTTTGGCAAGGTGGCTGGTTGCAAGGTCACTGAGGGTGAGCTGCGCCGCAACGCCAAAGCCCGTCTCTACCGCGGCACCGATATTGTGTACGAAGGCGATATGGGTTCCCTGCGCCATGAGAAGGAAGATGTGCGTGAGATCAAGCAGGGCTATGAATGTGGTGTTGGTTTCAAAAGCTTCAACGACATTCAAGCTGGTGATCAATTGGTTTGTTATATTCTCGAAACGTCGTAAAATAAGCTATGCCATCTGGAACCCGTCTACAACGAATTGCGGATCGTATCCGCCAGGAACTTTCGGAGATGTTGATCCGTGAGATCAGTGACCCGCGTTTGAAACAAATCTATGTGACCGATGTCAAAATAGATAAGGAACTGGCTTTCGCGGATGTGTATGTTTCTGCGATCGAGGGGGTTTCACGCTCCAAAGACGTTCTTGCGGGACTTGAGTCTGCTTCTGGTTTCATCAAGCGGACTCTTGCCTCGCGCATTGAACTGCGTGCCTTCCCGCGTGTCCGCTTTCACTGGGACATGACCCCTGAGAATGCCGATCATATTGAGAAACTGCTGGCTGATCTACGAAATAAAAAATAATTGCAACAGGTTAGAAAACAAACATGATTTCTTCACAAAGAATTAATAACATGTGGTAGAAATAATGGAGAGATGATAAGGCATGGATAACGAAATCATAGGGGCTATCAAAGCACGTCTTGAGAATGCAAACAATGTTGTTGTCGCAGCACACGTCCGCCCGGACGGTGATGCGATCGGTTCCCTGCTCGGTTTGGGGCTGGCTCTGCAAAATGCCGGCAAAGCGGTGCAAATGGTTTTAGTGGACGGCGTGTCTTCATCCTTCAAACATCTTGAAGGCAGTGAATTGATCGTCAAGGAACCCAAAGGGGAGCACGATACTTTTATTACCGTGGATTGCGCAGATTTTAAACGTGTGGGGAAGTTCTTTGAGAATTTTGGTCAGCCCGATATTAATATTGACCATCATAAGACCAATGAAAAGTTCGGTAAGCTAAATCTGATCGAAGCTGAGGAGGTTGCCACTGCCGCAATTCTGACCAATTATTTACCTGTGTGGGGATATGAGATCACCAAGCCCATTGCCTCCGCGTTATTGACTGGCATCATTACCGATACACTGGGTTTTCGGACATCGAATACAACACCTGAGGCATTGCGCCAATGTGCCATATTAATGGAAACTGGTGCAGACATGCCTGACCTGTATATGCGTTCGCTGGTGAAAAAGTCTTTTGTCGCGGCACGCTACTGGGGTGCAGGTCTTTCCAGCATGGAACAGAAGAACGGCATTGTCTGGGGCACGTTGACACTGGTGGACCGCAAAAAGACCGGCTACGGTGGTAATGACGATGCTGACCTGATCAATATGATCTCGGCCATTGATGGGAACAAGGTAGGTATGATTTTCGTCGAACAAAGCGACAGTAATGTGAAAATCTCATGGCGTGCATTGGAGGCTGGGATCGATGTTTCGAAAGTGGCAAAGCATTTCAAAGGCGGCGGTCACGCTGCAGCGGCTGGAGCAGATATTCCGGGCACATTAAGCGATATTCAATCGTTAGTACTTAAGACTACACGTGAAATGTTGGGTCTTTAATACAAAATTCACCAAAGTATGTCATAATATATTTCCAACTCTGAGGAGGAAAAAATGAATAGCCAAGATCTAAAGAACGCTATCTCAGGGGTGTTAGTTGTAGATAAACCTGTTGGCATGACTTCGCATGATGTTGTGCAAGCCATTCGCAATGGGACCGGACTTCGCCGCGCAGGCCATACTGGCACGTTGGACCCGCGCGCATCTGGTGTGCTCGTTATATTGGTAGGTCCCGCAGTTCGTCTAAGTGAGTATGTATCTGCATCCGACAAACGGTATCAAGCCATTATTCGCATGGGCGGCAAGACCGATACCTTCGATGCCGATGGCAAGATGACTCAGGCAAATCAACCGGTGAACGTCACAGAAACTCAATTTGAAGAAGCTCTGAAGACTTTTGTTGGTGAGATCGAACAAACTCCGCCGCCATATTCGGCGGTTAAAGTGCAGGGGCGTAAAGCTTATGAAATGGCGCGTAAAGGCGAGGAAGTTGAACTGGAACCACGCAAGATCACAGTCCATCATTTGGAAGTTTTGGAATGGGCACCACCTGAGGTGGTGATCGACGTGCATTGTTCGTCAGGCACATATGTTCGTTCACTGGCAAATGACTTGGGTGAGAAACTGGGTTGTGGCGCGTATCTGGTTGGTTTGCGCCGCACCAAGAGCGGACGTTTCTCGTTGCGGGATGCCACGCCGCTGCGCAAATTGCAGGAAGCCTTCCATGCTGGTAACTGGTATCAGTATTTGATCCCCGCGGCTGAAGCATTGGGTGATTGGCCCGCGTTGGAACTCAGCCCCGATGATGTGGAAGGTGTGCGCCACGGACACCGTGTCAAGGCTGCAGCTGATACTCCAATTGGAGATCGCGCCCGCGGCGTCAGCACGCAGGGTGAACTGGTCTCATTGATGGAATGTGTCACAGGTGAAGATGGTACACCTGCCTGGCAGCCCAAGAAAGTATTCTTTACCACAGAGTAATATCAGGACAACCTAAAAAATATACACTGCTCAATCGAAGCTTTGGTCTCCGATTGAGCAGCATTGTTTATGATTATGCAGCATTATCGCTCCCTTGAAGGACTGACCTTGGAAAATACGTGGCTGACCGTCGGTGTTTTCGACGGTGTTCATCGCGGTCATCGGCAGGTCCTCAACAAACTGACAGCGGGCGCCCATGCCAATGGGGCGCTTGCTGTTGTTTTAACGTTCGATCCACATCCGGCGAAAGTGTTTGGGCGCGGGGACATTAAATTGCTGACGTTGCCGGGCGAACGCGCGAAGCTGCTGGGTGAACTGGGCGTGGATGCGGTCATTACACATCCGTTCGACAGGCACGTTGCGGATATCACAGCATTCGACTTCATGAAACAGCTCAAGGATCAGTTGGATGTGAGGCATTTTGTGCTGGGATATGATTCCACATTGGGAAAGAACCGCGAAGGGCATGCAACACGACTGGCTGAGATCGGCTTGGAGTTGGGCTACACCGTCGAAACCGTATCAGCTTTGGGCGATGAAAGCGGCATGATCTCGTCCACTGAGATCCGTAAATTGGTCACGGTGGGGAACGTCTCAGAAGCGGCACGTTTGATGGGTCATCCGTATCGTTTGCAGGGGTTGGTGGCGTATGGCGATCAGCGCGGACGCACGATCGGTTTCCCGACTGCGAACTTGAATTACGCACATGAGAAAGTTGTCCCAGCGAGCGGGATCTATGCATGTTGGGCTTATGTGCGGGGTGAGCGGCATATGGCGGCGGTGAACATCGGTACGAACCCGACCTTCACGCCTGATAAACAAACTCTGAGCGTGGAGGCTTATCTGTTGAATTTTGATCAGGATATTTATGATGAGACCGTGACGCTGGAGTTTGTGCAGCGCCTGCGTGCTGAGTTGAAATATGACTCGGTGACGGCATTGATCGAGCAGATCGGGCGTGATGTGGAACAGACCCGCGAAATCCTGGGAACGGTTTAGACCGTTCCTTTTTTATTTATACAGGGTTGTATAAATAAACCAAAGGAGGTCGTATGCCGCAAAATGGAATTCACGCAATTGTGGGAATCGCATCACGCAAGTGGATGCCCAAAAAGGAATGGTTGTTGCTCGGTGTGGTGTTGGGCAACATGTTCCCGGACCTGGATAACCTTGTAACCGCCTATGCAACCCTGGCGTTGGGTCAACCCTCCGATCAGGCGGCGGAAATATATCATCGCACATTCACGCATAGCGTTTTCACCATCGTTGCCATGGTGATTTTGTTTTACATCATCGCCGCTGTGACAAAAAACGAAAAGTGGAAAAACTTCGGTGTGGGTTTCGGTGTGGGCATTTTGCTGCATATCCTGGTTGACCTGGTGCTGTGGTTCAATGGTGTGCAGTTGTTCTGGCCCTTTGGCGGCGAATTGAACTTCTGGACCGGGGTCACCGTGCCGACGTGGTTGAAGATCATCTTGGATACCGGCGAATTCCTGGCGTTCGGGTTATATTTTATGTTGCTGGTCTCGCTTTCCCAGCGGCACACCACAGATGCCGCGCGGCAGAATTCGACCCGCACATGGGCATACATCGAATTTGCGCTGTTCGTACTATTCACCGTGTTGTTCTTCACCATCGGCACAAAAGGTTTGCATTATCAAGTCTTTGGCGCGCTGTATCTCATATCCCTGATCGTCGGGATGACAATCACCACGCGGATGAAAGAAACCGTCGAATCACCATAACGTTGAAATTCGGGCGACCTACGGGTCGCCCTTTTTATTGATATATACCCACTTTCAAAAACCGCAACTTGTGAGGGTATAATCTGCCAGATTTTCCAAAGGAGACAAACATGCCCGAACGTGAAATATATTTGTTATCACCGCGTGCGCTCAGCCCGGAGACCATTGCGGTGGCTTTTGCCAAAACATCGCGCGCGCCCGAATCGTTCCGTGATATTGCCGCCGAATTGAGCGATGAATCCTCGGCGAAATTCCATGAGAAGTGGGTGGTGGGGTATGGTCACGCTTCGGTGGCGGAACATGCTGTCTTGCACATCGCCTTCGAAAATGTCTCGCGCATTGCCATTGAGAGCATTGAATCGAATCGACTTGCCTCCTACACCGAAAAATCCACACGCTATCAAAAATGGGGACCAGATGATTTTACAGTTCCACCTGAGTTAGATGGACATCCGCTACGTGACGAATTTGTGCATACTGTCCGCCTCCTTTTCAAAGCCTATGCTGATTCGTTGAACCCGGTCCGGGCGCGTGTCTTTGAGCGTTTCCCGCGCCGTGAGAATGAGAAGGACGAAGCCTGGGACCGTCGCATCCGCTCGAAGTATGTGGATGTGTGCCGTTTCTTATTGCCAGCCGCCGCGCTTGCAAACGTGGGTATGACCGCTAATGCGCGTGTTATCGAAAATACGATCCGCAAAATGCTGTCACATGAGTTGGCAGAAGTGCGTGAGATCGGCGCGAAGGTGAAAGAAGTCTCCAAAGCCGAAACTCCCACGCTTGTAAAATACGCTGACGCTGTCCCATATCTTGTTGAAACCATCAAGAGTCTTGAAAATCGTAAATCTGAAATCATAAATCGTAAATCGGATGAGTGGTGCACGCTCATTGACTACGACAAAGACGGTGAAGTGAAAGTCCTGGCTGCGGCATTATATCGTTTCGCTGAAATGCCGTATGCAGACGCGCTGATGTATGTCAAAGCTTTGCCTGCAAATGAACTTGATGCCTTGGCTGAATCGTTATTGGGACGCTTAGGTAAATTCGATGTTCCGTTGCGCGAGTTGGAATATTGCACATACACCTTTGACCTGGTCATGGATCAGGGTGCGTATGCTGAGTTCAAACGTCACCGCATAATGACGCAGACACCTCAGAGACTGACGACACGGCTTGGGTACGCGACTCCGCTTTTGATCACGGAAGCAGGCTTCGGGTCCGAGTATGAAGCGGCGATGAATGCGGCAAGCGCGATGTTCGAGAAGTTGCATGCGTTCAGTCCCGATGTGGCGCAATATGTTGTCCCCAATGGCTTCAACCGCCGCGTGCTGGCAGAGTTCAATCTGCGGGAGGCATTTGCATTCTGTCAATTACGTTCTGCGGCGAATGCGCATTTCTCGATCCGGCGTGTTGCGCAGAAAATGTATGAAGAGATGGTGCGTGTACATCCATTGTTGACGAAATATATGAAACTGCATGAAGAAACATGGCAGGGGGTTGAAGAAAGTTATTTTTCAGAGGTGTAAAAAAATAGATCTCCGAGTTCTTCAAGAACTCGGAGATCTTGTATTAGGGGAAGTTTATAAAACTAGTTTACTTACAATTGAAAGCAAAATTCCACCCGCGATGACCGAACCTAACTGACCGGATGTATTCGCACCCATCGCGTGCATTAGAATGAAGTTGTGCGGGTCTTCATCATTGGCGGTTTTGGCAGCGAGACGTCCCGCCATGGGGAAGGCGGAAATACCCGCCGCGCCGATGAGTGGATTGATCTTGCCGCCGGTAAGCACGCACATTAGTTTTCCGAATAATAAGCCAGCGACAGTATCTAGCACAAACGCGATCAAGCCCAATACCATGATCTTGCCCGTATCCAAATTTAGGAACGCGGCGGCGCTCATCGTTGCGCCGATGGCAAGACCCAGGAATAATGTGGCGATGTTGATGATCTCGTTTTGGGCGGCTTTGCTTAATCTGTCCACCACGCCGGAGACTTTGAGCAAGTTGCCAAGCATGAGCATGGAGATAAGCGGAGTTGCCTCAGGCACGAGCAGGCCTACGACCAGTGTCAGCACGATGGGGAAGAGGGTTAGTGTTTTTAGTGAGATGGGTTTGGGTGCATAATCCATGCGGATGAGGCGCTCTTTTTTTGTGGTGAGCAATCGCATCAAAGGTGGCTGGATGATGGGGATCAAACTCATGTATGAATAAGCCGCGACTGCAATTGGTGCGAGCAATTCGGGCGCGAGCTTGGTTGCTACGAAGATCGAAGTGGGTCCATCAATGGCGCCGATGACGCCGATCGATGCGGCTTGATTGAGTGGAAAACCCAGAGCAACTGCTAATAGTAATGTGCCGAAGATTCCGAATTGTCCCGCCGCGCCCAGGAGTACCATGCGCGGTTGTGCAAGCAACGGGCTGAAATCGATCATGGCGCCAACGCCGATGAAGATCAGCAGTGGAAACAATTCCGTTTCAATGCCTGCTTTGTATAGCACGCCCATGATGCCTTCGGCGGCGGTCATACCTGCCAGCGGAATATTCGCAAGCAGACAACCGAAACCGATGGGGAGTAGTAAAACCGGTTCGATCTCTTTGAAGACTGCCAGATAAACCAATATCAATGCGGCAGTGATCATGACCGCATTGCCCAGCGTGAAGTTTGCCAAGCCTTTGAGTAACTCAGGGAGCAAGTCTGCGATGTTCATTCGAATTTCACCAAAACCTGCTTGTGAGCCACGGTCTGATTGACACTCGTCAGCACCTCGACAATTTTCCCGGCGCGCGTGGAGCGAATGCTGTTCTTCATCTTCATTGCTTCGATGATCAGGATGACTTGACCAGACTCAATGATGTCACCGGCTTTGACGAAGACCTCGATCACCGTCCCGGGCAGAGGTGCCGTCATCTCGCTGCCATTCTGATTCGGGTCGGGTTTTCGCAGATCAAAGGATATGACTTCTTTTGTGCCTTTTTTAGCCTTTGACGCATTTGCTGTGGCGGGTTCGAGTTTGACTTCAGTCCCTACCGGGTTGATATCTGGAATGACTTCAAACCGTTGACCCTCCACATGCGCGATGACCGGGCGGGCGTTGATATCTTCAATTTCAACCACATAGGATTTATTTTTGATCGTTACGTTATATTTCATGTTATCTGTGCCTTCCGCCTTTTTCGGACATTTGTCGTGTACGCATGCCTAGTTGCCAGGCTGAGACGATCGCCGTGGGCGGCTCAGGGAGTGGGTGGGCTGACGATAATCTTTGTTCTGCCATTGCCATCGCCACGCCAATTGCAGCAGCTTGGGCAAAGATATTGTTACTCGAAACAGAATCCGCCTCGGGTGAGTCAGATGCGGACTCTTTATCCGCAGTGAGTGCGGTGAGGAATATCATCATCAGCCATAAGACTATGATCGCGCCGAAGACGAGTCCCATACCGACACCGGTGATTTGAAGCGCGAGAATAAAATTGCTGCTCATACAGGGATGTTCCCATGTTTGCGCGGAGGTGCGGGCGCATACTTGTCGCGGAGCGCCGAGAGCGACGCAATGATCTTCGGCCGTGATTCACGCGGTTCGATGATGTCATCGACATAACCGGTGGACGCGGCATAATAGGGATTGTTGAATTTATCGCGATATTCCTTCGCGAGTTTCTTGCGCTCGGCTGCTGGGTCTTCCGCAGATTCGATCTGCTTCTTGAACAAAATATTTGCTGCGCCTTCTGCACCGAGCACGGCGATCTCAGCGCTGGGCCAGGCGTAGGTGACATCGGTGCCGAGATATTTGCTGGACATGACCACATACGCGCCGCCATAAGCTTTGCGTGTGATGATGCAGATCTTCGGAACAGTCGCTTCGGAATACGCGTAAAGAAGTTTCGCACCATGACGAATGATGCCGCCATGTTCCTGTGCGATACCGGGCAGGAAGCCGGGCGAATCGACGAAGGTCACGAGCGGGATGTTGAAACAATCACACATGCGGACGAAGCGTGTCATCTTGTCGGCTGCGTCAATATCGATCACGCCTGCCATGATGGCGGGTTCCTGCGCCACGATACCCACGCTGTGACCGCCGATGCGCGCCAGCCCCACGATCGCATTGCGCGCCCAATCGGGTTGGATCTCAAGGAACGTTCCCTGATCGATGATCTTCTCGATCACCTGATGCATGATGTAAGGTTCGGATGGATCGATCGGCACCATGCTGTTCAATGACTCATCCATGCGGGCTAGATCATCATCAGGTTTGATGAAAGGTGGATTCTCGACATTGTTCGATGGCATGTAAGAAAGATAATTGCGCGCCATATCCAGCGCGGCTTTTTCAGTTGGCACTGAAAGATGTGCCACGCCGCTGACCGACATATGTACGTTCGAACCGCCCAGCGATTCGGCATCGATTACTTCACCAGTTACGGCTTTGATCACATCCGGTCCGGTGAGGAACATAAAGGATTGTTTCTCCACCATGATGACCAGGTCTGTGAGAGCCGGGGAGTATGCCGCGCCGCCAGCGCACGGTCCGAGCATGACGCTGATCTGCGGCACCACGCCCGAATATTGCGCGTTGCGCCTGAACATTTCGGCGTAACCACCCATCGAGCGCACGCCTTCCTGAATGCGCGCGCCACCAGAGTCGATCAGCGCGATGAACGGTACACCATTGCGTACCGCCAGGTCCATCACGCGGCAAATTTTGTGTGATTGCATTTCGCTTAATGTGCCGCCATAAATTGTGAAATCTTGTGAATATAAGTAGACAGTCCGCCCATTGATCTGTCCGTAGCCGGTGATGACGCCATCGCCGTAAAATTTATCTTTCAGCAATTGCATCTCATCGCCTTGATGGGTGATGAACGGCTCGATCTCATTGAACGTGCCAGGGTCGAGTAACATCTCCACGCGTTCGCGCGCAGTGTTCTTGCCCTTGGCTTTTTGTTTGGCGTTTCGTTCCGCGCCGCCGCCTTCGAGCGATTTTGCGCGCATCTTGCGCAGTTCTAGAATTCTGGGATCTTCAGTTGTCATGGATTTACCTCACATTAATGAGTATAGTGAGACAACCCCAGACTAGCCAGTGATGGATGGCATACAGGCAAGGGGACAATCCGCATCATTCTCAATCTGACAATTGCTGCCGTTTTATGAGCTTTATCTCCCCGTAAATTTTGCGCTATACAGCGGAATTTTGAAGGGTTGGGACAATTTGTGCAAAATCTATAATCGTTGCACGCCTTTGACGTAGGAATCAAAAGAGACATGTTGTTGCCATGTCTCTTTTGATTCCTTTTCCTTCATCCTTGTATTAAGATGATCTCTCTTTGTGGCTCGCCGATATACTCTGCGCCGTTTGTGGTCATGACAACATCTTCTTCCAAACCAAGATATCCATAACCAGGAACTGCCAAGCCAGGTTCGATGGTGAAGACTTGTCCCACTTCCAGTTTTTGGTTGGGCGAATCGCCATACTTCTCCCAATGTGGACCCAACAACGCGCCGCCATCGTGCGCCACACGTCCCAGTTGATGACCAAGTGCGTAAGGAAATTCCGGGTAACCCGAATCAGTGACGATCTCGCGTGAGATGGTGTCGATAGCGTTGCCGGTCACACCGACTTTCATGGCTTCGCGCGATTTTTCAACAGCGGTGCGCAGCGTAATGAATCCGCGTTGGACTTCGAGTGGTGCTTCCGTCTCACCTTCTCGCAGCACATAGCAGACATGCTGAATATCGGAGCAATAGTCTTCGTATTTCACACCAAAGTCAAAGTGGATGATATGTCCGCGTTCGATCTTGATGTCGGTGGGACCGTTGTGTCCAACAGGGGAGTTGGGTCCCGAGTTCACAGCCGGGCAATTCTCCGCGGGCCATGCCAGACCAACACCGTACTCATTGGCAAGTTTGTGCATGTATTCGCCCACTTCAATTTCTGTCATGCCGACTTTGATGAAGGCATACGTCTTCTTGAAGATCTCGTCTGTGATCTCCACGGCTTTGCGAATGCGTGCAAGTTCGGCGGGAGTCTTTCGTCCGCGAAGGGAGTTGATAATTGGTTCGGCGCTGATGAGTCTGTCTGCATATGGCGTGCCAGCCAGATATTCTTTGAGGAACTCGTACATGGCGTGCGTCAAGCCGTCAGCGTGGACGTTGTTTCTGGAAGTGTTCACAGCTATTCGGTTGGGGTTGAGACGTGTGATCGTCGTCCGCAAGAGTTCGCTCACGGCGGTGTCGTATCCGAGAATTTCGTCGAATACATTGAGGCGCTGTAACGCATCCTTTTCGAGATTGCCGATGATGGCGATCTTCTCACCCTTACGTGTGACGATGAGCGCAGATGGCCAGGTGAGATCATTGGCACCGATTAAGAGATCGAGCGCTGGGTCACGTACGCCGCTGGTTTCGCGGACGAACGTAAGCCACATATCAGTGCCTTGTTCTTTGAGGATCTCAATAGCTTGATCGACTTTTTCTTGAATGAGGGTCATGGGTTCTCCTGTTGTGGGACGAGATGCAGTGCTGCCTTGCGTGGGTCTTTGACGATGAACCAAAGGATCGCCATCATCACAATGGATAAGACGGCGGAGAGCGCGAAGGTTGGTTCAAAGCCTTGTGTATCTGCGATCCAGCCGCCGAGTAATGGCGCGATGATGGTGGCGGGTGCAGTCAACGTTTGTGCCAGCCCGATATAAAATGGGCGGTCTTTTTCTTCGCTGAAATCGACGGTCATGGTCATGCCGATGGTCCAGATGGAAACATTGGTGAGTCCTGAAAGAATAAAGATGGGATAGAACCATGCAAGTGAGGTGGCGAACCACGCGAGCAATGAACTCAACACAGCGGCGGCGGCGCCGATCACCAGCATGGTGCGATGACCGATGCGGTCACCGATCCAGCCCATGCCGATGTTGGCGATAGTTTGTGTGATGGTGAGCGCGGCAGTGAAATACCCCGCGGTGATGGCATCCATTTGAAAGCGGCGCAGGGCGTACACAATATAGAATGAAAACCCCATCGTTGCAAATTGCGAAAGGAAGCGTGCGCTAAGGAACCATCTGAAATTTTTATCGCGCCGCAGGATGCGCAGCGCTCCCTCCCAAAATGGCGCTTGATGCTCCTCAATGATTTTTTCTGTGTCTTCAGGTTCACGCGTCATCGCCAGGGCGAACCAGGATATGGTGAAGAAAACGCTTGCGAGGAAGAAGCAGATTGCATAGTCGGTGGGTGAGTCAAGCCAATCCAGTAAATAGCCCGCGCCAACGGCGGCTCCGCTGATGAAGAGATTCGCAACCCCGGCTTGTAATCCAAAGAATGTGCCGCGTGTTTCAGGCGGGATGATCTTGGAGATCATGCTGGTCCATGGGTTGGCGGTGAAGCCGCCACCGAGTCCTTGCCAGGTGAGCAGTAAAAATGAAATGATGAGGCTGGTCTTGACACCAATAACTGGAATAAGCAATGCGACAATGGCAAAGCCAAGAAATGGCACACGCTCATGGATGGTCATCAACAGCACGGTGCGTTTATAGCGGCGCAGGCGTGATGTGTGATTCGCGGTGAACAATTGCGGAAACAACCAGCCTGCCGAATGAATCGCTGGGACCAAACCGATAAGTGTTGCTGAGTCTGTCATGGATGCGACGAAGAGCGGCAGGATCGTTCCGAAAGAGGCAAAGCCAAGCGCCAGTCCGAAGAAGCCGCCATCAAACAATCCAACAGTGACGTTGTAGCGCAGGTCTTCGCGGATTTTCTTTTCAAGTATTGTGAAGGGGAGCATAATTTAATTTTACCATTCCGAAATTTGGGACTTGACAGAATTTATCCGAATAGGCTAAAATAAAAACGAACGTTCGTTCATTTTTAAAATGGAGATCCTGTGGAAAAAGAAAAAACCAAAAAAGGCGAAGTGACCCGCCTTGCCATTGAAGATGCTGCTATCAGTTTGTTTTTGGAGCAAGGCTATCATGCCACCTCCATGCGCCAGATCGCCGATCAGGCTGGGTTGGCATTGGGTGGCATTTACAACCACTTTGCCAGCAAAGATGAGATCTTTCAGGGCATCATCATTGATAAACATCCTTACAAGAAAATCCTGCCCGCCATCCTTGCCGCGGATGGGGAGACTGTGGCTGAGTTTTTCAAAAATGCAGCCAGTATCGTCATCACCGAGCTGAGTAAACAGCCGGAATTTATCAACCTCATGTTCATTGAATTAGTGGAGTTCAAGGGCAAACACGGTTCCATGATGCTGCGTGAGATCGCCCCCAAAGTTTTGCCGGTTTTTGAAAAGATCGTTAAATCCAGAAAAAACCTGCGCGTGACAAATCCTGCCGTATTAATGCGTTCGTTCTTTGGCATGATCATTTCCTACTTCATTACGGAGATGATCATTTCAGATTCTGTTATTAGCAAGCTTATGCCAAAAAATACCGCAGATTTATATACAGATATCTTCCTGCATGGCATTCTCAAGGAGCCCGCATGACCTCAAGACTATTTTCCATTATTCGTAAGGAGTTCATTCAGATCATGCGTGACCCGCGCACGCTGATCCTGATCATTGTCATGCCCATGTTGCAATTGTTCCTGTTGGGCTACGCGGCAACCACCGATGTGAAGAATATCTCGCTGGCGGTTTGGGACCAGAGTCAATCCACGCAATCTCGTGCCTTGTTGGATGCCTTCCGCGCGGCGAATTACTTCAGCATCGATTATTCCGTTTACTCGGTGATGGAATACAAAGCTTTGATCGAGTCGGGCAAGATCCGCGCTGCGCTCATCATCCCGCCAGATTACGAACAACGTCTTATCGAAGGCAAGGCGCAGGTCTCGCTTGTGTTGGATGGTTCCGATGCGACAGTGGGTGGGACAGCCCTCTCCACGGCGAAATTGATCGGTCAATCATACGCGACCAAAGTATTGACAGAACAAGCTGCGCTGACAGGCAGGTCTTCCTCTTTTACTCCACCGCTCGATGTGCGTACCCAGGTTTGGTACAACCCCGATCTGATCGCAGCATATTTCAATGTGCCTGGCGTGATCGGTATGATCCTGTATTTCATTACCACATTACTGACCGCCTCCTCCATCGTACGTGAGCGTGAGCGTGGGACGATCGAGCAATTGATCGTAACGCCCATTCGCTCATGGGAATTGGTTGTCGGCAAGATTTTGCCGTATACCATTCTGGCATTTGTGGACATCATCGAAGTCCTCATTATCGGACACTGGTGGTTCAAGGTTCCTATCCGCGGCGATCTTGGGTTGATCTTCGCCCTTTCGGGCTTATTCATTCTATCGGGTCTGGGCATTGGTTTGTTCGCATCCACCATTGCCAACACTCAACAGGAAGCGTTCATCACGGTCATGGTCACCATGTTACCGAGCATCTTCCTTTCGGGCTTTTTCTTCCCGATTGAAGCGATGCCTCAGTTTCTTCAATATGTGTCAGCCTTGATTCCACTTCGATATTATCTTGTGATCATTCGTGCTTTATTGTTGAAAGGGGTTGGCGTGGAAGCATTACAAAGCCCCATTCTCGCATTAACGATTTTCTCGGTCGTCATTATGGGAGTTGCCGCTGCGCGCTTCCGCAAACGCCTTGACTAAATTCTCTTATAGGAGTTAATCATGAAAAATAGCTTTCCCCCATTACCTGTTCGTATCCTGGTTATTTTGATCGTGCTTTCGACGATTGGCTATTATGGCTTTCGTTCACTGAATCCTGTCGACGATGGACAACTTAAAGCCTCGGGCACCATCGAGGCAGTTGTTGTTAATGTTTCACCAGAAGTGGCAGGCAAAGTGACGGATGTCCTCGTCGGTGAAGGTCAAAGCGTTCAAGCGGACGCTGCGCTTCTTTCCCTCGACGCCAGCCTGCTCACTGCCCAAAGAGCCGTTGCCTCCGCCCAAGTGGATTCTGCCAACGCCGCCCTCAACACCGCTCAATCCGCCTACGAGACGGCGCAGCAGCAATACAACACCACGCTCACCAATGCGCTCGCCTCAGAAAAAGCCACGCGTACTTCCGTATGGAAAGACACCAAGCCAACAGAATTCGATCTGCCGACTTGGTTCTTCTCCAAAACAGAACGCCTCCAAGCCGCGCAGACCGAAGTAGACCTGGCCGCGACAGCTCTGAAGGAAGCGCAGGAAAAACTAGATAACATCCAGCAGAAATCTGGCAGCGCCAAATTCCTGGATGTGGAAGCCACACTGGCACAAGCCCGCATCACATTCCAAAATGCCAAAACCGTTTTGGATCTCACCAGCGGCGGATCAGACAGCCAGAACTTACGTGACGAAGCACAGATTATTTTTGATGATGCCAAGATCGCCTTGGAAGATGCTCAAAAAGAATACGATGATGAGTTGACCACAGAAGGCACAACGGATGTTCTCGAAGCTCGTGCGAAAGTTGTTGTGGCTCAGGAAATTTACGACAATGCTGTGGATAACCTCCGCGCCCTGCAAACTGGCGTGGACTCGCAACCTGTCATCACCGCAGAAAAAGCTTTGGATCAGGCAAAAGCCGCCATGGACCAAGCCGAAGCCAACATCAAGACCGCCGAAGCCAACCTGGCCTTATTGGATGCACAAATGCAGAAGCTTTCTATTCATGCTCCCATGAATGGTGTCATCCTTGTGCGTAATGTGGAACCTGGTGAATTCGTCCAGCCGGGGGCAGTGGCACTCACAATGGCGGATTTAAATAATCTCACCATTACCGTCTATGTCCCCGAAGATCGCTATGGCGAGATCACTTTGGGACAGGAAGCCACCGTAACTGTTGACTCATTCTCCGGCGAATCCTTCACGGCTGAAGTCATTCACATCGCAAGTCAAGCTGAGTTCACCCCGCGCAACGTCCAGACCGTGGAAGGGCGCAGTTCAACCGTCTACGCCATCAAATTAAAGGTGACCGATACCGAAGGCAAACTCAAGATCGGCATGCCTGCAGATGTGGTGTTCAAGTAATAGTCAAATGTCAAAAGTCTAATGTCATAAGTACAGGAGAATATATATGGCTGGTATCACTCGGTTTGAAGAAGTTGAAGCTTGGAAAACCGCAAGACAATTAACCAATATGGTTTATGAGTTAGGCAATCAAGCAGGCTTCAATCGAGACTTTGGGCTGAGAGACCAGATTCGTCGAGCAAGTGTTTCTGTAATGAGTAACATAGCGGAAGGCTTTGAGAGCCGTACCGATATTCAATTCATCAACTTTCTTGGAATGGCAAGAGCATCTGCTGGTGAAGTGAGAGCACAGCTTTATATCGCATCAGATCAAAAATACATTACAGAAGAACAATTAAAAGAAGCTTATGCCTTGGCTGAAAAATGTTCTCGACAAATTGCAAAGTTTATTTCTTATCTTGAAGCCAACCCCAGACAACGTCGTGTTTCTGATGATGATGCGGGTTATGAAGTTTAATCTTCGATCCGACTTTTGACCTTTGACTTTTGACAATAAAACCTATTAATCTTATGAACAATAACCTGCTAATCTCTGTTAAGAATATAAGTAAATCCTTCGGCGATACCCAAGCCGTGGACGGTGTTTCCCTCGAAATTAGCGCAGGCGAGATCTACGGACTCGTCGGTGCGGATGGTGCTGGGAAGACAACCACCATGCGTCTCCTTGTAGGTGCCCTCAAAGCGGATTCGGGTCAAGTGAATATCTGCGGATATGATATCGAAAAGCAAACCGAACAAGCCCGTTCGCAATTCGGTTATCTCTCGCAACGCTTTTCCATGTATGAGGATCTGACCGTCTTGGAGAACATCCGCTTCTTTGCCGAAGTGCGCGGGCTTAAACCCGATGAATGGCGTCCGCGTTCGTTGGAGATCCTTGAATTTGTCGGTCTTGATAAATTCACCGAGCGCCGCGCAGGGTTACTCTCTGGTGGTATGAAACAGAAACTCGGGCTCGCTTCCGCGCTGGTGACACGTCCACGTGTGTTGTTGCTTGATGAACCTACCACTGGTGTTGACCCGGTCACGCGTCAGGATTTTTGGCAGCTTGTGATTCGCTTATCCACGCAAGGGGAGGGCATCAGTGTCATCATTTCCACGCCGTACATGGATGAAGCTTCACGTTGTCATCGGGTGGGCTTCATGAAGAACGGCAAGATCATCGTGGAAGATACGCCGTCCAATTTGCGCGCGCGTCTCAGTGGACGAATCCTTGAATTGCGCGGCACACCGATCAACCTGCTGCGTCATGTGGCGCATAAGGATAAAGATGTGGAAGATGTTCAGGCGTTCGGAGATCGACTCCACATCCGCGTCGGGGAGGCAAAGGCTCAAGATGTTTTGAGCAGGCTCAAGTCCACGATTGGAAGCGAAGGCGGTCACGTCGATGAACTCCGTTCCGTACCGCCCGTCCTCGAAGATGTTTTTATTGCCTTATCAGAAGATGAAAATCATAACGCGGCATAAATGTCGCATTACAAAAAGGAACATACCATGATCAACCTTGACCTCGGCACATTGATCGACAAACCCATGAAAGATGTCTTTGCGTTCGTTGCGAATCCTAATAACATGTCAAAATGGAACTCGGCAATCGTCAGTCTTCAGCAGATCACGCCGGGCGCAGTGGGTGTTGGCACAAAGTTCAAAAGCGTGGGCGAGATGATGGGACGCCGCATCGAAGGCGAGATGCAGGTGATCGCGTATGAGCCGGACACCAAATGTGGTTTTCAAGTGAACGCGGGACCGATGCAAGTGAATATGAATCTCACGTTCAAAACTGTCGGTACGGGCACAAAGATCAGCCTCAATGCGCAGGGCAACCCGGCTGGTTTTTTCAAACTGGCTGAAGGCATGATGGCGGGTCGGGTCAAATCCATGATGGAAGAGAATCTCGTCCGCTTGAAATCGGTTTTGGAAAAGGGATAAATTTTAAACACAAAGGACACCAAGGTCACCAAGGATTCATCGTGAGGGTTTTAAAACCTTCGTGTACTTTGTGTCCTTCGTGGTAAAGGTATTTTTATGAGTCTTCCTGTTATCTACGTTGAGAATCTCACGCGGCGCTTCGGCGATTTCGTCGCAGTGGATCACATCAACTTTGAGGTCAACGCGGGTGAGGTGGTCGGTTATCTTGGACCGAATGGTTCGGGTAAGACCACCACGATCCGCATGTTGCTGGGTCTGCTTGAACCGAGTGAAGGTGATGCGACCGTGCTGGGATTCGACGCGTTCAAACAAAGCGAAGAAGTCCGCAAGCGTGTGGGTTACATGTCGCAGAAGTTTGCGATCTATGATGACTTGACCGTGCTGGAAAATTTGACGTTTTATGGCGGCGTATATGGCATCACAGACAAAGCCCGCATCAAACATACCCTTGAGCTGGTCGGGCTGATCGGACACGACTCCACGCTGACACGTTCTTTGTCGGCTGGCTGGCGTCAACGGCTGGCATTGGGCATTGCACTCGTGCATGAACCGAAGTTGTTATTCCTCGATGAACCCACCTCCGGCGTGGACCCTACCGCACGCCGCGCCTTCTGGGACTTGATCTACGAACTCGCTGAAACCGGTGTGACGATTCTAGTGACCACCCATTACATGGATGAAGCCGAATACTGTGAACGTGTCGGCATTATGCGTGATGGAAAATTGTTGGCAATGGACACGCCATCCAACCTAAAAAAGAACATCATCCCCGGCGATGTCTGGGAAGTGTACGCCGAACCGTTGGAAGCTGGTTTGGAAGTGTTGCCTAAAATTGAAGGTGTTTTAAGAGTGGGCTTGGCAGGCGACCATTTGCGGACAATCACTGAAAAGGGAATGAAGAAGGAAGTTTTACTGAAAGCATTGAAAGAAAAGAACGTGCATGTCAGCGATATCGCTGCCGGTGAAGCGACGCTGGAGGATGTGTTTATTTCTTTGGCAAGGTAAAAAGTTGGAAGAGAGTTTTTTCAGCACATCACGTTTATACATCTAAAAAGATCAGGCTTCTCAACCTGGTCTTTTGTTTTACCCCGGGATAGGCAGTTCAACCAAAAAATCAAGCCAGACAGACCAGGGTCCCCAATCACCATGATTATCTTGTGCCATAACTCGTGCTCTAAACTGGTCGCCACAATATGCTGACGCTTCAGAGGAAATATCAAAAGATTGCACGTTGCCAAGTTGTTTATCGACCAGGAGCGCCCATTGCTTGTCTTTATTAAGATGATAAAGCTGAATGCGGTAATCGCGGATGCCGCTTGCATCATAAGGGACGGTCCAGAACAATTGCGCTGAAGCACCGCAAGCCACCCTGCCAATTGCGGACGTCCGCGGCTTCATATCCATTACTGGGGCGAGCGGCAGTGTGTTTGCCGTAAAAAATACAGGCGTGGCTGACCAATCTCCCCAGATTCCAGTGCCGTCCATCGCGCGGACGCGCCATGCCAGCCAGTTTTTGCAGTTCCGATACACTACCTTGGTAATATCCAACTGCGTTGTTTTCCCATCCACCTCCTGAACAAAAATATTTTTCAATTGTCCGTTGATATTGACATCAAGACTCACCTCATAGCCAGCAATCCCGTCACGGTCAGGTGGCTCATTCCAAGCCAGAAAGACTCGGTCATCACAGGAAACCGTTGATTCATGTTTGGGGCTGACGACCTCCGGCGCAGGTGGCGGAGCATTCAGGGTTGCGGTGGGAGTGAATGTTTCTGTGGGGGACGGTGTATTCGTTCGGGTGGCGGTTGGGGTCGATGTTTTCGTCGGAGTCAGGGTTTGAGTTGGCGTGAAGGTAGCTGGGTTCACGATTGATCCAAGCTTGGGAAGCATGGTGAAGATCCCTGCGACCAGAATTCCAAGCCCGATGATGGTCAAGAAGAAGCGTGTAAAGAAGGATGAACGCGGCTTTAGTTTCAAGGGTCCGATTTCACCGGTATTCACCAAAACAAAATCTTCCTCGCCATCCAACCGGACTGCGTCAATGCCGTATTTGATCAAGCCCTTGTCACGATTCAAAGCCGCGGTTTTCAAGTTATAGGCGGCATCGGCGGGCATATCAATAAAAGCATGGACACTGCCCGCAGTTACATTTGCCAGGTTCAAACTGGTGCGCGGCGTTTCGGCTTTTTCTGTCATCAGTCTGAGCAGTTCTTCCTGCTCTTTTGCCCCGAACTTTTTCACGGTTTTTGTCCCCATCACCACTTCCACCTGTCGTGTGGCAGGCATGGCTTCCAAACGCTGTTGATGCTCGCGCAGGATATTGACCAGTTCCTGATAACTCTCGTCAGGATTGGTATAGAACTCGATCCATTGAACGCCTGAGAGTTGATACAGCAACTCCTCGGGCAAGTCAACTGATGCCAGTACAAAGGGGAATAATCTGCGTTTCGCGTTTTCCGCCAGATCCACTTCCTTGCGGACATTGTCAGACGCGGTGGAGTTTGGGGAGAGCATCAACAGGAAGGCATCACTCGTATGAATTGCCTTCACGATCTGTTTGCGCCATAAGTCACCGCCCTTGATGTTCTCGCGGTCTAACCAAACCTCAAAGCCATCATTTTTGAGGCGCGTGACAACGTAGTCAACGATCTTTGTATCTTGCCGGGAATAACTGATAAAAACAAAACCCATGTGACAGCCACCGTTAGACAATTGGAAACATCACGTCCATTATAAGTATTAAAGTCCTATTTTCAATAGGTAATCTGATTTTAGCGAGGCAGGTTAAGCTAAATCCTTGCCTTCCCATTCATCCATGAATTGACTCAAAAATTGCACCATCACCTCGTGGCGTTGTTCAGCGATACGCTTGGCGGTGGCTGTGTTCATCATATCTTTGAGCAATAATAATTTTTCATAGAAGTGATTGATAGTGGCGCTTTTACTGTGCTTGTATTGTTCGAAGGTGGCGTGCATCTGGGGGGGCGAGTCGGGATCGTAGAGCGGACGGTCCTTGTAGCCGCCATAGGCGAAGGCGCGGGCGATGCCGATGGCGCCGATGGCGTCGAGCCGGTCGGCATCCTGCACGATGAAGCCTTCGAGCGAGTCCATTTTGTTTGCCACACCTGCGCCTTTGTAGGAGATGTGCATGATGATGCGGCACACGGCGTCAGTGATGGCAGGGTCGATCGAAAGCGAATCAAGCCAGGCTTTGGCGCGATGCGGGGTTTCATCTTCCGAAGCGTTGAACTTCCAATCATCCAGATCGTGGAGCAGGGCGGCGAGTTGGACGATAAAGGAGTCCGCATGCTCCGCGTCATGTTCGCAGATGGTGATGGCGTTCTTCCACACACGATAGATATGCCACCAATCATGACCGGATGAATCGTCGGAGAATTCCTGTTTGATGTAGTCAGCTGTTTTTTGGAGGATGTCTGGTTGGTCCATAAGTCTATTGTAACTTGCCCGATGGCGCTTCGTCATGTTTGAAATGAAAAGACTTGCCATCCTTGCGTTTATCCTGCTTGCTGCGTGCACTCCAACCCCCACCCCAGCGCCATTGGTGAACCCAACGGCACCGGGCGTTCTGGTCATGAGCACGCCTACGGTCATATCTCAAGACGTGATGCCAACCGCGCCGATTCAACCCACACCAACAAGCATATCGGAGATATCAGGACTCTGGCTGCAAATCCTTTCGCCGGTGGATGAAGCTGTGGTCAACACTTCGCAAGTGGATGTGATCGGCTCTGCCCCAGCCGGAGCTGTGGTTACCATCAATGACGAGATTCTCATCGTAGGCAGTGACCAGCAATTCAAAACCACAGTGTTGCTTGATGAGGGACCGAACCTGATCGAGATGGTTGCCAGTGATGAAAATGGAAATGAAATGTCTGTGTTATTAACCATCACGTACGAACCATGATTTGGAGGAAGAAATGAAGATCTATCGTGTTTTACTATTCTTGCTCGTGGGATTTGCCTTGTTATTCGCATCCACACAGGTGTTAGCCAGCCCGGACAATTCAAGCACTGATAAGAAGACCCCCGGAGCGAATACACCCGGTGCGCAAGCCACTGCAAATGCAGAGGACAAAGACAACAAGCAAGCGGATAAACCCAAAGGCAAACGCGAAAACTTCAAAGGGACTGTTGCTGCAGTGGACTCTGCCAGCATCACACTGACGTTGCGCGATGGTTCATCCGTAACGGTTGGGCTGACCTCTGATACCCGCATCAAATTCGCAGGTCCCAAGGATTCTGCGCCGCAGGGCATTGAAGTTGGTATGAATGCCATGGTGCAAGCCATCCGTGATGAAAGCGGAAACCTTGTCGCACGCTCGGTGATGGTGATTCCGGGTAAACCGAGCAAGATCCATCGCGTGGGTATCGTGACCGCATACACCCCAGGTGTGAGTATTACGATTCAGGATAAGGATGGGAACGAGTTCACGTTCACGCTCACCGGCGAAACCAAACTTTTACCCGCCGAGCGCGCAGATGAGTTGGCAGTTGGTTCCCGTGTAACCATCATCGCGCCGCGTGACCCCGCAAGCGGGGGAGTCACCGTGAAGGGCATTGTGATCCACCCTGCCAAGCCTTGATCATATAAGCGTCTACTATTAAGCCGTCAGCTATAAAGAAGCTGACGGCTTTTTTGATTCATTGGATTATTTTATTCCCGCCAAAGGGATGGATAGTACAACTGCCAACAAAGAGGTAAAGCTTCCAAGGAACGTCCCTGCAAACACAGCGACTAGGATCGCAAGAATAGTATTCCAGTTAAACTTTGTGATCAAAAGATTTGTCAGCCAGCGGGCGAGGATGATCGCAGGAAACAGCCCCACACTCTGACAAATGAGCGAAATGCTCATGGCGTTGAAGCCCTGACTTTCGCTCACGCCATTGAGCACGAGCATTTGTACAAAAACGGATAAGACGGCAACGAGTATCAGGATGATGAAGGTAGATAAGCCAGATATGATGGCAGGTACTTTACTGGGCATGGTTTCTCCGATATCTTTTATCATTTGATTATATCCTCCCTCGTCTTGAGTTTTCATCTGCATCGTCATCATCTGTTCATGTGTTAATTTCCAGCATATGCTTCAAGCCATTTAGGCAGAGTGCTTGTTCAAATCTTCCAAACTATCTATAATTCATGCTGTTACTGCAGACTTCAATGAAAGGTGAGGATTCATGAAAATACACACAGATTTGAATATCAAAGAATTGAACAGTTACGGTAAGAAAGGCAGGAAGGGAAATCTTCTAGGGATCGAGCCGTATGTGGTGTCCGATGATTATGCAACGATCGGGAATCTCGAAGCGAAACTCGATGGCTACCTTTCCGTGGCTCAGGCAGAAGGTTGGATCAATGAGCGGACGGTTGTCTTGTGGCCCGAATATATTGGCACATGGCTGGTCTTCACCGGCGAAAAGCCTGCCCTCCATCTTGATGGTGTGATCAAACATCTGATCAAGGCGCATCAAAAGGAATATGACGCTTTTTATGCAACTGTGCAGGAGCAGAACAAGCAATATGCCGCCCTCTTTCGCACCAAAGCTCTGGCAATCGCTGTCAACTACCAGACTGTTTTTTCTAAGCTGGCGAAAAAATATAAGGTGACCACCATTGCCGGTTCGCTGGTGTTGCCTTCGCCTTGCATCGCCAACGGGAAATTGGTTTTGGATGTGAATGGACCGCTTTATAACGTCAGCATGGTTTTAGATGCCAAAGGCAGACCTTATCAGGAACTCATTTACAAAGCCTATCCCACCTCTGGTGAACTGCCATTTACCACACCTGGTCCAGTTGGCGTCCTTCCGGCGTTCGATACGCCCGCCGGGCGAATCGGAGTTCTGATCTGCGCGGATTCCTTTTATCCTCAAGCGTATGCCCGTCTGAAAGACCTTAAGGTGAAGGCTGTTGCAGTGCCGTCATATGGTCACGGTGGTTTGAAAGCTTGGACGGCAACCTGGATTGGTTATGATGGTTGGCCAAATCCACATGACGTAAAATCGAAGGATGTAAATAAAATAACCAACTCACAAGCCTGGCTCAAATATTCGCTTGCCGGTCGGATCGGTGAATCCGGAGCTGCACACGGAGTCAATGTCTTCCTGCACGGCGGGTTATGGCCGGAACTTGATATGGGCGGCGGCGTATCAGTCGTTGTTCGTAACAAGCACAACGATGAGAAGTGGAACAGGGAAATCATCACTCCTCAAGCTACGCTGAACAATTTGTGGTTTTAAGTAAAACGCCCCACCTGGATGATATTCAGGCAGGGCGGCATTCTCTAATCTATTGGATCAATCGGGATTAAGTTCAGGTCCAATGACAAGATTGCGACCGCCTTGTTTTGCTTTGTAGAGAGCCGTGTCACTTTCTTTGAGCAAGTCAATTGGTTTCTGCGTGCCATCTCGCAGGCTGCCCACACCGACACTGATGGTAAGTTGTTTATGTTTCCAGGAGGCACGTTGGATGCTGCGCCGGAATCTTTCGCCCATGACCATGGCGCCCTTGATGTCTGTATTTGGCAGAATAATGGCAAACTCCTCCCCGCCATAGCGGGCAACCAGATCATGAATGCGGACATCTGCTTTCAGCAAAGTTGCCACGGCTTTTAATGCCTCATCACCGGCGGTATGACCAAATGTATCGTTGTATTGTTTGAAGTAATCAATATCGACCAGGATCAGGGAACACGCCACTTTATAGCGTTGCGCCCGCAAAAATTCCTCTTCGAAGCGACTGTCAAATGACCGACGATTGTGGACCCCAGTAAGGGGATCTGTCAGGGACTGGTTTTCAAAGTCTGCCCGAACCTTCTCCAATTCACGTTGGTAATCCTGCAATTGATCGATGTATTGTTCCTGTTTAAGCACAGATTTTTCGAGGGTGGCGATGCCGCGGCGCAATTCAAACTGTCCCATGACCTCACGCGAGAGCACCTGCAGCGCATCCATTTGCTCCTGTGTGATGCCGCGCGGTTTGTTATCCATCACACAGATCGTCCCCAGGGCTTCGCCGCTCGATGTGACCAGAGTCACGCCGGCGTAAAAGCGGATATTCGGCTCCAGAGCAACCAGCGGGTTGTTGACAAAGCGTGGATCATGGGTAGTGTCACTAACGACCATAAGGTTGTCCGGCATCATGATCGTGTGGTTGCAAAGGGCGTCCTCGCGGGGAATCTCGCTTCGTTCAAGACCGATTCTGGATTTAAACCATTGACGCTCTTCATCCAGCAGGGTGATCAGGGCGATCGGGGTGCTGCAGATCAGGGCTGCCAGTTTGGTAAAGTTGTCATAAGCCTGTTCGGGCAGGGTATCCATGACTTTGTATTCCTGCAGGGCTTTCAATCTGGATATTTCATTGTGGGGGATGGGATAAGACTTGTTGCTCATAGTCACCTTGGGTCAACAAATCAAGACACAATCATCAGTCTGGGATTGTTGATAGTTTTGAGCGAATTATAAATCACAAAAGGGGACTGTTTCTGTTGCTATATGCTCTCAGTATGGCGGACTTCCATGAAGTTAACATCAGTCATTCCCGTTCGTAGACTTTACTACCCACGGGTTATTCCTACGAAGCTCACCTATTGAGCATGCAAAGATTTACAATATCATGATTCTTTAGCGAGCGATACAAGGAACCTGCCGTGAATTGCACCAACAACCGCACCTGCCAGCAATAATGTCCCCGCCATCAATAGCATGGATTGCCACAGCGCGGACATTTTGAACGCCAGATCAATGCCCCAGAAAATGACGGGCATTCCGAAAAACCATGCCAGCATGTTGGCAGGGATCCACAGTCCTGCGCGCCTGATTTTGCCACGTATCGCCAACCACTGTGCGAAGGACAACACAGCTCCACCAACCGCGCCCAAACCTGCGGCTAATAATAGAACGATCCATTGTGGTGGTTCAGCCATAGGTGCGGATTGCGCTGTCGCTTCGCCCATACTCATCAATGTGGACGGCAGATAACCCAGCACATAGGCGATCAACGCGCCGATCAGCGTTCCACGCCACCAGGCAAACCTTTCAATCGTTGGGAACCACGGATGCATTGCCCACCATTGCGCCAGCCCAAGGATCGTGGCTTCCACCGCCCCGCTTGTCACGGCAAATACAAAGGAAAGCAGAATGCCCGTCATCGTTTGCTGGTTATCCAGCTTCGAGAAGGCAAAGCCGGTAATGAGAAAGGTTAGACCCAGACCGAATAGTTCGCCAAATGCATTGACGCCTATCCAGCGGAACCACAGTTGCCGTTGACTATTGGTCATATTCCTTCCGAGATTCAAATAACACACAAGTCATATTATACATTCCCCCGCGCGGACTCGACACCACGTGCGTTTTTCTCCACTTCATCCCCGCCCGTGGACTAAACTCACGAGCTATTCCGACGAAGTCCGCTCAAGTGGATTAACCAACTTGAGTAAGTTTTGTATGCGTAGCAATGGGTTTCGCAGGTACCTAGTAAAAAGGGGAGGATGTTTAGTAAAATATTAGAAGAACGTCCGTTCCATTGACAGTGTGTGTATTGGTAATATAATTTACAAAGCTGTGATAATTTCACAAAAAACGACACAATAAAACAAGAAGGTGCTTTTTATGTTAATCGAATTTACGGTTGGTAATTTTCGCTCTTTTAAAGAGCCCGTTACTTTGAGCATGGTTGCCGCAAAAATCAAGGCACGTGATCAAAAGATCAATGATAATAATACATTTACTACTAACAATAAATTGACCTTGCTAACCAGTGCTGCAGTTTATGGAGCAAATGCTAGCGGAAAAAGCAATTTAATTAGAGCTTTAGAATTTATGCGTCAGTTTGTTTTGACCTCAGCCAATGAGTCTCAACCTGGAGAACCGATTAGAGTAGAACCTTTTCAGTTTAGTACAGAAACAGACACTAAGCCATCTTTCTTTGAGATAGTGTTTCTGCTAAATGGCATCCAGTATCGTTATGGCTTTGAAGCAAATCAAAAACAAATCATTTCGGAATGGCTCTTTTCTGTTCCAAGTACAAAAGAAGCTACATTATTTGTTCGCGAAGGAAAAATTATTAAACAAACTGCAAAATTCAAGGAGGGAAAAAGGCTGGAAAGTAAGACTCGGGCTAATGCTCTTTTCTTGTCAGTTGCAGCTCAATTTAATGGTCAAATAGCTCAAACAATCCTAAATTGGTTTCAAAGAATTGGTCTAGTGTCTGGTTTGGAAGATCTTGGATATCGTGCTTTCACTATTAATCAAATCATTGAAGGAAAGTATAAAAGCGAGATTATTCAGCTCGTAAAAGGCCTGGACGTTGGCCTTGATGAAATTGTGGGAATCAAACTGGATAAATCGAAGTTCACTATCCCAGCAGATGTGCCAGAGGAGATCCGTGCCCTCATGTTAAAAAGTATGGAAATTGGCGATCTTCTCACTGTTCAAACAAAGCACATAAAATTTGATGCTAAAGGTCAACCAGTGGATACTGTCTCGTTTGACATGGATCAAAAAGAATCGCATGGGACCCAAAAGTTATTCTACCTTGCTGGACCGATAGTGGATGTACTGAGTCAGGGCAAGATTTTAATTGTTGATGAAATGGAAGCTCGGCTTCACCCTCTGATTACTCAGAAGTTAATACAACTGTTTAACTCTAAAAAAACCAACTCCAAGCATGCTCAGCTAATCTTCACAACACATGATACAAATTTGCTCTCGAATAAATTCTTTCGCCGGGATCAAATTTGGTTTATTGAAAAGGATTCTAAGGGATGTAGCTATCTATATTCACTAGCAGAGCTTAAAGTGCGAAATGACAGATCTTTTAATGATGATTACATAAGTGGCCGATATGGAGCTATTCCATTCATAAGTGGCGTACAAACAATCGAATTAGAAGGCGATTAGATAAATGCGTAAAAACAAGCCTTTTCTATCCCCTAAAACGAGAAGCTATACACAAAGATCTGTTGACGAACACGAAATTCGTCAGAGATTTTTAATTGTTTGTGAAGGTAAAAAAACTGAACCAAACTATTTTGAACAATTTCGCGTCCCTGGTTTAGTAATTCAACTTGCACGTACTGGTCGGAATACAATCAGCCTTGTCGAGGAAGCGATTAATTTGAAGCAGGAAGATGACTATGATCAAGTCTGGTGCGTATTTGATAAAGACGAGTTCTCCATAAATCAATTTGAGCAGGCAATTCAAGTAGCTATTAATAATGGAATGAAAGTCGCCTATTCTAATCAATCATTCGAGTTGTGGTATGTCTTGCATTTTTGTTATATGCAAAATGCAAATGGCCGAGCTGCGTATATAAGAATGCTCAGTAGGCCTGATTTCTTGGGCTTTAAGTACAAAAAAAATAATCCTGATATGTATCAAATTCTTCTCCCAAAAATTAATATAGCTATAAATAACGCTAGGAGATTGTTGAGAGAGTATCATCCTCCTCGACCCGGTCGAGACGACCCATCAACTTTAGTGTATAAACTTGTTTTAGAACTGCAAGAACAAGCTAAGCCATTAATAAAATGAGACTAATAAAAAGGTGGATACTAGATATTTTCTTTTCTATAACTAACATTTAGTAGGCTTTCATTACCCCCCCCCACTCGTCCAGTTGTCAATTTAGTCTTCTTGTCTTATAGTCGGTTGACCCGTAGGGACACGGCGAAGCACTTTAAGGGTGAGACGGTCAACCGTCTTGCCGTGTCCCTACTTATTGACTTATCGACCAGAAGACGAAACGACCAGGAGACTATAAAACTATGCACGGTGGCGGTTGGTTTGCATACATGCGTTCGGGCGACGAAAAGCCCAAGGTAACAAGAGAACTTTTACTGCGTGTTCTTTCATACGCACGCGAATACTGGTGGCATATTGGGGGTATGCTCGTAACGATCACCGTGACAACGGGCTTGTCCCTGCTTACGCCGTTGATCTTCCGTAACATGATCGACGTGGTTTTGCCCGCCAAAGATGTGCAACGTCTGATTTGGCTGGGCGTAGCGTTGCTGGGAATCCCTTTGCTTGAGGGCGGGATTAATGTCATTCAGCGGCGGTTAAATGCGGCAGTGGGTGAGGGCGTCATTTATGATCTGCGCTCTACGCTCTTCGCGCGCCTGCAACGCATGTCGCTGCGCTTCTTTACCAATACCAAAACCGGTGAGTTGATGTCGCGCCTCAACAACGACGTGGTCGGTGCGCAGAACGCCATCAGCAATACCATTGTCAGCATCGTGACCAACATCATCGAAGCGATTGCATTGATCGCCGTTATGCTTACGCTTGAATGGCGATTAACCATTGTTAGTGTGCTCATTCTTCCGCTGTTTATTATCGCTGCGCAAAAGCTCGGTATTGTTCTGCGCGACATTGCCCGCAAAGCCATGGAAATGAATGCCCAGATGAACGCGCACATGAACGAGACGCTCAACATCGGCGGCGCATTGCTTGTCAAATTGTTTGGTCGCGCCAACGAAGAGGAAAAGCGTTTTCGTGACCGCGCTGCCAATGTGCGTGATATCGGCATTCGACGCGCGGTGGTTGGCTCCACGTTCTTCGTCATCTTTGGTCTCGTCAGCGCGGTGGGTACAGCGCTGGTCTATGGTCTCGGCGGTTATTACGTCATCACCGATGTCTTCACGGTTGGTACCATCGTGGCGTTCAGTTCGTATCTCGGTCAACTCTACGGCACGCTGCAAGGTCTCGCGGGCGCGCCTGTTGAATTTTCAACCAGCATGGTTTCCTTCGAGCGCGTCTTCGAGATCATTGATCTGCCACAAGATATTGTTGAAAAAGAAAATGCCATCGTCTTGAGTGACGCAAAAGGCGAACTCGAATTCGATAACGTGGACTTCAACTATCATGTGGACGAAACCAAATTGTTGAAAGATGTCAAACGTTATGGGAAGATGGAAGATGTGGGCGCGGTCTTGTCGTTGGCGAACAAAAGTAACGGCAAGAAAAAGGATGAAGGGGACGCCTCAGACTCAGGGACGTCTGAAGCGACATCTCAGGCTCGAGAGGTCGCTTTAGAGGGAGTCTCCTTTATCGCGCGTCCCGGACAGTTGATCGCATTGGTCGGTCCCTCTGGCGCGGGCAAAACGACGATGACGTATCTCATCCCACGATTGTATGATCCCACGAGCGGCGTCATCCGCATCGACGGGCATGACCTGAAAGATCTCACGCTTGAATCGCTTTCGCAGGCGATCGGCATGGTGACGCAGGAGACGTATCTCTTCCACGATACCATCCGCACGAATTTGACGTATGCGAAAATGGACGCGACCCAGGCGGAGATCGAAGCCGCCGCGCGCGCCGCGAATATCCATCAGTTCATCATGGACCTGTCCGATGGCTACGACACGATCGTGGGTGAGCGCGGCTACCGGCTGAGCGGCGGCGAAAAACAACGCATCGCGCTGGCGCGTGTAATACTCAAAGACCCGCGCATCCTCGTGCTCGACGAAGCCACGAGTTCCCTCGATAGTGAATCTGAGTCGTTGATTCAAGATGCGTTGAAGCGTGTCATGGCTGGGCGCACGAGTATTGTGATTGCGCATCGCTTATCTACAATACTTGCTGCTGATTTGATTTTGGTGATGGATCGTGGGAAGATCGTCGAACGCGGCACGCACGATGAGTTGATTGCATCGGGCGGGTTATATTCGCAACTTTATGAAACTCAATTTAGAGGTGAAAGAGTTTGACCCCCTTCCTTCACAGGCAATCATGTTGATGTCCATGTACTACTTGTTAAGATTGCTTTTCTGTGCTTTTGGAAGTACACTTTAAATAGTTCTTCCCACGAAATTGTGTTGATCGAAAAGGAGAGGAATATGGCACAAAATCCACTTGAGAAAGTCGAATTTGTCGAGAACCCTGAGCCGCGTTGTGCGGTAGCTTTGGTGCTGGATGTGTCGGGGTCTATGAGCGGTCAAGCCATTGCCGAACTGAATGCCGGGTTACAGGAATTCGATAAAGATCTGAAAGCTGATCCGCTGGCAGCACTGCGCGTTGAAGTTGGGATGGTCACCTTTGGCGGGGCAGTGACCGCGGTTGATTTTGTCACTGCTGACCAATTCCATCCGCCTGTGCTGGCCGCGAACGGTGAAACCCCAATGGGGCAGGCTGTTCAGAAAGCGTTGACCATGCTGCGGGATCGCAAGAACAGCTATAAGGTGAACGGTATAGATTATTATCGTCCCTGGCTGTTTTTGATCACCGACGGCGCACCCACGGATGCATGGGAGTCCGCCGCTGCGCAAGCCCGGCAGGAAGAGGATCAGAAGGGTGTCTCTGTCTACGCCATTGGTGTGGAAGGGGCTGACCTGCAGACACTTTCGCAATTTTCATCCAAACGTCAACCTCTAAAACTTAAAGGGCTGACATTTCGGGAGTTGTTCCAATGGCTTTCGAAAAGTCTTGGGGCGGTAGCGCTTTCGAACCCGGGTGAACAGGCGCCACTTCCGACAGTGGGGTGGGCTGAAGCAGACACCTAGCCTCGTCGCTGGAGGTGCGATGACTATTCCACAGTGGCATATTTCAGGGGCGTCAGTTCAGGGAACCTCGCACCTCGAGAAGAATGTTCCATGTCAGGATGCCCATGCCTGCCTGCTAACAACACGCGGAGATTTATTATTAGTCGTCGCTGACGGCGCTGGTTCTGCCGAACGTTCACAGGATGGGGCGGGAATTGCAGTGAAGCAGATCATTGCCTCGTTGGAGTCAGCGCTGCAAGATGGGGTATCTGATACAGAACCCAACTGGCAAGCCCTGATCGCTCAAGCTTTTGCAGAGGCACTCCAGGCAGTTGTCCAATTTGCGGACAGTGTAAACACTCCTTTGAATTCATTTGCGACCACACTTGCATGTGCCGTAGTTAGTGATGACTGGCTGGCGGTGGGTCAGATCGGGGATGGGGCTGTCGTCGCTGAAGATGTGGATGGTAATCTGTTTTTAACGGCTCGCCCACAGCGCGGGGAATATGCCAACGAAGCCTATTTTCTCACCATGCCTGACGCGTTAAGTTATTTGTCCATTTATGCATCGCGGCAATCCATACGATCGTTGGTCTTGACTACAGACGGGTTGCTGCGTCTGGCTTTCAAACTGCCTGGTTACGAGCCGTCGCCGCAATTTTTTCAACCGCTCCTGGCATTCACTGCCGCTGCGGATGACCCGGAACAGGCACGATCAGATTTGGTCGCGTTTCTAGGTTCGGTGCGGGTCAACTCTCGAACAGATGATGACAAAACGCTTGTTTTGGCAGCACGAGTTGCACCAACTCGTGAACATCCAGATGCTTTGGCGAGTGATGAAGGGCGGGGAAAATGATCGTGTACAACCCAAAGCAACAGCCTCTGGAAATCGGCATACCCATACACGAAGGAGGGGAGGGCTGGATATGTCCTGTCACAAGTCAACCTGCAAAACTTGCAAAAATTTACAAGCCGCACAGCCGGACTGGTCGTGAGACCAAACTGCGCTGGATGCTTGCCAATGCTCCCATTGACCCCGGTCGTTCCATTGGTCATGCCTCCATCGCTTGGCCCGAGGTCCTGCTCTATGATGAACATGGCATGTTCATGGGTTATGTGATGCCGCGGATTTCCAACACACGTACGTTGTTGCAAGTGTTCAATCCACGGCTGCGGGCACAATCGCTGACGGGCTGTGATGGCTTATTCCTTCATCGTTCCGCCCGTAATATGGCAGCAGCGATTGGCGCACTGCATGGACGTAACTATATCGTAGGCGATCTCAATGAGAGCAATATATTGGTAACGCATCAGGCATTGGTGACGATCATCGACACAGACTCTTTCCAGGCGAAAGAGGAACATGATGGCCAGATCATCTTTTACCCTTGTCCTGTTGGACGCCCTGAATATACCCCTCCAGAATTGCAGGGGAAGCGATTTAAAGGGGAGGTTCGTCAGCCTGAACAGGATGCCTTTGCTCTGGCTGTGTTGATCTTTCAACTTTTGTTGGGAGGGAATCATCCGTTCCGGGCGATCTGGCTTGGAAAAGATGTTCCGCCTCCGATCGAAGAAAGGATTTTCCATGGATTGTTCCCATATGTCCAGGTGTCTGCCAGGGGAACGGTTGCACCGCCTCCCAATCTCACCCTGGATATTTTGCATCCCCCTTTGGCAGATCTTATGATCCGTTGTTTTGTGGATGGGCATAACAATCCAAGAAAACGTCCTTTGCCGGCAGATTGGGAAAATGTGCTCACAGAGGCGGAGAAATTTTTACGCACCTGTCCAAATAAACATGTTTGTGCGGGACATCTTAAGAATTGTCCGCAATGTGGCGCTAGGATGGCCCCACCGAGACAAACGATTAGAATATTTGCACGACCTCCAATTGTGCCTGCTACCGCTCCACATCCGAACCCAATGCCTCCGCCAATTCAAGTTTCTACTCCCGTGTCAGGTTCTCAAACCTGTGGGAACTGCAAATCACCTATATCAGCAACGGACATGTTTTGCCCAAACTGTGAAAGTGCAGTCACTCCCAAGACCTGCATTCATTGTGGCTTCATGCAGGTTCCTCAGGCAGCTAAATGTTGTCCAAAGTGCGGAAAACCTGCTTAGCCATGTCGAAGGTGAATTTGATGCCGTTCAAAACCTGCCGATATTGTTCACAGAAAATTCCCAGCGATGCTAATTTTTGTCCCTATTGCACGCGTCCAACAGGTTCACGTTTGTGGATCTGGCTGCGCTCCAACGCTGCGGGCATGATAGTGGGGGCTCTCTTAATGGGCATTATATTTCTTGTTTCACAAAATAGCTTGTCTGCAAATCCTGGAATCGATCCCACACTCCCCCCGGTTTCTTCTCCCATTTTCCCAACCCTCGCACCGACCATTGTTCCTTCCAACCCCTTAGCCTATACTCCAACGATCACATCGACGCCGACTTCGACCTTCACACCAGAGCCGATAGAGATTGCCACCCGGGAAGCGTCAAAAGATAACATGGTGCAAGTCTATATCCCGGCTGGAGAATTTAGCATGGGACTGGATGGTGGGGATGATAACGAAAAACCGATGCATACAGTCTATTTAGATGAATACTGGATCGACCAGACCGAAGTGACCAATGCGCAGTACGCGTTGTGCGTGGCGGCTGGGGACTGTGAAAAGCCAATGGATTTAGAATTACAACCAAGTAGTTTGTTCATAGACAAAAAACTTGCAGATCACCCGGTGGTTTTCGTTGATTGGAATCAGGCAAAAGCTTACTGTACCTGGGCTGGACGCAGATTACCCACCGAAGCAGAATGGGAAAGGGCTGCGCGGGGGACAGATGAGCGTATTTACCCATGGGGGGTTGATTTTGATGGTACGAAGGTTAATTATTGTGATGTAAATTGCTGGGGAAGTTGGAAGGATAGTAGCAATAACGATGGATATGGCACTACCTCTCCAGTGGGATCATTTCCTGACGGGGCAAGTCCATATGGTGCCTTGGATATGGCTGGCAATGCATATGAGTGGGTATTGGATTGGTTTAGCCTGTACACCAGTGAATATCAAAATAATCCAATTGGACCGGTGTCAGGCAATGAACATGTTTTACGCGGCGGCTCGTGGGGGGATGACAGCCACCACCTTCGGACAGTGATTCGTACGGATGAACCTTCCGACTTCAGGCGGGATTTTATAGGATTTCGTTGTGCCCACTAGCTGGTATTGAAATGCTGATTGATCAAGATTTCACCAATCCATCTTATCTTGGCAAGCAGTTCTTAATGGTAGATTCGTGAAGGAATGGTCTGTGATTGTCTGTTCACGATTTTGGTGCCAGATTTGAATGTGCATACAATACAATTAGGCGTTATCTTTCGCTTGTTCCCATAACTGACGAGTGATCTCGATCTGACCCAGATGAACATTGGTATGCTCGAGTGCATGGAGCAATGACCAACTCACCGTGAATTTGCGTCCGTCCCTCGCTGATGTGCGGATTGATTCCAGATCCTGGATGGTCATCTTATCGAGTACTTTGTGTGTGTATTCCAAATTATCTACAAGCCGCTTTTTTAGAACATCCACATCCACGCCCTGGACTCTGAATTCTGCATCCCGGTCACGCTCGGTCGGGTCTTGTGCCGCGACATCTCCGATCCAGTAGCGTTCTGCGCCCGTGAGATGAAACACCAATACACTGATCGAGTTCATGTCATGCCCGGGAGTCCAATCGAGAGCGACTGGTGGAAGTCCCTCAAGCGCATTGAGAATATGGTTGTGACAATCTTGCAGAAGATTCAAGTATTCTTTGAAGAATGTTTGCATGGCTTACCAATTCCTTTCAGGTCAATTGATTATGGTCAGGGTGCACAATTCCATACATAAGTTGGTTTGTCGTCCGAATAGGGATAATTAGGAGATGAGATGGTCGAGCCGATCTGGGCGCTTTCAGGCAGAAAAACACATAGCAGGTCTGTTAACTCAGCTGTAGCGGGGATGTCGAATCGAATCCAACCGTCCGCTTGCTGATCTGGGAAGAGCATCGGTCCCAGCGTTGAATATTCCGTATAGCTTTGGCGGTAACCGTAGCTTGGTTTAATCTCTGTAGCCGCATACAACACACTAAAATGTTCAAGGATGGGTACTTCGATCTCGATCTGCCCGGCATTTTTGAGTTGTATATGCATCCACATGAATTTCGTCCCCGGGGATGGGTTCCTTGTGGAGCCAAATTCAGTAATAAAGTCCTGAGTGATTTCAGTTTGAGGCAGGGTCACCTGCAAATCCCGCCAGGTGATTGAATCACCGGCCGAGGCAGGCGTGGGGATTATCCTGACATCTGTTGCGGTAGGTTGTGGGAGTGGCGTGGCTGGTGCGCTGGGTGATGCGCCCGATGAAGTGTTTGCGGTCAAAATGAGCAATCCTATAATTGGCAGAGCAGATATTTTTTTCATGAGAAATATTTGAAGTTACTCCAATTCTAATACGTAATCTGGCTTTATCTGTCTCATATCAATTTCCGTAGTTTCTGAACCCCAAGGCTTGACAACTTACTAACTAGTAAGTAAAATCTCGTCAATGGTTAAGATCGAGAACTCCAAGCGGACAATTCTGAACCTGGCTGAATCCCTGTTGCAAGATAAAGGCTTCAACGGGTTTAGTTATGCTCACATCGCAACAGAACTGGGTGTGAAGAACGCTGCCATCCATTATCACTTCCCAACCAAGGAAGATCTGAGCATCGCAGTTATCCAGCGGTATCGTGAGCGCTTCAAGTTGTGGATCAATAACGCACGCGTCAAAGACCTCGCCTTCGAACAAAAACTGGATTGGTTCTTTAGCATCTACACTGACATGCGCGCCGATCAAGGCAAGGTTTGTCTGGTTGGGGCATTGGAGGCTGAGTACAATTCGATTCCGGTTGGCTTGCAGGCGGAGGTCGGAGCCTTGCACAAGGAATTGCTCAAATGGCTGGAAGCAACTTTGAGTGAAGGTCGCGAGGCGGGCGCGTTCCAATTCAATGGTGAGCCAGCCGATAAAGCCGCGTTGATTCTATCCAGTGTGCAGGGCGCTTTGCAAATGGCGCGTGCTTTGGGCACGAAAAAATTTCGGGATGTGGTCGCGCAACTCAAGCTGGATCTGCTCGTCTAATTTTTTTATCGTTAAAACTTACTAGGTAGTAAGTAATATATAAAGGAGTACACATGGCAACTTTAGAAACTACAAATACCAAGCAACAAGCAATCGTAAAAAAGGTTTATCAGGCTTTTTTCAGTCCATCTCAATACGAAGTGAAGTCCACCGATCAAGCCATCCTGGAGCGCGGCAATAATTATCGTATGCTGTTTGATGGCGGCGAGCTGATGGTCACCACCTGGGGCGATCGCGGGCCTGCCGTTTTGTTGATGCATGGCTGGGGTGGTGCCCGCGCGCAAATGACTGGCTTTGTCGAGCCGTTACTGTCCGCTGGTTATCGCGTGGTGGTATACGATCAACCTGCACATGGTCAATCCGATGGCAAGCTGACGAACATTCTCGAGATCGCGCCCACCATGGATCTGATCGCACAACAGGAAGGAAACTTTGATGCGATCATCGCACACTCCTTCGGGACTTTGATCACATCCTATGCCCTGGTCAACCGGAATTTCCCGCCTCCTGCCAGGCTGGTATATTTCGGCGCTTTCAATCGGCTTTTGGACTCCCTGCCGCGCTTTCAAGTGCTGGCGGGTCTGCCAGACGAACTCATTGAAGGATTGCGGGACATGATCTATGATAATTTTGGTCATGGTGTGCTCGATGCGATCGTCAACGAGACTCTGGCACAACATATCAATATCCCGGCATTGATGTTCCATGATGAAGCTGATAATGTCACGCCTATTGAAGATAGTCGCGCGATTGCAAAAGCTTGGCGCAGTGTGCAGTTGATCGAGACCGATGGGTTGGGTCATCGCGGCGCTTTGCAATCGAAAGAAGTTCACGAACAGGTCATCAATTTTTTAAAGAGCAAATAAATCCATCTGTTTTATTGCTCCCGAAAGAAATAACACAAAGAGGCGAGTGGAATTTTTCCACTCGCCTCTTTCTTCGTAAAATCGATCTGGATCTAGAAACCGGTTGCCGCGAACCACGAACCGCCTGCGTTGGTAATGAAAATGATTGGTGCGATACAAGGCTGGGGCAGGGTTACATTCGCCTCGATCTTGGCGTTTCCGCCGCCTGAAATTGCCGGTCCAGTTGTGGCTGGGAAGGGATCAGTCAGAATGTTTTGAACGCTGCCTGTGCTAGTTATGCAGCTTACAAGTGCGCGGAAGGTTGCAGCTGGGTTCGAGCCGGCATTCGCTCCAGCAGCCAGTACAAGCCCTGTAACCTTTACTTCCAGTTTGCCGCTAACTGACAATTCGCCGGAAGCAGAGCTAAGCACCCAGGGGATGCCGCCACCATTAATACCGCGCAGTGGACCCTGGCTTTGGGCTCCAGTTAAACCTGCTGGTACACCTACCATGGTGTTAAATTCCAGGATTTTGGGTTCCTTGGCAGAGGCACTCGATACTGATCCCCCAAAAAAGAAGCTACTTAAAAGGATCGTTGCCAGTAAGACTTGAGTAAATTTTTTCATATGATCTCTCCTTTGGTGATATTTTGGTTTGCACTTTTTAATACGCCACCCTATATGGTTTTGGATTGCGAACTGAAAATGAATATTGAATGTGATTTCCCAGATAATCGTGACCAAACAAAATAAATTCGGTACAATGAACCTGTGAATGATACAGATGAAACCGCCCTAATCGCACGCGTGGCGCAGGGAGATGAGCGTGCGTTCCTGATGGTATATGATCGCTACACCAGTCGTGTGCATGGCCTCACGCTCCATATTTTGGGTGATCCCATGCTGGCAGAGGAAGCTACACAGGATACTTTTCTCAAGCTGTGGAGTCGTGCGCGCCAGTATCTTGCAGAGCGTGGACCGTTTCTGCCCTGGTTGTTGACCATCGCACGCCATGTTGCGCTTGACCGCCTGCGGCTTGAAGCCCGTCGTCCTGCTTTATCTGATTCAAATGATCCTGAAGAGGTTTGGCAGACCCTGCCAGATCTGGAAACGGTGGCTGAAGAATCGCGCTGGCGCAGCACCTATTTTGCAGTGCAATCCCTGCATCCAGATTTACGCCAGGTGATCGAGCTGGCTTACTATCAAGGCTTAAGCCAAAGTGAAATGGCTGAAGTACTTGGGTGGCCCCTGGGAACCGTCAAGACCCGTCTGCGTGCCGCCATGGAAAAACTGCGCGAGCTTTGGAATGAAAAATAAATCCAAATCCGTTGACCGTGACGTATACTTACTGGAGTAAAAACGTATGACCCGGAATGAACATACTCCCTTTAGCGATAATATCCCCGCCTATGCCATCGGTGCCTTGGATGTGGATGATATTGCTGCGCTTGAAGCTCATCTGAAGACGTGCGCCTCATGTCAGACCGAACTTGCTGCATACCGCGCCGTGAGCGCATCCCTGCTGACAGCGACTCCGCCAAAACAACCCTCGGCTGAATTGCGCAAGCGCCTGCAAAGCCGCCTGCCCAGCGCGCAAAAACCAGCGCGACCACGTTTCGCATGGTCCTTTGGTCAACTTGCGGTGGGTATGGCACTTGTATTGCTGTTGGCACTAAACACATACTCCATATTGCAAATGCGCTCCCTACAACTTGCGCAGACGCAGCTTACCCGCCAATATCGGACTGGTCAAACCCTGATATCCATGTTGTCATATCCGACCACCGAGCGACTTGCCATTAGCGCAGATAGTGTAGTGGGCTCGCTGCTGTTGGATAAAGACCGCAATATTGTGGCGCTTATCGTCTGGAACATGCCCCAACTCCAGGAGGATAAAACCTATCAGATCTGGCTCATCGATCCACAAGGAGAGCGTGTGAGCGCCGGAATTTTCCGCCCGGAAAGCGGACAGGCTTATACAACGCAAATCGCATTCCCGGAACAGAATCTTTCCAGCTTCGTGGGGATTGGTGTCACGGTGGAACCGGCAGGCGGCAGCGCTGCTCCAACAGGGGAGCGCGTATTTAAAGTTGATTTTTGATATTAGCTCGAGATGAAACTAAGTTTCCCCCGTTCAGCGCAACGGCTGCTGCCAAATTCAACCGGCAGAAGCCGTTGTTTTATTTACTTTCCTTGAACACGATCTAACGCGGAGAGAATCGCCTGAACCAATAACTCCTGTTGCTGTTCGCGGCTGATGGTTGCTGTACTGTCGCCCAACTGAGAACCATAATAGCCGAATTGCGAATGGTTACCGCCTTCGATCAAAGCCCAGGTTGTATTCGCAGGTAAATATACAGCATTGGCTTTCACTTCATCCATGCTGGCTAAGCCATCATGGGTGGCGTAAATCTTTGTTACGAACAGAGTCGAGTTTGATAGATCGAAAGCTGCTTCTTTGGGATGCGATGTTCCGATCAGGATGAGACCGTCAAAAGAATCGCCATATTTGTATGCAAATCGTGAAGCAATTGCTGCACCGCGCGAATGTCCGCCCACGACCCAGTATTGGATCGATTCGTTTGCTGACATGATTTCCAAGGCTTGGTTCATCACGTCCGCTTCTTGTGATTTAAGCGGTGCGGAGCCAAATGGAAGTTTGACGATGAAGACGTTATAGTCCTGCTCGGCGATTGTCCGCGACATGGGAGCATAGGCTTCGGGTTGGACCATGCCGCCAGGAAAGAAGATCAGGCCCACGGGTTGTGAGGAGGCGTGCGGTTGAAAAGACAGGAAGTGTTTTGTCTCTTCGATCGTGATCTGCGAGTCGCTTTCTAGAATTGACTTGTCGAAGCCACGGGCGCGAAAAGAATTTGCCATCCATAGTGTGAACAGAATGCCGAAGGTGATCCAGAGCGCTCGAAGGATTTTCCAAAATTTAGTCATAGGGATTCCTAGGAAATAAAATAGTCATCAAACTCGATCTTCAAGATATCAGCCAGCCGTTCGCGCTTTTCTTCGATATACAAGATGCCGAAGGCGAGTTGGGTTTTGTAATCGAACGGCACTTCCAAAATAATACGCGAGAATTGTTGACGTAAGCGTGCCCAATCAGGTTGAGTTTTTGAAACATCGGAGCTTTGACCGATATACGCGATGAGGAATCCGAAGGTGTTGTCTTTGTTGTGCCAGACCGCGTCCCAATTGGGTTCGGTATCATCGATAAAGTGTTGGTAAGAGTTGATGTTCAGTGCATGATAGCCGAGGTTGCCCAAGCCCATCCCGCCAAAGCGGAAGGAGTTCAACTCAATGGGAGTTAACTGTCCGTTGTGGAGCCTGAATTCGGAATGGATGGGCAGGTTGGTGACCTGCAGGGTTTGATTCAGTTTTGTAAAGAACTCTTTGGCTGGTTGATACACTTTGTCAAATGTTTCGCAGCTGGCGTAGTACAGCATGTGTAGATATGCGGGATTATTCGGCATGGGGTGATGATAAATGTTCGTGATGACGGGCTTCCCGTGGCTGTCGTAGAACATGTCCACGGCATATTCCTCGCCTTCGATGTAGGACTCGATCAGGAATTCGTCAGGCGTCAACACCTCACTGGAAAGGACGGCGCCATTCCTTGCCAACTCTGCTTTGATCTCCACGATCAACTCCGCGATATTGATATCCCCGTCGATCACGCGAACGCCCGTGCCGAAACAGCCCTTCACCGGTTTGACCACATACTTGGAATCGCGATTTAGTTTTTCGGCGGGCAGGTCTTCCAACCTGCATTGCTTGAAATAGAAATCAGGGTAAATGGATTTCAATAATTCACGGAAGGCAAATTTATCCTTGAGCTTGAGCACGGCGTTCTTGCGGTTTTCATCGTCGAGGCGGGACAACACATCATCCAAAATGGATTCGGTGGTCAGGCAGACTTTGTCCGCTTTGGTGAAGCGCAGATCAGGTTGATCGCGGAGCTGCTGTTTATTAAGCAGGAGCAAGCCTGGGGTGGCTGGAAGCGTTTCCAACGTCCCTGATTCGCTGTTGGGGTTGGTGATGAGAAAGGCAGAGTTCTGTAAAGAGGGCATGCTGTAAGTTCCTACTTTATGATTTTGTTCAATTGTAAATGTGATGTGATGTGGGAAAACAAAACGAGACCAGTCCATCAAAGGGACTGGTCTCGTTCTGTCAAAAATTAATTCTCTGGTGATTTAACCGGAGGAGGTGCTTGCGTTTCCGGAGTTACCACTGCATCTTGAGAAGGATTGTTCTTGCGCTTTTGCTTTTCCCGTTCCTTCTGTTCTTTTTTGCGTTTCTTTTCCAATTCCTTCTGACGTTTCTCGTATTGATAGTTTACTTTAGCCAATTTGGCGTCCTTTCCTGCTGTTGGGCTGTATGAATTCGATAAGTCATTATAGCATCCAAACCCGGAATTTATCTGTATCGTACAGTAAAATCCTGAGAGACTGTTTCTTAAAGGCGTTTTCGCCACAGTCCCACAGGGGGATGATAAGGCCACAGAGAAGAACTATTTTCTCTGTGGCAAAAAGACTTTCGTAAAAGATCTAATATCCAATCGGCGCTTTATCAAACCAGGGTTTGGCTTTTTCCAATTGACCTGCCAATTGAAATAATGTGGCTTCGTCACCCCATTTGCCGACGAAGTGCATACCGATGGGTAAGTCTGCTTCATTCCAATGTAATGGCACGGACATGGCAGGTTGCCCCGTGACGTTAAATACAGGCGTCCACGGGATGAATTCATAGGTCTGTGCGGCAATAGGTTTGATGACGCCCATCGCTTCCAAGATCCATGTGGCGCCAGTCCGCGCGATGAGTTTGATCTGATTCTGTTCACTTGCCGAAGGTTTCAGCGCGCCGATCTTCACGGGTGGCTGACTCAATACCGGCGTCAGTAGCACATCGAAGTCTTCAAAGAAGCGACCAATATCGCGCGCAACTGTTTGTAAGTAACGCAGCGAGCGTGCATAGTCTGAGGCTTTCAAGATCGTCCCGAACAGACCTGTGCCATAGGTAATGACATCAAAGTCATCCACTGAAACTTTCTTGCCTGCGGCTTCGGCGGTTTCTTCAATATCCGCGCGGATCTGCCCGGCAAGTATCGTGAGAAAGCGATATGAAAATTCTTCGCCGTTGATCACGGGCGCGGCTTCCACGACCTCATGTCCAAGTTTCTGGAGCAACGCTACGGTCTCTTCCACGCCCTTTACGCAATCCGCATGCACGTTCTTCCCAAGCATCGGCTTGGTGGAGAATGCGATTTTCAACTTACCAGGCTTTCTGCTCACTTCCTTCAAGAACGGACCAGCCTCGGGGATGATGTACGGTGCGCCTACATCTGCACCTTGAGTAGCGTCCAACATCGCAGCCGAGTCGCGGACTGAACGCGTGAGCACGTGGTCAATGTCGAATCCACTCCACGATTCACCGATGAGCGGACCTGTGGGAGTCCGTCCGCGGGTGGGTTTGAGTCCGAACAATCCGCAGGCAGAAGAGGGGATGCGGATCGAACCGCCTCCATCGCCGCCGGTAGCGAATGGCACCATCCGAGCCGCGACTGCCGCCCCAGACCCACCTGACGACCCGCCGGGGGAACGAGTCACATCCCACGGATTGAGTGCCGGTCCGAGTGTGTCTGATTCGGTGTATGGCAGGAGTCCAAATTCTGGTGTGTTGGTTCTGCCCACCACGATCGCGCCGCTGGCTTCCCATCTTTTTACAATTTCGGTCGTCAATTTAGCAGGAACGTTCTGCCACAATTTATTGCCGTTGCTGGTCGGCAAACCTTCCAGTGTGGCATGTAGATCCTTGATTAAAAATGGCACGCCTTTGAACGGACCATCCGGCAATTTGCCTTTGGCGGCGGAGCGGGCGCGTTCATAGAGTTTTTGAACCACGGCGTTGATCTTCGAGTTATGTGCTTCGATCCTTGCAATTGCTTCTTCCACCAACTCCCCCGGAGACACTTTTTTCTTGCGTACCAGTTCTGCCAATCCCAACCCATCGTACTTGCCATACTCAGAGAAAGCCATTTTCATACTCCAATTGATTTGATTGCTTCACTCACGTTGCATGAGGAAAACTCCGAAGGAGTGAAACGATTGTAGATTTCGGAATGTGTTTATCAACCCCGTAGGGGGTGTTATAGCTTTTTGTGTAAAACATATCATCCCTTCGGGATTATTTCTCGGATGGGCTTCAAAACTAGAATCATTCCATCCCTTCGGGATTGCGTGGATGTGATTGATTCGATTATAGCACTGGCATTGAACAGGCTGTTATACTTGCCAAAATTATGGAACTATCACAGAACATTCATCTATTGGGAGATCTGCTCGGCAAGGTTATCTCTGAACTCGAGTCGCCGCGGATCTTTGAAACCGAAGAACGCATCCGTGCGTTGGCGAAGGCACGGCGCAGTGGTGATGCGATCTCGGCAACCCATTTGCATGCGGAAGTATCGGCATTGCAGAACGAAGATGCGCGTGTGATCGCCGCCTCTTTTGCCGCTTATTTTGATCTCGTGAATCTCGCGGAGGAGAATCAGCGTGTGCGGTTGCTGCGTCAGCGTGAAGACGCTTCTTATCCAGAACCAGTTTCGGAGTCGATCGGCGAAGCGTTTGCGGTCCTCAAGGAGCGCGGCTTTACGCGTGAGCAAATGTCTGCTTTGCTGGAAGAGTTATCCGTCGAATTGGTGTTGACCGCACATCCCACAGAGGCGCGTCGCCGCACCGTGCTCTCAAAGACGGAACGCATCACACAACTCCTCAGCCTGATCAATCAAAACTCGCTTTCTCTGCGCGAACGGGATGAGACCACAAAATCTTTGCACGCCGAGATCTCGGCGTTGTGGCTCACTGACCGCACCCGCGCCGATAAATTAACGGTGACCGATGAAGTGCGCACAGGTTTGTATTATGTCGATGCGTTTTTGTGGAACACCATTCCGCGCCTCTATGATGATCTCGAAAAGGCAGTTGAAAAATATTATCCGGGTTTACAAGTTCCGCGCGCGTGGTTGAAACTTGCTTCATGGATTGGCGGTGACCGTGATGGGAATCCATATGTCACATCGCAAGTAACGGCTGAGACCTTGCGTCTGCATCGTGGTCAGGCTGTGGAAAATCATCGGCGTATGTTCCAGGAATTAGGTAGACGTTTGAGCGTGAGTTCGAATCGCATCGCGCCGCCGCAAGCCTTGGTCGAATGGATCGAAAAGCGCCGACCGTTCCCGGCACATGTTGCCTATATTGAACAACGCTATGCCACTGAACCTTATCGGCTGGTGCTGGCTCTGCTGGCAAATGAACTTGCCGAAGCTTCACGTGATGACATGAAATCTCATTTGCTGGGGCAATATCCGCATCATGCCCGCATGGATGAAAAATATTTATTGGAACCTCTGGAGTTGATCGCCTCAGCGCTTCCGCCCATACTATTGCAGGATGAACTACAAACTGCGTTGCAAAAGGTGCGGATCTTTGGGTTGCATACGGCGCGGCTCGATAGCCGTGAAGATTCGAGTCGATTAAACGCAGCGTTGAGTGAGATCTTGCGCGCGCTGAGCATCGAAGCTGATTTTGAGAATCTATCATCCAATGCGCGCACTCAATTGCTCAGTCGTTTGTTGCGTGAGCCCACGCCCACTTTTTCAAATCATCCCGGCGTGACGCCTGCCACCGCAGAAACCTGGTCGCTCTTTCAATTGATCGGACGCACCTGCGAAATTTATGGCAGTGAATTGTTGGGACCCATCGTGATCTCAATGACCCATGCCGCAGCGGATGTGTTGACCGTACTCCTGCTCGCGAAGTGGGCGGGCTGCAAAACGATTCCCCAAATTGTGCCGCTCTTCGAATCGATCAATGACCTCAAAACTGCCTCGGTAATCCTTGAGCTTTTATTTTCATCGGATACCTACCGCGCGCATCTGACAACTCACAATAATGAGCAAATGGTGATGATCGGATATTCTGACAGCAATAAAGATGGCGGCTATCTCATGGCGAACTGGTCCTTGTATCGGGCGCAGGAGGAGATCACTACCATTGCTCGCAAACATAATGTCAAGCTGACCATCTTCCACGGGCGTGGCGGAACGATCGCGCGTGGGGGTGGACCTGCCAACCACGCCATCCGTGCCCAGCCCGCCGGGAGTATCAACGGTCGTTTCCGTGTGACCGAACAGGGCGAGATCATTGCCTCGCGTTATGCCAACCCGGATCTGGCGCATCGCCATCTTGAACAGATCGCCAGCGCGGTCATCCTGGCCTCTGCACCCCAAAAAGAAAATCCCATCCCTGCCCAATGGCGCAGCGCCATGGATGAAATGTCCAAAGCCGCACAAAACGCCTATCGCGGACTTGTGTATGAAACCCCAGGCTTCATCGAGTTCTGGGAATCTGCCACACCGCTGGATGAGATCAAACGTCTGCAGATCGGTTCGCGTCCCGCCTCGCGCGCCAAAGCCGGTGCGGTGAATCAGATCCGCGCCATTCCCTGGGTCTTCTCGTGGATGCAAAGCCGCTTCAATCTTCCCGGTTGGTATAGCCTTGGAACGGGGCTTGCCTCCATGAACGACCTGCCTCTATTGCAGGAAATGTATGACGGCTGGGCTTTCTTCAAAACATTGTTAAACAATACGGAGATGTCACTGCTCAAAGCGGATATGGAAATCTCCGCCCTATACGTAAGTCTTGTGCCGGATAAAAAACTCGCGGATGAAATCTTCGATTCCATCCGCGCAGAATATGATCGAACTCGTGAAACCGTCCTTGCGATCAGCCGTCACAAGACCTTGCTTGAACTGGAGCCCGTTACGCAACAGGCGGTCCAACTCCGCAATCCTTATGTGGACCCGTTGAACTACATTCAAGTGGAAACTCTGCGCCGTCTGCGTTCACTTACAGATCAAGATGGCGAAGAAGCCAAATCCCTGCGTGAAGTGATGGCGCTGACTATCAACGGCATCGCGGCGGGGTTGAGGAATACGGGTTAATGTTCTCCGGTGGTTGAGTAGCTGCGAAGCAGCGTACACTTGCACCAGCACGCAAGTGCAGGTGTCGAAACCACCACTAAGCAAAATAATTTTTGTTACAAAATTACCCTTGAAACTTGTTGGTTTCGATACGCCCCGACCACCACGGGGCTACTCAACCAACGGAGTACTCCTTACCCAATCTTCGGCGTATCGCCGATGATCTCCCAGCCACGTTCGAGAGCAACAACCTTCAATTTCGCATCAGGGTACACCGCCACTGGATGGTCGGCATGCTCAAGCAAAGGGACATCCAATATTGTGTCACCGTACGCCACATCCACGCGGTCAACGGCAAGGCGACTCAATACCTGTTCGATCTTCTTCTCGTTGGCTTTCAATTCCCCGACCATTCTCAACTTCCCATTCACGATCTCGGTAGATGTACCCAGCACATGTGCGCCAATGCGTTTTGCGAACGGTTCGATGAACGGCTCGACGACACTACTGGCAATATACACCTGTGCACCTGCTTCGCGATGTTTCACTAACCGCTCGATCACATCGGCGCGGCGCTGCTTCCAAAGATTATGCTCCACCACCCATTCTGAAGCATGTTGTACTTTTTCTGCGTTGGCATCCTTGATATAAGCGAGACTATCTATCATTAATTTTTGTCCCCAAGCCTGCCAGTCGATCAGCCCGTTCTTGGCGAGAATATACGAAGGTGTGATGGCTGCCATATATAAGTTTGCCCGGGTTTTACTTTGGTTATGTTTCACCCAATCCACCAGACCTAAAAACGGCGAACCGGTCGTCAGTGTGCCCATCATATCTGAAACAACGATCATGTTTTCTCCTTGTCGATAATCTCGTCATTATAGCATTTAGGCATGGTGATAGAATTCGTCCGTTATCTATCCAAAGTGAGCATTGATGCAGATCACATCCCTTTTCAAGAACAAGACTTCCATAGCGCAAATTACACGTCCATCTGTTGAAACTCGTTTCAAACGTAAGGTCGGCTTGATGCTGATCTCGCCCTGGCTGTTGGGTTTATTGCTGTTCAAGCTGGCACCGATCATCGCTTCATTCGTGCTTTCGTTTACCGATTTCCATTTATTGAACCCCGACCAAATTCAATTCACCGGTCTGCAAAATTACCGCATCATCCTGCGCGATGAACAAGCCGCGACCGCCCTTTGGCAAACTATCAAACTGGCATTGGTGATCATCCCCGTGCAGACGTTCGCCTCCATTTTTGCAGCGGCGTTATTGAGCAGCCAGAAATTACTGGCAAAAAACACCATGCGGTTGTTGTTCTTCCTGCCGAGCATCATCCCGGCGTTTTCAGCGGCGCTGATGTGGCAGGGCTTTGTGAATCCCTCTACGGGTTGGTTGAATCGTTTGATCTTAAGTCCGCTTGGGTTGGAGGCGTTGAATCATTTCTCATCCCGCGGTGGCGGCGCATCACAGACGCTCTTTATCATCAGTTCACTGTGGACGATTGGTCCCGGCATTTTGATCATGATGGGGGCGATGCAAGGCATCTCCAATGAGATCTATGAAGCTGCACACATCGATGGCGCGGACCGGCTCACACGTTTCTTCAAGATCACCATTCCGCTGATCACGCCCGCCATCTTTTTTTCACTGGTACTCAACTTGACCGCGGTCTTTGGCGGCGCGATCCTGCTTGACCGTGGCAGCCGCTGGCGCAATGACTTTTCATCGTACGATGGGTATGTCAACTTTGTGTTATTCGATATGTTCAAGCTTGGATATGCCTCGAGCCTGGCATGGGTCTTTTTTGTAGTGGTGTTGATCATCGTGTTGATTTTATTTGGCACATCCAAACGCTGGGTGTACTTCCCGGATCGGGAGAACTAATATGCCAGCCTCGCTGAAACGATTCTTGAAAGTTCTCCCGTTCAATGTGTTTGTATGGATTCTGTTGACGTTGTATCTCGCGCCGGTGTTGTTCATGATCGTCACCGCCATGATGCCCACCTCGCAGCTGGGTGATAAGCAGGCGCCGCTTTACCCGGCAAGAATCGTGCCCTACGTCTATGAAGGGCGGGACTATCAACTCTACAACGTGTCCATGGAAAATGGCATCCAGCCTATGGCGTTGATCAAACCTGGGCGGGCATCAAGCCTATTGATCGATCCGGGACATCCCGAAAACGGATTGATCGAATGGCAGGGCGATTGGCGCACGCTTACCGGTGTCTATGAATTTCATATTGCCTGGGAAAATTTCGCTCACTTGTTTGATTCCATGCCGGTTTCAAAGATGTTGGGCAATACACTCCTGCTGGCTCTGATCGGAGAGTTCGGTGTACTGTGCTCATCGATCGTTGTTGCGTACGGGTTCGCGCGTTTTTCCCTGCCGGGCGGTAATCTGCTTTTCTATGTTCTGATTGCCACGATCCTGATTCCTGAAAAGGTCACTTTTATTCCGACCTTTTATATGTATATCAAAGTCTTGCAATGGCGTGGAACAGTCCTGCCGTTGCTGGTCCATCTCTTTTTTGGTAACGCCGTTTATATCTTTCTCTTGCGCCAGAACTTCAAAAGTTTTCCGATCGATCTTGAAGAAGCCGCCATGCTCGATGGTGCTGGTCCCATACGCCGGTTGATCTCTGTCATTCTGCCGCAAGCGTGGCCCGTGGTCATTACCGTTTCCTTATTGCACTTCTTCTACACCTGGAACGAAACCCGCCTCGCCTCTTTGTATCTCGGTTCGATCTCCACCTGGAAGCCCATCTCATTTGCGGTTCAAAATTATCAATCGTTAGTTCCGATCGATAATTTGATCGAAGCCAGTACGCTGATCATGTTGATCGTGCCGGTGTTGATCCTGTTCTTTGCCCAGCGTTATTTTATGCAAGGCATGATCATTACCGGCGCTGAAAATAAGCAGTGATACAATCACCGCATGGGCACCCTCTATCTCGTTGCCACTCCCATCGGAAATCTTGAAGATATGTCGCCGCGCGCGGTGCGTGTTTTGCGCGAAGCGAGTCTCATCGCGGCGGAGGACACACGTCACACGGGGAAACTGCTCAAATACTTTGAGATCGAAACGCCGCTCACAAGTTACTTCGAACATAACAAACTCAACAAACTGGATTTCATCCTCAACAAGCTTTCACACGGAGACGTTGCTTTAGTGTCGGATGCAGGGACTCCGGCGATCAATGATCCCGGCTACGAACTCGTCCGCACTGCCCTCGCTTCAAATCATGACGTTGTGCCTGTTCCGGGTCCCTCGGCTCCCGTCACCGCCTTAGCCGTTTCCGGCTTACCCACGGACTCATTCCTCTATCTCGGCTATCTTCCCAGCAAAACCAGTGACCGACACAAACGCTTGCAAGAAGTGGAAAACCATCCCTACACGTTGATCTTCTTCGAATCCCCGCATCGCATCGTGGAATCGCTCGAAGATCTTCTCACCATTCTCGGCGATAGAAGAATCTGCGTTGCCCGTGAAATGACCAAAATGTTCGAAGAATACTGGCGCGGGACAGTCAGCGGGGCAGTGGAATATTTCAAGTCCCAGCCAGCGCGCGGAGAATTCACACTTGTTATCGCAGGCAAGGACAAAGTGACTGGCGAAAAATGGACGCAGGAGCAATTGCTCACTGCCATCCAGAAAGAATTACAGAGCGAGAAATCTGCCAAAGATATTTCTGTTGAACTGGCAGAACAAAGCGGCTGGAATAAAAAAGAAATCTACGCACTGTTAAATTCGATAAAGTAACACCATTGCTACCAACATGGGGAGATTGTATAATCCATCATCGAGCAGAGAGATATTCCTTTAATTTAAAGAGGAGCTACATGGACCAACCAACCTGGATAGGTCATTCTTTGAATGGCAGGTATAAAATTGATGCATTACTGGGGAAAGGGGGCATGTCGGCTGTTTATAAAGCACTCGACCCGAATTTAAAACGCGTCGTCGCCATTAAACTAATCCACCCACATCTTTCGTCAGATGACGATTTCATCTATCGCTTTAAAAAGGAAGCCGCGGCAGTTGCCGCCCTCCGCCATTCGAACATTGTGCAGGTTTACGATTTCAATGCAGAAGGCGAAGTGTATTACATGGTGCTTGAGTTCGTGCCCGGCGAAACGCTCCAGGACCGCTTGAAGGAACTGAACAAATCAAAAACCAAAATGCCGATCGAGCAGGCGATCAAGATTGTTCTCAATGTTTGCGATGCGATCGGGTATGCCCATAGACTTGGCATGATCCACCGTGACATCAAGCCAGCCAATATTATGCTCGACGTTCATGGGCAGGCCATCCTGATGGATTTTGGCATCGTTAAAATGGTGGATGACAATGCCCATACCGCCACAGGCGCAGTCGTGGGCACTGCCAAATACATGTCACCGGAAGTCATCCGCGCCGAACTTCCGGATAATCGTTCCGATATCTACTCGTTGGGCATTACGTTCTATGAAATGCTGAGCGGCCAACCGCCCTTCAACGCCGATTCCGCCATGTCATTGTTGATGCGGCATTTGAACGACCCTGTTCCCGATCTAAAATCGCTGCGCTCAGATGTGCCGCCTGAATTGGTGCGGATCATAAACAAATCCCTCGAAAAGGATCGGGAGAAACGTTACTCTTCCGCCAATGAAATGTCAGGGGACTTAAAGCGCCTCCTGACTACGCTTGAAACTGCTCCTGTTCCAATAGCCGTGTCCATCCCTCAACCAGATTCCGTCGTCGCTGATGCACATACTGAAATTGCGCAGTCTCCCAGCCTGACAAGCCAGACCGAACCCTGGACAGACCCGAAATCACCCCTTTCCCAACAAGCTTCAGTAATTGACGAACCAACCAAGTTGGGCATTCCGGCAGCGAGGGGAAAGGTGGCAACAACGCCACAACCCGAAGCGGTTAAACCAGACTTCCTGAAAGCAGCGCAGCCTGCAAAGCGTGCAAACATCCCGCCGCTTGCGTTATATGGCGGTGCAGGCATTGTGATCATCTTTCTGTGTGTGGCGGGATGGTTCGTTTTCAGAAATGTTTTTTCAGGCAATGCAACCCCATCAGCAACAGAGACACCCACCCTGCCCGAAGTTGCAGCTACAGTCCCAGTTGTGATCGCAAATACAGAAGCACCTGCGCTCACCTCCACAGATGAACCGACAGCAACGATAGCGCCAACCGCCACAAATACGTTGCCACCTTTATACGTTCGGATCAACAACATCACGATCAATGGTAATAATTTTTACGTGGTCGAATACGAGACCTTTGGTTATACCGAAGTACTGCCCGGGCAGCATATTCACTTCTTCTTCAATACGGTACCCGTTGAACAGGCTGGCATGCCGGGAACTGGCAATTGGAAGATCTATGGAGGACCACGTCCATTTGCAGGATATAGCGTAAGCAGCCGTTCGGCTGGGGCGACACAGCTATGCGCGCTGGTTGCCAATCCGAATCATTCGATCATCCCTGAGAGTGGCAATTGTTTTGATCTGCCCTAGTCTGCATGTGTTGAGAGGCTGAATTCATGGAAGCATCCTTTGGTATCTACAATTAAAACTACCTGATGACGGTGAGCAGGAATTGTTCATCTAGTAGTTCGTTCTAAGAATAATTGAAAGACTCCGGGCGCAAAGGTCCGGAGTTTTTGATTCAATAAGGTAGAATCTGGCTATGAGCCTTGAACCAGTCCCGGAGCAGATTGATCCGAAAGAATCATCGGCTGTTTTACCCTTTCCAACTGCACCGTGGGCGCGTATTTTATATGGCTTATTTGTCACTGTCCTTCCGGTTTTCTCTTTCTGGGCGACTGATTTATTGAAGCCGGAATGGCAAAATGGGGAATTAAGTTCATACATCATCTTATTGCTCTTCCCTCAAGCATCCATATTGTTCTTCCCGCTTTTGGCTTATTCGATCATTTGTTATCTGTTCCTCCTGTATATGCCAGATCGCTTTTCGCAATCATTCATCGTTCGCGCCGGGATTGATACAGGCATTTTGTTGGCTTTGCACTACAGCATTGCCGTTTTGCTCTATTCGTTCTATTCAACCGATTCATATATTTATTTACTGATTCCAGTTTGGATATTTCCCTTTGTTTATTCAAGGCTCCATCGCTTGGCTGTCTCCAAATGGACTATTGTAAAAGTAAATAAGGCATTGTTCATTCTAATTCCTTCTGCTTTACTGATCGTTACCTTGCTAACAAGAGGCGGTGTGCCATTTTTCGCCATGATCGTATTGATAATGGCTGCTCCGTTCTGGTCGTTTCTACTTGCCCTCCGAGCCGCACGCTGGCTGTATAAAAATTATGAGACTAAATTCACCCTCCCGCGTGGACTTGGTTTAACAGCATGGCTTGCCGCTTATGTTGCCGCGTGGCGTTTCGATATTCTCAAGATGTATGAACTGTACTCTGCCCTGCCACCTCAACCACCCCCTGATTGCTACATCGCCACCGCTGCGGCTCGTGGACATCCGCATTTTGTGCATTCAAAGACAGTACAACGCGCTGACGGAAAACTCATGCAAGTGAATGCCCAATTGCAGTTGTTGAAGTGTATGGAATTGGCGTTGATGGCAATTAACCCACACATGCATAAGCGGCTCAGAAAAGTTTATGACAAGTTGGGGAAACCGCTGGCGCATAAAATTCAAAATCCGTTTATGGCGGATATTGCCTACCTGCTCTTGAGTCCATTTGAATGGCTGGCAAGGCTGATCCTAAAAGCGATCATTCCAAATATCGATTCGATTTCTCGAAAAATTTATATCAAATAATGAATACTTCACGCAAACGCATTCGCGAGTTGGGGATTTCACCCGGTATTCTGCCCACCGGGAAGTGGAACGCCATCACAGATGTCGCAGGCGTGAAAGTTGGTCATGTCACTTTGATCGAAGGAGATGATATTCGCACAGGCGTTACGGCTATTCTTCCGCATGCTGGAAATATGTATCAGGATAAAGTCCCGGCGGGGATCGTGGTTGGCAATGGCTATGGAAAATTAATGGGGTCAACACAAGTGGATGAACTTGGTGAGATCGAAACCCCGATTGTTTTGACAAGCACCTTATCGGTTCCGCGTGCCGCTGAAGCGCTCATTGATTGGACGCTTGCACAAGCAGGCAATGAATACGTGTTGAGCGTGAATCCCGTCGTAGGCGAAACAAACGACGGGCTTTTGAATAACAGTCGTAAGTTGTCAATTAGCAAAGAGCATGTGACACGGGCAATTGAGAATGCAACTTCTGATCCAGTCGTAGAAGGCTGTGTAGGCGCTGGGGCAGGGACGATCTGCTTTGGCTGGAAGGGTGGCATTGGCACGAGTTCGCGTGTTCTGCCTGATAACCTTGGTGGATATACGGTCGGCGTTTTGGTTCAATCAAATTTTGGCGGCATTCTGCAAATCGATGGAATCCCCGTTGGTAAGAAACTCGGTCAATATTATTTGAAAGATAAACTCGATGACACGTCAGCTGATGGTTCGATCATGATCGTCGTTGCTACAGATGCGCCATTATCTGACCGCAACCTAAAACGCCTTGCCAAACGCGGACTCGCAGGTCTCGCGCGGACAGGTGCTTCGATGGGCGATGGGTCCGGGGATTATGTTATCGCGTTTTCCACGGCTGAAGATGTCCGCAGAACGGTGGAAAGGCGAAAGCAGGTTTGGGCGTATCCCGAAGTGCCGAATGAGAGGATGTCGCCGTTGTTTCTAGCTATTATCGAAGCAACCGAAGAAGCGATTTATAATTCCCTGTGCATGGCAGAGACGTTGATGGGGTATCAAGGTCGAACTGTCGAAGCTCTACCTTTGGATCAATTGAAACTGTTTATTCAAGACCGAACATAGAATGGAGAAACCCATGGCAGAAGAAAAGAAACCCGAAGAGAAGAAAGAAGAAAAGAAAGAAGATAAACCCAAAGCTGAAGATAAATTTGTGGTGTCGAAACACTCCATCAAGATCAAAGGCAGGGAGATCAAGTACACGGTCACAGCGGGGACGATGGTCCTGAAAGAGGAAACAGCCGATCGTGAGAAAGAAGCGGAAGGGGAGAAGCCGAAGGCACAGGTCTTCTTTGTTGCGTATTCCAAGGATGGAGTCAGAGATGCCGCCAAACGTCCGCTGACGTTTTCATTCAATGGCGGACCTGGGTCATCGTCCGTGTGGCTGCATTTGGGTGTGTTGGGACCGCGGCGGGTGTTGATGCATAAGGATGGCGAGTTGCCGCCGCCGCCGTATCAATTGACCGATAATGAATTTTCGATCCTTGATGAAACCGATCTGGTGTTCATTGACCCGATGAACACAGGCTATACGCGACCCGTGGATGGCGTGGCGCCAAAGCAATGGCATGGTTTCAAAAAAGATATTGAACTGGTTGGTGATTTTATTCGTTTGTACACCACGCGCAACAACCGCTGGCTCTCGCCGAAATTTTTGATCGGTGAGTCATATGGCACCACGCGTTCGGCGGGGCTTTCGGGATATTTGCAGGAACGACATGGTATGTACTTGAACGGGATCATGTTGATCTCATCCGTGCTTGATTTTTCCACAGTGGATTTCAATGTCAACAACGATCTGCCGTATATCACGTTCCTGCCTGGCTACACCGCCACAGCGTGGTATCACAATGTATTGAAGCCGCATAAACCGTTGCAGACCTGGCTCAAAGAGGCGGAAGAATTTGCGATCGGCGATTATGCCCAGGCGTTGCTCAAAGGCGATTCAATGACGAAAGCAGAACGCGCCGATATCGTGAAGCGGCTTTCGTTGTATTCGGGTATCTCTGAGCAATTCATCGAACGTTCGAATTTGCGCATCAATGCTTTTCATTACTTCAAGGAACTTCTGCGCGAACGCGGACTGACTGTGGGTCGGCTTGACTCACGTTTGATCGGGCGTGATCGTTTGGGTGTGACCGAGAATGCCGAGTATGAACCATTGCTGACGAATATCATGGGTCCGTATACCGCCACGTTCTATGATTACATCCGCCGCGAGTTGAAGTTTGAAACTGATCTACCGTATGAAATCCTGAGTGGGTTCGTGCATCCGTGGTCATATCGCGAGTTTGAGAATGCTTACGTCCACGTGGCTGAGACCTTGCGCGCCGCGATGACTTATAACCCGCATCTCAAAGTCTTTGTGGCAAATGGCTATTACGATCTCGGTACACCCTATTTTGCAACTGAATACACGTTCAATCACCTCGGCTTGGATGAAGACCTGCGCAAGAATGTGACAATGGAATATTATGATGCCGGGCATATGATGTATATCCACATGCCGTCGCTCAAACAGATGAAGATCGATCTGACGAAGTTTATTAAAGGCGCTTCGAATATATAAAATGTAGCGCGAGATATTATCTCGCGCTACGCATGTTGTTCATGTAATGCTCTGGCAAGAGCTTAGCCCCTGCCAGAGCATTTAGTTTATCTACGGCTCCCAAATAACTGTGACCATGCCATACAAGTATGGTTGACCATTGATATATTCAATGCCGATCAACAAGGAGCGGAAGTCGAAGAATAGATCAGAGGCGGGTTTATACAGATTGTAGTAGTGGATGTTCTCATAGGGCCACGGACGGTACAGTGGATAGACCTTTGTGAGGTTATCACAATATGTTTCCATATTCGCCGCGTTGAACACTTCCAAATATTTCGGCTGAACAATATTCTTGAATGTGCCTATATCGGGCAAGCCGCTGGGTCCGCCGCCCCAGTTATAGTTAGTAGCGTCGGCGTAAATGTTTGCGGATGCATTTTGCGTGAACTTGATGCTGGGTCCGTATGCCCATAAGTGCATGTTCACGCCATGCGCCGGACTCACTACAGGTTTAAGCAAACTGCCGTTGGATTGCACCATACTCTGCTTCACCTGTTCGATCAAAGCGGTGACGCGCGTATCCGCACAGAACGCATCATGCGTGACATATTCGGTCAGATAGGATGAATTGACCCAGCCCGTTAAACCATCACCTTTGCGGACTTCAACCCACACGGCTCCATCTGCATTTGCGCTTGCTCCTGTTTCCATGACATCAGTCGCATCTGGAGGATAAGACCCGACAATGGGTTGGTTGACGCCCGCCCCCGAGCGGATGTTCAACACATCACTGTCCGCGACATTGATAACTGCGTAGGGTCCTTTTAATGCTGTGGCAGGTTTGAAGCCAGTCGGAGCGCTGAGGACGCTGTGCCAATAGATGCTTCCATCCGCAAGACGGGTCATATAGAAGATGGCTTCGCCTTTGCCATCCAGTCCCCAACTAGAGACGAACAGCGCCTGCGATTTGGTGGGATCAAGCCCCATGATCGAGTATGGGTTCAAGCCATCGAGGAGCGTGTTCAAATCCTTATTGGGGTCAGAAGCCAGTGGTGTTGCGCTTAGGAAACTGGTCCGTATTTGTTCGATGGCAATAGCAGCCGGGTAGGATGTGCCTTGTGATTGCCAGAAAGCGAACACAAACGTTTCGTCCATCAGGACTTTTGCGGTTTCGAAATTGCGCATGTTCAATGCTGTGACGATGGCTTGACCGAAGGTGTTGAAATCTTGTGGGACGTTCGGTGTGCTGGTCACGCACGGTAATGGCGGCGTGGGTACCGGCACCATCTCGGAGCGTGTATTGTTGGTTTCGTTACTTTCATTGATCACGTTCGTTGAGTCTACAACCGCCGTGACTGGATTGTTACTGGTGGCGAAGAATAATGGCGTTGTTTCGCCAACGCCGAGTCCATTCACCGTTTGTTGGATATTGTTCACAGTGACGACAAAGCTTCCCGCCGCGGCTTGACCATTGTTCTTGATCCAGACCCGCACGCCCATGGTGTCGTTTGGTGCGAGGCAACTGGTGTTCTGCAATTCGATGTGTATGGTCTCGATACTCAATTCAGGCAGGGATTGAGACGAACCGTTGAGCAGTGTCCATGTAGCGCCGCCGTTGGTCGTACGGTAGAGCGATGTCGCTCCGTTATCGCTATTCTGGATCGCCCAGCCAGTTGTGGCGGAGACAAAGTCCATGGTGGGAATATAGTCGCCAAAATTGACGTTCGATGTAACCTGACTCCAGCTTCCGCCGGCATTATGTGTGACCTGGAGATAACCGTTGATATTCCAGGTGAAGCCATCGTTTACGGATACGAAATCAGCGTTCCAGCCCTGACGTGCGAAACTGGTTGAACGCGTCCATGTAGTACCGCCATCATGAGTGACATAAATATACAAGTCGCGCTTGCCAATATCCAATGACATCCACACGGGCAGGACTCCGTCATTGGCGTTGAAGAATGTGGGCGCGTAGGTGCTCATGGGCGCGTTGGAATAGCCAGATGGCAGGGGCAGAGTCTGTTGAGCCCAGGTTGTGCCACTATCATTCGTTTTGTAAATGTAGACACTCCCAGAGAGCGGGCTTTCGCCGCCAATCCAACCGCGCAAGGTATCGCGGAAGGTCATGCCTTCTTTAAGTCCGCTAAATGGCAGACCGGTGCCCGCACTCGGGTCGAGAGGGTTGTTGGTGTATTTGCGTACCCATGTTGCGCCGCCATCGGTAGTCTGATACAGATCAACTGCCTGTTTGAACATGCCGGAGGGATTGCCAGATAGCACAAAGCCATTCGCGTCGTTAATGAACTGAATGAGGCCGCCGTTGAATGGGGTATTGTATTGCGTCCACGTGCGTCCGCCATCAGTTGTGCGGAATAACACACCTACACTACTTTCCATATCAGGTGATGGACCGAATACCCAGCCACGTGTGGAATTTTGGAAGAAGGCATTCCCAACGTACTGAACACCCGGCATGGTGACGTTGTACCAGGTTACGCCGCCGTCATTCGTCCGCAGAACGTAATTTCCAAGTGCCCAGCCATTGAGCGAATCGAACATATACAACTTGCGGATATATGGCGATGGGATGATCGTACCCGGCATGGTGACCGGGGTATTAGTAGGTGTTACCGTCGGCGGGACTTGCCCCGAAGTATCGAGCCGCTGAATGTAGGGAGCGATCCAGGTCGCCTTATCGTTGGTGGCTGTGCCGGTCGCAAGGAGGGTCAGGATGAAGCGTACGTTCTGACCAGCCAAAGGCGCCAGGTTCACGTCAACGCTATGGTTGAGCTTGTCGTTGCTTTCACGCCAGGTTGCGAAAGTTTTAATGGTACCGTTGGTGGTCATGTAATCCAAACGGAAGGTCACATAACAATTGGAGCCATACGCACAACCCACGGCGCCGCGGAAGTGATCACCGGGCAATACCGTGAAAAGCGGATAAATGCCTTGAATGTAGCCGTTATATTTCAACTCAGGTGCAACGAGCAGGGAAGGCGCAGGTCCCATATTGCCATCTTCCATTTGGTTGGAATTCCAGGGTATGGCATAACCCTTGAGATTACCGTCTGTTCCAGGGCAAGGCAGGATACCTGCACCGCTCTTCCATTGGGCTGAGCAGGCATTTGCGACAAAGTTATAGCCCATGGCTGTGGGCGACGCGCCCGAGACATTGACCTCCACCCAAATGGGTTTCGAGGCGTCTGTGCCGATGCCGAATAATTTCCCAGCCGCGTTGCTGAGGATCCAATAGCCGCGATATTTTCCATTGTTGGTCGGTGCCAGCATGTTAACGGTTAGGTCAACTGTCGCGCCGGGTGCTGTAGTCCTAGGGATGTTGATCGCTGTCGGCGCGTTCATTTGCTCACCGCTATAAAAGACCAGCTTGTATGCATTGGTCCATGTGCAGGAGCCGGAGTTTTTCATGCGCCAGGTTTTGATGAAAGTTGTATTCGCTGAGAAGAGTGTGCCATCTGGCACGGTGACATCTGCGACGAAGGTGGCTTTATCGCAACCAGCCGGTGCGACTGTGGGCGGAGGCGAAGCGAAGGGGGTGAGAGTCGGCGCGGGTGGTGGTAGCAGGGTAAGGGTCGCAGGCGGCGCGGGCGGCAGAGTCGTCCCAGTGCGGAGGATGCGCGGTGATCCCCAAATCGCGCGGTCACCGCTGGCTGATCCGGTTGCGAGCACCATGAAAATGAACTGGACTTTTTTTCCTGCGAATGTATCGAGGTTGATGGTTTTGCGATAAAACTTTTTGTCGTAGGCTTCCTTCCAGGTCCATAAGGTTCCCTGGGTGCCGGTTGATAGGCGATAATTAATACGGAAAGTTGCATAACAACTTGTAGCCGCGAATTCACAGTTGACGAGCGTTTGTAATTGATCACCCTTTTGAACATCGAATTCAGGATATGTAGCCGAGATATAACCGTCCGTTTTATTTTGTGGAACGGTCATCAACCCTGGAGACGCATCGAGTGAATCGTCTTCCAAATGAGGGTTGTTGATCTGATAGGCATAGCCGCGGTCATCACCGCCGGTGACGGGGAAGGGCAGCGCGCCTGCGCCGCTTTTCCATTGCGCATATTGCGCATTGGCGACGAAATCATAAATGACGGCGTTGACTTGTGCGACGCTAATACTGACCCAGAACGGATCAGTGCCAGAATTACCGATCCCAAATTGAGAGCCAGAGGCGTTGCTTAACTTCCACAGTCCTTTATAGTTCCCGGCGGTGCCTGGCGTTGTCAGTTTTACCGAAATATCCAGTGTCTTACCGGGCGCCACATTTGCTGGTAACAACAATGAACCTGGTGCGCCGATCGCGTCGCCGCCCACCCATACGAGATGATAGGCGGTCGTCCACGTGCAGGTACCGATATTTTTCAATCGCCAGGTTTTTGTAAATGCCGTGCTTGGCGCAAAGGTTGCGCCATCGGGCGCAGTGATGTCAGAAACGAACTGGACATGGTCGCAGATTGCCGCCTGCACACGCGGAACAGATTGACCTAACAACATGCCCACGAGCAAAACCATGCTCAGAATTTTTCGCTTGAACACGCCGAACTCCTTTAGAGACGCGGCAAAATAAGATTCCCGCGAATCCTTGTGTCTTAATCATGTCACAAAGTCGGGCTTTCTACATTAAAATCAACCGCGCATTGCCTGACAATATCAATGCAAAATTTTGTGAAAATTTGTTGTAGAATCACCCGTAATATCCTTTTGGGAGAATTTATGAATCTTGACGATCTGGACCGTTTCAAAAAACTTGACTCGCTCAATATGCTCGGCGAAATAGATAACTTACCCGACCAGTTGGGCTATGCCTACCAGTTGGGGCTGAAACATCAATTGCCCGACTGGCGGGACTTTAAACACGTGGTGATCGCCGGCATGGGCGGATCCGTCATTGGTGCTGACCTGCTCGCCGCCTACTGCGCTTCGCTCTCCCCGTTGCCTGTTTCTATGCACCGTGACTATGACCTACCCCTCTTTGCGCGCGGCGCAGAGACGCTGGTCATATGTATCTCCCACTCCGGCGACACCGAAGAGACATTATCTGCCTTCGAGGCCGCACGCAAAGCCGAATGCCGCATCCTTGCGGTCTGCTCGGCTGGTGAACTCGCCAAACGCGCCAAAGCGCACAACGTTCCCGTGTGGACGTTCGACCACGCCAGTCAATCTCACGCGGCGGTTGGTTTTTCATTCGGTTTATTGTTGGCATTGTTCCAACGCCTGGGCTTTATCCCTCATCAAAAAGGTGCCGTTGATGATGCGGTTGCGTCCATGCAAAAGTCACAGGCACATTTGAAAGCGGATGTTCTCGCGGCACATAATCCTGCGAAGCGCTATGCCGGTCAATTGATGGGGAGGTGGGTCACCTTTATGGGTTCGGGTCTCATGACCACAGTTGCCCGCCGCTGGAAGGAACAGATCAACGAGATGGCAAAAGCCGGTGCGAATTTTGAATCCATCCCCGAAGCGAATCACAATACATTGGCTGGCACACTTAACCCGCAGGAAACTCTCAACGCCCACACGATGACTCTCTTCCTGCGTGCGCCCTCCGATCATCCACGCAACCGCCAGCGCTCTGACCTTACCCGTCAGGCTTTTATGCTCGAAGGCTTGAACACAGACTATGTCGATGCCCGCGGCAACACGCCACTTGCCCACATGTGGACTCTGATCCTCTTCGGTGATTACATGGCATACTATCTAGCAATGGGCTATGGTGTTGACCCCGCCCTGAGTCCGGCGCTGACTGATTTCAAAGATGTGATGGCAAATACGAAGTAAACAAAAAAGGTGACTCGTAAGGGTCGCCTTTTTTGTTGTATGTCAACCTGGCTTCTGCTGTTTCGTGGATGATCATTTTAGGTGGGCAAACGGAATTACCCAAGTGCAGAATCGATCAATATCCGTGCGGCTTTGGCTACCTGTGCAGCAGGGTTCTTTGCGCCGAACATTCTTGAAGCCATGTAAGCGCCGTCCATGAGGAGAAAGAGCTGATCAGCGAGCTCTTCCGGTTTTGGTGCGCCTGCTTCCTTTGCCAGTTGGAGGAAGCGTGCGCGCACAGATTGCTTGTGTTCCAATGCAACCTGATGACCGGGGTAATCTGTCTCAGGGTATTCCGTTGCCACGTTGAGGAAAGGGCAGCCATAACATACAGGCGTCTTGACGTAATCCTGCAAACCTTGAAAAAATGCCAATAATTTTTCGCGTGGAGTGGGGGCGTCTTTTGTGATCTGTTCAAAGTTATTCCAGAAAAGTTCATTGCTATCTTTGAGATAGGCAATGATCAAATCATCTTTGGATGGGTAGTGGCGATATAAGGTCATTTTGCCGATGCCTGCTTCGGCGGCAATGGTGTCCACGCCGATGGCACGATAACCATGCTGATAAAAAAGCCGCGCCGCGGTTTTGAAGACTTTATCTTTGGGAGTGATATCCATTTTCATGCTCATTTGCCTCTTGACACGATACAGGTCTGTATTGTATGATTGCTTTAGGTGATACAGGTCTGTATCGTAGCATATTTTTTTGGATTACACAAGGAGCAGGCAAAATGAAATTCGGAGTCTTGGGTACTGGGATGGTAGGACTGGCGATCAACAACCGGCTGGTGGAGTTGAGTCATGATGTGATGATTGGGACGCGCGAACCGTCGAAGAGCGAGGACAAGTTGAAGTCCAGGAATGAAGCGGTGAAGGTTGGGACGTTTGCCGAAGCCGCTGCGTTCGGCGAAATTGTCTTCAATGCTACCAACGGAGCTGGGTCGCTCGAAGCCTTGAATATGGCTGGCGAATCGAACTTGAATGGCAAAGTACTAGTGGATATATCCGAACCGCTTGATTTCTCAAACGGCATGCCACCCTCTTTGTTTGTGAGCAACACGGACTCGCTCGGTGAACAAATCCAGCGTGCCTTTCCACAAGTTAAGGTTGTGAAAACGCTGAACACAATCACTGCAAACGTAATGGTATACCCGCAGCATGTGGCAAATGGAGATCATCAAGTTTTTGTCAGCGGGAATGATGCCCAAGCTAAAGAGCAGGTTGTTGACATACTGAAAGGTTTCGGCTGGATTCATATCCTGGATTTGGGCGATATTACCACCGCGCGCGCCACGGAAATGTATATAGCAATCTGGCTGCGATTATGGAGTGCGCTGGGAACTGGAATGTTCAACGTCAAGATCATGAAATAAGAAGGTGAAAAATGGAAAACAAAACATCATTAGGTCGAAGCGATTTGCAAGTGCCACGTCTCGGAGTTGGAGCGATGACTTGGGGCGATGCAAAAGGACTTTCGTGTTTACAACCCGCCAAAACTGCCTACGGCGGTGCGGAAGGATTTGAGGAAGAAAAGCGTGCGGTGGAAGTCAGCCTCGCAGCAGGTGCGAATTTATTTGATACTGCTGCGATGTATAGCGGCGGCGCATCAGAACGGCGGACGGGCGAATTGGCACGCGGCAAGGATGTTTTGATTGCATCCAAGTTTCCCGCTGGCTTCTCATTCAAAGCCGAAGATTTTCCAAAGGAACTGGAGGCAAGCCTGGCACGTCTGGGATGCGATTCGATCGATCTATATCAACATCATTTTCCTTCCAACCGCGTATTGATCCCCAAGCTGATGGAACAGTTGGCAGATGCGGTTGAGGCGGGGAAAATCAAGGCAGTGGGCGTGAGCAACTATTCGGCTGACCAGATGCGTGAGGCGCACGCAGGACTCGCGAAACGCGGAATTCCGCTCGCGTCGAATCAAGTCGAATATTCGCTTCTTCACCGCAGACCAGAAGTTGATGGTGTGCTCGATGCCTGCCGCGAGTTAGGCATCACGCTCATCGCCTATTCTCCATTGGCAGGTGGCATGTTGACAGGCAAATATTCTGCGCAAAACAAGCCAGGCGGATTCTTCAGGCGCATTCTCCCTCAATATAACCGCAAGGCATTGGACGCGATCCAACCGGTTATAAAACTTCTGCGCGAGATCGGTGATCGCTATTCGAAGACTCCCAGTCAGGTTGCGATCCGATGGTTGATCGAGAATCCAATTGTGCTTCCGATCCCCGGTGCAAAGAATGGGAAACAGGCAATGGACAATGCGGGCGCACTTACATTCTCTTTGACCGCGGACGAAGTTGAGTCATTGAGTCAAGCTACACTGGCTTGGAGAGTATAATGAATTCAAATGGGGAGAGTGAGCCGAAAACGATGGACATTAACAAAGAGGCAAAATGAAAATTGGTTTGCAGATTCCGAACTTTACATATCCAGAGGGTCCGAAAGAGTTGGGCAACAAACTCGCCGAGATCGCTCGTACTGCGGATGAGGTTGGCTTTTCAAGTCTCTGGGTAATGGATCACTTCTTCCAGATCGGCAGCCGTGACCGTTCGATGGGGCTTGGTCCGGCAGAGGATGAAATGCTGGAAGGTTATAGTACGCTTTCCTATTTGGCGGGTGTCACCAAAAAAGTAACGCTTGGCACAATGGTCACCGGAGTTGTTTATCGACATCCCGGAATCCTCGTCAAGACGGTTACGACCTTGGATGTGCTTTCTGGTGGACGTGCTTATCTGGGGATCGGCGCAGCATGGAACGAACGTGAAGCCCGCGGATTGGGTGTTCCATTCCCCACAACCAAAGAACGTCTAGAAAGACTGGAAGAAACGCTGCAGATCGCCAAACAAATGTGGTCGGAAAATAATGGCGCATATAAGGGGAAATATTTTCAATTAGAAGAAACCCTTTGTAGTCCGCAGCCGCTTTCCAAGCCTCATCCACCGATTCTGATCGGTGGTTCTGGAGAAAAGAAGACTTTGCAACTCGTTGCGAAGTACGCGGATGCCTGTAATTTATTTGCGAGAATGGGCGTTGATACTGTCCGCGGCAAACTGGATATACTAAAACAACACTGCGAAAAAGAGGGACGGGATTATTCTGAGATTGAGAAGACAACCCTCAGTACGGTTCATCTTGCGCCTGATAAGATGAACGCTGGGAATGTGATCGAAGAGTGTCGCGCGTTGGCTGGTATTGGCATTCAACATGCGATCTTCAACATGCCGAACGTCCATGAAATTAAACCATTGGAAATCTTTGGGCGGGAAATCATCCCTGCGTTGGCAGATTTATAAAAAGAATAACTCAACTCTCCAACGTTATATACTTCCGCCGCGGATTAATTCCCACCACGCCTGTGAAATAGCCCTGAATGGCTTTCATATCCGCTTCCATATCTTCGGTGGGCTGAAACACCTGCCCAATGCGGACTTCCTTATGCTTGCCATCCACAACCGCCAGCACGATGGGGATCCCGGCGTTCTTGGCGATGTGATAAAAGCCACGCTTCCATTCTGTGACGTGATGACGTGTCCCCTCGGGGGCAATGGTCAGGATGAACTTTTCTGATTCATTACAGGCTTTCACCATTTGATCCACCAGCCCGGTGGACTTTTTACGGTCCACGGGAATCCCGCCACAATAGCGGAAGAAAGCACCGATCGGCCAGCGGAACAACTCCGCCTTGCCCATGAAATGGACGTTTGCCCGCAGATAGAAGATCAAACCGAGGAACAAGACAAAATCCCAATTGGAAGTATGCGGCGCACCGATCAGAACAAATTTTGGCAGGTCAGGGAGTTTCCCCGTCACACGCCAGCCGATCAGGCGCATAATGAAAGCCGCAAGATAATGAAATAGCGTACTGAGGATCGGTGTATTGAAGATTGTCATGTTGAAATTGGTTCCTTTTCCGAGATACATAACACCGCATGTTGACGGAAGTAACTCGTTCCTGGGAATTCTGTGGTTAAATATTCCCATGACCTTGAAATCCACTGCCCGCAGCCTGATCTACCACTCTGAAAAACTCCTTCAAAAAGTTCGCTTTGCATCACAATCTCAAAATTTACCTGTCTTGCTTGGCATCTCGTTTCCCAAAAGCGGCACCCATCTGCTCGACCAAATTCTACTCGGCTTTTCAAAAGTCGCGCCGTATGCAACCCGCCTGCATTCATTCTACGCTGAATACGAAGGCGAAAGCGGCGTTAAGCGTGCACCCGAGCAGGCGCTGGCATGGCTTGATGCACTTCGCCCCGGTGATGTGGCGTCTGCGCATCTCTTCGCCCGCCCCGAGGCGGTTGCCCGCGTTTGTTCTCCGAAATTCATCCCCTATTTTATTTTTCGAGATCCGCGCGATGTGGTTGTCTCGCACGTTTTCTACGTCACCGACATGGAAGCGCGGCATGTCCATCACGCTTATTATCAATCGCTTCCCGATTTCAATGCTCGTCTCAATGTTAGTATCTTGGGAAGACCCAATACGGATATCGAATTCCCGAATATCGCTGACCGCTTCGCTCCTTATTTGGATTGGTTGAATCACCCCGAAGTTTTGACGATTCATTTTGAAGACTTGATCAACGACCGCGCCGCAACATTGACTCGCATCATGGATCATTTCCTCTCCCGCGTCCCGCTTCAAACTACGCGACAGCTGATCCTTGATTCTTTGGAATCATCCATCAATCCCAGCCGTTCTCCCACTTTCCGTTCGGGAAAGACTGGCGAATGGAAGAAATATTTCACAGAGGGACACAAGAAAATATTCAAGGATGTTGCAGGAGATTTGCTTGTGAAATTGGGATACGAAAAGAATAATGATTGGTAGGGGCGGGAATTGTGAATAGGGAATCGTATTTGGTGGTTATGGAGAATTAACCAATGAGTATCAAAAGTTTGGAAACGCTTGAAGTTTGGAAGAAGGCAAAAGATTTTTCATTGAGGATTTATCGCGAAGTGATACCTTTACTTCCATCCGAAGAAAAATGGAACCTCAACCAGCAATTGAGACGATCTTCCAGCAGCATTCCTGCCAATATTGCAGAAGGATATGGACGATTTTACTATCAGGAAATCATTCGATTTTGTTACATAGCACGTGGTTCGCTGGAAGAAACATTAAGTCATCTTGTCCTTTGTTTTGAATTGAAGTACATCCCAAAGGAATTATTTGATTCTCTTGAGCAGGATGGTGAAAAACTAACACAATTAATTAATGGTTATGTTGGTTACTTGAAACGCAGTAAACAAGGTCAGAACGAGCCTGGAGCAAATCACGCTGTCCACGAGAACCTTGCCTCTTATGAGGCTGGCCTTCCAGAGGATGGATAGTTCATTCTTCCCAATTCCCGAATAGCGACTCCCGATTCCCAGAGGTATCATGAAATCATCCAGATCGAATATATTCTTTACTGACACGAATATTCTGCTGTTAATAGGTTTTGCCCTATTCCTTCTCCACATGTTCACCAATCACCAGTACGGATTCCATCAGGATGAGATGGTGGTATTGGACAATGCCAACAACCTGGATTGGGGCTTCATCGAATACCCGCCCCTCACGCCCTTCCTCGCCCGCATCGAATTGAACTTATTTGGTCTGTCCCTCGTCAGCGCACGGACGTTCTCCGCTGTGGCGCAGAGTATCGTCATGATGCTGGCGGGTTTGATGGCGCGTGAACTTGGCGGGAAAAGACGAACACAGATCGTTGCGGCTGTTGCTGCGGCGATTGCACCGATCGCTCTCATTCAAGGGGCACAACTTCAATACATCACCTTTGATTTTTTGTGGAGCGTATTGATCGCTTATTTGGTCATCCGCTTATTGAAGTCTGATGACCCGCGTTGGTGGCTTGTGGTCGGCGCGGTCATTGGCTTGGGGATGATGACCAAGTATACGATGGTGATGTTCGTTGCGGGCTTGGTGGGAGGCGTGTTGCTGACCGATGCACGCCGCTATTTGAAGAGTCCGTGGCTGTGGGGTGGAGTCGCTCTGTCGCTGTTGATTTTCCTCCCGAACCTGCTCTGGCAGATCCAACGCCAATTCATCTCGCTGGAATTTCTTTCGAGCATCCATGCCCGTGATGTGGCGATCGGCCGCGCCGACGGATATTTGCTCGAGCAATTTGTATTTTGTGCCAACCCATCTGTCATCCCGGTTTGGGTGGCAGGATTGATCTATTATTTTAGGAATCAAAACGGGAAACGCTATCGCATGATCGGCTGGATGTATATCATTCCATTCCTGATCTATTTGTTTACGCAAGGTCGTTCCTATTACCTGGCGCCTGCCTATCCCATGTTGATCGCGGCGGGTGTAGTGGCATGGGAACATCGCTTGGCTTCGCTTTCACCGGACAAGGTGCGATCCAGGCTCAGCACAATGTCTTATACGCTTGCCATTGGTGCCATTCTGGGTGGGGCGCTGGCGTTGCCCATTGCGCCGATCAACTCCACACTGTGGAACATTACCAGCGAAGTGCATGACGTTTTCACCGAGCAGATCGGCTGGCACGAAATGATCGAGACGGTTGGGAAGATTTATGCTGAACTGCCCGACTCCGAAAAAGCGCAAGCGGGAATCCTGGCAGGTGAGAACGATGAAGCTGCCGCGTTGAATTTGTATGGTGGTGAATATGGATTGCCCAAAGCCATCAGCGCATCGGATACGTTCTGGCTGCGCGGATATGGAAATCCACCGCCTGAGACCTTGATCGTCGTTGGGTACTCAAGCGCAGATGTCAACTTGATCTTTGAACAATGCCAGGTAGCCGGGACAATTACGAATCTTTACGGTGTGGAAAATGACCTGCGCGACCCACCAAATATTTACGTATGTAGCGGTCCACGTTTGCCGTGGGATGAGTTGTGGGACAGGTTGCAACGGTATTCATGAATTGCTCTATTGTTATCCGCGCCTATAACGAAGAAAAATATATTGGACGTTTGCTTGAGGGACTTCGCCAACAAACGCTCAAGGATGTGGAGATCATCCTCGTCGACTCTGGCTCGACCGATCAAACTGTTCCGATCGCCGAATCGTTTGGCGCGCGGATCGTGCGCATCCCGTCAGCGGAGTTTACGTTTGGGCGGTCACTCAACTTCGGGCTGAGAGAAGCGACGCGTGAATTTGTCGTCATTGCCAGCGCGCATGTCTATCCCGTCTATCCCGATTGGCTGGAAAGTCTGCTCCGTCCGTTTGCCGAAGGTGAACAGGTCGCGCTCACCTATGGCAAACAGCGCGGACCTGTCACCGCGAAATATTCAGAGCAACAGATCTATCATCAATGGTATCCCGATGCGAGCAACCCAAGTCAAACTACAGCGTTTTGCAATAACGCCAACGCCGCCATTCGCAAAAGTTTGTGGGAACAGAATCAATACGATGAAACACTGACCGGGCTCGAAGATCTGGCGTGGGCGAAGTGGGCGCAGGAACATGACTATGAGATTGCCTATGTTGCCGAAGCCGAGATCATTCACGTTCATAATGAAACGCCGCGTGGCGTATTCAACCGATACCGCCGAGAAGCCATGGCGTTACGGCGAATCTATCCCGAAGCCCATTTTAATTTTTACGACTTTGTGCGTTTGACGTTCACAAACATCTTTAGCGATCTCTGGCATGCGGTGCGTGAACGGGTGCCATGGAAAAACATTTCCTCCATTTTTTGGTTTCGCTTTATGCAATTTCACGGCACCCGCTTGGGACATCGCGAAACCAGCCTCATCACGCCACAGTTGCGCGAGACGTTTTATTATGCGCGGGAACGTAAACCAAAATATAATGCTAAACGCGATATCGAACCAATTCGTTACGATAAAAACTAGAAAGGTTAACTGATGAGCAAACTAATTCCCATGACTCAACCCGAATATGACGTGTATCTTAAGCATCTTATCCCCGATTACGCCGCGGACAATGTCCGCGCGGGGTATTGGGATGAGTCTGAAGCGTTGGAGAAATCCCGCCAGCAGACCGCGGCACTGTTGCCGCAAGGCTTGCAGACCAAGGATCATTACATTTACACCCTGGTTGATGGCGAGCAAGCTGTTGGCATGATCTGGCTGAAAGCCCAATTGGACCGTGCTGTCAAAAGTGGATTTATCTTCGATGTGATGGTCGATGAAAAATTCCGCGGCAAGGGCTACGGTAAGCAGTTGATGCTCTTGATCGAGGAAAAAGCGCGCGAACTGGATTTAAAGTCCATTGGCTTACATGTCTTTGCCTACAACAAGGTGGCAAAGAATTTGTATGAGGGCATTGGATACGAAGTCTCCAGTTTGAATATGATCAAGAAATTGTGAATGTATTAGGTGACAGTCACTTTCAAAGTGACTGTCACCTAATACATTGCATCAATTCGGTATAATGAGTAAATGAGGAAATAAAAATGAATGAAGTTAGGAGAACCCAAGTTTTTATTACAGTTGTCGCTCTTATTGTGGCTATCGTTCATGTTGTATGGCCCAATATCACAATAGATGGAGTTACTGTATTTCTCTTGGTTGTTGCCTTATTACCTTGGTTAATCCCGCTTTTAAAATCATTAGAATTTCCTGGTGGCTGGAAAGTAGAGTTTCAAGAGCTTGAGAAGGCAAGAAATAAGGTCGATAAGGCGGGGTTATTGTCGAAGAGATCGAGAAAAAAGAGAGTAGTAGCATATTCATTTGAATCCGTATTGGACAAAGATCCAAATTTGGCTTTGGCTGGGCTTCGCATTGAAATCGAAAAGAGATTGCTTCAAATTGCAAAATTGAATCATTTAGACGCAACAAGAGCTAGTGTTGGTCAACTTTTAAGACTGCTCAATCAAAGGCAAATCCTGACGCCTCAGGAAAGTATGGCGCTTTACGATATGAGTGGACTTCTAAACGCAGCGGTCCATGGAGCGGAAGTTGATAAGCGAGCCGCAGATTGGGCTGTTGAAGTAGGTCCAAAACTATTGCAAGGTTTGGATGAGAAAATAGAGAAATATAAATAGTCAATAAGCTCAACCCTTAGAAGTACAAGGAGCCCATTATGAAAACCAAAACCATCGTCCTCATTCACGGCATGTTCATGTCCCCCCTCTGTTGGGAGAACTGGATTCCTTATTATGAATCCAAAGGCTACAAGGTAATTACTCCGGCATGGCCCGGACGCGACAAATCTAATGAAGAACTGCGTAAAGCTCACCCAGATGCTCAATTAGCGAAATTAAAATTAGGCGATATTGTCGAGCATATCGAGAGCCTCATCAAAGGCTTGGATGAAAAGCCTGCCATCATTGGTCACTCGATGGGCGGATTGGTTGTGCAGCTGTTATTGCAACGTGATGTGGCAGTCGCTGGCGTGGCGATCAACCCTGCTCCGCCTGCGGGCGTGTTCACAACCCGATGGTCATTTCTCAAATCGAATTTGCCTGCGATCAATCCCTTTTTATTAAGTAAACCTGCGATGATGACCTTTGAGCATTTCCAATATGCCATGGCTAACACGCTGCCGCACGACGAACAACGTGCTGCGTATGACCGTTATATGGTCCCTGAATCGCGCGGCGTGCCTACGTCATCTCTAGGCGCAGCGGGCAAAGTGGACTTTCATCGTCCGCGCCGCCCGCTGTTAATTACGGCTGGGGAGAAGGATAATATCGTCCCTGCTTCGTTGAATAGATCGAATTACCAAAAATATCAAGGGACCTTCGTCACCGATTTCAAAGAATTCGCCGGACGCGATCATCTTCTGATCAGCTCGCGAGGCTGGGAAGAGATCGCAGATTATGCGTTGGATTGGCTCAATCAAAAAGTGGAGTGATGTCTTCGCGCTTCATATTAGGCGGCTGTCGCTCATGTAGTGGCAGCCGCCTTTGTTTTTGATGAAGGCAATTCGGTATAATTACCTTCAATGCTCATAGAGTCTCTTACATCTCCCAGATTCAAAAAAATTATTCTGACAGTCGGTCTAATTGTGCTGTTCAGCGGCTTGTCACTTTTTATATTCCTAAGTTATTACAACCGTTATTGGGCAGATGATTGGTGCTACAACGCAGATTACCGCCTCAAGGGGTTCATGGAAACTTTGCGCGGTTACTTTTATGATACGACCTACACGCCCAGCCGTTATTCGGTCACGATCTTTGCGGGGCTGTTGAATGTCTTTGACATATTAGGTTTGCAATGGATGACGCCGTTCACGATTCTCTTTTGGATCGCGGGACTCGTTTTTCTTTTTCGGAACATTGCGCGTCTTACCGGACTTCAAGTTGATTCAGCGTTAATCGCTTTTATCTCAGCTCTGATCGTTTACTTTTCTATTTACCTCACTCCGCATCTATATCAATCTTTGTACTGGCGTACCGGGCTATTGACGTATACAACGCCATTAATATTAACGACATGGTTGTTCGTGTTGATCACACGCCAAGGTTTGGTAGAGAAGCCATCGAATTGGGAAACTGCGCTTGCCGGAATTTTGGCTTTACTGGCGGGTGGTTGTTCCGAGGCAGGCACGACGGTTTTAATCTCTGCGCTGGGCGTATATGTTCTGTTGGCAGGAATTGGCGCTTATCGCAAACAGACATGGGCGCTCAAGACATTGCCGATTGCGGTGGTATCTTTGGTGTTTGCCATCGTAGCCTTATGCTTATTGGTCTTTGCGCCCAGTACCTTGATTCGCAAAGCACGTTATGGTGCACCTACTTCGTTTGTCGAACTTCCCAGATTGATGTTCAATTACACCTATGCGTTTTTTGTTCTATCGGTCAAAGATTATCACCATATTTTGATTGCTCTCATTTCAGCGCTGATCGGGTTTGAGTATCCGATAACAGGTGCTCGATCATATAAGTTTCATAAATATATTTTGTTGGATGTTGCTGTTGTAGTGGTTACCGTTCTTCTGGTTGCTGCATCACTGACGCCGAGCATCTACATCGAAAGCGGACTCCCCGCGCCGCGTACCATGATCATTCCGCGTTTCATTGCGGTCATTGGCTTTGCGCTGGGCGGATGGGTGGCAGGCTCGGCTTTCCGTGAAATATGGAAAGCCCAATGGTTACAAACAAGCGCTGCAGTTCTGCTCTTGATTTCGTTTGCGTTTCCCGTTTACACGACCGTCAAGTTAAGTGATCTCATTTCGATTTACTCTCAAAGAACGCAGGCATGGGATGCACGCGAAGCCATGATTCAACAAGCCCTGCTCGATGACGAAGTCCGTGTGACCGTAACAGCCATTGATGGTCTGCCGGTGGGTGGCATCCGTGACTTCGACCCCAAGGAAAAAGCAGGCTACTGGATCACCCAATGCGCCGCAGAGTACTACGACATCAAACTCGATGTCGTGTTGCCATAAAGCCGATAAAATTGCATGGGGATAAGAATCATCATTTCGGTATAATCAAGAACCTATGAAAAAAATCGTAGCCCTTGTTCCCATGCGCCATCACAGTCAGCGTGTGCCTGGCAAAAATTACCGTGTGCTCGCGGGCAAGCCGTTATATCAGCACATTATCGAAACCCTACTCTTTGTCCCTGAAATTTCTGCTGTCGTGGTGGATACCGATTCTGACCCGGTGATGGACGGTTTGCGCGAACATTTTCCACAAGTGCAGATCATCAACCGTCCCGAACATTTGCGTGCAGATGACGTGCCGATGAACCACATCCTCATCCATGATACGGACGAAGTGCCTGCTGATTTTTACTTGCAGACGCACAGCACGAATCCCCTGCTCAAGCCGGAAACTGTTTCACGTGCGATCAACTCTTTTCTCGCCGATTACCCCAACCGTGATTCGCTTTTCTCAGTGACCCGCCTACAAACGCGTTTATATGATAAAGATGGCAACGCTATCAATCATAATCCCAAAGAACTCATCCAAACCCAGGATCTTCCCCCTGTATACGAAGAAAATTCCTGTCTCTATATTTTCACCCGTGAGAACCTGATCGCGAAGCAACACCGCATCAGCGACCGCCCGATGATGTTTGAGATCGACGCCGCTGAAGCTTGGGACATTGACGAAGAACTGGATTTTGCGATCACCGATTTTCTTTTAAAACGCCAACTGAAACATGAATAGCCTCTGGAGCCATGATATGCTCCGGAATGCCCTGATTCTGACCTGCCTCGCATTGTATAATTTCTCAGTGGACGGGAGCAATCATAAATATTTTATCCCTTTGAGGAGTTTGCCATGTTTTTGTTAGGAATGATTGCGGTCATGCAATCTCTATTGGTTCCTGGGTTGATAATTTTCAAATGGATCGATGTAAAGGTCAGTTTTTTACAAAAACTGACCTATGTTATTGTTATTAGTTTGATCGCTGGATATTATGAGGTCTTGGTACTTACCGCGCTTGGGTTGTATCGCCAGCAGATTGTTATGGCAATCTTTCTGCTTGAATTTGTTGTTGTGATTTGGTTATATCGTGCTGACTTCAACACATCTGCTGGGGAGCAGCTAAACTCCTTTTGGGAACGTTTTGTAAACTCGATTCGTAAATTAGTAGCGCTCATGGATTTGCATGACGATCCCTCAATTGGCAGGTTTGCGTATGGTGTTTTTTCGTTTGGGGTCATTTCACTATCATTGATTGGGATGTGGTGGGCATTCAAGGTTCTTACTTCCAATGTTGGTTCCATTTTTAATTCTTGGGACGCCGTGGTTTCCTGGAATCGCTGGGCGATAAGCTGGGCGGAGGGAATTATTCCCATGAGTGCCCGAAATTACCCACAACTTATGCCTATACATTGGTCTCTAACATATGTGTTTATGGAGAACACCTATGTTCAATTCTTTGCTAAGGCCCTTACACTGCCTTTTGCATTTCTAACATTACTTATGCTGTTTGATCTGGGTCTGCAAACGGGAAGAACGGGTTTTTTTGCGGGTATAGTGATCACTTATTTGCTTCTGAAGAAATTTATTGGCGGGTATTTGGTGAATGGTTATGTAGACGGCGCAATGACTTTTTTTGCCTTTGTGCCTGTTTATACGTTGATCAAGGCTTCCTATTTGGAGAATGAAAAAGAAAGAAACGCAATGTTATGGTTGGGCTTTATCTTTGCGGGCTCTGCCGCACTTGTTAAACAACCGGGAGTCTATATTTTCCTGGTATACCCGTTTCTGGCTTACCTGGGTGTGCTGAGATATTTCCCATCAGAGAACACAAGAACGCTTTATCGAAAGTTGTTTTTTATGTTTGCTGCCAGTGCCCTGATTGCGCTTCCGTGGTATGTATTTAAACAAATTGCATTCCTGGTTGGGTGGGATCGTCCGGAAATTTTTGACCTTGCAGTAATAGCCGCGGATACTCACAAGAATATTGGTCTGTTTGCCCAAATGCGAGATGCTCTTTCCACGTTTGATTGGTATTTTTGGTTGTTTCCGCTGGTAATATTAGGTGTTGTTTTTCTCCAGCCTTTATATCGCTGGCTTGTTTTATTGGTTGTTTTGCCATATCCTTTGCTCTGGGCATGGGTGGCTAGTTATGATGCGCGCAACCTTTCCATCGTGTTGCCTGTGCTGGGGCTGGTAGCCGGGCTGTCCATGGATCAGATTTTTCAGTATGTGCTAAAACTTCTCCGCCCTCTGTCGTTCAATCGTTGGAAACTGTTTGTATTTTTACCTATTTTTTTAATACTGTTGGTAACTCTGAACTATTTTCTGTCTTCTGTCCGCTTGCTGGAACGGCAGAATGTTTTGCAAAAACAAATTTTCAGCCCTCAAAAAAATGATCTAATTTACAAATTTTTGGCTGAGGAGCCAGCAGGGATTCGTATTCTAACCAATTACCCAATCCGATACCTTCCCGGTTTGGAAAATGTTCAGGTAGCTTTTGATTACAGCGACTATAATGTTTTTTTAGCCTGGGTTTCCGATCCCTCCATAAAATATCTGCTTGTGCCCCGTTCAATAGATCCTATCGAAGATTATTTGGATCAAAAGATTGCAGCAGGAGATTATGAATTGATTTTTGAGAATAGTGAGTGGCGTTATTATCGGATGATCCGAATCCTTGAGCGTTAACGCAATGATATCAATTCCACAAAAGAGAATTCTTTAAATGACCTTCAAAACCTTATTTACGGCCCCCTACATGATTCCATTCGTGGACCGCTTCAAACCGGTCTTCGAAAAATATAATATTGAACTCATCATCCCTGATGTGCAGGAACGTATGGAAGAGGCTGATCTGTTGAAATATGCCGGTGAGTTCGACGGCGCGATCTGTGGGGATGACCGCTATACATTGCGCGTGATCGAAGCCTGCTCCCCGCGCCTCAAGATGATCTCCAAGTGGGGGACTGGCATCGATTCGATCGACGCCGAAGCCTGCTCCCGTTATTCAATTAAGATTGGGCGCACCCTGAATGCTTTCACCACGCCCGTAGCTGATACCGTTCTTGGATACATGCTCGCTTTTGCCCGCCGCCAACCCTGGATGGACAGAGAAATGAAATCTGGCAGATGGGAAAAGATACCAGGGAAAACTCTCAGCGAGTGTACATTGGGTGTGATCGGTGTGGGGAATATTGGCAAAGCGGTTACGCGTCGTGCCAAAGCCTTTGGCATGAAAGTCTATGGCACGGATATTGTGGAAATTGACCATGTCTTTGTTTCCGAAACTGGGATTGAGATGACAGACCTTGAAAATCTGTTGAAGAACTCTGATTTTGTTTCGATCAATTGCGATCTGAATCCAACCAGCCAGCACTTGATGAATGCTGATACCTTTGCCCTGATGAAACCGAATGCCGTACTGATCAACTCCGCCCGTGGACCCATCGTCGATGAGAAAAGTTTGATCGCAGCGTTGCAGGCTAAACGTCTGGCTGGAGCCGCGTTGGATGTCTTCGAACATGAGCCACTGCCATTGGAGAGTCCGCTGATGACGATGGACAACGTCTTGCTCGCTCCGCATAATTCCAATTCCAGCCCCACAGCTTGGGAGCGCGTCCATTGGAACACGATCAAGAATCTGGTTGAAGGTTTGGGGTTGAGCTATGAGTCTGAAGTCCGAGAGTAATTCGACAGGGACACAGCGATATTTATTGCATCCCTTCTTGTTTGGGATATATCCGATTTTATATCAGTTGGTATTGAATATTTCGGAGATTTCGATAAAACATGTATATCGTCCGTTGGTTATTTCGTTATTTGCGGTTGTTCTTTTGTTATTGATGTTCCATTTCATTTATCGTGATTGGACAAGAGCTGCGCTGGTTACAACTATTTTGTTGGTTTTGTTTTATTCCTATGGGCATGTGTATATTGCGCTCAAGGAAATTACTCTTGGTGGGATATATCCATTTCGCCACCGCACTTTGGTGCCGGTTTGGGTAGCGGCAGCATGTTTTGTTATATGGCAAATGTCCAGAAAAAAGGGCAGCCTCGCTTCACTAACCTCCATGTTTAATGCGGCGGGATTGTTTCTCCTGATCATGCCGACGTATCAACTGATTGCGTATCCTTTTGAAGCGCGTATCTCTGAAACGAATAATAAAAAGAATATGCAGATGCTTGCCTTGCAAGCTAATGGCAGCATGCCAGATATCTATTATATTATTCTAGATGGATACGGCAGGTCAGATGTATTGAAGGATACATATGGATATGATAATTCCGAGTTTCTTAATTCCTTAAAGGGACTTGGTTTTTACATTGCCGATTGTAGTCAGAGTAATTACGCCCAGACAGAATTTTCGCTGGTTTCGTCTCTGAACTTTAATTATCTTGAAAAACTGGGCGATCAATTAGTTTCAGAGACAATTGATCGCCCGGCATTGGACTCCTTGATAAAACACAGCGCTCTGCGTCGAAACCTTGAAGCGGTGGGTTATAAAACCGTCGCCTTCGCCACAGGGTTTGATTGGACTGAACTAGACGATGCCGATTATTATTTAAGCCCTGAACCGAGTTTTGCGAAATTGAATGAGTTCGAACGCTTGTTGATCACCACTACCTTTGCGCGGATCTTACAAAACACCAGCCTTGCCGATCAGTATGCAGACCCGGAGCTTTACCGTGAACGAACGCTTTTCACCCTGGATAAGCTGGACAAACTAGCTTATATCAAGGAACCAAAATTCGTTTTTGTTCATTTGATCGTTCCTCACCCCCCGTATGTTTTTGGTCCAGCCGGCGAGATCGTGAAGCCTGTAGCTGCTGACACTCCCCGAGCTGAACATATACAGTACCGCGATCAGGCGATCTATATTAGCAGCCGCATGCACGAGATCGTACCGAAAATCATTGCCAGTTCAACTACGCCACCCATTATTATTATTCAAGGTGATCATGGTCCAACGGTTCCCAGTAGCCCGCAACAAAGGATGAGCAATCTGAGCGTTTATTATTTGCCGGGTGTGGATGCACCTCTTCAGCCCAGGCTTACCCCGGTGAATACATTTCGAGTGATCTTCAATGCTTATTTTGGACAAAGCCTTGAATTGCTGGATGATTTGAGCTTATACTCAAGTTATGATGACCCCGTTAATTTCAAAACTATTCGAAATACCTGTAATACAGATAAGTAGGTGAAAATGTCTGAAGACCATGTTGTATTGATCACTGGGGTTGGCGGCGGAATCGGACGCGCCTGTGTGCGTCATTTTGCAGATAAAGGTTGGCGTGTGATCGGTGTGGACCGCTCTGACTTCGGAGATGGTTTCCCGGCGAATGGACATTTCGTCAAAGCCGATATTTCGCAGCCTGCCTCTGTCGAAGTGATCTTTCAAGAAGTGAAAAATTTTCATCCCACTTTGGATGTGTTGGTGAACAATGCCGCAGTGCAGGTGGCAAAGCCTTTGGTAGATACCACCGTTGAAGAATGGGACGCGGTGATGGCTTCCAACTTGCGTTCAGTGTTTTTATTCGTGAAGCTGGCACACCCGTTGATGAAGGCCGCGGGTGGTGGTGCTGTCGTGAATGTCTCATCTGTGCATGCGATCCAGACATCTGCAAATATTGCGGCGTATGCGGCATCTAAAGGTGGACTGCTTGCCCTGACCCGTGCTATGGCGATTGAGTTCGCGTCCGATAATATCCGCGTCAATGCCATTCTCCCTGGTGCTGTGGATACGCCCATGCTGCGTGCAGGACTCGGTCGTGGTCATGTGGGGCAGGGTGATATTCAGGAACGCCTGGATAATCTTGCACGTAAGACCGTCAGCGGCAAGGTTGGTACACCTGAAGAGATCGCGCATGCGATTTACTTCCTGGCAGATAACGAGCAGTCATCCTTTATGACGGGTCAGGCATTAGTCGTAGACGGGGGAGCTACTGCAAGGTTAAGTACAGAATAGAAGAAAGGATGAAGGATAAGGGATGAAGTCTGAATACTTCTTTCCTCTTTCTTCTTTGTCTATGAAACAGACTCTTAAACAAATTATCCCGCAACCAGTCTGGACATTGACCCGTGATACATACGATGCAATTCGACGCATCCCGCAGTTGCCTGCTGCGTATCTGCACCCCTGGCGACGTGAGAGTATCAAGCGGCTGGCTGCATTGAAAAACATTCATAAAGGTAAACGCGCGTTCATCATCGGTAACGGACCCTCCCTCAAGCAGACTGATCTCAGCAAGTTGAAGAACGAAGTCACCTTTGCTATGAATCGTTTTTATCTTGCATTTCCAGAACTTGGCTTCACGACATCCTACATCTGCGTGACGAATGATCTTGTTGTCGAACAGTTCGCAGATGATTTTGTTGCGCTTCCCATCCCAAAGTTTATTGCATGGAGATCGCATAGGCACTTTAAGCAAAATATAGCACCCAAGGAAATGCCAACTTTTGTTTATACTTCCTACACCGGTCCACGCTTTGCCACCGATGCGCGCGGACGTGTGTGGGAGGGTGCCACAGTTACCAATCTTGCGCTTCAACTTGCCTTTCACATGGGCATCGAAAAAGCGATACTTATTGGTGTCGATCACAACTTCACTGATAAAGGTCAAGCCAATAAGACTGTTGTTTCAAGCGGCGATGATCCAAATCACTTTGACCCGCGTTACTTTGGAAAAGGCGTCAAATGGCAATTGCCTGATCTGGATACATCTGAGATCGGGTATGCGTTGGCGCGTGAAGCCTATCGTAAAGCTGGACGTGAAGTCATCGATGCGACGGTCGGCGGTAAATTGACGATCTTCCCTAAAGTGGATTACAACAACTTATTTTAGATTTACGATTTTGGATTTGCGATTCATCTAACTCTGGATTTTCGACTCATTCTCCTGTGAACCTGACCCCATTACCTCAACAGCCTCTCGTCTCGATTGTGACTCCGTCCTACAATCAGGCACAATATCTCGAGCAGACGATCCAGTCCGTATTGGGGCAGGATTATGCGCGGGTTGAGTATCTGATTGTGGATGGCGCCTCGACGGATGGCTCTATTGAGATCATCAGACAGTATGTCGGGGAGCGCGGAGGCATTCCACCTATCTTGGCATGGTGGGTGAGTGAAAAAGACTCAGGGCAGGGAGATGCCATCAACAAAGGATTTGCTCACGCAAAAGGGGATATCATTGCTTGGTTGAATTCAGATGATATATATCTGGCGGGCACGATCGCGGCGGCGGTGAAGGTTTTTGAAGAAAACCCTCATGCGGTGATGGTCTATGGTGATATGCTCGCCGTGGACGAATACGGACAGACGATCAACGTGATGAAATACAAACAACTCTCACTACAGGATCTTTTGTGTTTCCAGATCATCGGTCAACCCAGCGTATTCTTTCGCCGCGAAGTGCTTGAACAAACTAGCGGACTCGATACTACCTTCCACTTTCTACTTGACCATCACTTATGGATTCGGATTGCGCAATTTGGAAAGATATTGCACGTGCCTCAAATATGGTCTGCGGCGCGTTATCATGCCGAGGCGAAGAACCGCGCCAAAGCCGCAGAGTTCGGACAGGAAGCTTTCCGTATTTTGGCTTGGGCAAAGACGCAGACTGGGTTGGCTGAAGCAGTTTCAGGTGTGGAAAGACGCGCGCGCGCTTCTGCGAATCGAGTGGATGCGCGCTATCTCCTCGATGGCGGTCGCCCAGCATCCGCTTTGATGGCATGGCTGCGCGCGCTGTTCATTCATCCGCCGACTGCGTTGGCACGGGTGAATATTTTTGTGGCAGCGATTTTGAAAATGTTGGGGCTGGATCAATTGCGTGCGATGTATTTGGCATCCAGATCAAAACGATTTAAGGATGGTAATTCATGAGACGCATCTTTGCGTTGATATGTTTGGGTATCTTTTTGGTCGGTTGTTTGCCGGTTGGACAAACGGCTGACCTGACACAAACACCGCGGGCTGTTTTGACGATTACCCCGCAGGCGGATGTGCAGGTGCTTCCTAAAACTGATCGTCCCAATATTGTATTCATCCTCACCGATGATTTGGATCTGGAATTGGGCACGCTCGATTACATGCCGCATCTGCAAGAATTGATGGTTGCCCAGGGGCTGACCCTGGAAGATTATTTTATATCACAGCCCATTTGTTGTCCTTCGCGTGCAACACTTTTACGTGGTCAATATACTCATAATCATGGCGTATATCGTAATGACCAGCCAAACGGCGGGTTCGAAGAATTTTATTCATTGCAGAACGAATCGTCCACGCTGGCTACCTGGCTCCAAGCGGCTGGATACCGAACGGTGATGTTAGGCAAATATCTCAATGGGTATCCATTTCCGGAAGATCGGTCTTATGTTCCAGTCGGTTGGAATGAATGGTATAGCTCTGTGAAGGGCAGCCCATTTGCTGGATATAGATATACGTTGAACGAAAACGGCAAGCAGATCGATTACAACGAAACCGGGCAGGGTGAATCCCAATATATGACCGATGTGCTTGGCAGAAAAGCAGCAGATTTTATTGTACGAGCCAGCGCAGACAATGTTCCTTTTTTTGTTTATCTTTCCACGTATGCACCGCATGTTCCGGTCAAACCGGCGCCTCGGCATGCCGCCTTGATGCCTGATCTCAAAGCACCTCAGACGGCTTCTTTCAACGAAGCGGATGTTTCTGACAAGCCTGATGGACTACGTTTAGACCCGTTGTTAAGTGACGATGAGATCAAGACATTGGATGAAGAGTATCGTGCCCGCGTATTGGCAATGCAGGCTGTGGATGAGATGATCGCTAGTTTGATCACGGTGTTGCAGGAAACCGGGCAATTGGACAATACATACATCATCTTCACTTCAGATAATGGCTATCATTTGGGTCAGCATCGCCTGCGTGCTGGAAAAGATGTACCATATGAAGAAGATATCCATGTGCCTTTCATCATCCGTGGACCGGGTATTGAACCTCAAACGACCCTGCAGGGATATATTACCGGGAATATCGATTTGGCTCCAACGATCGCTGAACTTGCGGGTGTGCTTCCACCAGAGTATGTGGATGGCAGATCCATGGTTGGTTTGTTTCATGGCGAAAGACCCTTGCCTGGTGAATGGCGGTCTGCCTATTTGCTTGAGTTTTATGGCTACAATCAAGAAGATGAAGACCCAAACGCGGCTGCTCCTAAACCGGACTATCTGGGTTTGCGGACTCAGGATTACCTGTATGTGGAATATCAGGATGGCTTCATCGAACTTTATGATCTGATCGCCGATCCATATGAAATGGAGAATATTGCGGCGACTGCTGACCATGCCTTACTTGAGCGCCTCTCGGCGTGGTTAAAGGCTTTGTCTGCGTGTACAGGTGGGCAATGTCGGGAGCTTGATCAAAGCATCTCCAAGTGATGATAAAATCTTAAGACCATTTTCGGAGTAAAAATAGGGTCCTATTGCCGCATTAATGGGAAAGTGTTGTTGAAACGGGAGCGTGTATGAGTTTTTCAGAGAAAAATGGCTGGGTTCAACGGGGGTTCCAAGTGACAGCCATGCTGAATAGTTTGGCGGTGTTATTTATACTTTCCATTTATGCTTATGGAGGTTTCTTCTCACGTTACGTCGCAGATGATTACTGCGAGACCGTTGATCTGTTCCAGGCTAAAAATGTGTTGGATGCTACTATCCAAGCCTATAAAGCCTGGATGAATAGTTATTCACTGATGCTTTTCGTGCAATTCGCCGAGTGGGGAGGCATTTGGGGTTTTCGCCTTATGTCAGGTGTGACGATTTTGTTGTGGGTCATTTGTTTGATGTGGCTTGTATCTGAAATTGGAAAAGCTCTGGGTTTACGTTTGAGCGTTGCTGTCAAATCATGGATCGCAGGGTTGGCAATTTTTCTGAGCCTGTATCAGACGCCGGTTCTGTTCCAAATCCTCTATTGGCGTACAGGTCTGATCCCATATACGTTGCCGTTGGTTTTCTTTGTTGGGATCGCATCTTTTGTGCTTTGGTATGCGCGGCTTCCGTTTCAAAGGTCCCGGGCATTGTGGGCGAGCATACTTTGCGTTGGGCTGGTTTTTTTCGCCAGTGGACTTGGTGAGACGACCTCCGCGCTTCAGATCGGACTTCTGGCAGTTACTGTTCTGGCAGTATGGCTGACGCGAGCGGAGCATCAGCGCAAAGATGTTTTGACGATGCTGACCACCTCATTGATCTTTGCGGTGATATCCATGCTGATCATCGCTCTTTCACCCGGAACGGCAACTCGCCTGGATGTTATTATGAGGCAGGCTCCTGTATATAACCCGATCGAATTATCTTTGGATGTCATTGCCATCACCGCGCACTTCTTGTGGGATACCTTGAAGGTCGCGCCTTTGCCTAACCTGATCGCGATCGCAGTCCCTTTTGGAATCTTATACATCCACGCCTCCAATGGAAATTTACTGCAGACTTCATCGGCGCGGATTTGCCTTGCCTTATTGGCGGTGCTTGTGTTTACCTTCATTGTTGTTGGGTTCAGCTTCGCTCCCAGTGCTTTTGTCCGCACTTACCCAGTGGCGCGGGCACGGTTTGCAGCTCAATTCGTGGTGACACTGGGTTTAATTCTTGAAGGCGGCTTATTGGGTATTCTGGCGAGCAGGCTTCATCTCCCTGTGAAGGCGGAGATCCTAAAAGGATTAACTGTTGGTTTGCTTGGCTTATTGATCGTGTATCCACTATACACCGCCTCAAAAATTTCTGATTCAATGGTTGAATATCAGAAATTTGCAATTGCCTGGGATGCGCGTGATGCATCCATCAGAAAGTCAGTTGCGGAAGGGGTGAAAGATCTGGTGGTAGTTCAGCTTGATTCAGTAGGTGGCGTGGGGGAATATAAAGGAAATAAATCTTTCTGGATCAACTCTTGTGCCGCGCGATATTATGGCTTGGATTCTCTGATCGCACCTTGATTCGGTTGTATCATTCAAAGAAGGTATTCATGCAAAATGACCTAACCCAAACTCCCATCCTCGTCACCGGCGCTCATCGCAGCGGTACTACGTGGGTCGGTAAAATGCTCGGCGCTGATGCTGACACGGCTTATATCAGCGAGCCGCTGAATGTATTGCATCGTCCCGGAGTCTTTCGCGCCAAAGTGAAACGCTGGTATCAATATATTTGCGACGAGAATGAAAGTGAATATCTGCCTGCCTTTCACAGCCTGTTGGATTACGACTATCACCTGATGGATGAGATCCGTGCCATTCGCTCACGCAAGGATTTTTTGCGGATGGGACGCGACTTCATGATCTTCTATACCGCCCTCGAACATGGTCAACGGGCATTGCTCAAGGATCCGTTCGCGGTGTTTTCGGTGCCCTGGTTTGCGAAGAAATTGAATTGCCAGATCGTCATCACGGTGCGCCACCCGGCAGCGTTTGCCAGCAGTCTGCAACGCCTAGGCTGGAATTTCGATTTCAAGGATCTTTTGGATCAGCCTTTGCTCATGCGCGATCATTTGGAAGCCCATCGTGAAGAGATGACCGCCATCAAAGCGGATGACGTGATCGGGCAAGCTTCGCTGCTCTGGAAGCTGATCTACGCCTCGGTTCATACGTCCCTGAGCCTGAATCCTGATTTCAAACTTGTGCGCCACGAAGACTTTTCGCGTGACCCCATCAATAAATATCGCGACCTGTACGCTACACTTGGACTTGGCTTCACCTCGCGTGTCCAAAAATTTATTACGAATTCAAGCAGCTCTGAGAACCCCACTGAGTTGTCACTGAAAAAGACCCACTCCGTGAAATTGGACAGCGCGGCAAATATCAAAAATTGGAGGAAACGTCTTTCTGAATCCGAGATCAAACGTATTCGCACATTGACCGAAGGCGTTTTAGAATTGTTTTATTCAAACGAGGATTGGGAATGAACGAACAATCGCTGGTTTCGATCATCACCCCATCCTTCAATCAAGCCCGTTATATCGAGGCGACGATTCGCTCGGTGCTTGCACAGGATTATCCCAACATCGAATATATCATTGTAGATGGCGGCTCAACCGATGAGACGGTGGAGATCATCAAAAAATATACTCTGGACTCAGGAAGCTTGCTTCCGAATATCCGACAGCAAGCTGTCGGACTCCAGAGTCGTTCAATCGCTTGGTGGGTCAGCGAGCGGGATAAGGGTCAGACAGATGCGATCAATAAAGGATTTGGGCGCGCGAAAGGTCAGATCCTGGCGTGGTTGAACTCGGATGATACTTATGAGTCAGGCGCCATTTCTGCCGCCGTGAAATATTTACAGGAACATCCCGAAGTGGGCATGGTATATGGCGATTGCAATTTCATCAACGAAGATGGACGGATGATCGGCAAATTCGGCGCAGCACAAACAGATTACCGCCTGCTGCGTCAGGGCTATGCCCACATCCCACAGCAGACGATGTTCTTTCGCGCAGACTTATGGAAACAGGTCGGTCCGCTTGACCCATCCTTCTATTTTGCAATGGATTACGATCTGTGGACTCGTCTCTCCGCACGCACACAATTGAAATATGTTCCGCAAACGTGGGCAAATTTTCGCCTGCACACCACCGGCAAGACCATCGCCGCAGATGACCGTTGTTGGCCCGAAATGATCCGCGTGCATTATCGTGATGGCGGCTCGTTCTTTTCGGTGATCGTGGCGAAGTATTACATCCGTAAATTGATCGCGCCGTTGTGGAACTGGCGGCGCAGAAAAATGTTGGGTTGCGGTTCAAAATAAGTGAAGTGTGATAATCTTGGCATATGATCGTAAAAACCATCGTGTCTAGTTGTCGAAACTGCGGAAGCCAGAACATTGTCAAGAACGGTCACAATGCGTGTGGCAACCAGCAATTCTGGTGCAAAGACTGTGGCAAGCGTGGCGTCCTGGAACCGAAACATAGTTATAGTGCCGAACAAAAAGAGCAAATTCTGGCTGCCTATACCAACGAACGCTCCAGTATGCGT
>Ga0210377_10000066_pt1 | contig 91939 bp, 103 predicted proteins | sample PLM4_65_b1redo_FD_155480 | JGI IMG/M metagenome (GOLD analysis project Ga0210377, IMG submission 155480) | Groundwater sediment microbial communities from an aquifer in East River, Colorado, USA - PLM4_65_b1 redo | ecosystem: Environmental > Terrestrial > Soil > Riparian zone | place: USA... | reverse complement strand
ACAGCCTGTTCGCGGCGCTGGCCGCGACTGTCGTTGCGGCGATGATCGGCGGTTCGGTTTTGTCTGTGCTGGCCGAGCCTATCGGCGGGCTGGACAAGCTGCAAGTGATTGAAGTCACCGAGAGCATTCGTGTCTATTTCCAAGTGTCGCTGACCGTCGGGATCATTCTGGCGTCGCCCATCGTGATCGCGCAACTGTGGATATTCATCGCCGCCGGGCTAAAGCCCAGCGAGCGGCGCTGGTTCTATTGGCTTTTCCCTTTCGCGTTAATCCTGTTCCTGTGCGGCGTGTCTTTTGCCTATTTTGTGATGCTGCCGGTGGCTGTGCCCTTTCTGACCGGTTTTCTGGGCATGAGAACCTTCCCGCGCTTGCAGAATTATGTCGAGTTTGTCACGGGCGTTTTGCTTTGGGCTGGCGTCAGCTTTGAAATGCCCTTGATCATTTTCCTGCTGGCAAAAGCAAAGATCGTCACAGCGGGGATGCTGGCGCGTGGCTGGAGACTGGCGATAGTAGGCATTGCGATCCTCTCCGCGCTGATCACGCCCACGCCCGATCCGGTGAATATGGGGATCGTCGCCGCGCCACTGATTGTGCTTTATGTTCTGAGCATTATCCTCGCCCTGTTAGCGCGCTGACGAATTTTGAGTGCGCCATGACGAGGGGTAGAATTGCCACCGGGTTCGATAGGACATCAATACTAAGGAGAATTTCATTTCATGGCACGAACGCGCGTCCTGATTATGGGAGCCGCCGGGCGCGACTTCCACAACTTCAACACCTTTTTCCGCGACAATGATCAATTTGAAGTCGTCGCCTTTACCGCGACGCAAATCCCCGGCATTGACGGGCGACAATATCCCCCGGAACTGGCCGGGAAGCTGTACCCGAAAGGCATTCCTATTTATGAAGAAAGCGAACTCAACCGCCTGATCAAAGAGTTAGAGGTGGAACGAGTCGTGTTCTCTTACAGTGATGTTTCGCACGAATACGTCATGCACAGAGGCTCGCAGGTTTTGGCGGCGGGCGCGGATTACTGGCTCTTAGGGCCAAAAGCCACCCAGATCAAAAGCAATAAGCCTCTGGTTTCGATTGGCGCGGTTCGCACCGGCAGCGGCAAGAGCCAGACTACCCGCCATGTCGCCACCACGCTGCAAGAGTTGGGCTTCAAGGTGGCGGCCATCCGCCACCCGATGCCCTACGGCAACCTGATCCGCCAGACCGCCCAGCGGTTTGCCGATTACGATGATCTGGATGAATACGAATGCACCATCGAAGAGCGCGAAGAATACGAGCCGCATATTGATCGCGGCATCGTGATCTACGCGGGCGTCGATTACGAGAAGATTATCCGCATGGCCGAAGAAGAAGCCGACATCATTGTGTGGGATGGCGGCAACAATGACCTGCCATTCTATGTCCCGGACATGCACATCGTTGTCGCCGATCCGCATCGGCCCGGCCACGAAGTGACCTACCATCCCGGCGAGGCGAACCTGCGCATGGCCGACGTGGTGGTGCTGAACAAGGTGGACACCGCCGATTACGCCAAGATTCAAACTGTTAGGGCCAATATTCAGGCCGTGAACCCGAATGCGATTGTGCTGGAAGCGGCCTCGCCGATCTTTGTTGACAACCCGGCGGCGATTCGGGGCAAGCGCGTTCTGGTGGTCGAAGACGGCCCTACCCTGACGCATGGCGAGATGGCCTATGGCGCGGGCGTGGTCGCGGCGCAGCGCTTCGGCGCGGCGGAGATCATCGATCCCCGTCCCTTCGCCGTTGGCTCGATTCAAGCGGTCTATGCGAAATATCCCACCACTGGCAACGTCCTCCCCGCGATGGGCTATGGCGACGATCAGATGAAGGAACTGGAAGAAACGATCAACAAGTCGAAGGCCGATCTGGTGATCATCGCCACGCCGATTGACCTGCGCCGCGTGATTAACGTCAAGCTGCCGATGGAGCGCGTTCGTTACGAGTTGCAGGTGATTGGAACGCCCACGCTTGCCGACCTGCTGGCGGCGAAGTTCAAGAAATAAGCGTGACCGAATCACCCGCACACAAAGCCTTCGACTGGAAGTTTGTGCTGCGGGGGTTTGCCGTGAGTCTTTTATGCGCGACCGTGATTGCTACGGCAATCACGGTCGCGTTCGCCTGGATATATCCCGCCGCCGTTCTGCATTCCGGCTGTCAGGGCGACCGGGCTGGCCTGACCGTCGCCGGGTATCACGACGAAGCGGTCGCCTTCAAATCCCGCAGTGGGCCGACCCTGCGCGGCTGGTTCACGCGTGGCAGCCAGCATCCTGAGATTGTCATCGTCGTCTTGCCGGGTCATGCCGGGAACACCTCAAGCGTTATTCCTGACGCCGCCATCGTCGCCGAAGCAGGTTACAGCGTCCTCATCTATGAGCATCGCTCGTGCGCTGATCCCTCGCTGACCGCCAGCACGGGCTACTGGGAAGCGTTTGACCTGCTCGGCGCAGTGGATTATCTGCGAACGCGCCCGGATGTCGAACATATCGGCGCGCTGGGTTTCTCTGAGGGGGGCACGGCAGTATTGCTGGCCGCATCGCGTGAACCCGGACTGGAAGCGGTGATCGCCAAAGGCGGCTATGCCAGCCTGCGTGATGATATTGTTGACCCTGAGTTTCATCTGGGGTGGGCCGGGCAAGCCTTCAGGCAGATAGTGTTGTGGTCTTTCGAACAGCAGGCGAGCTTTGACGTTGACGACAGCGCGCCGATTGCGGTGATCGACCAGATCAGCCCGCGCCCGATGTTTCTGATCTACGGGGAGCTTGAAGCAGTGGATGGGGAGCGCCTGCTGGCCGCGGCAAGAGAGCCTAAATCACTGTGGATCGTGCCCGGCGCGAATCACGGGGAATATCAGGACAAACAACCCGAAGAATATGTCCGGCGGGTGGTGGCGTTTTTTGACGACAGCTTCGCGGTGTCGCGCTTGACGCTAAACGCGGTCCGCATGGTCGTGGCGATGATGAATATCAGGAACGTGCGGATGCGAGTGCTCAAGCCGTGTGTGCGCATGGCCTGATGAGTTTGACGCGGTTTCAAGCAAACCAGCATGATGCTGATCAAGTTCGCTGCGATGGGCGTGATCTTCGGGCAGGTGGACGTGCCAGTGATCATGCCCCTCGGTGACCAGCAGGGCCGCGCCGAGAATCATTAGCGGCAGAGCGGCAAAGAACAGCCAGCCCGGCAACTGTTGGAAGACGCCAAACGCCACGATAACCCCGACAAACGGGGCCGCCGCGAACAGCGCGCTGGTGCGGGCCGCGCCCAGCCCCCTCAGCGCCCGCACAAACAGAACAGCGCTAAAACCATAACTGAAAAACCCCAGCAGCAGTGTCAGGGCGAGAGTAGACAGCGGCGGAAGTTTGTTCCCCAGAATCAGCGCCAGCGCCAGCGAAAACCCGCCAGCGCCCAGCCCTTTGGCCAGCACAATCATCAGCGGGTCTTTGCCGGACACGTTGCGCGTGAGGTTGTTGTCGATGCCCCACAACGCGCAGGCAGCGATAATCCCCAGCGCGCCCGGCGCGAAGCCAAATTGGCCGTCCGTGTTCCACGACAAGCCGATGCTGGCAACCGTCACGCAGGCCACCGAAACCCAGATTCGCCGCCCCACGGCCTCGCGGAACACGACGGCGGCGATCAGCGTGGTGGCGACGCCTTCAAAGTTAAGCAGCAGCGATGCTGTCGCGGCAGGAGTAGCGGCGAGGCTGAACAGCATGACTATCGGCGCGACGACGCCGCCCGCCGCCACCGCCCCAATGACCCACAGCCAATCGCGGCCTGTGATTGACGCTTCGGGCGGGGCGGAGCACTTTGCCAGCTTCGACCCAATTCTCAACGCGCTCAGGCCAATCCCGCTTCCCAGATACAACAGCGCGGCCAGCGGGATCGGCTCGATTTCGCCGAGCAGGAGTTTCGCCAGCGGCGCGCTGGCCCCAAACAGGGCCGCCGCCAGCAGCGCCTGCAGCGTCGGGACAAGCCGCGCTCGATCCATGCGTTTTCCTGTCAACGATTACAAATCACGGAAGCGATCATCAAACGGAACAACCCGTTTGGCGTGATCGTAATCAATTGCGACGATAGACGCAACAAAAAGGGGCGACCTATGATCGCCCCTCTGAATCACCACTACAGCAGGTCAACAGGTCACTGATCAGCTGTCGGGCGGGCTTTGCCTTCAACGACCTTCTTCTGATCAGCGGCAGGCGGCGCGTCCTGCATGAACGACTTGATGCCGTTCCACACCGGGCCGGACACAAACTTGTCGGCGCGCTCCAATAGATCGCGCATCAGCTTGAGTATGTCTTCATCGCCATCCCAGTATTGCCGTAGCACATCTTCGCCCGCCTGCCCCATCATCGTGACCACCCGATTAAGGGCGACCATCGCGATTATCGCGTCGTCGATCAGCCCTACCGGGCCGAGCGCCAGTTCGGGCATCAGGTCAATCGGGCTGATGATATACGCGGAGGCGGCGGCGATCTCAAACTTCAGCGTCGGGGCCACGCGCGGATCGGCCATCAAACGCACGAACAGCGCCATCAGGTCAGGGATCAGCAGAATATAGCCGGTCGCTTCGCGCCCCGCGCCGGCGCCTTCGGCCCACCGCGCAATTTTGTCGCGGACGCGGGTGTAGTAGTCCTGCGCCTGCGCCGCGTTGAATGGCGTCTTGTCCGGCACGATGGCTTTGGCTTCAGTGGTGGCGGCTGGCTTGTCAACGTCCAGATAATCATAGTTCAGCCCGCGAATCGGTTCAGCGCCCCACGGCGCAGGTCCAGACGGGATTTTCTTTTTCTTGTCACTCACAATTAACGCTCCCTTCTTTCATTGCCATACTATACGACTTTTCGCCGATGAAAGTTTCGGGGTAAATCGTTGGGATGGTTATAATGATGGCACGATTCTTCACCCTGCGAGAGATTTGCATGAACTTTGCGTTGACAGATGAACAACGGATGTATCGCGCCGCTGTGCGGGCCTTTGTGGAAAAAGAGATTAAACCTTACGCGGCGGAAGTGGACGCTAAACAGGAATTGCGCTGGGAAGCCATCGCCAAGATGCCATCGCTGGGCCTGACCGGGCTGCAAGTCCCAGAAGAATACGGTGGGGCCGGGCTGGACAGCGTGAGCGCCGCCATCGCCATCGAAGAGCTGGCGCGCGGTTGTGGCAGCACTGCCTTGGCTGTGGCGGCCCACAATGGCCTGTGCTGCGGCCCAATTGTTCGATGGGGATCGCCGGAACAGAAACAAAAGTATCTGCCGGTGTTGACCAGCGGCAAGGTTCTGGGGTCTTTGGCCCTGACCGAGCCGGGGGCAGGGTCGGATCTCTCCGGCGGGGTGAGAACCAGCGCGGTCAAAGAAGGTGATAGCTGGATCATTGACGGCAGCAAAACGTGGATCACCAACGCCACTATCGCGCCGGTCATCGTGACGCTGGTCAGAACCGATCCGAAAGCGGACAAGCCGTCGCGCGGACAGAGCCTGATCCTTGTCGAACGAGACACGCCCGGTTTCAGCGTCGAAGCTCCTATCGCCAAGCTGGGCGTTCGCGGCTCGCATAGCTGCCCGCTGACCTATGAGGAAGTCCGCGTTCCGCTGGGCAATCTGCTGGGCGAAGAAGGGCGCGGGCTGCATCAGACCGCGCAGACGCTCGACGGCGGTCGAGTGGGGATTGCCGCCTGTTGCGTCGGGCTGGCGCAAGCGGCGTTCGAGGCAGCCTTGAAATACATTCAGGAACGCGAGGCGTTCGGCAGCAAGCTGGCCGAGCATCAGGCGGTGCAGCACAAGATCGCCGAGATGTCGGCCCGCATCGACAGCGCGCGGCTGCTGACTTACTATGCCGCGTGGCAAAAAGATCAGGGCGGCGATTTCACACAGGCGGCGGCCACCGCCAAGCTGATGGCCTCCGAGACATCTGAATATGCTGCCTTTCAAGCCATTCAGGTGCACGGCGGCTATGGCTACAGCGCCGAGTTCCCGGTGGAGCGCATTTACCGCGACCAGCGCTTGATGAGCATCGGCGAAGGGGCGAACGAGGTGCTGAAGAACATTATCGCGCGGCGCGTGATTAGCGGCTGATCAGCGCAGGGGAATAATCACCTGCTGCCCGGCGGGGTTCCCGGCGATGTCCAGAATGTTCACGCCTTCGATCTCCGTCTCGGATATATAGGCATAGAGGCTGATCATCAGATGGTCGCCGACAGCCAGCCCGGTTGCTGTGCCAGCAATGCGCGTGGAAACGATAATCGTCTCGCCCGGACGCCAGTAAGCGCTCCGCAGGAACGCGCCATCGATGCCGCCGATTTTCTGATCGCTGGCGTCCAATAGCTGGACAGAATAGCCAAAATTCTTGCCTACTGGTGGGCTGGCCCAGACACGAAAAGTGATGACGAATAAGGCCGCGTCGTTGTCTGGCTGTTCGACGCGCAGGATATCGAGTCCGTTGTCGAGGCGGGCCAGTCCCGCCTCCGGCGATTCGGGAGTCCGCGGATGCTGCTCGACTCGGTAATGCTGATTGCTGGCGTGAACAATCGCCACCGACGCGCGCGTAGGCAAGACTTGAATGGCGGGGTTCGCCACAAAGCGGATGTCCTGATCGCCGAGCAGCGCGTCAAACTGGGCAGGGGCGTTGTCATATTCAGGATCATCGCCTTCCGAGTAGACCACGATTGGCGCATCCGGTTTCGCCAGCCCCCGCGCCTCCTCAGCCACGCTCCATAATTCGCTCACGGGCCTGCCATGACCGCCCACAATGTCATGTGTTGACACAAAATCGAGCATGCTGGCATAGAGCAAACTGTGCCAGATGGTAAGCGCCCCTACTCCAATAGCGATTAGCCCCATCACAGGCTTTTTTGCCGAAGGCCAGCGCGATACAGCCCAATTCGCGCCGTTATCGATCAACAGCGCGGCGGCCAGTAGTTGTGCCGGATACATCATAATGTAACGATGCGGGTAGGCGGGCATCCCGGTCAGAGTCCACACGCCAATCGGGACGGCAATCCATAATGCCAACAATCCATAACGTGGCAGTTCAAGCGACGCGCTTTGTTTGCGTCTCGCCGCCGCAATCACGGAGCGAGCTACGACGTAGAGCATTCCCGCCGCGACCAGCCAGTGGGACGGAAGATCAATGAAGTCAGAAAGGTCGGGCACAGGCAGGCTGCGGTCGAACTCGGCGGCCCGGTCGCCAGCCAGCGATTGAAAATAGTAACCTGTGCCAACGGCGGCTGCCAGATCGATCTGGTCAAACAGCGTTAATTGTCTTGCCCCGTTTGAAGGCTGAGACTGCGCCGCCTGCCAGTCGGCGGGCCCGGTGGCTATTTCCAACCCGAACGGGACAAGCGTGAATATCAGCGCCACCATGCCAACCGCCAGCCAGATCAAGGGACGGTGACGTTCGGGATCGTCGGCCAGCCTGAACGTCGCTCGCGGAAATAACAATATGCCCAGACCTACGACGGCGCCCAGTATCGTGTCAGCCAGATAGAAACCGATCAGCGCGCCGAGCAGCGCCAGCGCCAGCGTGATCAGGCGCGGCTTGCGATCCACAAGGTAGCCGTATAATCCGATCATCATCAGCAGCGTGAGCAGCGGAACGTTCTCAGACCACAGTTTGCGATCATAGAAGATCGCCCACGGTGCGGCAGCCAGAAGCGCCGCCGCCAGCAGCCCCACGCGCGCGTTGAAATAACGCCGACCGAACCACGCCGTCAGCCCCACCGTGATCACGCCCAGCAGCCCTTGAAACGCCGCCGCTACTGCCGGGTTACGAGTGAACGCATAAGGGACAGCCAGTAGCAGGGCTTTCATCGGCGGCTGGGGGATGCCGGGAATGGAGGAGATGGTCGAAGCGGGCCAAATCCCCTGCTGCGCCAGCGCAATCGCCCGCCGCGAGATCATCGCTTCGTCGTACTTGAATTCGACCACGCCCGGCCAGCCAAACCGCAGTATCGCCGCCAACAGCATGACCGCGATCAGACCCCAGCCAAAGCGGGAGAATTGAATTCGGCGCAAATAATTGAGCATAGAGTTGGAGAATCAGGCCCGGCGCAGCGATTGATGCCCGGCGCTGGCATCCGGCGAATCGGCCAACAAAGCCAGCGCGTGGGGCAGAACTGGCTCAAGCGTTTCCATATTCTCGTAGATGGCTTTAGGGCTGCCGGGCAGATTGACAATCAGCGACCGCCCGCGAATGCCGCACACCGCCCGCGACAGCATGGCATGAGGCGTTGCCCGCAGGCTGGCGGCGCGCATAGCTTCCGCCAAACCGGGCGTTTCGCGCTCGATTGCCGCGCGGGTCGCTTCCGGCGTCACATCGCGCGGGGCAAACCCGGTGCCCCCGGTCGTTAAGATCAGATCAAGCTTCTCGCCGTCCGCCCACTGAATCAGCGTCGACTTGATCGCTTCGCGGTCATCGCCGACGGTGGCGGCCTTCCCTATTTCCCAACGAAGGCGCTCTTGCACAAACCGCTGAATCAACGGGCCGGACTCGTCCTGATATTCCCCCGATGAAGCCCGGTCGCTGACAGTCAGAATGCCCACGCGCATCGCGTCACTGCTCCTCGTCGATCAAGCCGATCAGGTCGCGCCACGGGGCATGGCCGCTGTCCTCAATGCCGTCTTCAGTGACGCCATAGTAGATGCGCGTTTCGCCGTTGGCGCGTTGGGCCAGATCGTGACGCACCCGCCCGCCTTTGGTGTACGATTGCAGCAGCGCGATATCGCCCTGCCATTTGATCTTGTCCACCGCCACCGGGTGATCCTCGACCTGCGTGATGGCGTAATGCCACAGTTTGCGCGCTGAGGCTCTGGTCACGTTGCGGACAATGTTGCCATTCCGCAAATCACGGACCTGATGATAGATGGTGTCGTCGCGTTGCTCAGTGACCACAACTTCGACACCGGTGCGCGGCGCGTCGATCTGGCTGGCATGGCCCGCCGGAGGCGTCTCCCCTTCAGCCAGAGTTGGCGTTTCGGGTCTGTCTGGCGCGTCGGGCATGGCGACCACGCTGTGGCTGCGCAGCACCAGTTGAACAATCTCGTCGCGCACTGCCAATCCTGATTCGGTGTCATCGCGCACGTAGATTTTATTGTCTTCAATCGCGTAGGGCGTTTCAGCCCCGCGCGGCGCTTGAACCCGAATGACCGCGACCCCCTGCGTTTGGAGCGTGTCAACCTGCGCTTCAACAGGCGGCGTGATCTTGCGCTTGATTTCAGTTTTCAATTGCGCCACAGCGTTGGCGATATTAGGCACGCCCTTCGGCGTCTCGCTGGCATTGGGCGACAGCCCGATATAGATTGTTCCGCCGCTGGTGTTGGCGAATGCGCACACATCGGCGATCACCGCGTACAGGTGGCCGCCCTTTTGCGACATGCTCTCGTGAAACGACTGAATGATCGACACGCCTTCCTGCCGCGCCGCCAGAATATGATCGTAAGGCGCGGTGGCAGCGCCCTGATACGGGCGCGTTCGGGCATGATCGGCGCCGGTGAACACTTCCATTAAGGCTTCAAAACTGATCTCAGGCAGTTGAACCTCGGTGGGACGTTCGCCAATGCCTAGATTCTTGGGGTTGCGCGGGTCGCGGTCAAGCCGGTGCGCGTCCGAGCCTTGAATGCAGCGCATCGGGCGAGCGTACTCCGGCTTGGAGCCGTCAAAAAATCGGGCCGTGGTGTTACGCCCCCGCCGATCAAGGTCGGTGACTTCCAGCGCGTGAAGATGCGGGTCCTGCGTGTAGGCGATGCGCGTCTGCCCGCCAAACGTCAGCCCGCGCATGGCGACCCCGTGCGTGGAATTGGCATGCGCCGCGATCACCAGCCCGCCCGCTTGATGGATGCTGGCATAGGCGGTCAGCGCGTCCGACGACGCGCCGACATTAGTCTCCCCGCCGTCCAGCGACTCCGGCGGAATATTAAGATCAAGCAGCAAATGCTCTATTTGCCGAACATCGGTGTTCGGGGAAAAAACGCCAAGAATATGAAACCCGAACGTCGCCGTGAACTCAAAGCCGGGCAGGATCAATATGCTCTGAAACAGGCGGCGATACTCTTTGAGCCGGGACAACTCATTGGGCTGAATTCGCCCTAACTGCTCCAGCCACTCTAATTGGCTGATCTCTTCCGTGATCTGTCGATAGCCGCGCACCGTGTTATGGTCGGTCAGCGCGATAATATCAAGGCCGCGTCGTTCGGCCTGTTGCAGAACGTCGAGATAGGTCGCGTCCGGCTGGTGGTAATCTTTCGAGGCAGGCGTGTGCATATGCAAATCCATCCGGTGCCATTGCATCGGGGAATGCGAGTTTTTAGCCACTTTGATAGCCTCTCTACTTGCCAGCCAGCAGGTCGGTGATAATGTCGACAAGATCGCCGGGGTCAAACGGCTTAATCATGAAATGGTTGGCTCCGGCTTCAAACGCCTCGTCCTCGCGGTTCAGGCCCGACGCCATCACCACGGGTGTGGCGGCGAACTCCGAGTCAGCCCGTAGGTGGCGGATAAAGTCGGTGCCGGGGCCATCGGACAGGTGAAAATCTACCAGAAAAGCGTCGGGCTTTTCGGCTTTGGCGCGCTGCATGGCGCTGCCTCCGTCCGCCACGGACACTACCTGAAAATTGTCGAACTCCAACAAGGTAGTCAGCAAGCTCACCGTTAATTTGTCGTCATCAACGATCATTATTTTTGGCACGAAACATTGCTCCTCACAGTGTGACCAGCGCGGGCTGGTGTTTATTTAGCTTCTTGGCCTTCTTGGCTGGCGCTGCGTCGCTCAAAGCGGCGTTCAGCGCCTGATCAACGTGATCCACCGGCACAAAAGTCAAGCGTTCTCGAACCTCGTCAGGAATATCGTCAAGGTCCTTCTCATTGCGTCGGGGAATGATAACCGTGTCCAGCCCAAAGCGATGCGCCGCCAGAGCTTTTTCTTTGAGCCCGCCAATCGGCAGCACTTGTCCACGCAGGGTGATCTCGCCGGTCATGGCGACGTTGCTGCGCACGGGTCGCTGCGTGATCAGCGAGGCCAGCGCCGTCGCCATCGTGATCCCTGCCGACGGCCCGTCTTTTGGCACGGCCCCCGCCGGCACATGCAAATGAATATCATGCTTGTCGAACCAGCTATCTTCAATGTGCAGCTCGCCAGAGCGCGACCGGATATAGCTCAGGGCCGCCCGCGCGCTCTCCTGCATCACCTCTCCCAACTGCCCGGTGAGCAGAAAACCCTTGCCGCCGGGCATTTGCGCCGCTTCGATAAATACCACGTCGCCGCCAACCGGCGTCCACACCAAGCCTGTCGCCACGCCGGGTATCGTCGTGCGTTCTTCAACTTCGGTCATGTAATAGTATTTCGGCTTGCCCAGATACGCCTGTACGGCGTCGGCGTCAACCACGATCTTGCCGCCCTTTCCCTCAGCCACGCTCATCACGATCTTGCGGCACACCTTGCCGATCTCGCGTTCCAGATTGCGAACGCCTGCCTCGCGCGTGAAGTCACGGATAAGCGCGTGAAGCGCCTCGTCCGTGAATTCAACATCATCGGCCAGCAGGCCATTCTCCCGTATCTGGCGTCCCACCAGATACTGGCGGGCGATGTGGACTTTCTCGGATTCGGTGTAGCCCGAAAGCTGGAGAATCTCCATCCGATCTAGCAGCGGGCCGGGAATAGTCTCCAGCGAGTTCGCGGTCGTGATAAACATCGTCTGCGACAGGTCGAACGCGACATCCAGATAATGGTCGCGGAAACTATAATTCTGTTCCGGGTCAAGCACTTCCAGCAGCGCCGAGGCCGGGTCGCCTCGGTAGTCCATGCCCAGTTTGTCAACTTCGTCGAGCATGAACACCGGGTTGCGGCTGCCGGCCCGCCGCAGCGTTTGGATGATATTGCCCGGCAGCGCGCCGATGTAGGTGCGCCGATGCCCCCTCAATTCCGCTTCATCGCGGACGCCGCCAAGGCTCATGCGGATAAACTTGCGGCCCATCGCGCGGGCGATAGACGCGCCCAGCGAGGTCTTGCCGACGCCCGGCGGCCCGACGAAGCACAGGATGACACCCTCGCGCTCACGGCGAACCAGATCTTCGCGGGGCGTTTGCTCGCCACGTTCGCTGCGCAGTTTGCGCACCGCCAGAAACTCAAGCACGCGCTTCTTGATGTCTTCCAGCCCGTAATGATCTTCTTCAAGAACCTGTCGGGCATGCGCGATATCCAGATTGTCTTCAGTCGATACGCTCCACGGCAGCGATGTAAGCCAGTCCAGATACGTCCTGATCACGCCGTACTCGGCGGCGGCGGTAGGCAGCTTCGACAGCCGATCCAGTTCGCGGCGAGCTTCGCGGGCGGCTTCTTCGGGCAGCCCCCCGGCTTCGATCTTCTTGCGAAACTCGTCAATCTCTATCTGCTGTTCGTCCCCTTCGCCCAGCTCTTTCTGGATCGCCTTCAACTGCTCTCGCAGAATGTATTCGCGCTGGCCTTTGTCAATCGACGATTGGGCGTCCGTCTGAATCTTGTGGCCCAGTTCCAGCACTTCCAATTCTTTTTCCAGCAGTTGCACCAGCCGGGCCAGCTTTTCGCGCAGGCTGTCCATTTCCAGCAAGTCTTGCGAGTCTTTGAGACCGATGCGAACATAATTGGCTATCGAATATGCCAGTTGAATCGGATCGTCAAGGCCCAGCACGGAGGCCAGCAGTTCTTCTGGCATATTCGGCACCAGTTCAGCCATGCGGCGGAACTGATCGCCGAGGCTGCGCGTCAGCGCCTCGACCTCCACACTGTCTTCAATCGTTTCTGGAATGGCAGTGACGCGAGCCTTGAGATACGGCTCGGTCGAGGTGAACTCGTCAATACGGATACGCGCCAGCCCCTGCACCAACAGGCGCAGCGTTCCGTCGGGGGCGCGGAACAACCTGTGCACGGCGGCCAGCGTCCCAACCCGATACACTTCGTCCGGGCCGGGCGTTTCCTGCTCAGGATCAAGGCTGGCTACCAGCCCGACCATCCGGTCACCGGCTACCACCTCATCCACCAGACGCACCGAACGCGCTTGGCCCACAATCAACGGAGTGATCGTCTGGGGATATACCACCAGTCCGCGTAGCGGCAGGATCGGCAGGTCAGGCGGTATAACCACCCCGCTATCCCCCGCGATTTTTTCTGCTGTGACCGCCGCGTCGCCCGCGGCTTGTGTCACGACAGCAATATCTTGGCCTTCGTCAAATGTTAATTTGTTGCCTGAATCATCCATTCAATCTTCGTTTCAATTTACAGACGCGGCCCGATTGTTCAATCCGCCTTGTCAACGTCCACGACGCGCACGCTCCGTGCGGCGGCGCGCGGTAGTTCGACCCGCAGAAAACCATCCTCATAACGCGCCGTGATCGCCTCTTCATCGACTGGCCACGGCAGCAATATTTCAGCCCGAAATTCCCCGTAGCGAACTTCCACTTGGTGGTAAGCCGTGTGCGCGGTGTCTTTGGAGTAGCGCCCACCCGCGATCACCAGCCGGCCCGCGTCTATCGCCACCTGAAATTCGCCGTCTTTCATTCCCGCAATCTCAACCGTCACGATCAGCCGATCTTCGTCAGCCATGACATCCGTCGGAGGTTGCCACGCGTGAACATGGCGCAACGCGAGAAATTGTCCGCCCAATCCGATGACATGGTAGTGCGTTTCCTGCATATCTCCGCGCTGGTCTGATCTGGCGCTTTTGTCCCGCATGAGAAGGCCCTCACTCCCACCCGAATTGCGATGCTATCGTGCGCTTTGCTTCTGTTCCCTATTCTACCACACGCCTGATGCGCCCCCAAGCGCGCAGCCGGTGTTTAACGCGGCGGAAGCGTGTCAATCTCGGCTTGAGCTTTGTCGCACAAGGACTGCCCGCCCGCCGCCAGCCACCGCGCCAGCGTGGGGCTGCTGTCCCAACCGGCGGACGCCTCCCGGTAAATGCCATTTCCCCAGCGATAGTAACGCTGCGTTTCGCTCGGCCAGTTTTCATACGGGCGTGAGATCAGGCTGTGCCCGCCGTTGTATCCAGCCAGAGCCAGCCCGGCGTTCCCCCCGGCGGTCTCCAAACCTTTCGCCAGATAGTCTGTCCCACGAAGCGCATTGGTGTCCGGGTCAAGTGGATCCTCAGATTCCTGAAAGTGGAACGGCATCACCTGAAACAGCCCGGACGCCCCTGCCCCGGATCGGGCGACCGGGTTGCCGCATGACTCGATTTGCATGACCGTCGCCAGCAGATTGGGGTCAAGATTCTTGGCCGCCGCCCATGTCAGTATCTGATCCTTCCAGTATTCCACGGGTGGCATGAATATCGGCGACAATGACGGCGCGGGAACGGGACGGCTGCTGGGCGCTTCGTATAATCGCAGCCGGGACTCAGCTGGTGGCAAATCCGTCGCCCCGCTCAAGGCGGGCGCGAACCGCAATATGGCCCCCGCGTTGCCGCGAGCGATCGTGCTCACCACGCTAAAACCAAATATCGCCAGCGCGCCAAAGAACAAGCCTTCCAGCGCCTTGACTCGCCATGATGTTTTCCGCTTCTGCTCAGAACCGCCCTCGCGTCGCGTTGGAGTGCTTTTCACTTTACCTCGTGGTCGCCAACATAAGAACATCCGTTCATTAAACTGTGATGGATTGTATCACACCCGATTCATGCGGGTCAATCAGAAACGCGCAAGAATCAGCGCGCGGCTTTGCCAATCTATTTGCGCGCTATCCCGCTTGGTGTAGAATTGTTATGGAGTTACAAAAGCATAACAGTTCTGCAGGTGTCCGGGAAAGCGAGGCAACGATGGAGCTTGTCAAGCTACTGCGCAGCAACGAGCTATTTGCCGGGTTGACCGAAGAGCAGTTTTCCAAACTCGCCATGATATTTGAGGAACGAACCTACAACAGCGGCGAGTCCGTTTTCTCGCAGGGCGACAAGGGCGATCGTTTGTATCTCGTTCGCGAAGGTTTTGTCGAAGTCGTGGCCGAGACCGCTTCCGCCGACAAGGCCCTCGTCCAACTGGGGCCAGGCCAGTCCGTCGGCGAGATTGCCCTCATCGATCAGGGCGCGCGCTCGGCCAGCGTGCGCGCCATCACCGCTGGAGCAATTATCGCCTCCGTCGGGCGGGCGGCGTTTGAGCAGCTTTGCGAAAGCGACACAGCCATTGGCTACCGCGTGATGCGTAACATCGCGGCGGACTTGTCTTTCAAGCTTCGCCACCAGACTCTCAAGAAATAGCCCGGCGTTCTCATCAGCGTCTATGGAAGGACATTCCGATGATCTATAAAGTCAGCTATGTTGTGACTGGCGGGGAGCACCCGGGCGCGATCGCGAACGTCGAAAAACCGCCTCAAGTCGGGGATCGCGTCAAACTGGGCAATGACGAGTTCGAGGTTGTTGAGGTGCTTGAGCTAATGCCTCCGCGCGGGGAGTTTAGCTTTCTGCACGCTACCTGCAAATTGGCTCAATAGCTTCCCGCAAGGAAACTCGCCGCCGGTCAGGGTGGCGAGTTTTGTTGATATCAAAGCCGACTGTCTCAGGCCCGCGATTGCCCCAGTTCGATCTCCATAAAATCTTCGCACAAAAACACTGGCCCTGAAAAGGTCTTCTGCGCTTCTACCACCAGATGAGCCGTGTTGGTTTCCCAGACGTGGTAATGAATAAGTCCCAGTCGCTTGACCCCCGCCTCTGTGGCGATGGCGCCAGCCTGTCCGGCGCTTGCATGGCCTAACGGCTCGTCGCCCGTCGCCTCGTGGATCAGCACGTCGGCGTTATGCGCCAGCCTCACCGTTTCCGGGCATGGCACGGTGTCACAGCTATACGCCAGCACAAAGCCCGTTTCTTTGACCTGAATGCGCAGCCCGATAGTCGGGACGTAATGGCGCACGGGCGATGCCTGAATCAGAAAGTCGTCATTGTCAATGACCGTGATGCCTTCCTTTTCCGGCAGATGGTGAAAGGCTACCGGAAACAGGCCCGGCCATTCCTCCCAGTGAAACGCCGCCATTAAGTCTTCTATCCGCTCAAGGCAGTGATGCAGCCCGTAGATTCGCATCGGCGTCGAGCGCCCGGTGAGCCACGACGACATGATCAGGCTCGGAAACGAGCTGATATGATCCGGGTGGAAATGCGTCAGAATGACATCCGTCAGATCATTCAGGCGAATATTGGCTTGCTTCAAGTTGACCAGAGGCCGTCCCACGCAGTCAATAAGGATTGCGCCGTTCGGCCCCTGTATCAGCATGTGGGTATTTTCATGGGTCGCGTCAGGAACGGCGGAGGCCGTCCCCAGAATCACCAGCCGGTGCTTGTCCACATGCGTCCTCTCGTGGTGGCTATCGGCTGGCGAGCCAGCCGACGACTTGAGGCGTGACCAGAACTTCGACAATCGCCGCGATAACCAGTAGCGGCAGGATAACAGTAAACCACAAACGCGAGGCCTCCGCCAGCGCCTCGATCCAGGCCTTGCCCAGTGTCTTGTCCGGCGGCGGCGCGATCACGACCGCGCCCAGTTTCAGCGCGGTAGCTCCTGCTACCATCGCCGCCGGGATTTCAAATATCGTGTGCGGCGCGACCGCCGCGAAGATCGTGACCGGATCAAGCCCCGCGGCATTCAACTGGACGCCCAGATAACTCACCAGCGCCACCGGGGCCATCAACGCCAGCAGCGCCATAATCCCAAACGAGAACACCGACAACAGCGATGCGACCGCCAGCGTTCGGATATTTTGGGCAAGTATCAATAATATACCGTTCGGCCCTTGCAGGCCAGTCGCCGCGAATGCCTGCTGGAATCGCGCGCCGAATTGATCCGTGTTAAACAGCGAGGGCGGGATAGGCAGTTGCCGGGCAAGTTCCAGTCCGACATACACACCAACTCCCATCACGATGATTTGGACCAGCAGTTCCAGCCGCAGCCGCCACACCAGCGCCAGCGCTTCTTCCCTGTACCACTGCCACGCCGAACGCTTGGGCGCGCCGGGCCGCCTTGCCAGCATGTGATTCCACCATTCGGTGATAATGGCGCGCAGATTGACTTCATCCAGTTCGCGTCCCAGCAGTTCTTCCCGGTTGAAGGTGTGGACTCCCATTCGGATCAGGATGAACAGCGTGACCACCAGCCCCAGCAGGATCCACCAGATCAAATCGTACAGCGCCACAAACATGATAAACGCTTCAAGCTGGATCAGCAGCGACATCGGCACGATGATAAAGCTCGCCAGCAGGTTCGCCGCCCGCACGCTCGTCGATTGGCTGGATACCACCACCGCCCCGGCCACCATCACCAGCGATTGCAGCACAGTCAGCAGCAATATCTGCGCGATCAGTCGCGGCGGCGCGTGCCATTCCAACGTGCGCGTGATCCCGAACATATACACTCCGATGCCGATCATGCTTCCCACCAGCGGCGGAAGCGTCGAACTCAGCATCTTGCCAATGTATAACTGAAGGTCGGTGAGAGGCGTCGAAAGCAGCGGTTCGAGGCTTTTGCGCTCTTTTTCCCCCGCGAAACTTTCCAGCGCGATAATCAGCGAAAACGAACTGGGGAAGAAGCCGACCACCATCATCAGGAACGGGATCAATCGGTCGGCGATCACCGCCGCCTGATACTCGGCCACGAAATCAACCATCTGGCCCGCGCCCCAGTTGGCGATATACGGAAAGATCACGGTCAGCACAACAATCGGGATCAGAATCCGCCAGTCCCGAAACATGTCGACCACTTCGCGCCGCGTGATCATCAGCGCCCGCTGCATGTTCCAAACAATCAGCGCCAGCGTGCGCCGAAGCCCGTTTCCGGTCTGCTCGATTGTCGGTTGGAGTGTAGACATTATTCCATTAACCTTTCGTCACGCCCGTATGGGCGAATCAGACAAACCTTGCATAATGTTTCCATGCGCCATGCTCCATGCGCCGTTCTCTTTTAGTTCGCCGCCTCAACCACGCGCAGATACACTTCTTCAAGACTGCGCGTGACTTCGGTGATGCTCACAATGCCGACGCCCTGTTGGGTCAGGCGCTTCACGATGGCGGGGTTCGCCTCATTTGGATTGTCCGTGCGGAAGCGCAGCCAGTTTTCGCCAGACGATTCAATCTCGACGACATCGGACAGGCTTTGCGCCGCCCCGTTCAATGTCTGGCTCGCCCTCAGTTCGATCACCGGTTTCCCCAGCAGTTTCAGCTTGAGTTCAGCCGGCGTCCCCTGCGCGATGATCTGGCCCTTGCGAATGATCGCGATCCGGTCGGCGATCTCCTCCGCTTCGGGCAGATTATGAGTGCACAAAATGATCGTCCGCCCGTCGCGCCGTAGATCGGTGATGGCGTCGCGCACCTGCCGCGCGCTGAGGGGGTCCATCGCCGATGTTGGCTCGTCCAGCAGCAGCACTTTCGGATCGTGCAGCATCGAGCGCACCAGCGCTAATTTCTGGCGCATCCCTTTGGAGTACTCCCCCAGCCGCCTGTCGAGCGCCTCCAACAAGCCGAACCGCGCCGTCAGTTCCTCCGCCCGTTTGTGGCGAACGTCGGGCGGCAGCGCGCACAATTGCCCGAAAAAATCCAGATACTCCCGGCCCTTCATCCGCAGATACAGCCCGTGCGTCTCGGTCAGGACGCCCACGCTGGCCCGGACTTGTTCGGGCTGCCTGACAACGTCATAGCCCGCCACCACCGCCGACCCGCTGGTGGGTTTGAGGATCGATGTCAGCATCCGCACGGTCGTCGTCTTGCCCGCGCCGTTCGGCCCCAACAGCGCCAGCGCCTCGCCGGGGGCCACCGACAGGCTGACGTCCTGCACGGCCTTGAAATCGTCAAAGTGCTTGGTGAGATTCGTTGTCTCGATCATTACGTTCCATTCCAAAGACTTGAAGAGGGTCTATCCAATTAAACCCCACGCTAACCGTGATTGTAACTGATTCTAGCGCGGGGGTGGCTAGGAAAAGGGGGGCGCTCACGAATATTCACGAATTATTGGGGATTGGGAATTGTTCAGGCGCAGGCTGAATCGTTGATAATCGCTCGTCATCGCCTGTCGAGTCAGTGAGTTGGCGCACCGATCCGAGGCCATCGTACTCGAAGTAGCGAGCCGTTAAACCTGACTTCTGCCCGATGAGATCGAGACCGTAGAGATAGTTGGTGGTGACATCGGAGGTGGTCTCGCTGAGGACGTTGGTGAGCGAAGACGCCGGATCAATTACATAGGTAGTCGTAATACTCCCTACCGTCTGCGAAACTCTATCCCCATCACCGTTGTAGGCAAAGGTCGAAGTCACGCCACTCTTGGTGACGGAAATCAAGCGGTTGGCGGCATCGTAGGCATAGGTCGATGCGCCATCACTGGTCAGGTTGCCATAGGCATCATACAGCCAGATAGGTTCGCTGGGACTGCCCGCGCACGCCCCGTTGTTATCGGCATCGACACACTGGATGCGGTTCGACTTCGACCAGTAGGCGTAGGTACGTATTCAATTGTTAAGGTCTCACGATTTTGCCGAATACATAGAACAGATGTCTGATACAGTCGGCACGGGTCACAAAATTTACTCTGTACGTTCTCGTGCGGTTTCTTTCAGCATGGAAATCCATAAATCAATTGCTGGATTCTTGGTCTCCACAAATTGATCCAGTGTTGAAGTTGGAAGCCATTTTTCAACATCATCAAATGACTTAGCTAGACGGTATCGTTCGATAATCCACCACATGTCAAACTGTCGTTCACTAATCTCTAACTCTCCTAGAGCCTCTTCAAATTCAGGGGTCGCTGAATATTCTGCTTTCAGAAAACCAAGAAATAGGAGTTTGGCTTCAACTAAGTAATCAGACGGCCTGCGATGTGGTTCGTCACGGAACCACAAAGTTGGTTCCTGTAACAAACCGGCAAATCCTCTCTGATCATTGATTGCCAATTTCCTAACAAGTTTCTCAGATGGTCTAATCAAGTAGTAATATAAATGACGCATATATTCGTATCCTCAATCGAACTGGGCTAACGGAACATTTCCTCAAATATCCTTTGGAGAGTTGGGCTATACTCGAAATCTCTATTTACGTTGAAGTCCCAAATTCCAATCTTTGGATCATACAACTCCCGCGTCAAAAACAACATATATTCATCTGAAAAGCCATATTTTGCTCCAAGCCTCATTTCATACTCATACGCTCCCCTTTCGAGCAAGGGGATCAAGTCTGCTGACCAAACATCTGTGATCCTCAAATCTGCTTGGTCGAGATAAGCTTGGCCCCATTTGAGTTGACCAATATGCCTTGATTCATGCAAGAGATCGACATACATAAAGTTATTAGGATCGTACAGTATTACTTTTGTCGGTAATATTTCTGCCGGGTTTCCGCCTGACCTTTCTATGAAGGTATATCCCTTTGCCTCAAGATTTGCCTTCCAGCGTAGGAATTCTGGCGTATCTATAGCGCGTCGGTCAAAGAATGGTACGCCAGTATCAGGGATTGAACTCCCTGCTCTTCTACTCAAAGTTGCTAGAGATGGAACATCAAGAGTATGTCCGGCGACACTAACCACATCTTCAGCGTCCACCGAGTCGCGAAGCGCACGACGTAAGGCAGGTATAATAGCATCCTCAATACTGAGCGCCCCTACGCCTAATGTCATGATGTCCGTTGTCACATCTGCGGTTGAGAGCAAGTCCAAACCATAGTTCAACGGATCGGTGCTGAGGTATCCCCATCCACCAGTAAATGCCCTGTTTGGTGCAGTAAAGTCTTGCTGCGTATTAAGAAGAACATCGCGGAGTATTGGACAGACGGTTACCTGACAGAGCGACTGATCATATTCTGCTTTCCATGCAGTTGAAAAAGGCCTCAAGCCTGGCGTTGACGGGGCCTGAGATAAGGCAATATTTTGTTGACACTCCTCAATCATTGCATTAGCGGCATAGTAGCCACTAGGTGCTTCTCCGCCAAATATCCCCCAGAAGTGTTGGATATATGCGCTAATCCCTGTAAATGGGCTGGCGCATTTACCACTCGGATCTACCCGATTGACCGGATTGCCCATGACGTATTGATACGGGTTGGTTTCCTGCCGTGACGGATCAACCCCGAAGAATCTCCCCATCCCCGGCTGGTAATATCTCGCCCGCAGATATACGAACCCATTGCCGTCAGTCTGTTCGCCGGTGTAGCCGAAGCTGCTGGCAGCAGTTCCAGATTTGGAGTAGCCATTGCCATAGGGATCAAACGTCTGGGTAAGCTGAATCGCGCCTGTCCCATCGGTCAACTGGCGGACTGAGCCTAACCCGTCATACTCGAAGTAGCTGGTGGTTGCGCCGGACTTCTGTCCAACGAGTTCGAGGCCGTAGAGGTACTGTGTGGTGACACCAGAGGTGGTCTCGCTGAGGACATTCGTCAATGAGGAGGCAGGATCGATCACATAGTTTGTGGTCACACCGCCGACCGTCTGCGAAACACGATCCCCATCACCGTTGTATTGATAGGTGGTGATAATCCCCTGACACGTTCCGGTCGAATAGCTCGTGCTGCTTGACCAGTCCAAGCAAACTTCGGTCAGGCGGTTGGCAGCATCGTAGACATACCGCCCCACGATGGGGGTCGCTTCCCCCGCCCGCGAGGGGTCGAGGATCAGGTTGCCATAGGCGTCGTACAGCCAGATCGACTCCGCCCCTGTTCCACTGCATCCCCCGCTGTTATCGGCATCGATACACTGGATGCGGTTCGACTTCGACCAGGTGGCGTAGCGGACAGTCTGCACGGCAGTCGCGTTCCACTTGTCGAAGCGGGTCAGGTTGCCCGCGCCGTCGTGCTCATAGTTGAAGCTATGACCGCTGGGCTTGCAGGCCGGGGGAACCGCCGCCGCGTCCCAATCAGAGCAGGCAGTCGTCAATCGGCCCAGATCGTCGTATTCATAATGCCAGTGGTAGGCTTGCTCTGTGGGCGGGTCGCTGCCGAGGTTGCCCGCGTTCAGCCACAACGCCAGATCGATCTGGCCGGTGCCGGTCAGCGTGCGCTCGTGGAGCAGGTCGGCTGTCCCGTCCGTGCGGACGATGGTCAGCGGGTTGGCGTAGCTCGTCGCCACGCCGGGGTTGTTGGTGTCCACCGTCGATTTGTTGGCGACGGTGTCAGTCTCGTCAAAGGTCGCAATCCGAATCTGGGAGGACGGCGTCACGTTGTCCTGCTGTCGCCACACCGCCACCCAGCCCTTGCGCGTCGGCGAGAGGTCGTCCCGTGCGCCGCGTAAAATTTCGCCACGTTTGTAGACCAAACGTGCTACAAAATTCCCTTGACAAATCCCAATTTCCGTCTAAAATATACGAACATAGGTTCTAGCAGATAGTATTGCATTTGCTTTTGACGTTCAAATGTCAAATATCAAATGCCAAATGTCAAATGCCGTTCAATCTGCATTTATTTCTTGTCTGTGGGCATCCGCACGGACGGGCTTTGGTGCGCCCCGCGTTGTTCGCTGGGGTAACCACATTCGCCCCCGAAGGCGCGGGCCTTCGGAACCCCTGGAAAGGGCGCTCAGGCTTCCATGAGCAGTCCACCGCCCACAGACGTTTCTGTCGTTCGCTTTTGGCTAAGAGCTAACAGCTAACGGCTAATAGCTATCTTTCAGCAGTGGTGTATTGTCTCTCCCGCGAAGCGCGGCACACAGAACGCAGGTATAGGGTACCACGATCTGCGCGTCAAACGGTTGAGATAATCATCACTGCCGCCAACCAGTAGAATCGCCTGCGTATGGGTTACGAGGCGCGGAAACTGCGCGGCGACAAGGAAGTAACTTTTAAGGCATCAAGGCTTCTAGCTACTTGCGAGGTATGTTGGGTGGTATGTGCGCCACCGCGCCCAGCCGCGCAGGGACAATCGTAGGGGCGAGATACATCTCGCCCCCCGCCGCCGGAAATCAGAGTTCCGCCCACCCAGCTTTTTCCTCCCCCGTGTACGGGGGAGGACAGACCGGCCCGGCACGGGTCGGTCAGGTGGGGGTGAGTCTGCGAGCCAACCCCGTATTCTCTGCATACGACTGGCCCGCCTACACCCCTGACAAGGGGATGATGCCACCCAACCGGGCATATCCGCCCACCATGCAAGCCCAACCGAATATACTCATGCGGCTTTTTGAGCATCGCCTCGCCTGATAGCCCGCATCCGTTGGATGACTATCGCCAGCGCCGCCAGCCACAAAATCAGCGAGACCCATTGCAGCGCTGTCAGTCCCAATGCCAGAGCGCTGACATCCATCCGCAAAAACTCGGCCACAAAGATCGTTGGTAGCAACAGCAGGGCCGAAAACAGGAAGCGGTTGCCGGGGGCCGTAAAGCGCGATAATCGCCCAAACACGGTCAGCGCCAGTATCAGAACAACCGCCGCCGCAATGGCGACATAGGCAGGCGTAGGATGAAAGCGGGTCTCCATCGGAAACCTCGCCAGATCGTCAAGCGGCGGCACTCGATGGTCAATGGCGACGCCCCACGGCAGGGTCGTTGGCGGGCCAAGCAGTTGCTGGTTGACCACATTCGCCCATGGCGCGATAACCAGAAACAACAGCGCGCCGGGCGTCAGAATGTCAGCCCACAACCAGCCATCCGCCCGCCGTCGCCACACGGCCAGCCCCGCGCCCATCAGCGCGCCAAGCCACAGCCCTGCCGGGTCAAGCCCCCCGCTCCAAAGCGCCAGTGGGCCTACCAGCAAGTCTGACCAATGGGCCAGAAACCAGTCGCGGCTGGTGTACATCGCCACCGATGGCGGCGGCAGCAGCACGTAGATCAATCGCCCGATCAGCAGGCTTGCGACAAACGCGGAAATAATCGTGTCAAGCCCGATACCGGCGTCCTGCTCTTTGCGGCGGGCTGCCAGCCAGCCTACGATGATCAGCTCGGCAAGCGCTACCAGCACGATCAGGCTAAAGTAGGCCAGATGGAAGCTACCGAGTTGCGCGCCGGGAAATCCTGTTTGCATGTCGAAGTCCGATTGGTCTCAGTCGGGGGGAAGCGTCTGTGACGCTCTGTAGACGTGCCACAGCCGTTGCGCGACGGTAATATGGGTCAATATCGCCAGCAGCCATAACACGGGCATCAGCAAGCCCAGCATCAAGCCCAACCCAAGCAGGATGATTCGCTCGACGCGGGTGAACAATCCGCCCTTGTTGTCGATTCCCAGTCCTTCGGAACGAGCGCGGGTGTAGCTGACCATGACCGATCCCAGCAGCGTCAGAAACGCCAGAACCACGCCGACGCCGTTGCCCTGAGTGGTCAGCGCATAGCCTATCCCGGTCAGGAGCAATGCCTCTCCATAGCGATCCAACGTGGAGTCGAGAACAGCCCCAAACGCGCTGGATTTGCCGCCAACGCGGGCCACCGCCCCGTCAAGCGCGTCGAATGGGCCGCCAAGCAAGTAAACTAGCCCTGCGTCAGTCAACTTGCCCTGGGCCGCCAGCAACGCCGCCATGATCGCCAGCAGCAACCCGGTGATGGTCAGCCCGTTGGGCGTGATCCCCAACCGTACAAGTCCTACAGCCGTGCGATTGACCATTCCGCCCGTGACACGGCGCATCCACGCCGTCAAGGTGCTGTCGCCGGGGTCGGTAGCGCGATGCGATTCAGCCATTGGGTGTCTGCCTTTCGGGGCTGGATAATCTATGCAGTCAATGGGCCGCCGCTCATCTCGGCGCGATTTTTTGCCAGAGTCGCTGTGTCGCGTTATACTCCCGACGCTTCAAATCGGGGCGTAGCGCAGTTTGGCCAGCGCGCACGGTTCGGGTCCGTGAGGTCGACGGTTCAAGTCCGTCCGCCCCGACTGGACAGGTCTACCTGCCTCGCAGGATAGGTCTGTCGTCTTATTTCTCTCCAACTCTCCGCTTGGCTTCGTTCCAGAGGGCGTCCAGTTCTTCCAGCGTCAATTCGTTGATCGCTCGATTGCTGGCTTTTGCCAGCTTTTCGACTACCCCGAATCGGGAATTGAAACGCTGGCACGCAGTCCGCAGAGCGTCCTCCGGGGCAACCTTTTTCCAGCGAGCAAGCACAGCGACAGCTAAAAGAAGATCGCCTATCTCATGGCTCAATTCGTCTGGCGTTTGCGCGGAGAGAACTTCGGCAAGCTCCTCGTGAATCTTGGCGATCACGCCACTCTCATCCGGCCAATCAAAGCCCACGCGCGCGGCCCGTCGATCATATTCGTAGGCCTGCGCAAGCGCAGGCAATGATTTCGGAATAGTGTCCAGAATCCCCTTATCGTCTTGCCCGCTGTCTGTCCGCTCCTGCGCCTTGATAGTTTCCCAGTTTGCCTCTACACGGCGGGGATCACCGTTGACTTCGACATCGCCCCAAACATGCGGGTGACGACGTTTGATCTTGGCGTCAATTTGCTGGATCACCTGCGCCATTGAGAATTCGCCTTCGTCAACTCCGATCTGGCTGTGTAGAACGATTTGCAGCAGAAGGTCGCCCAGTTCTTCGCTGATGCGTTCCGGGTCTTCTGAGTCGATAGCGTCTAACGTTTCGTAGGCTTCCTCAATCAAGTATGACCTTAATGAGAGATGCGTCTGTTCTCTATCCCAGGGGCAACCGTCCGGGGCGCGCAAATAGGCGATAGTTTCCTGAAAGCCCTCGAAACTTGAAACCGCGTCGGGCTTCAGGGGCGGAATGTAAAGCGATGTCAAATGGGCCGATGGCAAACGGTCAATCTCGTATAAATGAATTCTATCAATACGCTGGCCGGGAGTTCCGCAAGCGTTGACAAGGGCCACGAGATGATGGTCGGGGTATTGGTTCATCAGAGTCAGTTTCACATCCGAAGCAACACGCTGGTTATAGATCTGCGCGACCAGCGCCCCGCGATCCGGGTTGATGATCGGATGATGCGCGTTGGCGAGATCAAGCGCATCAACGAGCTGGATGCCCGTGAGTCCGTCAATTTCGAGCGCGCCTAACATGGGTTCGACAAAACTGACGCCGTGAACGACCTTGACTTCAATATTTTTCACTCTACATACCGCAAGCAGTTGAGTAACTGTCCCTTCCCCGACAAGGGGATCGCCGGGAACAGCGTAAACCACATCATCCTCGGAGGCTTGGGCAACCACACGGTTGACAATCGTGGAATAAACCTCCGCGAAATCTGCGCCGCTTTCATACACGTCATCAAAGCTGCGAAGCTCGGCGCTTGACGGCAAATGAGCAACCGTCGGATGTATTTTTGTTCTCAAGTAGATGATCGGTGAGCGGTTAAGCAAATCCCACGCTTGCCGAGTCAGCAGTTCAGGCGCGCCGGGGCCAAGCCCGACGATAGTCAGCGTCATAAATTTCCCTCACTTGTAGGCGACAACCCCAAAAGCCTCAACTCGGCGTTCGATACGCTCAAACCCTGCTTCACGCAATCGGCGGATCGCTCCATGAGCCACCCCCTGACCAGATTTACTGTTCAGGTCGCCGATATAATGAAACATTCTACCCCTGCGGCGCAAGACTCGAAATATCTCGCGGTAAAAATCGCCCGAATACAAATCGCCTGCCAGACTAAATGTAGGCGGGTCGTGAATGACACAGGAAAAACGCCCGTTGTCCATTCCCTCGACTACGTCGAAAGCGTCGCCAATAATTTGCGTTATTTTGGGATTGTCAAACAAGGCTTGCGACCAGGGATTTAACCGGGCAATTTCCAGCGAAGCGGGGTCAAGCTCTACTGTGATCACCTCTTCGGCAGTCTTTGCCGCTTCAATAGCGGTGTAACCCAACCCTGTTGCGGTATCTAATACTGCCCCGGTCGGTGACGTAGCGCGAATTTTGATTAAGGTATCGGCATGGGGATCCATGCCACGAATGCGATGCATTGTCAGGCCAGAGACGAGCATGGTTGGGGCTCGCTCGGTTGGGTAGAGGCTGCGCGGCCACTGGGTGACTTCCGAGAAAGCCGCGATTTCATGAATATCGCCATGACGCAAATGGAAGCACTTGTTTTCAGCGCTCCCGATCCGCTCGGCGTCAACCCATGTCAAGCGTTCACCATTCGGAAACACCGCCCCAGCAGGGCCAATCGCAACATCGATGGAACTGAGGTTCAAGTCAGGCGATATCGACGCGAGAGAGTCACCCACATCGCGCGCAGCTAGTAGGGGTTTCACCTGAAAATGGGAGAGGACGATCAGAGACATCGATAACCGCCCCAAACAAATAGACCGCTTGCGCGGTCTTCATGAGTGTCACGACAGGAAGGAACGGCGAAGATGGCTGAACAGTGTCGCCGTTCCAACGTTGTCACGCCAGATTGCTTAACGCTTGGTGTAGGTCGGAGCCTTGCGAGCGCGCTTGAGACCTGGCTTCTTGCGTTCCTTTTCGCGCGCATCGCGGGTCAATAAACCCGCCTTCCGCATCGCAGGGCGCAGTTCGGGTTGGTAGATCAGCAACGCGCGGGCCAGCCCCAATTTAACCGCGTCCGTCTGCCCGGTGACGCCACCGCCGTTGACCTTGACGGTCATATCAAAGCGGCCCTGCATCCCCGCGACGGCCAATGGCTTGAGCAGTTCGTCCATATCACCCAACCGACGGAAATATTCATCCAACGGCTTGTCATTGACAATCATGCTGCCAGAACCCGCATAAATCCGAACGCGGGCAGTAGCGCTTTTGCGGCGACCAACACCTTCATAATACTGTGTAGACATGCAGACGTCCTCGTATCCTGAACTAGAAGTTAAACGCTTCGGGGTTCTGAGCCGCATGTGGATGCTCAGGCCCAGCATAGACCTTCAGCTTCTTGATGACCTTTTCTGACAGAAGATTCTTGGGGAGCATCCGGCGCACCGCGTCGGTGATCACACGCTCAGGGTGCAAGCGCAACTGATCCTTAAGGCGAGTCTCCTTCAATCCACCCGGGTAGCCAGAGTAATGATAGTACATCTTCTCCTCCAGCTTGTTGCCAGTCACGCGGATTCGTTCTGCGTTGACGATAATAACAAAGTCTCCGCAGTCCATGTGCGACGTGAACATGGGCTTGTGCTTGCCACGCAACACTGTGGCAATCCGTGCCGCAAGACGACCCAATGTTTGGCCCGTGGCATCGACAATATACCAGCGCCGCACGATTTCATCAGGCTTGGCCGAATACGTTTTCACCTTCTCGCTCCTCAGACAACCCGCGCCTTGACGCGGCGTCGCGCTCACAAAGTAATTTTCAATACTGCACATCAATTAGCGTCAGCCCGCAGGCCGGAGCCGGAGCTACCGCTACTCCACGCTGACGAGCCGCCAGTATAGCGCAGAATTCATCAACTGTCATCCGCAGTTTGCCGACCTGCGCCATCGAGGCCACCAGCGTTCTAACCATCCGAAACAAAAAGGCGTTCGCTGTGATCGTAAACCTTATCTCATCTACAGCCGCCTGCTCCCAACGGGCCTGATAAACTTCACGCACCGCGTTATCGCCCCTGGGTGGAAGCCCAAAACTGGTGAAATCATGCGTTCCGATCAAACAGTCTGCGGCTTGGTTCATAAGCCCAACATCAAGCGGCCCGACCATCTGCCATGTATCTCGCCGCCGCAACGGATCACGAACTATTCCACACACAATCCGGTAACGATACGTCCGGCGTGTCGCGTCAAAGCGCGGATGGAAATTCGTGGACGCTTGCCACACTTCTCGAACGGCAATGTCATGCGGCAACCGGGCATTGAGCGCGCTCCTCAGTTCAACCGGGCTATGTCGCCAATCTAAGTCAAAGGCGATCACCTGCCCGGTGGCGTGGACTCCTGCGTCAGTGCGCCCTGCCCCGATCACCCTGACAGACTGGTCGTATATCTTTGACAGGGCCTCTTCGAGCGCCTGCTGCACGGATGGCGCGTTTTTCTGTCGCTGAAAGCCCGCATAGTCCGTGCCATCATACGCGACCTTCGCGGCGTAGCGCATGACACGCCCCGCGAACTAGAGCTTTTCCTCAACCAGTTGGAGCATGACCAGTTCGGCAGCATCGCCCTTGCGGAAGCCCAACCGGACAATGCGGGTATACCCACCCGGGCGTTCCACGTAACGCGGAGCGATGTCACGGAACAAACGCTCCAAGACTGAGCGATCCGTGATCGTGCGCCCCACAATGCGTTGAGCGTGAACGGCGATGGCGCGCGCTTCGCGCTCCAGCCCATCGGCGTCCTTTTCTTCGTGCATTCGCAGAAGACGGGCCGCCTGCGCGTCAGTGACCAGTTGGCGAAGCATTTCCTCATTCCCATCCTCCGCCAGTTCGATCAGCCGTTCCGCGTCGCCGCGATTGCGGGCCAGCGTGATCAGCTTCTCAGCCTTGCCACGCACGGCTTTGGCTTTGGCTTCAGTGGTCTTGATCTTTTCATGGCGGAACAGATCGCTGATCAGGTTTCGCATGAGCATCTTGCGATGGTTAGCAGTTCGAGCCAACCCGCGACCGAATACTTTATGTCGCATAATTCAACATCCTCAGTTCAATCTCAGATTAGTTCTCAGATGGCGGCGGCTGCATTGCCAAACTGCCATCCGTGCCGGGCATATAACCCTTCTCGCGGAGCCGCTCAACCAGCTCTTCCAGCGACTTGTCGCCAAAATTGCGAATGGCAAGCATGGCGTCTTCGCCTTTATCAAGCATATCGATTACTTCACCGATATTGGTGATACCGGTGCGCTTGAGCGAGTTGAACACCCGAACGCTCAAGTCGAGGGTTTCGATGGGCAGCTCGTAAAAACCTGGATGCGCCGGAACTTCTGGAACAGCGGTTTCGCCCTTCTGGCCGAACATGCTCGGATCGACGTTGGCGACAATGCCCAGATGCTCCATCAACAGCGCGGCGGCATCGCTCATGGCCTTTTCTGGCTCGATAGTGCCGTCTGTCCAGATTTCAAGCAGCAGCTTGTCATAGTTGGTGCGCTGTTGAACACGGGCGCGCTCTACATCATAGCTCACACGCTTGATTGGGCTAAAGATCGCGTCAATTGGCAGTTCGCCAACACTTGATTTGCCGCGCTCCTCCACTGAGGAGTAACCTCGCCCAACTTCGACAGTGAATTCCATTTCGACACGGGCCTGATCGTCATCAACCGTGAACAGATACAAGTCCGGGTTCTTGATTTCGGCCTCAGATGGGCAGATCAAATCGGCTGCCGTCACCACGCCGCCCTGAACATCCAGCCGCAACCGCGCCGATTCGACGCCATGCAGCACCAGCCGAATCTGCTTGATGTTCATGATCAACTGCGACATATCCTCGCGGATATGCGGAACTGCTGAAAACTCATGATGAACATCCGAAACACGCACAGCTGTGACAGCAGCGCCAGGCAACGATGAGATCATGACGCGCCGAAGCGCATTGCCCAACGTAATCCCAAATCCGCGCTCCAACGGCCCGATAATGAAACGCCCGTAATTGCGCGACACTGCGTCACGCTCAATTTTTGGCAAAACTAGTGTGTTCGTAGTCAACGAACTTGCCTCCTGGTAATCTTGGTCCCTGCCAGCCAACATCCCCAAAACAACGGGCATACATGCCCGTGCCCTGGAGGCATTTTCTGAAGAATCCGATATCTGTTAGTTCGACAGGCTGCGTTTACCGGCTATAGTATTCAACGATCAACTGCTCGTTGATAGTCATTTCGACATCGCGCCGTTCTGGCAGGCGCACCATTGTGCCATGAAGATGGCTGGTGTCACGGCTCAACCAGTCCGGAGACATGCGGTCGCCCATAATTTCGCGCAAGGATTTGAAGAACGGGCGCTTGGCGCTGCCTTCACGAACTTCCAACTTATCGCCGGGCCGAACAATCACCGATGGCACATTGGTGCGGCGACCATTGAGATTGAAATGCCCATGCGCCACCAACTGGCGGGCCTGCGTGCGCGACTCGGCATAGCCGAGGCGAAACACGACATTATCAAGGCGGCTTTCAAGCATCGTAAGGAGGTTTTCGCCAGTCAATCCGGGTCGCCGCTGGGAGTCACGGAAGTAGCGGCGAAACTGCCGTTCCAGAACGCCATAAATACGGCGAACCTTTTGTTTCTCGCGCAACTGCACCGCATAATCGGACGAGCGTCCACGCTTGAACGTGGCATCCTTGCCATGCGATCCTGCCGGGTAGTTGCGTTTTTCGATGGCGCATTTTGCGGAAAGGCAGCGTGATCCTTTGAGGAAAAGCTTCTCTCCTTCGCGCCGACAAAGTTTACACACGGGGCCAGTATAACGTGCCATAGTGTTGTGCTTCTTCCTTCAGTCGGTAAGAGATATTTTGTTGAACTCAAGCAACATCGCCAACATGGCGATGACGCTTGGAACTTCCAGACTAGACGCGACGTTTCTTGCGCGGGCGGCAGCCATTGTGTGGAATCGGCGTGCGATCAGTAATTGAACGAACGCGAATGCCGCTGCTCTGAATGGCCCGAATGGCGGCCTCGCGGCCCGGGCCGGGACCTTTCACAAACACATCCACTTCCATCAATCCTTGATCAACGGCCGTTTTGGACGCAGTCTCGCCCGCCACGCGGGCCGCATAGGGGCTGCTCTTGCGCGAACCCTTAAACCCGGCGGTGCCTGCGCTCGCCCATGTAATCACATTACCCTGTTGGTCAGAGATCGTGACTATCGTATTGTTAAAGTTAGCGTGAATGTGCGCCTGCCCGTAGGCCACAGCCTTGCGAGTTTTGGCGCGCGCGCCAGCGCGTGGCTGTGGTTGCGTCTTGCGTTTTCCCATTCTTCTCCATCCTGCGCCGAGTATTTTCCCGGCAGTTCACTAACAAGCTCTCAATATCCTGCAATATATGCAAGCCAATAGACTACTTCTTCTTGGCCCCGCGGCGGCGACCACGACCCGGCACAGTTTTCTTGATGCCTTTGCGCGTTCGAGCGTTGGTGCGTGTGCGTTGCCCGCGAACGGGCAAGTTTCGACGATGTCGCAAACCGCGGTAAGCGCCAATTTCCTGAAGCCGCTTGATATTCAATAACACCTGCTGCCGCAGATCGCCTTCGACGCGAAAATGCGACCCGATATAGTCGCGGATCGCGCCAATTTCCGCTTCAGTCAGGTCTTTGACGCGGGTCATCGGGTTGACACTCGCCGCCTGAAGAATCTCGCGGCTACGGGTCCTGCCAATGCCGTATAGATAAGTCAGGCTGATCTCAACCTGCTTGTCACGTGGCAAATCTACACCTTCAATACGCATGATTCACTCCGGCGTCTGGTGTGGGCGGGGCTAACCCTGCCGCTGCTTGTGTTTGGGATTGATGCAAATAACATGCACGGTGCTGCCTCGCTTGACGATACGGCACTTCGGGCAGCGACGTTTGACTGACGCTCGAACCTTCATTTCAGAACCTCATCATTCATAGTAGAACCGCTTCCCTGCACAGGAACGCGGCGCAATCGCGTATTATAACACGCTATTCCCATTTTGTCAGGATTTCCGGGCCATTTTCACTAACGGCCACTGTGTGTTCCCAGTGACAGCTTAACCCGCCATCAGCCATGACCACCGTCCAGTGGTCGTTTAACTTCTTGGTTGTCGGGTCGCCCGGCATGACCATCGGCTCCAGCGCAAAGGTCATACCCGATTTAAGCTGGACGCCTTTTCCGGGTTGGCCGTGATTGGGGATATGCGGCTCTTCCCACATGTTGCGCCCTACCCCATGCCCGCCGTATTCCCGAACCACCCGGTAACCGCATGACTCAACATACCGCTGAATCGCATAACCAATATCGCCGATCCGCTTGCCCGCAATGCAGGCGTCAACACCGACGTATAATGATTGTTCGGTGACATCCAGCAACCGGTAAACTTCCGAAGACGCTTGACCCACTGCCATCGAAAACGCGGAATCCGCGACAAAACCCTTGTAAATTGTCCCACAGTCGAGGCTCACCAGATCGCCTTCAGCCAATTTGCGATGGTGGCTGGGAATGCCATGCACCAGTTCGTGATTGACGCACACGGTAATCGTCGCGGGGAAGGGATGCCTATCTCCCTTCGGATGGCCCAAAAAGGCCGCCTTCGCCCCGCGCTTGTCCAGAATGTCCGCCGCTATGCGATCCAACTGCGCAGTGGCAATCCCTGGCCTGACTGCCGCGCGCATCGCCATAAGCACTTCAACGTTGATCCGGCCCGCCTCGCGCATTCGCTGAATTTCATCGCGGTTCTTGATTTCAATCGCCATGTCTACCGCGCCGCCTGAATTCGCTTTTCTATTGCTGCCATCAGGTCAGCGGTGACGTCTGCAATAGGCCGGCTGCCATCAATCCTAACCAGAACGCCTTTTTCCGCGTAATAGTCGATAAGTTTGGCAGTCTCTTCGACGTAGATTCGATAACGTTCTTGCGCGACTTCCAAAGAGTCATCCTGACGGCCTTCTTGCTCCGCCCGCCCGCTGATACGCCGCACAGTTTCGTCTCGATCAACTTCAAACAACGGCACGATAGACACGCGGGACTTGAAGGCATCTTCGAGCAGATTTTCCAACGCGTCGGCCTGAACTAACGTGCGCGGAAACCCATCCAACGTTGCGCCAGATCGGCAATCATCCCGGCTCAAACGCTCTTTCACAACATCGATAGTGATCTCATCCGAGATCAGATGCCCTAACGCCATCGTTTCTTGCACTTTGCGAGCCAGCGGCGTGTCCTGAGCCTTCATTGCGCGGAACAAATCGCCGGTTGAGACTTGCGGGAGACCAAATTTCGCCGCGACTAACTTGGCCTGAGTGCCCTTGCCCGAACCGGGAGGGCCAAGCAAAACGATATACGTCGCCATCCGTGTCCGTTCCCGTTAGCGAATGAAGCTGTCGCGGTGGCGCATCACCAGCTGCGCCTCCAATTGGCGCATGGTGTCAATCACGACACCGACGATGATGATCAAGCCGCCGCCACTGATAACCAACAAGGCATTCCTCAACTCGGTGCCAGTGCCGGGGCGAACGATATTGAAGCCGATCTGGATGATCCCGGGCAGAATTGCCACGGCGCCTAAGAACACTGCGCCGACCAACGTAATCCGCTGGACGACCTTCGTAATGAAGGTTTCGGTCTGCTTGCCGGGACGGATGCCCAGAATAAATCCGCCATTGTGTTGAAGACTGTCGGCGAGGTTCTGGTTACGGATTAGCACATCGGTATAAACGTAAGTAAAGCCAACCACCATCGCAAAGTAAACTAACCAGTAAGCGATCTGACCGCTTATTTCCGCGCCGCCCTGAGCGACAAAGGTCTGAACGCCTATCGCCAAGTTTGCCAGCCACGTCACCTGGCTATTTGTGAAGTAGCTCGCCAGAATGCCGGGAAAACTCAAAACAGACTGGGCGAAAATCAGCGGGATCATGCCCGCCGTGTTCACCTTTAAGGGCAGATAGGTGGTTCCGCCCCCGTACATCTTCATGCCCCGAACGCGCTTGCCATATTTGACCGGGATGCGGCGTTGGCCCTCCTGCACCAGCACGATGACAAACACCGTCACGACCGTCATCACCAGGAAAAGAAGGCCGTTACGAACTGCGTCAACGGTTTCGCCGCTAACCATCTGAGTGAGCTGGAACGGCACACGCGCCACGATCCCCGCAAAGATGATCAGGCTAAGGCCGTTGCCGATGCCATCCTGCGTGATCAACTCGCCGAGCCAGATAGCGAACATTGTTCCGGCAGTCATCACAATAAGCACGGTAATGGTCACCAGCAGATTGCCTGTCGCGCCAAACCCGAAGCCGGGGATTAGCTCGCCCTGAACTTGAGACGCAACGAGGTTGATCTGGCCTACCGCCTGCACCAGAGCCATCGGGATTGCCAGATACATGGTCAAGCGGTTGAGCTTGTCACGTCCGGCCTGGCCTTCTTTAGACAACTCTTCCAACGCTGGGACAAGCGGCGTGAGAATAGTCAGAATAATGTTAGCCGTGATATACGGATAGACGCCCATCGCCAGCACAGAGAAATTCGACACTGAACCGCCAGACAGCAGGTCGAGAATGCCAATAAACCCGCTGGTCGCGTTGCCCGGGACCAGCGCTTGCTGAAGGATAGTATGATCCACGCCTGGCACTGGCACATTGGCCGCCAGCCGGTAAATGACCAGCAACAGAATTGTGATCAGAATACGACGTCGCAGGTCAGGCAAGCGAAACGTCTCACGAAGCCCTTCTAGAACGCCCATCAGACAATCTCCTCCCTGCTAAACAGGGTCACTCAGAACGCTTGTTGCGCAGAGCTTCGATCTGCTCTTTACGCAGCAGCTTGATGGTCGCGCGCGCGCCGGTTAGTTCCAATGGCAGAATTTCCACCGAGCCGCCAGCCGCTTCAATGCGCTCTCTAGCGCCTTTAGTGACACGATGGGCCTGAACTTTGAGCGACTTCTTCAAGTCGCCTCGACCCAGCACCACCACGGGACGGTCAGCTTCATTGACCAGTCCGAACTCAAGCAAGGTGGCGGGGTTCACCTCCGCGCCCTTCTTGAATCGATCTTCCAACTGATCGAGATTGACTTCTTGATACTCGATGCGGAACAGGTTGGTAAAGCCACGCTTGAAAGGCAAACGCCGCACCAGCGGAAGCTGGCCGCCCTCGAAATACGGATTCTTGCCGCCGCCCGTGCGAGCGCCCATACCTTTGGTGCCGCGACCGGCAGTCTTTCCCTGTCCGGCAGCGATGCCGCGACCTACTCGCTTACGCTTTTTGGTGGCGCCCTTGTCTGGACGCAGGTCGTGCAGTTTCATCGCTAGTTCTCCACTTCCTCAATCTTTACCAGATGGTTGACCATCCGCAACATCCCTTGCAAGCTCGGCGAATCGATCTGCTCTACCGACTGGCGTATCTTGCGCAGTCCGAGGCCACGAACAGTGTCTTTGTGTTTTTGCGAATAACCAATTGTGCTTTTGACCAGCGTGATTCGCAGCTTTTTTCCGGTCGCCGCTTTTTCCGCTTTCTTAGCCATGTTTACTTCCCTTCGCCGCGCTTGCGCATCCAGAATGGAGCGACTTCCGCCACCGTTTTGCCGCGCATGGCAGCCACATCTTCAATGCTCTTGAGCTGCTGAAGCCCGCGCAAAGTCGCCATCGCCACATTAAGCATATTGGCGCTGCCGCGCGACTTGCTCAGGATATCTTTGATCCCAGCCGCTTCGACCACGGCGCGCACCGCGCCGCCGGCGATAACCCCGGTGCCCGGCGACGCCGGACGGAGCATAACCTCCGCGCCTGCGTTGGTCGCGACCACAGGGTGCGGGATAGTGGTCCCCAGAGTGGAGACACGCACCATGTTGCGACGGGCGAACTCAGTGCCCTTACGGATCGCGTCTGGCACTTGACGAGCCTTGCCGATGCCGATCCCTACGGTGCCATGATTGTCGCCAACCACCACTACCGTGCGAAAGGCGAAACGCCGCCCGCCCTTGATCACTTTTGCCACGCGCTTGATGTCAATCACGCGCTCGTCAAACTGGTCGCGCTCTTCAACGCGCGGTTCGCCACCACGTCTTCTTCCCATGTTTTGCTCCAGACCTGCACGCTGTCAGGTATTAGAATTCTAGCCCGGCTTCCCGTGCGGCATCCGCCAGCGCTTTGACGCGCCCATGATACATGTAGCCGCCTCGATCAAACACTACCAACTTGACGCCCGCATCAATGGCGCGTTCCGCCACAACCTTGCCGACCAATTTGGCCTGCTCGGTTTTGTTCTTGCCTTTGGTCGTATCGCGCACTTCCAGATCCACCGTGGAGGCCGAAGCCAGCGTGTGCCCGGCAGCGTCATCAATGACCTGCGCGTAAATGTGTTTGTCGCTGCGAAAGACATTCAAGCGGGGACGCTCTAACGTCCCGCTGACACGCTTGCGAACTCGTTGATGCCGACGCGTCCGCGCTAATTGACTCTTCTCACTCATGCCTGCATCCTCTCAGAACGATAATGGCGACGGCTCTAGCTACCGACCTTGCCAGCTTTGCCAGCCTTCTGGCGAACCACCTCGCCTACGTAGCGGATACCTTTGCCTTGATAAGGTTCGGGCGGGCGCAGCTTACGAATATCTGCGGCTACCTGACCAATCAACGCCTTGTCAATCGAGGTCAAGATGATAATGCGACCACGATCTTCGACCTGGAAAGTCACGCTGGGCGGCGGAACAACCACCACGTCGTGCGAAAAACCCAACACCAGCTTGATTTCTGCGCCCTGCAGTTCGGCGCGGTATCCCGTTCCGTTGACTTCGAGGCGAATCTCATAGCCCTCGGTGACGCCTTTGACCATATTCTGGACAAGGGCGCGGGTGAGGCCATGCAACGCGCGATGACCACGCTGGTCAGTCGGGCGTGCGACCTTGATTTCGCCGCTTTCTTGCTTGACCGCGATATCCGGGTGGATGCGCTGGGTGAGTTGCCCCTTGGGGCCCTTCACCGTCACCTCGCTGCCACTCACTGAAAACGCGACTCCCTCTGGCAGGGAAATGGGTTTAAGACCAACTCTTGACATGACACACTCCACTCAGGCGGCTGGATTTCAAACCGCGCCTGATCGTCGAAATTACCAAACGTGGCACAGCACTTCGCCGCCCACCCGCTGGCGACGCGCCTCGTCCCCGGTCATCAAGCCCTTGGGCGTCGTCAGAATAGCGATTCCCATGCCGCTCAAGACCCAGGGAATATCATCACAGGTCGTGTATATGCGGCGACCGGGCTTGCTGATACGCTTGATGCCGGTGATCACCGGGCGACGCTCTTTGCGATTGTGCCCAACATATTTCAAAGCGATCACCATCTTCTTGAAACGGCCATCTTCGACAACTTCATAGCCGTCGATATAGCCTTCCGCTTTGAGGATGCGAGCCACTTCTTCTTTAATAGCCGAGTGCGGCATCGATGTGTCGGGATGCTTGGCAATCAAGGCGTTTCGGACGCGCGTTAGCATGTCCGCGATAGGGTCATTCACACTCATTGCTGCTTCTCCTGGCCTACCAGCTTGACTTAGCCACACCGGGGATATCGCCACGCAAGGCGGCCTCCCGGAAACAGATGCGGCACAACTGGAACTTGCGAATATAACCGCGCGAACGTCCGCACCGCTGGCAGCGGTTGTGAACGCGCACCGCATACTTGCGGCGCAATTCGCGGTAGGGCATGCATTTCTTTGCCATGTGTCTCTCCGTGTGATCCTTCGCCCGGTTAGTGGGCGAAGGGCATCCCCAACTGGCGCAACAACTCGCGGCCTTCTTCGTCGGTGCGCGCAGTTGTCACTACGCTGATTTCCATCCCGCGAATCTTGTCGATTTTGTCGTACTGGATTTCGGGAAAGAGAATCTGCTCGCGCAGGCCCAACGTATAGTTACCCCGACCATCAAAACCCGTCGCTGATATTCCACGAAAGTCGCGGGTTCGGGGGAGCGCCACATTGATAAGCCGATCCAGGAACGCCCACATGCGTTCGCCGCGCAGTGTGACCTTGACGCCAATCTGGCGGCCTTCGCGCAGCTTGAAATTGGCGATAGCCATGCGCGCTTTGGTCACTACAGGCTTCTGCCCGGTGATCTTGGAAATATCCTCAACCGTGGCGTCCAGCGCGCGGGCGTTATCCAAAGCTTCGCCGACGCCGACATTGACCACCACTTTGGTGACGCGAGGCGCTTCCATGAGATTGCGATAGCTGAACTGCTTGATCATCTCAGGACGAATATCTTGCTCGAATCGAGCGCGTAGCTTGTTCATCAATCTATATCCTCGCCACACTGTTTGCAGACGCGCGCGCGGACGCCGTCTTGACGGCGAACAGCGACGCGGGTGCGTTTGTCGCACTTCGGGCAAACCAGCATCGTGTTAGAAACGTGAATTTCCGCTTCAAACTGGATGATGCCTGCCTGAGTCTGGCCCCGTCCGGCTTGCCGGGCTTGCTGGGCTTTCTTGCGAATATTGACATGCTCGACCACGACGCGCCGGGTCTTGGGGTAAGCCCGCAGCACGCGGCCACGAGTCCCTTTGTCGTTGCCCGAAATCACCTCAACGGTGTCATCGCGGCGGATGAGCATATTTTTGCGTGATGTTGTTTCGTGTGCCATGCTTGCCAACTCCTACAGCACCTCTGGGGCGAGCGAGATGATCTTCATAAAACCTGCGTCCCGCAACTCGCGCGCCACCGGGCCAAATATGCGCGTTCCTCTGGGATTATTATCATCAACCCCTAGTAGAACCGCCGCATTATCATCAAATCGAATATACGATCCATCTTCACGGCGATACTCTTTGGTCGTGCGAACAATCACTGCGCGGACCACTTCACCCTTTTTTACCGCCGCATTGGGCTGCGCGACTTTGACCGTCGCCACGATTATATCGCCAACACCGCCAAAGCGGCGCATCGATCCACCTGAAACGTGGATGGTGAGGATTTCCCGCGCCCCGCTGTTGTCAGCGACTTTGAGCCGACTTTCATGCTGAATCATTGCTGCTTCCTCTATCTAACCAATTTAGGTTTCAGCAGGCGACGCAACATCGCCATCGGAAGCGGCATCCATCATGGCCGCCTCTTCCACGACTGGCGCGGCTCCCACTTCAGAAATTGCGGTGGTGCGAGCGCTGGCGTCTTCGCGCAGAACGCTTTGCACAGCCCAACGCTTGTGACGGCTCATCGGGCGCGCCTCGACAATCACCACCAGGTCGCCCATCTGGCACTCGCTCTTTTCGTCGTGCGCCATGAACCGGGCGGAGTCCTTCACGACTTTACCGTACAGCGGGTGGCGATACGATCGATCCACACGCACAACGACCGTTTTTTGCATTTTGGCGCTGACCACTGTTCCGGTCATCCGACGACGCTTATTGGGCATGTTCAGCCTCCATCGCGCGCTCGGTCATGATGGTCATGACCCGGGCAACATCTCGCTTTACAATGCGCATCCGGTTGTTGTCTTCTAACTGGCCCGACGCCGATTGGAAGCGCAAATTCATCAGTTCAGCCTTAGTTTCATCCAACCGAGCCTGAAGCTCGGCATCCGAAAGTTGGCGCAGTTCTACAGCTTTCATGACATGCTGGCCTCCACACCAGAAATCGGGTCGATGCGCTTGATAATTTTACAGGCGATAGGCATCTTGTGCGAAGCCAGCGTCAACGCTTCAATAGCTGTCGCTTCGTCTACGCCGGTGATCTCGAACAACACCCGGCCCGGCTTGACGACTGCCACCCAGTGATCCACCGATCCCTTGCCTTTTCCCATGCGGGTCTCGGCGGCTTTGGCCGTGACCGGCTTGTCAGGGAAGATACGAATATACACTTTGCCACGACGCTTCAGATGGCGGGTGATCGTGCGGCGAACGGCTTCGATCTGGCGGCTGGTGATCCAGGCTGGCTCCAGAGCTTGCAAGCCAATCTCGCCGAAATCCACCTTGACGCCGCGCGTCTCCTTGCCCTTCATCCGCCCGCGCATCTGCTTGCGATATTTGACACGTTTGGGCATTAACATAATTGCGCGTCTCCGTCAGCGGGCCGCCTAAACTTACAGCCCACTGCTAATGAAATTATTGGCTTACGTACACGCCAGCGGTGTCTGGTTCGTCTTCCACCAGAATCTCGCCTTTGTAGATCCAAACCTTAACGCCGATGCGCCCAAAGGTTGTCAGAGCCTCCGCCGTGCCATAATCAATATTGGCGCGCAACGTGGTGAGCGGCACTTGCCCTTCGTGGACAACTTCTCGCCGGGCCATTTCGGATCCAGCCAAGCGACCCGCGCATACCATCTTTATACCCTTCGCCCCACCCCGCATCGCCTGCTGCGCCGCGCGCTTCATGGCGCGGCTGTGCGAAATACGGCGCTCCAACTGGCCCGCGATATTCTCGGCGACCAGCTTCGAGTCAAGGTCAGGCGCGGTGATTTCTTCCACTTCAACCTTGATCTTTTTACCGGTCAGCGTTTCAAGGCTCTGGCGCAGCACCTTCACTGATTCGCCCTTGCGCCCAATCACGATGCCAGGCCGGGCGGTGTGAAGCGTGACCGTCACCTGATTAGCGGAACGCTCAATATCGACCAACGAGATGCCGGCGTTGCGGTGCGCCTTCATGACCAGATCGCGAATCTTGAAATCCTCGATCAACTGCTGACCGTAAACGCGGCCTTCAGCGAACCAGCGCGCATTCCAGTCACGAATAATCTTCAGCCGGAAGCCAACGGGATGAACTTTGCGACCCATACCTAATTCTCCTCTTCTGCATCGGCTTCGGCCACCGGCGGCGCGACAGCCTCGAGACGGTCGCTTAACACCACCGTCACGTGAGACGTGCGCCGAATCCAGGGCTTGAACCGGCCCCGCGCGCCAAAGCGTCGCCATTGGCGGCGCGGCCCTTCGTTGGCGACGATCATCGAGATGACCATTTCCGCCGGATCCAACTCAAAGTTATTCTCGGCGTTAGCCATCGCGCTTTTGATCACCTTGCCGACCAATGGCGCGCCTTTCTGAGGCATGAACTTCAGCATTTCCAACGCGCGCTGTGGCTCAAGGCCCCGAACCTGATCACAGACCAGCCGAATCTTGGTCGGGGAAATCGGCAGATACCGAGCAGTGGATTGAACGTCCATAGCTACGCCTTCTTCTCTTTGGTAAAGTGCCCGCGAAACGTCCGGGTCGGCGCAAACTCGCCCAGACGATGGCCTACCATGTTCTCCGTGATGTAAATCGGGACGTGGCGGCGGCCATCATGAATGGCGATGGTGTGCCCGACAAATTGCGGGAAGATCACCGAGGCGCGGCTCCAGGTGCGGATCACCTTCTTGTCGCCTGCGGCGTTCATCTTTTCGACCTTCGCCAGCAAACGGGGTTCGATAAACGGCCCCTTTTTTAAGCTACGTGACATGTCAGCCTCCGAAATTCCTCAACAACGCTAACGACGCTTGTCGCCCCGACGCCGAACGATATACTGGCTGGTCCGCTTATTGCGGCGAGTCCGTTTGCCCAGCGCGGGCTTGCCCCAGGGCGTTTTGGGACCGGGCATGCCAATCGGGGAGCGGCCTTCGCCGCCGCCGTGCGGATGCGAATTGGGGTCCATTGCCGTGCCTCGCACGGAGGGACGCCAACCCATCCAACGCTTGCGGCCCGCTTTGCCCAACTTGACATTGCCGTGATCCGTATTACCGACCTGGCCTAGCGTCGCCATGCACGCCAGCCGAATCATACGCATTTCGCCGCTGGGCATTCGCAGCGTGGCGTATTCGCCTTCGCGCGCCAGAATTTGGGCTGAAGCGCCCGCAGCGCGCACCAGTTGCCCGCCTTTGCCTTCATTGAGTTCGATGTTATGAACAACCGACCCAACGGGTATGTTGCGCAGAGGCAGCGCGTTGCCCGGACGAATCTCGGCGTCCGGGCCGCTCATGACCGTGTCGCCCACCTTCAACTCTAAAGGCGCGATCATGTACCGCTTTTCCCCATCGGCATAAAAGACCAGCGCAATGCGGGCCGAGCGATTCGGGTCATATTCAATCGTCGCGATTCGACCGGGAATGCCGATCTTGTCGCGTTTGAAATCGATGATGCGATACTGGCGGCGATGTCCGCTGCCACGATGGCGCACTGAAATCGTGCCCTGATTGTCGCGCCCCGCCCGGTGATGCAGGTTGTGGGTAAGCGATTTATAGGGCTTGCTAGTCGTGATTTCCTCAAACGTGTGCCCCGTCATTCCCCGGCGACCGGGGGATGTAGGATTATATTTCTTGATAGGCATTAGAACCCTCGCTCCCCTTACGCGCTAAACAAATCAATGGATTGGCCGGGCGCGAGGGTCACTATAGCTTTCTTCCACTCGCTTTTGCGAATAAACAACTTGCGTTGACGTTTTCCCATTTTGGCTGGCATCACTGCCACGCGCACGCGCAACACCTCAACGTTGAAAAGCGTCTGGACAGCCTCTTTTACCAGATTCTTGTTGGCGCGAATATCCACTTCAAAGGTATAAACGTTCCCGCTTTCAATCTGGCCGTTCGTCTTTTCAGTCACAACCGGGCGAACGATGATGTCGTTCAGATGTATCTCGCTCATATCACTCGCTCCCCTTGGCCTTGCCGAGCCAGCCGGTGATGTGTTCCAGCGCGTCAAGCGGCACAATCACCTTGTCGAACTTCAACAGATCGCGCACGTTCAGGTAGCCGGCCCGCAGGTACTGCGCGTCGATCAGGTTGCGCACCGACAATTCGACATTTTCATTAGCGGCTGCCAACAACACCAGCGCGCTCGCGTCGCCAACCAGATTGTGAAGCGTGTCCGCCATGTCGCGGGTTTTCGGCGCTTTCATTTCCAGCTTATCCACCAATACGATGCCTTCATCTGCCGCTTTGGCCGAGAGGGCTGACCGCAACGCCGCCTGGCGCATCTGGCGTGGCATGTCCTTGGTGTATTTATGGGGGTGCGGCCCGTGCGCGATGCCGCCGCCAACAAACAGCGGCGCGGTGCGGTTGCCATGACGCGCGCGGCCTGTTCCTTTTTGCCGATACCATTTGATCTTGGTGCGATTGATCTCGCCACGATTCTTGGTATTAGCGTTGCCCTGGCGCGCATTAGCCATCTGGCGCACAAAAGCCTGATGCATCAACCCGACGTTGATCGGGGCTTCAAAAATGTCGGAGGGCAATTCCACCTCATCGACTTCGCGCCCCTTCATATCTTTGACTGAAAGTTTGATCGTCATGTCGTTGCCTTTACTGCTTCGCCTTCACGGACGTGCGGATCGTCACGAGTCCGCCCTTCGCTCCGGGAACACTGCCCTTGAGCGCCAACAAATGCCGTTCCGCGTCAACCACTACGACTTCGAGATTCTGGGTGGTCACGCGCTCGCCGCCCATCCGACCTGCCATGCGCTGACCCTTCCGAACGCGTCCCGGTGTCGTGGTTGAGCCTATCGAACCGGGAGCGCGGGTGCGGTCTGACGCGCCGTGCGTTTTCGGCTGGCGATTAAAGTGATGCCGTTTGATTGTGCCGGCAAAACCCTTGCCTTTGCTGGAGCCAACCACGTCCACATGATCGCCACGCTTGAACACTTCGACTGTCACCTTTTGGCCCTCAGAAACGCTCAAAGGATCGAGATCGAATTCGCGCAAATGGAGCAAAGCCGGAACCACTTCGGCCAGCTTCTTGCGCGGCTTATCGCCGCCATCCAACAGGCCAAGATGTCCGCGCTCAGGTTTGGTCATTCGCTTGTCTACCTGTTTTGCGCGCTCTTTGTCATCCAGCTTTTCGCCAATTTGCTCGAACCCCAGCTGGACAGCCGTGTAGCCATCTCGTTCTTCGGTCTTGACCTGGGTCACCCAGCAGGGGCCAGCTTTGATCACCGTCACCGGGATCACTGTCCGTCTGCGTCAAACACCTGGGTCATGCCCACTTTCTTGCCTATGATGCCCTTTATCATTCTGGCATTGCCTCCGGGGGGACTGCCTATCAAAAGCTGCTACGCCTACGCCTTTTGCATCATCCCCCGTCACCTGCTTTCGTCACCGGGCGGCTAAACCCGGCAGCGCGCAGAATTGGATTAAATCTTGATTTCGATATCAACACCTGCCGGAAGATTTAGGCGAGTGAGCGTGTCAATCGTCTTAGCATCCGGGTCTATCACGTCGATCAGCCGCTTGTGCGTCCGCATCTCGAAATGCTCTTGTGAGTCTTTGTCAATGAAGGCCGCGCGGCGAACAGTCCAACGTTCGATACGAGTGGGCAACGGCACCGGGCCAAGCGTCTTGGCGCCAGTTCGTTCTGCCGCTTCCACGATACGGCGCGCCGATTCATCCAGCACGCGGTGATCATACGCTTTGAGACGAATGCGAAGTTTTTGCTTTGCCATCAGGTGTTTCCTTCACACAGTGAGAGCCAGACCGTTGACCAACCCTGTCTGGCTCTCTCGAATAGCTATTCGAAAATCTCGGTAATGACGCCAGCGCCGACGGTCAGGCCGCCTTCGCGGATGGCGAACTTGGAACCCTTCTCCAGCGCGACCGGAGCGATCAGGGTCACGGTCATCTTGGTGTTGTCGCCCGGCATGACCATCTCCACGCCCTCGGACAGCATGATCTCGCCGGTGATGTCCAGCGTGCGGATGTAGAACTGCGGCTTGTAGCCGGGGAAGAACGCCTTGTGACGCCCGCCTTCTTCCTTCTTCAGCACGTACACTTCGCAGGCGAACCTGGTGTGCGGCGTGATGCTCTTGGGAGCCGCCAGCACCATCCCGCGCTCCACGTCCTCGCGCTCAATCCCGCGCAGCAGGATGCCCGCGTTGTCGCCGGCTTCCACGTCAGCCAGTTCCTTGTGGAACATCTCGGTGCCGGTGATCACCGTCGAGCGCGTGTCACGCAGACCCACGATCTCGATGCTGTCGCCCTTCTTGGCCACCCCGCGCTCCACCCGCCCGGTCACCACCGTCCCGCGCCCCTTGATGCTGAACACGTCTTCCACCGGCATCAGGAAGGCCTTGTCCATATCGCGCACCGGGGTCGGGATGTAGCTGTCGACCGTGTTCATCAGTTCCCAGATGCAGGCGTACTCCGCCGCGTTCGGGTCGGTTGACTTGCTCTCCAGGGCCGCCAGCGCCGAACCCCGCACAATCGGGGTGTCGTCGCCGGGGAACTGGTAGCTCGACAGCAGCTCGCGCAGCTCCAGCTCGACCAGCTCCAGCAGCTCCGGGTCGTCCATCATGTCGACCTTGTTCAGGAACACCACCATCGCCGGAACCTCGACCTGGCGCGCCAGCAGCACGTGCTCGCGCGTCTGCGGCATCGGCCCGTCCGGGGCCGCCACCACCAGGATCGCCCCGTCCATCTGGGCCGCCCCGGTGATCATGTTCTTGATGTAGTCGCGGTGACCCGGACAGTCCACGTGCGCGTAATGCCGCGCCTCCGTTTCGTATTCCACGTGCGCGATGGCGATGGTGATCCCGCGCTCGCGCTCTTCCGGCGCGTTGTCAATCGAGTCGAACGCCCGATACTCCGCCCCGCCCTTCATCGCCAGCACCTTCGTGATCGCCGCCGTCAGCGTCGTCTTGCCGTGATCGATGTGACCGATCGTCCCTACGTTCACGTGCGGCTTCGTCCGATCAAACATTGCTTTCGACATCCAGCATATCCTCCTTAAAAATCGTCCTTAAATGATGACAGCAGTGGAGCCCTCGATGGGATTCGAACCCATGACCTCATTCTTACCAAGAATGCGCTCTGCCGACTGAGCTACGAGGGCAACCTATAGGCTACGGCAGTTAGCGTGGAGTGGAGATGAGGGGGATCGAACCCCTAACCTCCGCCTTGCAAAGGCGGCGCTCTCCCGATTGAGCTACATCCCCGACTCTAAAAAACTAACTACCAAGTGGGCCCGGTAGGACTCGAACCTACGAAGGTCTTTGACCATCTGATTTACAGTCAGACGCCTTTGCCGCTCGGCACACGGACCCATGAGAAATTATTGAGTTGTTAAGGCAAGCCGACGGTGGGAATCGAACCCACGACATTCGCATTACAAGTGCGACGCTCTGCCGTCTGAGCTACGTCGGCGAGACAGCATCTTTGCCATTCTTACGCCTGCTAGGCCGACCGTTCCCCTTGTTCAAATTGCGAAAGGTCGGTGTAAGACTATGGCAGTTCGGGCAAATCAGTCTCAAATTCGCTTCAGAATGATTCCCGTGGTTGCCGTCGACATGATCTATTTCCAGCGGCACCCGGTTTGTAACATGATGGCGTTCATCCCACCCGCAGATGCTACACTGCTCGCCATCTCGGTCAATCAAATAGTGGCGTATATTGAGAGAAATAGAAGTCGTGCCGCGATTCCCAGATACTTCACCAACTTTCCATCGCCGAATGTAATCTTGATATTGAAACTCACGTTGACAGGCATTCGAGCAATAAACAGCGACAACCCCATGAACTTCCTTGCCGCATTGCTTGCAATTCCGTCTCGGCTTCTTGGGGTTCATATATGGCCTAACCAGAGGTCATTGCTAGAAAGCCTAACACTCGGCAGGGATTATAACACCCCGCCATGCTTCCCTCAATAGGGAAAGCCGCGCCGAATATCATTATCTCATAGAGCGCGGGGAGTGTACCGTACCGTGATAGGGTCGTCAAAAAGATGCGTCATTCGCGCAGGGGATGAACTATCTCCACAATCTCCCCACCCTGCGCATACACGCGAGGCAGGCGGGGCAGGAGGCTGGTGGTCACTTCATAATTAATCGTCCCCGCCTGCGCCGCAACCTCCTCCGCCGTAATGCGTTCTTCGCCCTGCGCGCCGATCAAGACTGCTTCGTCATCCTGCTGGACGCCAGCGATATTTGTGACATCTATCGTTATTTGATCCATGCTGACCCGGCCAACTATCGGGGCCCGCTGTCCGCGCACGAGCGCATAGCCATTGTTAGAGAGAACACGATGCACGCCATCGCCGTAGCCAATGGGCAATAATGCAACCGTCGTTGGCTGTTTGGCTATGAATATTCTCCCATACCCAACGCTTGCTCCAGCGGACAGCGTTCTAACGCGGGCGACATGGCTGATTAAAGCCAGCGCGGGTCGCAACGCCACCGCATCTGACACTTCACTGGATGGTTTGAGGCCGTAGATTGCCACACCGCAGCGCACGGCGTCCAAGCGCATATCTGGCAAATCAATCGTCGCGGCGCTGTTGGAAGCGTGTCGCAATGGAATCGTGTGGCCCGCCTGTCGCAGCGCGTCGAGGGTGTCTGTAAAGACTCTGAATTGCTGGCGCGTGAATGATTTGTCCGATTCGTCGGCGCTGGCAAAATGGGTAAACACCCCCTCGATGCTCAGATGGGGCAAATGGCTGATTTGTTCCACAAACGACACTGTTTCTTCGGGCAGCAGCCCGGCGCGCCCCATGCCGCTATCCACTTTGACATGAACAGGCGTGGTTTTGCCCAACGCTCCGGCTCGCGCCGAAATCGCGTGCGCGGCTTCTATGGTTGTGATGGCAGGCGTGATGTCATGCTCGACTACCGCCACGATCTCACCGGGCAGGGCATAGCCCATCACCAGGATAGGGGCGACAATCCCGGCGCGCCGAAGCTGAATCCCCTCATCGGGGCGGGCGACCGCAAGCCGGGTCGCGCCGTGCCGCAAGGCTATTTGCGCCACCGGAACAGCCCCATGCCCATAAGCGTTGGCTTTAACGACAGCGAACATCTCGGAGCCGCTGGCACGGGCCGCCAGAGCGCGGACATTCGCCGCGATAGCGTCTAAATCGACCCGAACAAAAGTGGTTTGAGAAATATTCATTATGCGAGCGCGTTCCTCTGGCAACCTGTTGCGATACGTTTGCCCTCTGACATGACGCGGGTTTGTTGATGCGCTCCAACCCGCGAGCTATAATCTTGGCCCGTTGGCCCTATTTCGGACACAAGGATCGCATACGTGGAAGCATATCAAGATTACTTTAACATTGCCCTGATCATTTTATCAGTCGTTTTGACAGTCGCCATCTTGCTTCAGGCGCATGGCGGCATGGGAAGCGCTTTCGGCGGCGACACAACGGGCGGCCAATACAAAACCCGGCGCGGTTTGGAAAAGACGCTTTTTCAAGTGACCATTGGATTCGCAGCCGCTTTCTTTGTTTTGGTGATTGTCAATGTCTTCTTGCTCGGCAAGATCGTTGGCCAGTAGATCGCAGGCGTTTGCGGCTATCCGCGTCGTGATGGCACAACGCTGACAGCATCCTCCAGCGCGAGAGGATGCCCTAGCATTTAAGACCAGACAAACTCCTCAAAAGACCCCGCATGAGCGAAGAATTTCCTTCCATCGACGGGCCTGAAGCATCTTCCGCCCCTCCGGCGCCTGCCACCCGGCGGATAGGCTGGCAGGTCTGGCCCTTAGGCGTCGGACTGCTGCTGGCGATTCTGGCGGGAGCGTTCAGCCTGATCTTCGAGCCGCCAACCCCGATCGGCCCTATTGACATCGCCTATTCTGAATCCCAGACCTACACCGAGGGGATTGTGGGGCAGCCACAATGGGTCAACCCGCTTCTGGCAGTCTCGCAGGCGGATCGCGATCTGGCGTCGCTCATTTACTCTGGGCTAACGCGCGTTGACGAATACGGCCAACCTTCCCCTGACCTTGCCGACTCATGGACAATCAGCCCCGATGGCCTGACCTACACCTTCCACCTGCGGGCCGGGGTGGTGTGGCACGACGGCGCTCCTTTCACTGCCGACGATGTCGCATTCACGATGAGTTTGCTGCGCGATCCATCGTTTCCTGGCCCAGCAGGACTGGGCGCATTCTGGCAGACTGTTGAGACTTATGCCGACGATCCTTCCACTGTGCGATTTGTCTTAACACAACCATTGGCGGCTTTCCCGGAATATGCCAGGATTGGCATCCTGCCGGTGCATGCGCTGGGCGGGATCGCCGCGGCTGACCTGCCGGCTGATCCCTTCAATCTGGTTCCCATAGGAACAGGCCGCCTGCGCTGGGTGTCGTCGCAGAAACAGCTTGCCTATACTTCTGTCGAGCTTGCGCCAGTATCAGCGTTTTATGATCCTCCACGCGCAATACATCTTAGCGCGGTTGAATTCCGATTTTATCAGAACGCCAACAGCGCCTTCAGCGCGTTAAGCCGTTCCGAGACACAGGCGATGGGCGACCTGACGCTGGCCCAACTGGCCTCGGCGCTCCCCAGCCAACGCCTAAGCGTGTATTCGGCCCGCGAACCTATTTATGGCGCGATACTCTTTAACCAGGCCGCGCCAGCCCGTTTGCCCTTCTTCACTGATCCGGTGATTCGCCGGGCATTGGGGATGGCTCTCGACAAACAAGCGTTGGTCGCGCAGGCGCTTCCCCAGCAGGCTCTCCCGACTGAATCGACCATCTTGCCCGGTTTATGGGCCTATGACCCCGCCCTGACGCCAGCCGTCACCGATGTCGCGGGCGCAGGCCAGTTAATGGATCAAACCGGCTGGCCGCTGTCTGGCGCGACACGCGCCCACGACAATATTCCGCTGGCGTTTAGCCTGTTGGTGGCCGACAACCCGGCTGACCGGCAGATCGGACAGGCGGTTGTTCAGGCATGGAAAGCGATCGGGGTTGACGCAAAACTTGAGGTCATTAGCCCCGGGCAATTGGTCAAGCGTCTCCAAACATCGGCAGGCGATCAGGGACGTGACTTCGACGCCGCGCTGGTGGAATTAGGGCAAGGGGGTTACGCTGATCCCGACCCGTATCCATTCTGGCACGAGACGCAAGCCAAGGACGGCCAGAACTACAGCGGCTTTGTGGATCGTGACATCAGCGAACTCTTAGAGACCGCTCGCCGAGAGCCCAACGGCGTTCGCCGCGCGGAGCTTTACCAGTCGTTTCAACAACGATTTCTTGAGATTGTTCCGGCGATCATTCTCTACAATCCGATCTATCACTATGCGGTTAGCTGCCAAGTTCAAGGGATTCAAATGCTAATTCTGGCGGATCCGTCTGACCGTTTCAAGAACATGCATCAGTGGCGCGTTCTCGCGCCAGAGCAGGCCGCTCAAGCCTGCCCCGGATAATGCCATGACGCAACGCCCCGCAGGGCTGGAACTGCTGACCCCACGCTCCGAGCGACTGATCGCCGTAGTTCTCATCACTTTTCATATCTTGATGTCGATTGGATACAGTCTCGGCCCGATCTTTGAAGGGCCGGATGAAATCTATCATTACGCCTACATACGCTACCTTTTGAACCAGCGCGCGCTACCCGATTACCAGACAGCGGCCCGGCGCTTCGAGGTGGCAGAATATCATCAGGCGCCGCTTTACTATCTGATTGGCGCGCTGATCCGGTCGTCTCTGCCTGACAGCGACTACGACACTTTCAGGCAAAACGCCAACCCTTACTCAGAACTATCTTTCGACCGGGAAGGGTGGAGCACATTCCCTCAACCCGGCAACTATAACAAAAACTATATCCTTCATAACTCGAATGAGGCTTTCCCTTTCACTGGCAGCGAAACGGGGCTAGTAGTGCACATTCTCAGGCTTTACTCTGTCGTCTTGAGCGCGTTGACAGTGATCACAGGAGCCGCGATTTATCGGCTGCTCTGGTCGGATCGACCCGCCTATCGCTTGCTGGCGCTGGGGATAACCTGCGCGTGGCCCTCGTTTCAATACATATCGGGCCTCGTGAACAATGACAATCTGGCTATTTTGCTGGTGACGGTGTGCGTGTTCTTGTGCCTGCGGATGCTCAAGACTGGCCCATCATGGCGATCCGCGACGGTAATGGGGTTGGCTCTCGGCGCGGCGATGCTGGCCAAGCAAAACGCGCCTCTGCTTATTGCGCCAATAGCGACAGTTTTTCTTGTGAGCGGCAAGAAAACGTGGCGATATGGTCTGGCTACGCTGGGAATCACGCTGGCGATTTCCGGATGGTGGCTCGCTAGAAATACTATTTTATACGGCGACCCCACCGGACTGCTCGCCCCGCGCCTGTTCTCGCCCGTATTCATCCCTGACGGGGGATATGCGCCGTTTGGCACGATGGCGGCGCGCTGGCTTCAAGCATATCAGATGGTGTGGGCGCGTTACGGGTTTACCTATAACGTCCCAGTCCCAGCCAGCATGGGCGGGGTTTATGATCTGATCACGGCGGCGGGGGCATGGGGGATAATCGTGATTGTGAGCAACGCGCTGAGAACCGAATCCACTGCCAGCACGAAGCGGCTTCGCCTCCAACAATTAGCAGTCATGGCCGCCTTCACGCTCGCATGGATTGGCGGCTTCAGCGCGCATATCTTCACCAGCGTGTTTGGCGCGTTGGGGCGTCTGCTGCTGCCCGGCGTCGCGGTATGGGCCGCTGCGCTGTCGCTGGGCCTGCACTGGTGGATTCCTGAGCGCTACCATCTACGGTTAACGGGGATAATGGGCGCGGTCATGGGCGCGCTGGCTATCGCCGCCCTGACGATTTTTCACGCGGCCTATCAACCCCTTCTGCTGCCTCCGCGTGTCGAAGCGCCGCGCCATTTTGTCTACGATCAGACTGTCGAACTGATCGGGGTGGATCAAGAAGCCATTGAGGCGTATCCAGAGAAAACCGTCGAATTCACGCTATACTGGAAAGCGCTCAAGCCGACCACGCATAACCTGCTCGTGAACATTCATACCTTTGGCGGACGCGCTATCGAAATAGAGACTTATCCGGGCAGCGGCCATTTGCTGTCAACCGATTGGGCTGCCGGGCAGACATGGGCCGAGCATTACCGCGTCAAACTAGGGCAGGGCGCGAGCCCCGGCGAACCGCTAACTCTGGTGGTTTTTCTGATGAACACCGATTCTTATCCCCCCCAACTACTGCCCATCACTGGCCCGGGCAACAAGCCGATCATGTTTCCGGCAGTCATAAGTCTCGTGATTCAACGGGCGCCATAATAACAAGACTTACGCAAAACGGCAGATTCAGTCCACGAATTTCACGAATTGCGCTAATTTTATCTTCAAAACGACCTCATTCGCGTTATTGTGCGTAAGTCCTGAATAATAGACATCTGAAAAAAACAGGCCCTGTGTTTACAGGGCCTGTTGACAAAATTGATAGCGAGGGGGCTAATTCTTAACCCCCGATGTTACATCGCGGCGTCTGGTAGATTTGCTGGCAGTTAACGATGACTTTGCTGCCATCCGAGCAAGTGATTTTGCAAACGTTACTTTGATAGTCTACGGTAACGTTAGAGCAAGTCTTATCAATTGAGCAATCTACTTCTTCAGGCGGGGGCGCTGGACAGGTGCTTCCGCCGCAAACGCCGTCATTGCAGGTCAGGCTTGGGTTATGGCAATCGGCGTCGGTCTGGCAACCACTACCACATTGCCCGAAGGAGCAGTCCGGGCAGTTAAAGCCTTCGCCCACGCCGCAGACATTGTCCAGATTGCAGACGCAGCTGTTCGAGTCGAGGTCGGTGTTCTCGCAACGAAGATCGCACACACCATCGTTCGGATCCGCCACACACGCCGTCTCAGTCGGCGGCTCGGTGGGCAGCAGCGGTGGAACATCCGGCGGGTTGTCTGGCGGATCGTCCGGCGGATTGTCTGGCTCGTTGGTCGGCGTGCTGGTCGGCGTGTTGGTCGGCGTCGCCGAAGGCACAACCGTTGTCGGCTCGTCTGTAGGCGGAGGTTCCGTGACGATCGTGCCCGGAGTTTCTTCTGGCGCAGCGGGTCGGATCAGGAACTGGCCCGGACCGATAAACACGCACACCAAGCCCAGAATAGCCAAAATGAGCAACAGCACCCACCAGAAGCGCCTTAGCCAACTTTGAAAATTGTTTTCTGTAGTCTCTGACATTCTTCTCTTTCCTCTTTCTCGCAGATCCCTTTAGCGTTTACCTGCATCATGCCACTATTTTATATTGATTTCGTCCATTCACGCAACTGCCCATTAAGATGACGCGCGGATCAGTCAAAGGAACCAGACCAACCTTGATTAACAATATTGCTTCCGGCTTCGCTGATCCAGCGGAAATCAAAGGGCGCGCTTCGGCGCGCCCATGACAACCCTTTGAATTGCGCCTATCAAGCCAAGACTTTATTTTGCTGATTAACAAACGGTATCTCGCCTTTTTCCCAAGAAACCAACAAGGGCACTGCGTTGAAAATCGACGAGTATGTGCCGCTGGTGAGGCCGATCAGCAAGATAGCGATAAACTGCCGGATCGTCGCGCCGCCGAACAAAAGGATCGCGACCATCACAAACAGGGCGTTAATCTGGGTCGCCAGCGACCGGTGCATGGTTTCCATCAGCGAGCGATTGACGACAGTCTCATAGGGTTCATTGCGATACTTGGGCAGGTTCTCGCGGATGCGGTCGAACACTACAATCGTGTCCTGAACGGAGAAGCCGACAACGGTCAACACCGCCGTCAGGAATAGCGAGTCAACTTCCCACTTGAGAATAATTCCCAGTATGGCCATGATGCCCACCGTCACCAAAACGTCGTGGAGCATGGCGATGATAGCGCACGCGCCGTAGCGAACCGCGTGAGGAATGCGCCGGAAAGCGTACCAGATAAAACCGAGAATGATAACCGCTGCCGCGAGCACCGCGAAAATGGCGGCAGTGGTCACTTCCGCGCCGATGGAGGGATCGACCACATTAAATGATGATTGGGTTCCGTCAATCGGCGCGACTTGCGCTTCCAGCGCGGCTTTCAACGCATTCTGCTGTTCAGGGTCAAGCGATCCGGCTCGGATTTGCCAGGTGTTGCTGGTAGCTTCACCAAACCGCTGGATGATCGGGTCGTCCTGGCCGAATTGTGTATAGACCTGTCGAATCGCCGATTCGTGAGCTTCTTTCTCAAATGTCACCAGATACAAACTGCCGCCCTTAAAATCAATGCTCAGGCGCACAGGCGACCCAATGGTGGCGGTGAGGTAGATCATCGCCGCCACACCGGGGGCGATGATCAGCGTCGAGATGATGTAATACAATCCACGTCGTTCAATCAGGTTAACCATGAATTCCTCGCGTTACAGGCCAAGCAACCAGCCGCGCGCGCCTGCATTCTCGCGATTCAGCGGCAGGAAGATAAAGTGCATGAAAGTCCGCGTCACAATCGTCGCGGTGAACAAGTTGAGCAACAAGCCCAAGATCAGGGCCAATGCGAAGCCGCTGACCGCTCCCGCGCCGAAGGTTGTTCCAAACACGATCAGCACCAGACAAATGATGATGGTCGAGAAGTTTGAGTCGCGAATTGAAGTCCAGGCGCGGGCAAACCCGGCTTCAATCGCCGCGTCCAGATGTTTGCCGTGCCGCAATTCTTCTTTCATGCGCTCGAAAATCAGGATATTGCCGTCAACCGCCGTGCCAACGGAGATCAGAAACCCGGTGATGGCAGGCAGGGTCAGGGTGATCGGAATCAGCTTATATAATGAGAAGTTGAGCAGGGCGAAGGTGAGCAAGGCCAGAGCCGCCGACACGCCCAGCAAACGGTAGTAAATCAACATAAACATCAACACAACGATAATCCCGATGATCCCTGCCCGGACACTCTGTTCAACGGATATCTGGCCCAGAGTCGGCCCGACAACCGTCGTTGATTGAATTTTAAGCGGAACCGGCAGAGCGCCGTACCGAAGCTGAACTGACAGCGTGTCAGCCTCCGAACGGGTGAAACGACCTGTGATGATCCCCTGCCCTGAGGCAATCGCGTCTTGAATGACCGGGGCTGACAAAATCTCGCCGTCCAACACAATCACCAGTTCTCGCCCGATATTCGCGCGGGTGTAGTCGCCAAACTTCTTCGCGCCGTCAGGTGTCAGGACGAATTGGACCACCGGCTGCCCGGTCTGGCTATTGGCGCTGACGCTGGCATTGGCCAGAATCTCGCCCGTCATCACGGTATGGCACACTAATCCGGCCAATGGACCATCGGCAATCGGTGTGGACGCAGGCTCCGGCGTGGCAGCGGCGCCGGGCGTTCCGGTGCCCTGCGGCGTCTGTGTCGCTGGAAGCGGCGTAGCTGTCAGGGTTGGCGTCCCTGTAGCGGCGTCGGGTTGAGCCTGCTGCTGTCGGTAATCGGTTTGGAGCGCCTCGCCTTCAAAATCTTGGAGCGATATCCCAGCCGGACACTCCACAAATTCGAGCAGGGCCGTCTGGCGGATGAGTTGCGTAGCCGCCTCCGGGTCCTGATAGCCGGGCAGTTCCACAATAATCCGGTTGGAGCCGCTTTTTTGCACAATCGGCTCCAGCGCGCCGAGCGTGTCTATGCGGTCGGCGATGATCCGGCGCGCTTCGTCCATCGACCCACTTTGTATCTGACCCGATGGAATGTCGGCTTCCAACAGCACCTGCAGGCCGCCAGCCAGATCAAGGCCCTGACGCACGAGAACCGGGCGGTTGATCTCAGGAACGCCATCGCCATTGAAGTCAACCTTAAAGCCGGGATTGTCGGGCAGAGCGACCCATCCGCCAAAGCTAATCATCAGGATTATGATAACCATCCATGTAATATGACGGTTTGGCCTGACAACAAAAAGCAAGATAGTGGCAAGGACAACCACTCCGAGCCAGATCAAGGGGAACAGTTCCAAAACAGACTCCTCACGCAAGCACGGACGACTCAACAGCGCGGTATGTTAGCGCGGGGCGATGGGGCTGTCAACAAGGGGCGGCGCTGGGTGAGGCATCAGGCGTGGTAGGCGGGCAATCGGAGCAGAAAGCACGTTCCACGTTCCTGTTCGCTTTCGAGGGTGATCTGGCCGCCGTGCAAGTGGGCGACATGACGGGCAATCGCCAGACCAGCGCCAGTGCCTTGCTGTTCGTTGTGATCGCGGTCAATCTGGTAAAACGTTTCAAAAAGCCGCCGATGCTCTGAGGGGGGAATGCCCCGGCCCTGATCGCAGACCGCAATGACAATGTTTTCCTCGTCCGCCAAAATACTAACTGTGACGGCGCTCGGTTCGTCCTTTGGCGAAAATTTGATAGCGTTTTCAATCAGGTGGCGCAACGCCAGTTCCAGATAGGTGACATCGCCCATCAGCGGCGGGATATCGCTATCCGCGATGAGGCGCAATGTGACGCCCTTATGAGAAGCCCCTTCTACCAGAGATTGGACAACCAGATCGACTGTCGCGCGGAGGTTTGCGATAAGCGTTCTGCGGGCATCAAATATGCGCGCGCCGGTGCCGCTTTCTAATTCAGCCAAAGTAAGAAAGCTCTCAATCAAGCGCTGAAGGCGTTCGCTGCCTTCCATAATCCCATCAATATACTGCCGCAGTTCCGCCGAGTGCTTGAACGATGGCGAATTCGCCATAAGGTCAGCATAGGCCACAATGTAGCTTAACGGCGTTCGAAATTCATGGTTGAGGACTTTGAGGATTTGCTGTCTGAGGGCCTCCATCTCGGAAGCTTGCATGGCATTGAGCTGCTCACGGCGGTTTAGAGCCGATTGCACCGAAATCAGCAAATCACGAAATTCAAATGGCTTGGTGATGTAATCGTCCGCTCCACGCAACTTGCCACTACGGATGTCGTCCTTCTCATCTCTGGCTGTCATGAATATGAACGGGATAGTCAGCCACTGAGGGCGCGAGCGCACCATCCCCAGAAACTCAAAGCCGTCCATGTTGGGCATGCCAATATCTGAGACGATCAAATCCGGGGCGCGGTTTATCCGCTCCAGCAAGCCAAGAGCGATAGCGCCGTCGCCAGCCTGTGACACTTCGTAGCCTGCCATTTCAAGGAGATCGGTCACCCCGCGCAACAGGGCTGTGTCGTCTTCCACAATCAGGATGTGCTGCTTGGGCATGGGCGTTCAACCAATAATTATCAGGTCTTCAAATCATTATTGTAGCACAAGGGAAACCCAACGCGGCAGATAATATCAACATAGTGATGCGGAAGACTCGAGTCAGGAGTCCGCGATGGGCAGATTAGACACCCGCGCTCTGAAGGCGTTCTGCCTGATCGCGCGTCGCCAGTTCATCGATAAACAAATTAATATCGCCATCAATCACCGACGGCAGATTATAGCTACTGACGTTAATCCGATGATCGGTCACACGACTTTGAGGCCAATTATAGGTTCGGATTTTCTCAGAACGCTCGCCGCTGCCGACCATTGAACGGCGGGCGGCGTCTTGCGCATCTTGAACACGCTGAACTTCCAGATCATACAAGCGCGCCCGTAGAATACTGGTGGCTCGCAACAGATTCTGGGCGCGGCTGCGTTCATCCTGACAGGTGACCACCAGACCGCTTGGTTTGTGGGTAATGCGAATCGCGGTTTCGTTTTTCTGGACATTCTGGCCGCCCGCCCCGCTGGATCGATACGAGTCGATCTCCAGATCGCGCTCATCGATCTTGAGATCGACTTCTTCCATTTCGGCCAGCACGGCCACTGTGGCCGTGCTGGTATGAATACGCCCCTGACTTTCGGTCGCCGGGACACGCTGAACACGATGAACACCGCTTTCATACTTGAGGCGCGAAAATGCTCCGCGCCCTTTGATCAGAAACACCACCTCTTTGAATCCGCCCACGCCCGTGTCGTGGCTATCCAGAATCTCGGTCTTCCAATTATTGTTTTCGGCATAACGGGTGTACATCCGAAAGAGGTCAGCCGCGAACAACCCGGCTTCGTCACCGCCCGTTCCAGCGCGGATTTCAAGAATCACATTCTTGTCATCACGCGGGTCTTTCGGGAGCAGCATCCGACGCAAACGGGCCTCCAGATCAACCCGCTCCGGCTCAAGGCTTTGCAGCTCCTCCGCCGCCAGATCGCGCATCTCCGTGTCATCCGATTCGGCCAGCGAGCGAGCCTGCTCGATCTGATCCAGCAATTCGCGATAGCGATATGTTCCCTCGGCGATAGGCTGAAGGTTGCTGCGTTCCTGCGCGTATTCAGCGACCTTCTGGTAATCCGAGGTCACCGCAGGGTTGGTTAGCAACCGATCTATTTCTTCATAACGAGCTGCGACGCCCGCCAGCTTGTCTAACATGCCATCACCTCTAAGTAAAACGCGCCCTGCCATAAGGCGGGGCGATCTGCGCCAGATTATAACAGGCCGAGCGATGTTCCACCAATCACAGACGCGGCCATTAGGACAAGGCTTCAAGCTGCCGAAGGCAAAGCTTGATTCCTCAAAAACGCGCGCTGTCCGGGCCGCATCATGGCAAGACAAGCCAACAGGCGGGGAAATGCCCGCCCGCTTGTTTTACATTTCGCTGATTTCTATCGTCATCAAGGCATCTCCCGGCTGGGGATCGCGCTGGGGGTCGCGGACACGGATGCTCATCAACACTTGCTCCGATTCCTTGTCGGCTACTTTACCGAACACGCCGTGCTTGCCGTCCAGCCAGGGCGTCGCTATATGCGTCAGGAAGAACTGGCTGCCATTGGTGTTTGGCCCGGCGTTCGCCATCGACAGCGTTCCCGGCCCGTCATGTTTCATGCCCAGCGCGCCCGCTTCGTCATTGAAGCGATAACCGGGCCCGCCAGTCCCCGTGCCCTGTGGATCGCCGCCCTGAACCATGAAATCAGGAAGGACGCGGTGAAAGGTGGTGTTGTCGTAGAACCCATCCCGCGCGAGAAAAACAAAGTTATTAACGGTGATCGGGGCGCGGTCAGCAAAAAGGTTCACGCGAATATCACCGCGCGCGGTCTTGAACGTCGCCATATAGCGCTTGCTGGGGTCAATGCCCATCGCGGGCGGGCTGTTATATTGTTTTGCCATAATATTGATCTCCTGAGTTGATGGCGAATTATGCCATATTTTGTGCCAGCATACACTCAATTAGAGCGCAGGCCAAACACAGCCACAAGGTGACCATTTAAAGAGCGGGATTATGGGCAAAAAAACGCGACCCGGCTCGCGGCTATCGTCTTGATTGCCTATCTGCTGTTATGGTCGAATTCATGTCTCTGCGTCCGGCTTGATGCCATCTCATCGGACAAAAAGACTGTCCGCCCAGAGACCAGAACTCGGAACCCGGGGCCGCTTTTATGCTGTTTGCATATTCAGCGCCGATGCTGTACACTACCCATTAGAACGCTCGTACTGAGCCATTTTACAAGGTTTGGAGTCTCCCCCCACATGCCCGATGACGGACGTTTAGCTTCCCTCGAAAAGACCATCAAAGACCTCACCAAGAAGTTTGGCGACGGCACGATTGTCCGTCTGGGCGAATCCACACATATGCAGGTGGACATCATCCCGACGGGGGCTTTGTCATTGGATGTGGCTGTAGGGGTGGGCGGGATTCCGCGCGGGCGCGTGACCGAGATTTATGGCCCGGAGTCATCTGGCAAGACGACACTATGCCTGCATATCATCGCTAACGCTCAAAAAACCGGCGGCTTGTGCGCGTTTATCGATATGGAACACGCGATGGACGCCAACTATGCCAAGAATCTTGGCACTAATATCGACGATCTGTATATCAGCCAGCCTGACACAGGCGAGCAGGCGCTTGAAATCGCCGAAGCGTTGGTGCGGTCTGGCGCAATGGATGTGATTGTGCTTGACTCGGTGGCGGCGCTGGTTCCCCGCGCCGAGATCGAGGGCGAGATGGGCGATGCCCATGTGGGGTTGCAAGCCCGGCTAATGAGCCAGGCTCTCCGCAAGCTGTCCGGGGCGATCAAGCAGAGCAACACTGCGATGATCTTCACCAACCAACTGCGCGAAAAGATCGGGGTGATGTTTGGCAGCCCCGAAACCACATCGGGCGGTCGCGCGCTCAAATTTTATGCCACTATACGGCTGGACATACGCCGCATCGAGCAAATCAAGAACGGCGGCGAGGTCGTGGGCAGCCGGACGCGCGTTCGCGTCACGAAAAACAAGGTTGCTGCACCTTTCAAAGAAGCCGAGTTTGACATCATGTACGGAACCGGCATCAGCTATGTGGGCGATCTACTAGACCTGTCTGATTTATTAGGTCTGGTGGAAAAGCGCGGCTCATTCTATCGTTATAATGAGGAAGCCATCGGACAGGGCCGGGAGAACGCCAAGCAGTTTCTGGCAGAGCATCCCGATCACTGCCGTGTGCTGGATCAGGCGATCCGCGAGGCGTATGGGCTTCGCCCTCTCCCGGCTCCGCCTGAAGTTTCTTAAGTCGAACCCGGATTTCAGTGCAAGCAGATGCGCTTCGAAATCCGTGCCGTTGGTCACGTGGCATGAAATATGAGCCGCGCTGAGATCAGGCTTTCAGGGATATGACCTTCTGCGCGGTTGATCCGACGCGCAGGAGAAGTGAAATGGTTTCCGGATACTGACAACGTTCGGGGCGTTTCCCGGAACGAGAGACAAAGGCTTCTACCGATCAGATCAGCCGGGCCTGACTCTTGAAGAGTCCGGGCTATTTCCGTCTAACCCAAATCCTGTATCTCAGCAGCCATGGCAACATGCCAGGCTGCTGTTTGCTTATCACGGACAGGAAGCCATGCCGGGGATGATCACGTCGCTGGTAGCGCAAGCCAAGAATAAAGAACGCGTCAACGTGTTCCTTGATGGCGAGTTCGCGTTTGGCCTGGCCATGATTGAAGCCTTGAAGCTGCGCAAAGGGCAAAGGCTATCGGATCAAGAGATTGACCGCCTGAAAACGCTGGATGAAATTGAAGTCGCGCACGAGCGGGCCCTGAATTTTCTGTCGTATCGTCCGCGCAGCGTGGCTGAGGTTCAGCGCAATCTCAAAGACAAAGGGTTTAGCCCGGAGACGATTGACACAGTAGTTCAACATCTGCAAGACGCCCAATTGCTGAATGATCAAGCTTTTGTCCAGTACTGGGTTGAGAACCGCGAAACGTTTGGCCCGCGCAGCGCCCGCGCGTTGCGCTTTGAATTGCGAAAGAAAGGCGTTGCCGACCCAGATATTGCCCCGGCGTTGGAAACAGTGGATGAAGAAGACGCAGCCTGTCGCGCGGCTCGTCCACTGGCGAAACGCCACACCGCGTTGGATTGGCAGGCTTTCAGAAAAAAGTTAGGTGATTTCTTGCTTAGGCGCGGATTCCCTTATCCTGTCATCCGCGATGCAGTCAAACGACTATGGGCTGAAAACGCATCGCCGGAGCGCCAGGACACTGACGCTAATTTCTCTGACGTAGATTAAGGAAAACACTTATGGAACCGATTGGGATAATCGCAGGGCTTATCGTTGGCGCGGCCGCAGGCGCGGCAGTGGCGTATTTTTGGCTGAACAGGCTTGCCCGGCGCCAGCAGCAAAACGCCGCCAGTCAAGCGCAGATTACGCTGTCCAATGCGGAAGCGCAAGCGCAGGATGTGGTGAGACAGGCTCGTGATGAAGCTATCAAAATCAGGAGCGAGGCCGACACCGACATCAGTCGGCGGCGAACCGACTTGACCCGCGAAGACGAGCGGCTTCAAAAACGCCGCGAGCAATTAGACGAGCGCGTGGAGAAGCTGGAACAGCGCGAGCAGGGCCTCAACAAGCGTCAAAGCGCTCTGGATCATCAGGCTAAAGATTTGGAACAGTTGCAGACCCAGCGCATGGCCGCGCTGGAAGCCGTCGCCGAACTCTCGCGCGATCAGGCGCGCGATCACTTGCTCAAAATGGTCGAGGATGAATCCCGCAACGACATGGCCCGCCGCATCCGCGAGGTGGAAGACGAACTCTCCACCGAAGCCGATAATCGCGCCCGCGAACTGATCGCGATGGCAATTCAGCGCGTGGCCTCGGATTACGTGGCGGATGTCACCATATCGGTGGTTCAATTGCCCAGCGATGAACTGAAAGGCCGGATCATTGGGCGCAGCGGGCGCAACATCCGGGCGTTTGAGATCGCCAGCGGGGTGGATGTGGTGGTAGACGACACGCCAGAGGCGGTGACAATCAGCAGCTTTGATCCGGTGCGCCGTGAAGTCGCCCGCCGCGCGTTAGAAAAGCTGGTGCTGGATGGCCGCATTCACCCGGCGCGCATTGAGAGCTTGATTGCTGACTCGCAGAAAGAGGTTGAGGCTATCATTCGCGAGGAAGGCGAACGCGCCGCATACGACGCTGGAGTGGCGGGCCTGCCGCCCGATGTGACCCGAATGCTGGGGCGTCTCAAATTCCGCACCAGCTACGGCCAGCAGCAGTTGGCTCATGCTGTCGAGACGGCCCGGTTGGCGAGCGTGCTGGCGGCGGAACTGGGCGCGAATGTCGAGATCGCCAAGGCGGGCGGCCTGCTGCACGATCTGGGCAAGGCGATGGATCACGAAATGGAAGGGACGCACGCGATGCTTGGCGCAGAATTCTGCCGCCGGTATGGCGTTCCGCCGATGGTGATCAACTGCATTGAATCACATCACCACGAAGTTCATCAGGAATGCGTCGAAGCGATTATTGTGGAAGCTGCCGACGCTATCAGCGGGGCGCGGCCCGGGGCGCGGCGTGAAAGCCTTGAGAATTATCTCAAGCGCGTTCGCACGTTAGAGGAAATCGCTAACTCATTTGAGGGCGTCAACCAGAGTTACGCGCTTCAGGCAGGCCGTGAAGTGCGCATCATCGTCAAGCCGGATGACATTGACGATCTGGCGGCGATCCGTTTGAGCAAGGATATTGCCAAGAAGATCGAGGAGTCGATGCAGTACCCCGGCCAGATCAAAGTCACCGTCATCCGCGAAACCCGCGCGGTTGATTTCGCCAAATAACGCTGATAATGCTTGCCACGAGAGCGTTTTAGCGGCGCGTTGACAACAGGCCAGACAACCTTGTGTATGCCAATGATCAGACCGGGAGCGTTTCGGGTTAGTTTGGAAACGCTCCCGGCAAACGCAGGCCGCAAGTTTAACGCCCGATGTGCATCGGCATGATGACATGGGTAAAGGTGCTATCGCCAATCGGCCTCAGCACGCCCGGCTTGTCAGAACGCGATAGGCCAATCTCAATCCGATCCTGCTGAATAACGTTCAAGACCTCAATCAGGTAGCGCACATTGAACGCAATCTCCAAGCCCTCGCCTTCAATCGTCGCCGCGATCACGCCTTCATTGCTTCCCGTTTCTGACGATTCCGCGCTGACCTTGACTACCCCGGCCATGCCTTCCTGCGGCTGGATGCTCAGGCGCGCGGTGTGATTGGCTTCACGCGCAAAGATGTCGGCGCGCTTGCAGGCCTGCAACAATTCGGCGGTGTCCACAATTGTCTTCGTGGCAATGTCGCGCGGGATGATCTGCCGATAGTCGGGGAACGCGCCATCGATCACCTGCGTCACCACGTCGATGTTGGTCATATGAAACAACACCTGAGAGCGTTCCTGAGGCAGAGTCAACTGGACAAACTCTTCCTCATCCACGCTGATGCGGGCCAGTTCGTTGAGCGTTTTGGCGGGAATAACCAGTGAAAACGAATCGTAGAACTCTGACTCTAACGGTATTTCGCGCACGGACAACCGGAATCCGTCAGCGGCGGCCAGGGTCAATAGGCCGTTTTCAAAGGTCAACGACACGCCAGTCAGAATGGGGCGGCTGTCGTCGCGCGCGGCGGCCAGCGCCACCATCCCGATGCTTTCGCGCAGCAAATCAACCGGAATTGGCAAGCGTTCGTCGTCCGGCTGCGGCTCTGGCATGATGGGGAACTCGGCAGCGTCGATGCCCTTAATGTTGGCAACCGTCGCGCCGCAGGCCAATCGCAGCGTGTTGGTGCGAACGGCCACTTCCATGTCAACGCGCTCTGGCGAGAGCGTGTTAACGAGATCGGTGAGTGTCCGCGCTGGAACGGTGATTCCGCCGTCCTCTTCAACTGACGCGCCAATCCACGCCGTGACACCCATTTCAAGATTGGTAGCGGCGAGGCGGAGGCGACCATTATCAGAGACCATCAGGATATTAGAGAGGACGGGCAAGGTAGTGCGGGTTCCAACAGCCCGGCCCACAATTCCCAAACCCTTAGCCAGATTGTCTTGAAGACAGGAAACGCGGAGTCCCATGAAAATTCTCCCCCTGCGGGTGTAGTGTTGATAGAATACAACAAATAGCCTATTTGATGTCAGTATACAACATATGTTGTATGAATTCAAGCATATCCAGCCAGGAAGAGTGTCTGTTAGTAAGGGCAAGCAAGGGCGGGTTTTGAAGCCCGGCCTTACGCTAATGAGACTTTGCGCCTTCAACGAGAAACAATCCCCGGCGGGGCCTGACACACCCGTTAGGAAGAGCCTTTGTGTCTATTCAACCACTTCGCAAGCGCATTTAGAAAAGAGCGAGGCGCATAGTCAAACCGGCTGAAACGCGATAGACTCGCTGCACGTTTACGGCATCCTCATCAGTCGAAATCGTCACTTGCGCGAGGTTAAATTTATGAAGAATATCGCCGTGATTGGCGTGGGCTATGTCGGGTTAGTGACCGCTGCGGCCTACGCCGATCTAGGAAACCGCGTGGTCGCGTTGGACGCGGTGGAAGAAAAGATTGAAAAACTCAAACAAAACATCATGCCCATCTACGAGCCGGGATTGGCTGAGGTTGTCGCGCGCAATGTGGCGTCAGGCCGCCTGAGCTTCACCACATCCTATGCGGAAGCCCTGAAGGACGCGCGATTCGTGTTTATTTGCGTCGGGACGCCTTCAGGCGTCGATGGCGAAGCTGATCTTCAATATGTCAGACAGGCAGCCGAGCAGGTCGCTGAGACGATGGAACACCCCATGATTATCGTCAACAAGTCCACCGTTCCGGTTGGCACAGGCGACTGGGTGGCTGACATCATCAAGAATAAGCAGCCTCGCCCGATTGACTTCGCCGTTGTCTCGTGCCCAGAATTCTTGCGTGAAGGCTCGGCATTATTAGATGTCATGAACCCGGATCGCACGGTGCTTGGCTCGCTGGATCGAGACGCCGCCGATGAAGTCGCCCAGCTCCATCTGCCCCTGCGCGCGCCGATTATCGTCACCGATCTGCGCACCGCCGAGATGATCAAATATGCCTCCAACGCTTTCCTTGCCACCAAGATTTCGTTTATCAACGAAATTGCCACCATTTGCGAGGCATTGGGCGCAGACGTTAAAGAGGTCGCGGCGGGCATGGGGGCGGACAGGCGCATCGGCAAGATGTTTCTTGACGCCGGGATTGGGTATGGCGGGTCGTGTTTTCCTAAAGATGTTTCCGCTCTCAAGCACATGGCGACTGTGCAGGGGCAGCACCCGCAGTTACTGGAGGCCGTCACTGAGATTAACGCCTACCAGCGCCATCAGGTGATTCTTAAACTGCGCGATCTGCTGGACGGCGACTTGAAAGGCAAAACAGTGGGAGTGTTAGGGCTGGCGTTCAAGCCTAACACTGATGACATGCGCGACGCGCCAGCGGTCACGGTGATTGAGGCTCTGCTTAAAGAAGGCGCGAAGGTCAAGACATACGACCCAGTGGCGATGGAAAACGCGCAAGCGATGATCAGCGGCCCGGCCTTCTGCAACAATCCGTATGAGGTCGCCGAGGGCTGCGACGCGCTCGTTATCATCACGGAGTGGAATGAATTCAAGCAGCTCGATCTTGCCCGGCTCAAAGACATCATGAAGCAGCCGATCATCATTGATGGCCGCAATATTTACGATCCCGCTATGATGATGGACATGGGATTCCAGTATCGCGGCTTTGGGCGCGGCTATAACGGCTCGCAGGTAAACGCCCAATGATTGGCAAGGAACACGGCTAGCCATGCAAGGCGAATTTTTAGTTGCGATCATAAACCACCCGCTCGATCTGGAGATTGCGCGCAAGCAGCATTGGTATCGCATCCCCGTAAAAAGTGTCGAAAAACGGCTGAAGGATCGGTGGCCGCCCAAGCGCATCGCTTTTTATCAGACTAAAATATTTGGCCCAGAAAAGTATGCCATCAACTACTTTGCTGAGGTTTTGAAAATCGAAACGGCTTATCGGCGGGAACTTTTCCCTGATGAGCCTCTAAACGAGAAAAGCAATCGCCAATACTATAAACTTATCATTGATGATCTCCAGCCATTAGGCAATCCTATCTTCAGCAGGCGATGGCGAATGATAGTCTTCATTCCGACAACATGGGACAAGTTTCAAAAGGCCGCTGAGATCAACGACCTGTGGGATGAAAGCCCTCTCGAAGATCGTATCTGGGCTGGACTTAAGACTCTCAGGATTTATGCGGAACGGCAAGAGGAAGTGATGGCAGAGAAGATTTACTTTCTCGATTTCGCTGTTTATTGTGCCAAAGGAAAAATTGATGTTGAAACCGATGGGGATTCGTGGCACGCAAACCGCAAGCAGGCAAAGAAGGATAATTACCGGGATAACAATCTGGCTACCGCAGGATGGAAGATTCTGCGTTTTAATACGCCGCAGATACAAGAGAATCTGGATGACTATTGCATCCCCAAAATTGTGGAGAATATCAACTCGCTCGGCGGGCTTGACGAGGGCAAGGTCATACCAAGAAAGATCAATCTCGATAGCACCGGCCAGCCAAAACAACTGACGCTATTTGACGATTTGTAATCGAAGGCTAGCACTGTCTTCCACATCATAACTCACAGGAGGCAAGTTGGCATCCAACGGTGTCTTGAAGACCAAACTCAAGAACGGCCTGACTGTTCTGATCAAGGAAGTTCACAACGCCCCCGTCGCCACGTTCTGGGTGTGGTATCGGGTGGGCAGCCGCAATGAGAAACCCGGCGTCACCGGTGTTTCGCACTGGGTCGAGCATATGCAATTCAAGGGCACGCCCACCTATCCTGCGTCAATGCTCGACAAATTGATCTCGCGCGAAGGCGGCATGTGGAACGCTTTCACCTTCACGGATTGGACAACCTACTTCGAAGTGATGCCCGCCGAGAAAATTGATCTTGGCATCAGCCTCGAAGCTGATCGGATGGTCAACTCCGAGTTTGATCCGGAAGAGGTCGCTTCTGAACGGACAGTGATTATCTCCGAACGCAGCGGTTCTGAGAATTCCCCATCATGGCTGCTGTACGAGGAAATGCTCGGCGCGTCATTTCGGGTTCACCCTTATCGGCACACCATCATTGGCGAAAAGATCGACCTCGAAACGATGACCCGCGACGACCTTTACAACCACTACCGGAGCAACTATGTCCCCGGCAATGCCATTGCTGTGCTGGTCGGCGATGTGGACACCAAGGACGCGCTCAAATTGATTAAGGAGAAATTCGGCGGCATCCCCGCCGGGCCGCAGCCCCCTGAAGTCCATCGCCCGGAGCCGCCGCAGTTCGGCGAGCGACGGGTCGTGGTCAACCGGGAGGGCAATACCTCGTATGTCAGCGTGGCCTATCGCGGCTATGAGATCAAGCGCCCGGATTTCTTTGCGCTGGCCGTCGCTGACAGCATTCTGGCGGGGGCCAGCAGTTTCAACTTCATGAGCACCGCCCACACTTCCAACAACACATCACGGCTATACAAGGCGTTGGTAGACACCGAACTCGCCAGCGACGTAGGCGGCGGGATGACCGCCACCATTGATCCGTACCTGTACAGCATCTCAGCGACGGTGCGCGACGGGCGGGGCTGTCAGGAGGTTGAAGCCGCCATTCATGCCGTGACTGAGCGCATGGCGCGTGGCGACATTTCGGAAGCTGAATTTGAAAAGGCTCGCAAGCAAGCTAAAGCGTTATTCGCCTATGACAGCGAGAGCGTCACCTCGCAGGGTTTCTGGCTCGGTTTCGCAGAGACGCTGGTTGGCGATCACGAATGGTTTGATTCGTTCCTCGATCATTTGATGGCGGTCACGTTGGATGATGTCAAGCGCGTCTGCGCCGATTTCTTCGAGCCCAACAAGCGGGTGGTCGGTTGGTATGTGCCAACGGGTGGACAGTCCATGAGCGAGGAAGAATAACATGGCGACCAAAACCAATCATACTCACGCCCTCCCCGGCCCGGACGACATCACCCGCGTCGAGTTTGCCAACGGGATCACCGTGCTGGCCCGCGAGAACTTCACCAGCCCGGCGGTGGTCGTCGATGGTTTGCTGCGCAGCGGCAGCCTGTTGGAGCCGGATGACAAAGCCGGGCTTGCCAGCTTTCACGGCGATATGTTAATGCGCGGAACTGAAAAACACAGCTTCGAGCAGCTTTTTGAAGAAATCGAAAGCCTCGGCGCAAGCCTTGACGCAGGAGCCAGTGGGCACACGTACAGTTTCGGCAGCAAAAGCCTTGCCGAAGACCTGCCGACGATGCTCAGACTGATGGCCGAAGTCCTGCGCGTTCCAACCTTCCCGGCTGATCATGTTGAGAAGGCGCGCGGCGAGATTGTCACCAGTTTGAATATGCGCGCCCATGACACGCGCCGCATGGCAAGCCTGACTTTTCATGAACTGGCCTACTCGGATCACCCTTATGGTCGCAGCATGAGAGGTTATCTCAAGACCGTGCAGGCTATCACACGGGATGACATCGCCCATTTTCACCAAACGCTGGGCCCACGCGGGGCGATTGTGGTGGTGGTTGGCGCGATCAAAGCCGCCGACGCGGTCAAGCTGGTTGAAGACGCCTTTGGCGATTGGCAGAACCCGGATCAGCCGCCAGCCCCGGCAGCGCCAGCCGCGACACCGCTGGCTGAAATTCGCCGCAAAATGGTTGCCATTCCGGGCAAGACGCAGGCGGACATCATGATGGGCAACCCCGGCCCAGCCCGTAGCGCCCCTGATTTTCAGGCGGCGCGGATGGCGAACAGCATCCTGGGCGTGTTTGGCCTATACGGTCGGCTGGGCGACGCCGTGCGCGAGCGTCAAGGGTTGGCTTATTATTCTTACAGCCGGCTTGACGGGGGATTCGGCCCCGGCCCGTGGTGGGTGAGCGCGGGGGTCAACCCTGATAATGTCGAGCGCGCCGTCGAAACGATCCGCGAAGAGCTTCGCAAGATCACGAGCGAGCCTGTCACCGACGACGAGCTATCGGACAACAAGTCATTCTTCAAAGGCCAGTTGGTGATCGGGCTTGAGATGAACGAAGGGGTGGCCGGGTCGATCATGAATATGGAGAGGCACCAACTGGGGTTGGATCATCTTCGCAAATATGCGGCTATGATTGACGCATTGACAAAAGACGAAGTTCAGGCCGCCGCCGCGCATTACCTGAACCCGGACGCCTTCGCGCTGGCCGTCGCCGGGCCGAACAGCGATTAAGACGTTATGCTCCGCACGGGCGTTGACCTGATCGAAGTCTCCCGGATTGAAACTTCCGCCAAGCGTTTTGGCGAACGCTTCTATCATCGATTCTTCACCGAGGCCGAGCGCGCCTACTGCGCCGGGCGGTTCCCGGCATTGGCGGCGCGTTTCGCGGCCAAAGAGGCTGTCGCTAAAGCGCTGGGCACAGGGATTGGCGATATGCGCTGGGTGGAGATCGAGATAGTTCAAGGCGAGCGCAATAAGCCGGAAGTCAAGCTGCATGGCGCCGCCGCCGAAATTTCGGCGCGACTGGGGTTAAACGAGTGGTCGATCAGCCTCTCTCACACCCACGAACACGCCGTTGCCTTTGTCGTCGCTATCGGAAACCCTTAAGCATCGGGGCGGTTGTCTGTTGTCCGCCACGCTGAATTGCGTACAATACAGAATAGGGCATCGGGTATTTCCCGTTGCGCCATCGACAGACATCATTCCTTCAAGGCGACAACATACCGTATGGCCCAAATACTGGTTATCGACGACGACACAAGCCTGCTCCAAATGATGAGCATTATGCTCAAACGGGCCGGTCATACTGCGGTCATTGCCAGCGATGGCAACGAAGGGATTCAGATCGCCCGGAACACGCACCCCGATATGGTGATTGTTGACGCGATGATGCCGGACATCAGCGGCTATGATGTCTGCGTAGCGCTCCGCCAAGAGCAATCCACCAAGGATATTCCATTGCTAATGCTCACGGCGCTTTCTCAGCCGGAGTATCGAGGCAGGGCGGAAGATTCGGGGGCGGACGGGTTTATCACCAAGCCTGTCACCCGCGACGATCTGGTCAAGCATGTGGACGAGATTCTTCGGGTCGGGGCGCGCAATTTTCCTGACTTTGCAGGCCAACCCGGGCCAGATGAAGATCGGGGCGCGGCGCAGGCGGCTGCTCCAGCAGTCGAGCCTGCTCCGGTGTCGTCAGTCTTTGCGCCCGCGCCCGTGATGGCCCCTAAACCTGCCACCGGGCCGTTGAGCGGGCTTCCGCTGGTTGTGGTGATGGGTCTGGGCAGCGGCACAGGCGCGACGACTATCGCGGTCAACCTGTCGCTTGCCTTGATGCAATACGGGCGCGCCTGTCTGGTTGATCTCAATTACCGGGTTGGGCAGGTCGCTGTCCATTTGCGTGTCGCTCCGCGCGGGACATGGTTGAACCTGTTGGCATTCACCGCTGGCAGCGACAAGCGCATGATTGCCCAAGCCTTGACGGTTGATCATTCCTCCGGAGTGGCCCTGATCGCCGCACCACAGACGCCGGTTCCAGATCGCTTGAGCGCCGCTACCGTGCATTATTTGTTTAGCGCCCTCTCCGAAGGTTTTAGCCGCGTGGTGGTCGATTCGCCGATGGAGATGGACGCGACCAGCATTGCCACGCTGAATGAAGCCAATCACATCGTGCTAACGCTCGGCAACGATCCTGCCGATCTGGTGGCGGTGCCCAATATGCTCCAAACACTGGAAGCCATGCGCCTGCCGGGGCAGTTTCATATCGTTTTGAACCATACCCGCCCGCATGGCATTTCGTATGAAACAGCCATGCAAGCCGTGAATTCCCCCTTAGCGGTGGACATTCCCTATGAGCCGGCTCAAATTGACGCGGTGTCAACCGGGAGGCCCCTGCTGATGTCCCAACCCGCGTCCCTGTTCTCGCGGGCTATTCTGCATCTGGCGCGGTTCCTGTAAAGAAAACAGGGACGGCGCAAGCGTTTGCCTGGCTGGTTCTGCTGGCGTGTGTGTTGTAATGGGATGAGGAATGAACAAAATACTGGTAGTCGAGGATGAGACGATCACCTCGGACATGTTGCGGCGTTACTTCGAGATTGTCGGCTACGAAGTTATCAACGCCATGACTGGCGCCGGCGCGATCAAGAAGGCCGAGCTTGAAAAACCAGCCATCATCATTCTGGATATCAACCTGCCAGACATTGACGGCTACGAAGTCTGCCGCAGGCTGCGGGCGGCGCAACCCACCAAACACATTCCCATAATCTTTCTCACCCGCAAAGATGATCGCCGTGACAGGCTGGCAGGGTTGGAACTGGGCGCAGACGACTTTCTGACCAAACCGTTTGACGTGGAAGAACTCCGCTTGCGGGTTCATAACATTATCCAGCGCATGGGCGGCGCGCCGCTGGTTGACGCTCGAACCAGCCTGCCCAGCGCGTCGCTCATTCAAGAGCGGCTTCCCCAATTATTAGCGGACGCGGAGAGCGTGTTTGTTGAACTGGAAATTGTGGGGATGGAGGGTTTTTTAAAACGATACGGGCCAGTGGCGGCCAACCAGGCAATTCGCAGCACGGCCAAGATCATTGGCGATGTGCTTCACGAAATTGACCCGGTTCGCTCATTTATCGGACATCACGCCGATCATCGCTTTTTGATTGGCATCCCCCGAACCGGCGCGGAACGAGCCGAGAAGGAACTCCCTGAACGGTTTGAAAAACTGGCGGCTAAGTTCTATGACAAGGCTGATCTCGAAAAGAAGAAACTGGAAGTGGAAGGCAAGTCCTTCCCGCTGATGAGCCTCAAGCTCAAACGCAGGAATGCGAAAGACATTCCGGGACTTCTGGAAACAAAAACAGAAGACAAGCCAGGACGTCCGACGCGCCCCAAACCGAGAAAAATCGCGCGTAAGTGACGCCCACGGGCAGGCGTCACGCCCTGCGCGGCGCAGAATGGCTAATCACCCGACCAAGCCTGCGTCCGGCTTCGACAAGCTGTTTGGGTGGATAGAGGCTAAATGCCAGCCTGAGACTATTCTGGCCGCCCCAATCGCTGTGAAAACGCGCGCCCAGCACATAGGCTATACCGCCAGCTTCGGCCTCAGATAGCAGCGCCTCGCTGTCCATTTCCTTCGGCAATGTCACCCAGATAAAGAACCCGCCGCCCGGCAAACGAACGTGGCAGCCATCAGGCAAAGACTCATTCAGGGACGCCGCCAGCGTGTCGCGGCGTTCGCGGTAAGCCGTCCGCAACAGCGCCACCTGTTCGTCAAAGCCGCCTGACGCGCACAGCTCGGCGACGGCCAGCGCGGTGAAAGGGCTGATCCCCCCGCCGCTGTCTAACGCGCCGCTCGCCAAGAGCCGATCCACCAGCGCGCCCGGCGCGGTCATCCAGCCTAATCTAAGACCCGGCGCCACCGATTTCGAGAACGAGCCGACCGCGCCACCACCCCAGCCGAGGCAATGCTCCACAGCGAGGCAGGGGGCGGCCCGTCATACGCCAGTTCGCGGTAAACGTCATCCTCAATCACCAGCAGAGTTTCCTGCTCTGCCAACGCCACCAGATCGCGCCGCCGGGGCTCGCTCAATGAAACGCCTGTCGGGTTGTTGAAGGTTGGCACGGTGTATAGCGCGCAAGCGCGCTTGCCGGCGAGACGCAGCTTTTCAAGCGCTTGGGCGACGGTTTCCACGCGCAACCCGTTACCGTCTGACGGGATCGGGATAATTTCAAGCTGGTGATCGTGGAGGATGCGCAACGCCAAATGATAGGTCGGGGACTCAACCAGCACGGCGTCGCCGGGTTTTGCGACCAGCGCGAGGAGCATGTCCAGTGCCGCCGAATTGCCGCCTGTCAGCATGATTTCATCATCGGCGGGAGCGCGGCCCTCGTGTTGCGCAATGCGCGCTGATAGCCATTCCAGCAACGGCCCCGCGCCGCGTGTGTCCCCGTATTGGAGGCCATTAGAGCCGTGTTTGTCCAGCGCGGCGACGGTGGCCCGGCGCATAGCATCAACCGGCAATAGAGCCGGGTCTGGATGCCCCCAGCCCAATTCCAGGATACCTGGTCGCACTACAATCTGAAGCGTAGGAAAAGTCATAGGCTAAATTGATTGCCCCAGATTCGCGCGGGGCGTTATAGCGACGGTCGTCGTTTGTGCCAATCGATGACTTGCTGATAGGCGTGCGCGATCTGCAAAAGCGTCGATTCGCGCGGCGCGACAAGCTGCATCCCGATAGGCAATCGATCTTGCGTGAAGCCGACAGGCATCGACAGCGCGGGCATCCCGCTGAGGCTAAAGGGGTAGTTGAACTTGAGCATGAGCCGGCCTGCCGCCACGCTATCCAGACCATCGATTTTTAGAGCGGGAACCGACGTGGTGGGCAGGGCGATCACATCAATCTGATTGACGAAAAATCCATGTAGCGTCTGACGCCATTCGCGCCCGGTCTGGCGCGCCTGCGCGTAGTCCACCCCGCTAAACCCGGCAGCCGCCTCCAACCGCGAACGCACGTCGGCGCCGAAACGCTGGGGTTCGGTAGCCAACCGTTCCTTATGATACGCCGCCGCCTCAGTCAGGGCAATGATCTGCGACGCGCGCAACGCCGCTTCAATTTCTGGCAAAGCGATATCCACCTGCGCCATACCGAGATCTGCCAGTGTGTTGATCGCGGCGCGCACAGCGCTTGCCACTTCAACGTTCGATTCGCGCCAGAAATAGGGGTCAGTCGGAACACCCATCCGAAGGCCCGCCACAGGCTCGCTGAGGCGCACACTGCATCCGACTGGCGAGAGCGGTTGTTGATCGAGTAGATCAACCAGAAGGGCTACATCCTGCGCGCTGCGAGCCATTGGCCCCACTGTGTCCAATGTGCCACTCAGTGGCACGACTCCGCGCGCGCTGATTCGTCCTTTGCCGGGCCGGATGCCAGTCACACCGCATACAGCTGATGGAATCCGCACCGACCCGCCTGTGTCTGTGCCCAGCGCGGCGGCGCACATCAGCGCGGCGACCGCCACCCCCGAACCGCCACTCGAACCGCCGGGACTGGTTTCCGGGTTCCAAGGGTTGCGGGCCGCGCCAAAATGGGGGTTGATATTGGTGACGCCCAGCGCGAATTCATGCAAGTTGGTCTTGCCAATAATGATTGCCCCTTTGGAGTTGAGACGTTGAGTCACATCCGCGTCTTCTTTGGCAATAGACCCGCGCAGGAAATCTGAGCCAGCAGTGGTTGGCTCGCCTGCCATATCAATCAGGTCTTTGACAGCAATGGGAATCCCGTGCAACGGCCCCCAGTCTTCGCCGCGTTGCATCGCTTCGGTCGCATGTTTAGCCTGCTCTAGCGCCTTTTCGGGCATTAGGTGAATATAGGCATTGAGCTTGTCATTCAACTGTTCGGTGCGCGACAGGGTTGCCCTGATCAGTTCCAAGGGGGTGATGTCGCCTGCATGGATCAAGTCGCTGGCTTCGACAACGCCTAGTTCAACGAGAGCGTTTTCATCCATAAGATTGCCGCCTTTAGATTTCGAGGCCGCGCCACCGGCTTTGCCTCACCGGACGGGATTGGTTATACTTTGCGACTTAGCGGGGTGTGGCGCAGTTGGCAGCGCGCTGCGTTTGGGACGCAGAGGTCGTCGGTTCAAGTCCGACCACCCCGACACAAGTCATCAACAAACAAGCCCCATGAGGGGCTTGTTTGTTCTTAAGGATCATTGCTTAACGCAAAAAGAATGACAGAGCCACCAGCCCGCCAATCAATATCGCGGCTATGATCCCAATTCGTGCTAGATCCCGCAACACATAGCTGTACTCTGCCGCGAGGTCTTGGGGCGTAGCCGAAAGCATCGCAGGGCGGGAAGATCGGCCAGCGATATTCGCGCCGCCGCCGCTGCTTCCACCCCGTCCAACGCGCTTGCTTCGTGATAAACGTTTTGCCATTTAGTTATCTCCTCAATTCTTCCGAGCTATTTTACTGGGTAATCAGCGTGGCGACAACGACAATTCGCTTGTTGTTGACCAGATAAGGGTAACAAGAAATCAGCGTGACTACCGGCTCTTTCGTGGGGGCCATCACGCCGACTTCATTCGGTTTGACGATCTTAGTGTATTGAACTTGATACATGTGCTGCTCGGTGAGCGTCTTCAGGATTATCTCGTCGCCTTCCTTGAGTTGATCAAGGTTGCGGAAAATTTCCCCATAAATATCGTTGTGAGCCGACAGGACGGTGTTCCCGTTCTGGCCGGGATTGGCGGTGCCGATGTGCTGGGCTACGCCCTGCTTGAGTTGTTCCCAACCATCACCCTGCACTACCGGAGCGTTGACCCCGATGCGGGAGATCACGATGCGCGTTGCAAGACCGGGCCCCGGGGTGGGCAGCAGAATAGCCCCAAAGAATTGCTGCTCGAGTTGCGGGCGAAGGTACGCCGGCACTTCATCATAATTGGGCTGCGCGCCGCCGGGGCTGGTAGGCGGAGTATGGCCACCCGGCAACGCCACCGCGCTGATGACAGGGGTGGGCGACGCAGTAGGCAGTTCGGCCACCGCGTCCGCCTGCTGCTGCGCTGATTCATCATTGATTTGCTGAACACTCAGAGCCGCAAAAATAAGAATTCCAACAAGACTCAAGGCGGCGGCAATCTCCACCGCCAACAGCAGCCGATCACGAAGGCTGCGCCTAGATTGGACAACCTCCGCCACAAACGACGTGTGCGGCAGGGCAAGTCGCGGAGCGCCTGGCGGCTCTTCCCTTGCAAGCTCGTGCGGCAAGGGAATGTCATCACGACGGCGACCTCGTCGGGCGAACAGCTCCAGCCTTTGTTGGCGCGCCTCACGCTTTTTGATCCGAAGGGCCTGCTCGAGCTCTTCGACAGTCAGGTCATCGACGGAACGGCGATCTGGCATGATGTGACCTTGTATTTTCTAAGCTCATCGGGGCAGATCATACCATTTTCAGCGTTGGTTTGCCTTTCTAAAAGAAGTATACAATTGAAATCTTTGATGTTGGATCACAAGAAAAGACCAGCAATTTGATTTCAGAGAATAGCTTTCTTGACAAGCTTATTGCAAGCCGTTAGAATGCTGACGTGGTTCCAATGGGCCTGTAGCTCAATTGGGAGAGCGCTACAATCGCACTGTAGAGGTCAGGAGTTCGAATCTCCTCAGGTCCACAAGTTACAGATTTCACAAAACTCCCCACGGATGATGTTGGGGTGTTTTTGTCTATGCTTCGATTTGAGCATAGAAACAGGCTGTCGGAGCTGCCAATCGACCTTCATAGCGCCTGATCTGAGTTCGAATCCCTTCAGGTCGACAAACCTACATTGCACAGACAAACCGGCTTCTTGGGTCGGAATTTTTTATCAATGGTGGCGTTTGACTGGCAAAGACAAGAGAGTGTGTCATAAGCCGATCCTCCCATTCTACAAGGTTGTTAGGTGGGTTCGAGTCCCGTGCCTGCTGCCTAGAGAAACGCTTCACAAAGAACTGCCCGCCGATGAGGTGAACAATTTCTTTCCAGACTGCGATTTGAGTAGGTCAATAAGCTTGCCGAATTGCCTCAAGGTGTGTCATAGACGATCACGCAGTTCGGCGACTCGCTTACGAAGGATCTGTGCTACCTCTTGCGTCCCTACGACGTGGCAGCTGTTAGCTACCCGCAAATGCCGACCAGCCCTCGAAGGCAACGGCATTCTGTTCTTCTTTATCGGCAAGCACGAGCGTATGTTCCTGACCATCAAAGATCAGTACCACCATCAACTCTGGCCTTCCATCATCCTCCATTTGTGCCATGCAGTAGCGCTCATGGCCAAGCGGGTTACGGATGGTGAGAGCGAGACAGCGATCTGCAAACGCTCCACTATGCTGACACTTATCATGATCAATCACGATTTTCATTTCTTGCCTCCTTGGAAAGCAATCTGACCATACCCACCCGATGGTGGGTGGCCTAAACAACGCCCCTATTTCTGCCAACTACGCAGCAACAGCAGCACATTACGCAGCTCTTCCTCTGCCAGGACGCCTTCAAAGCCATCCATCCCGGTGCCTTTTCGCCCCGTCATTAAGAAGGCGAGCAATTTATCGTCACTCAGAGATTGCACATAGCTGTTGTCATGCAAATTAGGGCCAAGCCCACCGGTGCCATCGTCGCCGTGACAGGCAGCGCAGGTGTTGGTGAACACGGCCTGCCCCATTTCTTCCGGTGGCAGTAGTGTGGCAATGCGACCCTGTGCCACAAACAACTGATTATCCCGAACTAGGTCAATAATCGCGCGGATTTCCTGCGCCTGGGAGTCATCGGCCTGTGTCAGCGCCGCATTAAGGTAATATTCGGCGTCTATTCGATCAAATTCGCGTATGGCAAATAACGCATTGCTAAGATACATTGCCAGCGAAATGTCTGCGGACACAGCTTCCCCCTTGCGCCAGACAGCTATCAGGGCCACCACGTCATTGATCTGCCCCGGCGATAGCACCGTCCCCCAGGTAGGCATCCCTTTCGCCGGACGTCCGTGGGAAATCGTGTTGCGATACCAGGTGTCATCCAACCCGGCAAGCCGTTCCGGGTTGTTCAGGGCTGGCGCGTGTTCGGCGCCCTGACCGTTCTCACCATGACAGACAAAACACGTCCGGGAATAAATGGCCGCCCCGCGCACAGGGTCTGGCTGCTCCACAACGGGGATGAGCTCGGGAGCTGTAGGTTCCCATGCACGGATGAAGGCGACTAGATGACCCGCCTGCTCATCGGTGAAAGGGCCACCGAAAGCCTGTCCCCATGCAGGCATGACGGTTCCTGGCACGCCGCTGCGGATCAGATTGAAGAACGTCTCATTGCTCGCCGTAGTCAACAACTCACGCGAATTCAGCGCCGGGCCAATGCCTCCCTCACCGAAATCGCCATGACAAGCCGCGCAGTTTTCGCTGTATAAAGCGCGACCAGCATCGATCGATGCCACCCGATCCGCCTGTTCTTGCGCATGAATGCGAGCAGGCTCTTGAAAAAGATAAAGCTGGAAGACGATTAGGGTCGTGAGCGTAAGCCCAAAGGCGACAGCTATAAACCGCGTGTAGTTTTCTTTGGGACGCATAAATGATCTCCTCAAACAGATGTAGCCTGAGATGGGTCATACTGGTCACGCGCGATGGGACTACCGGTATTGACGATGACTTGCCCATCCTCTATTTCTATCGGAAAGATGTCCAGCGGGCGTGGCGCCGGGCCACTGACGACCTCGCCGACCGTGTTGAAAATCGAGCTGTGGCATGGGCAGTGGAACTGACCTTCATCTTCGCGCCAGGGCACGGTGCAGCCGAGGTGTGTGCAGCGCTGCCACAGCGCCAACAATTTGCCGTCCTCGAGGCGCGAGATGTAAAAGCGGCCCGCCAAGATATGACTCACAGAGCCGGGCTGAAACTCGTCCACCTGCCCCGCCAGTATTTTCCCGCCAAATGATCCGGCTTGAATACGCGGCTTCAAAAATTGGAGCAATGCGATGCCTGCTTGCCCAAAAAGCCCGAACACCGATACTCCCCAGATTACTCCGAGAAAATGCCGGCGGCTGGCCTCTTTTCTTCTATTTCCGATAGGTGTCATGCTGAACTCCGTGACCATGCTTCGATTAGAGATCATTCCAAGGGTTATACCCATCCGGCATCTGCCAGGGCCAGTAGAGTTTAAAGCCCGGCCCCCGGAACAGAAAACCGCTTAACGTAAAAATGACTGCGGAGACGAACATCACGGTGAACAGGGCAAGCAGTATTTCATGGCGGTTTGCCTTTGCCAGTCTCAAGACTAGAACGGGTATCGCCACGAGCGCGAGCAGAATGGCGGCGGGCAACAATCCGTTCGCCACCCACTGCGGCATGGTGTCCCTCAACATCTCGCGCAGCGTGAACATATTATCCAGCGCAATATAGGCTGGCATGACGATCAGGGTATACACCGCTGTCAAAAAAGTGATCCGCTTGCCGCGAGTCGACGAGAACCATATCCCGGCCCCTGTCCGCGCCTGATCGATATAGGGCAAGGCCACTAGAAAACCGATCAGAGCAGCAGGGATCAAAACCCCGGCCACTGTCGGGTGCATATGCTCCAATAATTCCTGCAAGCCCACGAAATACCAAGGGGCCTTGGCCGGATCAGTCGTCACCATCGGGTTGGCGATTTCGTCCAGAGGAGCTTGCTTGACCAACGAAAACAGGAAGATGGAGAGCGTCACGGCCAACAGCAAGATGGTTTCCCACAGCAGCACAATCGGAAAGGAAAAGATCGTGTCATCTGGGCCTTTCCCTACCATTGGGCTGTCGCCGGGCATAAGCTCGACCAGCGCATAGCTCTTGGCGCTATCTTTGGGGAAAATCTCGTCGGTCACAAAGATGTCATCGTCTGGCATCGTTCTCTCCACAACTTGACTAGGATGATCTATTCATCACGATTCAGATCCATTTCATTGACGGCCAACCCACCATCTTTCCGGACTCGCCACACATGCACGGACACCAGCAGGGCGATCAGCAGCGGCAGAACGGCGACATGCAGCGCGTGAAACCGGATGAGCGTGTTCTGTCCTACTTCTGTTCCCCCCAGCAAGATTTCGCGCATGGCCGGGCCAGCCAGCGGCGCATACCCGGCAATATTGGTGCCCACCGTGATGGCCCAGTAGGAAAGCTGATCCCAGGGCAGCAAGTAGCCGGTGAAGCTGGCTCCCAGCGTCAACAGCAGCAGACCCACGCCGACCATCCAGTTAAATTCGCGCGGGGGCTTATAAGCGCCAGTATAGAAAACCCGCGCCATGTGGAAGATCACCGCCAAAACCATGCCGTGCGCCGCCCAGCGATGCATGTTGCGCGTGAATTGCCCTAAGGCGATGGAGAGTTGTATCTCCTTCATGGTGGAATAAGCGCGTTCGACGGACGGCACGTAGTAAAACATCAACAAGACGCCGGTGAACACCAATACCCCAAACAGAATCGCTGAAATGATTCCCAGTCCAAATGAATAAGACCAACGCAGGCTCCGGCGGCTGACCTTGACCGGGTGCAAGTGGAGAAAGACGTTGCTGGTCATCGCCAGCGAACGGTCAAGCGGGTTGTCCGGCCAACCGTGACGAAAGACCGAACGCCACACCCGCGATTGAACCAGCCGATCTAGCAGCGAGGAGAGAGTCATGGCTTGTTCCTGTGTCATCGATTTGCCATCGAGCGGGCAGATTTCTGGCCCGCTCGATGGTCTTGAAAAGTGGTTAGGTTAGAAGGCAGTTCGCCTCTTTACTTGGCGGGCAATGTTTGAGCGTAGGCCAGAAGATCAGCGATGTCTTCTAGCGACCAGCCTAACGCCTTGCCTGCCGGCATCGGCTCGCCGGGCTGTCCAAAGGAAGCTTTGTGGAAGAACTCCCACGGGTTGTCGGCTGCCACCGTGCCGAGGAATTCCGGCTCGGCGTCATCGCCAAAGTTGATCTTCTTGCCATCCGTGCCATGACAAGCGGCGCAAGTGCCTTCAAACAAATCCTTCCCGTGAGCCGGATCTCCAGTGACCACACCCTCAGTGCTGATATAAGGGCTGGTGTCGACAGTTTCTGTCTGCAAGAACGCCACCAGCGCGTTGAGCGCAGCCTCATCCATCGCGGACGAAAAGTCATGATCCGGGTTCGATTTTCCAGTGAGCCATCCCAATAGCTCATCAGACGACATCGAAGCCGAGTTCAAGACTCCCGTGAAACCGGTCTGGTGCGAACCGGAGCCATAAGCGCCTTCTAGCCCTTTATAGTCCCAGCCGTGACATTCCTTGCAGCGCCAGGTGTCTAAGCCGCTGCGGGTGTTGGTCGTCTGGGTTGCCCACAATGGCTGATCGCCAGTTGGCTCATCCAGGCCCAGCGCCTCCCACCATACGTCGTACAGCGGGCCGCCGCCGCTGAGGGCCGGTTCGGTGGGAACCGTCTGGGCGTAAGCCAGCACATTCGCCACATCGTCCTGCGTCCACTCGTTGACAATAGCGGAGGGCATCGGCCAGCCCGGCTGACCAAAGCGCACTTTATGGACGAACTCCCACGGGTTGTCCCCGGCGACATGCCCCAGGAACTCCGGCTCAGCGAGATCGGCGAAATTGATAGCATTGCCGTCCGGGCCGTGACACTTGCTGCACACTTCGCCGAATTTGTCCTCGCCATCGGCGGCGCTGCCTAGCGATTTCCCGCTAGCGTCAATCAAAGCGTCGGTGTCGATCAATCCGCCGGACACAAACAGGGCTAGGTCGATCAGGTCTTGTTCAGCCATCACTTTGGAAAAGTCGTGATCGGGATTAGTGCCGCCCTTCAGGGCTGCCAGAATCCCGCTGGCGGGCTTGCCTGCGCTGTCTAAGACACCGGGGAAGCCGGTGAAGTGCGAGCCTGTGCCGTAAGCGCCCTCTGGCCCTTTGTAGTCCCAACCATGACACTCTTTGCAGCGCCAGGTGTCTGCGCCACTGCGCGTGTTGGTTGTCTGGGTTTTCCACAGCGGGTGATCATCGGTGGGAGCGTCTAGACCAAGCCCCTCCCACCATGCGTCATACAACCGTCCGCCCTGGACCATATCACCCTCCAACTCCGGGGCGGCGGTTTCAACGGGTGCCGGTTCTGTCTTCGGCGCTTCAGTTGCAGCTTCTTGTGTCGGGGCGCTGGTGGGTTGAGTCGGCGTGCAGGCCGCCACGACTATTAAGCCCATCAGCGCAATGAGTGAGATTGCCATCACATGCTTGGCAATAAATTGTTTTGTCACCTTGACCTCCTTGCGAGTCATATAGGGACACATAAATTGATTTCAGAAAAACTATTCTGGCTCTTCGAATAGCGCCTCCTCCGTGAAACGAAAGGTTTCCATTTTCACGGCCTGCGTTGGGCAGCGAGCCGCGCACAAGCCGCAGCGGATGCAACGGGTGGGGTCGAGCAGCATGGCGCTGGCCGCTTGGTTGCGCTCGACTACCGCGGCTAACGTCTCGTCGCCTTCAAGTGTCGAGGCGGGAACCAGTTTCAGGCAATCGGTTGGGCAAACGTCCACGCAGCCGTTGCACAATATGCACAAACTGCCGTCAAACACGGGGTTGATAGAACAGATCAGGCAGCGCGCCCCCTGCTCGCGTGCGGTGGCGTCATCGAAGCCCTGTTCAACCAGTGACACCCCAATCCGGCGATCAGCCGCCAACGCGGGTGGTTGACGGCGCGGCCAGCGTAGATAACCACGCAGCGGACCAACATCGGGATATTCCCGTTGGGAAAGCGGTGTGAAGTACCCTTTGCGAATAAGGCGAGGCGTCAAACCCTGAAGATAAGCATGGATGCTGCGCGCGGCGCGCTGCCCATCAGCGACGGCGTTGATAATCAGGCGCGGACCAAACGCGATGTCGCCTCCTGCATAGACCCCCCCGGCTGTTGTGGCTAACGTGTCTTTTGCCACCTGCAACGTGCCACGCGGGGTGATTTCCAACCCATCGTCGGGCTGCACCCAATCCAGATCTCCCGATTGCCCGATTGCGACGATCACGCTGTCGCATTCCCAGACCTTCTCGCTGTTCGGGATCAACTGCGGATTGAAACGCCCTTGCTCGTCAAAGGCGCGGGCCACCTCCAGTGTTTCGACGCCTACCGCGCGCCCGCTCCGGTTGACGATACGCCTAGGCGCGACGTGGTTGTAGATGGCGACGCCTTCTTCTTCAGCTTCAATAATCTCTATTGGGTCTGCCAGCATCTCGTCACGGGCTTCGACCACAAGACAACGCACTTCCTGAGTCGCGCCAAGCCGCGCAGCGGTGCGCGCTACGTCCAAAGCCACTGACAAATCGCCGCCCGATTGCGCCGGATGCCCCAGCCGTGCAGCCGTGCGCGCCACGTCCATCGCCACGTTGCCGCCGCCGACCACCAGAACGCGCTTGCCGAGATCAAGGTTATAACCGCCCAGATTGACATTGATCAGAAAGTCAACGGCTCTCAGCACGCCATCTGCCTGTTCGCCTTCCACGTTTAAGGTACGGCTGCGGTACGTGCCAATGGCGATAAACACCGCGTCAAAATCGCGACGCAGGTCGGCCAGCGTGAAATCGGCGCCTAGCGTCTGGTTGAGCCTTAGCGTTGGGCCGAGGGACAGAATGGCTTGGACTTCGAGGTCAATCAGTTCGCGGGGCAGGCGATATTCCGGGACGCCGAGCCGCAGCATTCCGCCAGCCACCGGCGCGGCGTCATAGATCGTGACCTCGTGGCCAAGCAGCGCCAGATCATGAGCGCACGATAGCCCTGCTGGCCCCGCCCCAATAATGGCGACATGCTTCCCGGTCTTGTCGCCGCGCAGCCGGGCGGCGTTCAGCCCGCTACGGCTGGTGGGGAAGATGGTATTGCCCAGATCAAAAGCGTCTGTCCGGCCCACGTAAGCGGGCCACGCTGGAGCTTGCTGCGATTTGCCGCTCTCGCCGAGATACACGCCGTACTGATCGTTGACGAAGCGCTTGAGCGCGCGGATAGCAATGGGCGCGTCGATCTTGCCCCGGCGGCAAGCCGCCTCGCATGGGGCGCCGCATACCCAGCCGCAGGTGGAGGCAAAGGGATTGGTCTCACGCGCGATCAGATAGGCGCGCTCATACTCGCCGTGAGCGATGGCAGTGACATAGGCACGGCCATCCGTGCGCACCGGGCAGGCAAACTGGCAGGCAATCGTTTGCTGATAAAAGGGTAAATCGGGCAGAAACGCGCAGTAGCGGATCATAAGACTCAGACTCCCTACCGTCAGTGTAGCAAGCAAAGGTCTAGGTTTAGTTCAGATTGCGTGTGAGTTGGGTGGAGAACTGCCTGCTGGTGGCCGCCTTTTCCAGCGGTGAGGGATCATTCGAATCGATAACCAAAGCCACGCTCGGTGATAATGTGCCGCGGGTCGCCGGGATCTTGCTCGATCTTCTGACGCAGCGACCAGATATAGTGCTTCACTTGCTCGACCTGGCCACTGTATTCCGGCCCCCAGGCTTCATCAAGGAGGCGATCGGTAGAAACGGGGCTGTTGAGGTTGCGGACAAGCGTTGCCAGCAGACGATATTCCGTCGGGGTCAGTTCGATAGATTTATCGCCAACCCAAACATGGCGCTGATCGAAATCAATCACGAGGTCGCCGCTGGTGACCCGCTGATCGATATCGGCCTTGTGGCTGGTACGAGCCAACACTGCCCCGATACGTGCCACTATCTCGGCAAAGGAAAAGGGCTTGGTCACATAGTCATCCACGCCCAGTCGAAAACCACGCAGCTTGTCGAATTCCTCCCCTTTGGCAGTCAACATAATCACCGGGGCAGATGACATCTCTCGCAGATGTTTGCAGACCTCCCAGCCGTCGATGCCGGGCATCATTACATCCAATACAACCAACTGGGGTTTCTCCTCAGCCGCCAGTTGCAGCCCTTGCGCGCCGCTGCTGGCTAACACACAGCGATAGCCAGCCATCTGTATGTGATCGGACAGAAGCTCCAATAGGGTTTCATCGTCATCGACCAGCAGGATAGTTTGTGTGGACATCTCAGTCTTGCCATACCGGGAGCGCAAATGAAAAAACTGCGCCTCCATCGGGGTGATTTTCGGCCCAAATGCGTCCATGCTGGGCTTCCACGAGGATACGGCAGACGTACAGCCCTAGTCCATAGCCATAAGCGGTTTGCGAGTCGGTGCTGTCAGCCCGATAGAACTTGTCAAATATGTGTTCCACCTTCTCGACAGGCAGGCCGGGGCCAAAATCGCGGATCGAGAAGGTGACTTCGCTTTGATCGGCTCGCACGTCCATCACCACTTCTGCGCCGAGAGGAGAGTATTTGTCGGCGTTATCTAACAGGTTGGCAAGCGCTTCGGCGACCCGGTCACGATCAGCGAAGATAAGCGGCAGGCCGGGTTTGTCTGTCAGGCGGATCACACGGGGCGAGATGCGAGCATGGAACTGTTCGGCGGCTTGGCGCACCAGCGGCAGCGCGGAGATCGGTTCGACGTGAAAAGGCATCTCGCCAGCCTCGATCCGCGCCGCATTAAGCACATCTTGCACCAGACGATCAAGGCGGCTGATCTGCTGTTCCATAATGACAAACATGCGGGAACAGGTCGGGCTGATTGCCCCGCAATCGGTTCGCATCCGTTGAACGGCGCCGGTTATATTAGTGAGTGGCGCTCGTATCTGGTGTGACACCAGCGAGACGAACTCGGAGCGCGTCTGGTCGAGTTGATACAGTTCGGTGTTGGCAAGAGCAAGTTGGCTGACCTTGTCGGCCAATTCGCGCGTGCGTTGCGCGGCCTGCTGGTTCAGGCTGACTGTGAGATGCTGGGTTTCCTGCTCGCGGCGTTTGCGCTGGGTAATGTCGCGCAGGATCACGGACATGCCTACTGGCTTACCCTGATCGTCAGCACAAAGCGTAGCGGTCAAGTCAACATCCATCATTCGGCCGTTAATATCTCGGCATGTTGTTTCATGTCCGCGCACATAGCCTTCACGCCGAACCATCTCGGATAACCAACTAGCCTCGACTTCGGCAGCCGCGCCGCCACTCAGCAAGGCGGACAGCGGCTGGCTGACAAGTTCTTCAGCAGTGAAACCCATCAGCTTTTCAGCTCCGGGATTGCAGAATTCAATCCTCCCGTCATCATCGATGCTGAGAATGGCGTCGGCTGCGGTGGTGACAATCGAGGCAAACGGATGTTCACGCGCATTGACATTCTGCCTCGTTCTGTCTTCTTCCACTAGCCAACGGCCAATGCGTTTTAGCGCCCAGAATGCCAGCACCGGGCCAGATATGGCGTACAGAAAAGTTGCCGCAACAGAACCGAAGGGAATGACTCTGTCTGCGCCTCCCAAAAGCACTGCTCCGAGCCAGTACAGCATTGTTATCATGATGAGGGCAAGAGGTAGGGCCCAATTCAAGAATGCCACGCGCTGCTGTATGATGTTACCTTTTATGGTCATCATAGGAACTCCGACATCTATCTGCAACGACAGATGCCAGTTGATGTTGGCCAGAACTCACTTAAGTGCACGAAAACGGTCGTATTTGTTAATAGAATAGACCACGAGGCCCGATGGTAGTAGTGCTAAATGTCACTCCCCCGTCTGGTCACGCGGTGGTGAGCTTCACGATTGTTGTGAAGTTTCCCTGAAAAATCGTGATTCAGGCTGGCTTTTCCGCGCGAAGCGCGTGAGCACGAAAGTGACAAGATTGCGGCGCTGACGCGAACGCGGATGACTTTCTAACTAAGCTAGGTGTTAGCGAGTCGATGGCACGTATTCGTGAAGTAATGCGATGTTCTACGTATGCGAGTAACGGGCAAGTTTTTCAGACGAGAAATTTAAAGGTTGAGATGGCGAAGCGTATTGTCATGGCTACTGTGAGAAAATCTCGTTCCAAACAGAAATTTGTCAAAGGCAAAGCTGGTTTCTTGCTTGCAAATCTGAACTACGTGATTTATCATAAGTGCCAGTGATGAGATTATAGACCGTGAGTTGAACTCACTCTTTGGTTATATCTCCAAAATTGCTGATCCGACGCACAACAAGCGTCACGCTCACGCACAATAAGTTCGGCACAGATCCCTTCAGGTCCACAAGTTACAGATTTCACAAAACTCCCCACAGATGATGTTGGGGAGTTTTTGTCACTGCTTCGATTTGAGCATAGAAACAGGCTGGAGGAGCTGGTAGAGACACTTATGCCTAACTCGTCGGGAAAGTGAGTAAGAGTCGAGGGCTAGAACGCGTTGGCCTGAACGACATGCGGAGTTGTTTGCAGCGCAAGAGCCACCCGACCAACTTGACCGGGTGGCTGTGGGTTTAGCGCCCGATGATAATGAAGATGCCCGCCGCAACGGCCAGAATACCCAATACGACGCCGGGTATGGCGAACAACGGGATGGTGGTCACGCCATAGAGAATTAGAAAAGCGGCCAGTAACAACATGCCGATATTTCGTGTGAATTTCATTGAAGCTAACCTTTCAAGAATGAGTGATGGGGCAGTCTATCTATCCGCCCCACCGACTGCAAAATGTCTGACGTCAGGCAATGGCTCGCCGCCTATGCACGGGCGCGTCGACGGAAAACAAAACCTACGATGAACAATAGAACTAACGAGCCGACAAATGCCACGCCAAGCGTGTAGAAGTTGAAGCCTGTGACACCCGGCATCCCGAATTGGGTGAAAAGCCACCCACCGATGAAGGCGCCGATGATGCCAACGACGATGTTGCCGATCACTCCCAGCCCTGTATTCATCACCATGCCAGCCAACCAGCCAGCTACTCCACCCAGCACAATCCATGCTAACCAATCCATGAGGTTTCTCCTTTGACCATCTTGTGTTAATGAGTATTGTGAAAGTCGCTACCACGAACTGCAAGCTAACAATCGCCTGTCGAACTGCAGAGACGCTTTTAACTTTAGCGGGTGCGGCTCAGCACCAGCCAGACAGTCTTGCCAACTAACCATCCGAGTATTGCGTATGCGATCATGGCGATACCCGTCGTGATTTCCAGAACAAATGCGCCGCTCGATGGGTTTTGTAGCAAGCTGGCGAAAGGCGCCACGAACAGGCCCGACACCAGGTTGATGAAACCCGCGAAGCCGTTATCCGGATTGACAGCCAATGCATGCAGCAGGACGCGAACGCCCAACAACAGAATCAACGCGCCGGTCACGAAGTAAACGATGTATACAACGCGGGCGATGTTCGAATTCTGATCGGCCGATTTGATGTTGTGTACTTTTTCGTTCAAATTCAGGTTCTGATTCTGTTCAACGTTGCGGGCCACAACTGCTTCATGCCGGCCCAATTCCTGATTGCGTAATTCGTTTAGTGCCATTTGAACTGCCTCCTTAAATATATCGATGCTGTTGCGTGAGCGAGTAGTATGATCTCGTGCCTGATCATTGCTGCCTCGCCTTGCTCACACATCGGCTGCTAATAGGGGGATTACTATCTCCCACTCCTCTGTCCGAGTGCTGGCATAGCAAATGTCGCTATCACAAACAAAATGATTGTGGTTGGGATATTTTCCACCATGAAGCCTCATTTCCTGCGACTGTTCGCCACCGGCCTAGGCAGTTTGTGTTCAAACTCGACTGCTGAGTTACTGCGTCACGACACCGGTCTTCTTGAGGGTGACGTCAAATTCGGCTACCCGAAGCTTGAATTCCTTTTCGGCCTGCTTGCGCGTATAGCCATACTTCTCCTGGAGAGCGCCAATGAACTTTTCAAACTTGCCCTCGACCTTTTCCAGATCATCGTCGGTCAGCTTGCCCCACCATACTTTGGCGCTGCCGCGAATTTGCTTCCACTTGCCTTCAAATTCATCCTTGTTCATGCTGTGATCTTCCTTGGATCGGTCGAACACCTCTTGTCAAAAACCTTGTTTTGACTCTTAATCTCCAGTATACGGAGGCAGAGTCTCAATAGAGTCTTATCGCGCCAGAATCGCTCTTAGGTTTACTTCGCTTCGACGGCGCTCATTTTCTGCTCGGCTTCATACTCCGCCATACGCTGGTCGAATTCCTGTTGGGCCTGCTCGCTGGTGTAACCATACTTTTCCTGGATCAGGCCGATGATCTTGTCGATCTCGCCGCCGACCTTTTCCATGTCGTCGTCGGTAAGTTTGCCCCACCATACTTTGGCGCGTCCCTTCACTTGCAACCAGTTGCCCTTTAATAGATCCTTGTTCATGATGTGATCCTCCTTGGATCTGTCGGAACAAATTGCTCACCGGAATAAGTTGTCTTAACCCTTAACATCAGTGTAATGACTTAGCGTCTCAAAAGAGTCTCAGAGCAGCAGTATGGCGCTTTCAGCGGCGGGTTGCCCAATAGCGAGTCGCCCGCGCTTCGAGCCGAGCGAGGCGCGTATAATAGTCTGGAATCTCCTTGAGATGCGCCCACGCGATCCTCCCAGTCATATCTAAATCATCGTTTGTGACATCGGTGTCGGCATCGCGGGAGCCATGCTCCAGCTCAACTTCGAGGCCGCGCCGAAACTGCGTAATGTCAATCTTGTTCCAATCAAGGCCAAGCGCAGAGCCGACCTGTTCGACTTCATCTTTGGTAATCAGACGTGTGTCGTTCATCAACATCCTCATTTGTCTATGGCTCATACGACGTGAAGGCGCAGCCGGGTCCAAGCGTTGTAGTGCTAACTCTCGTCGCTGGTAGCTATTGGTTTGCGTTGCGATTTCTGAGACTGCTTTTGCGCGGGGTCAGGGTGGCGCGCCGCTTCCTTCAAGCGTCGATTGTGTTTTCTTTGGCTTTTTGACAACCGTCTGGAAGGCGCTTTGGTTGTTTTGACAGCCTTCACGGTCTTGACGGTTGCAACGGGCTTGTCAGTCACGACGAGATTCTCTGCCTTTACTGCCTTATCTGCTTTGACGGTCTTTGCTGCCTTTACTGTCTTATCTATCTTGCTTGCCATTGATTTCATCTCCTTAGTTCGCGCATAAAGTGGAAGGCGTAAAACCCCAGACCAGCGCATCACACGATGTGAATTCGTCCTGTGCGCGCTCAAGATTAAGTCCCTATCAGATGACAACGCCCGAAGTAAGTGACCATTCAAACAGCAGTTCTTGATCTTCTGGCGACGGCGTTGCATGCAAGAAATCTTCATAACCCCCCAGATTGACCCCATGCATTTCCAGCATTTGCTCCCGGTACCAGCGATCAAACGGAAGGTTGGAGGCAACGATCTGGTTCAACGCAAGGCCAATATCGTTGGCTTCGAGGGTAGTCACGGCTGCCGAACCAAAATCGGTCTCCACCAGCGCTAACCGTTCGCGCGTGATGCCAAGAAGCTTGCGGGACTCCTCATACGTGAGGCGTCGTAAGCCGGACATCTCTTGGCAAAACCGCCGCCAAGCTTCCACTTTTCCTTTGATGATAGGGAATGTCAAAACAATTCCCGACATGATTGCATCCTCCAAACATAACATTAACGGATAGTCGCTATAACAGCTTAGGGTGTGGCTGTCGCCGTTGGCGTGACAGTGGCTGTCGATGTGGCGGTAGCCGTTGGTGTGATGGTGGCGGTGGTAGTCAGTGTGGCTGTGGGCGTGGTTGTGCCTGTCGCTGTGGGTTCAAGGGTAGCGGTGGCAGTGGGCGTTGCGCTTGCGAACAGCCCCAAAACGCCTCCGTTTTTGCCCCAGAAGGTAGAATATACAAGGAATGAAATCAGGCACACGCCCGCCACCAGGATCGCAATCATCGCGACATTCATCTTGGCTCGCCCACTCACGGCGTTCCAGCCCTGTGACGGTACGCGCTGGTTCACCACAACTGCGTCTGCGGCGTCCTCACGCTCAACTCGGGAGCTGAAGCTGTCGCTCACCTGCTGCTCGGGCGCGGGAATCTCCTGCGTCATGCCGCCATCCATAATTTGGCTGATCCGGTTCTGCGCCGCGTCTTGGTCTTGTCCATCAACTGAAGGATTATTGTCATACATAGTTATTCTTCTCTTCCTGCGTGTGCTTAAGCGGTAATTAGTGAAGCCTTGTGCGGCCATACAAATACAAGGAAACGAAAAGCGCTATCTCTGAGCACGGGGGGCGGCAAGCCTGCCTGAGGCGTTCCCGCTAGCGCCTCCAAACAAGAAAGTCAGCGCGACTCCGGCAATGAACCCGCCGACGTGGGCCATGTACGCGACGCCACCCGAGCCTGTCGATGTGTCAACAATCGAGCCGATCCCGCTGAAAACCTGCAGGACGATCCAACCGCCGATAACGATCAGCGCGGACACCGAGTTCACGGTTCTGCCCATCAACACTTTGACCTGCTGTTGTGGGAACATCATGATGTAAGAACCTAACACACCGGCGATTGCGCCGGACGCCCCCAGATTGGGTATGCTGGAGTTCATGCTGAAGGCCAACTGAGCGAATGTCGCTGCCAGGCCGCACAACAGGTAAAACCCCAGAAACTTGACATGCCCAAATCGATCTTCCACATTGTCGCCAAAGATCCACAGGTACAGCATGTTGCCGCCAATGTGGAGCAGCCCGGCGTGCATAAACATTGAGCTAAAGAGCGTTAGAAAATCGCCGCTGGGGTTAGCCAGGAAGCGCGTAGGGACGAAGGCCCACTTCATAATGAACGGATCACCCTGCATCAATTCGACCAGAAACAGCAGCACATTCGCGACAATTAAGCCATAAGTCACAAACGGAATAGTTCTTCGCTGGCTGTCATCATCACCGATAGGCATCATGGTTGTTTCTCTTGAGTAGGTTGGGTTTTGGCTGGCACGTCTGCCACCCAGACATAGCCATCAGCATCGACCACATGAGTTTCCCGCAGCTCGTAAGGTTTGTCTTCGGGCTTGGACAGCACCTCAAATCCCAGCTTTTTCGCTGCTGTGGCTGCCGTGTCAGGGTCGCACCCATGCAGTCTTAGTTCGACTCCCGTCCCGCGCATCGATAGCCCAGCCAGTTTCTTTTCCAATGCGTGTCCCTGATAGGTATGGTCGGCGTGCAGCATCCACTCGCCACCGTAGCCTTGAATCACCGCAAAATCTGCGTCCGAGTAGAGCGCTTTTGTCTTGAGCACTTCCTCCTGAAACTGGACAGCCTTAGAGAGTGTTTCATAAGTGGTCGGGTAAGATTGGGGAATGACCAAATTCACCCAAACCTACCCGACTGACCTCAAGTATACCGAATGGATGTTGCTTGTGGACTTCTTGCCAGATAACCCTATGGGA